>Ga0137364_10001291_pt1 | contig 11600 bp, 10 predicted proteins | sample SagtaG_10_FD_104798 | JGI IMG/M metagenome (GOLD analysis project Ga0137364, IMG submission 104798) | Vadose zone soil microbial communities from Sagehorn Ranch, Mendocino, California, USA - Sage1_L_20_16 metaG | ecosystem: Environmental > Terrestrial > Soil > Vadose zone | place: USA... | reverse complement strand
TGATTCCAACCTTTCAGTCAATCGGCCTGACCGCGGCGTTCTTGCTGTTCGGCCTGCGCATGATTCAGGGCCTGTGCCTCGGCGGCGAGTACGGTGGCGCCATCACCTACGTGGCCGAGCACGTGTCGGATGAGCGCCGCGGCTACTACACCGGATGGCTGCAGACCTCCCCGACGCTCGGAATAGTGGTGGCGCTGGCCATCGTCGTCGCCACGAAGGCGTACTTCGGCAACGACGTGTTCGATGCCTGGGGATGGCGCGTGCCGTTCCTCTTCTCCTTCCTGCTGGTCGCGATCGCGATCTACATCCGCCTGCAACTGCAGGAGACGCCGGTCTTCCAGGAGATCAAGGCCAAGGGCCAGACGACCAAGAATCCATGGAGAGAGGCCTTTCTCAGCGCCAACATCAAATTTGTCCTGATCGCAAGCATCGTGGTGATCGGTGAGGGCGTCGTGTGGTACAGCGGCCAGTTCTGGGCGCTGTACTTCCTGCAGCAGGTGTCGAAGGTCGACGTGGTGACCTCGAGTTTCATCGTGGGCATCGCGCTGCTCATCGCGACTCCGACCCTGATCATCTTCGGCGGGTTGTCCGACAAGATCGGGCGAAAGCCCGTGATCCTGGCGGGCTTCCTGCTCGCGGCGCTCACTTATTACCCGCTGTATTCATGGCTTGGAGAGGTGACCCACCCGGGTAATATCAATTACCCGGTCGCCGTGCTCATCATTGCGATCCTCGTTTCCTACGTCGGGTTGGTCTATGGGCCCATCGGGGCGTTTCTCGCGGAGTATTTTCCCGGAAGGATCCGATATACCTCGGTGTCGGTGCCATATCACATCGGTAACGGCTGGGGCGGTGGGTTGGTGCCACTCATCACTACCGCAGCCTTCCAGGCGACCCATAGCCTGGGTAGCGCGCTCATTTATCCCATCGCGGTTCCCGCCGTGTGCTTCGTGCTCGCCCTGTTCTTGATGCCGGAGACCCGTCACAACAGCATCTGGAAGCCGCTGGAGGGCTGAGAGAGCAGCCCTGACGGAGGGCTGACACCGGGGGGGCGTAAGGAGCCGCCGCCGCTGCTCAGCTGCGCGCGCGCACCAGTGCGGCGAGCTTGCTGTGTGTTCGGGTTGCCTCGTCCTCGGCGTCGGCGGGCTCCTGCCTGACGAGCGCGGCAAAGGCCGTCGGCAGCACGGCAGGGCTGAAGTGAAATCCCTGGTACTGATCGCAGCCGAGCTGCGCGAGGAGGGCGAGCTGCTCGGGGGTCTCCACACCCTCCGCGATCACCTTGAGATGCAGACTGTGGGCGAGCGAGATGATGGCGCGCACGATCGACGCGTCTTCCGGACGCCGCGTCATGTCTTCGACGAAGCAGCGGTCGATTTTCAGCTTGTCGATCGGAAAGCGGCGCAGGTAGCTCATGCTCGAGTAGCCGGTGCCGAAGTCGTCGACCGACACCAGCACACCCATGCGGCTGACGGCTTCCAGGATGCGGATCGACTCCTCGGCATCGCTCATCACGGCGCTCTCGGTGAGCTCGACCTCGAGAAACTGCGGATCCAGCGCCGCCGCATCGAGCGCCCGCCGGATCTGGTCGACGAGGTTCGCGAGCCGGAATTGTGAGGGAGCGAGGTTGACGGCGACCCGCAGGGGCCGCAGCCCCTCGCGCTGCCACGCCTTCGCCTGGCGGCAGGCTTCGAACAACACCCACTCGCCGATGGCATCGAGCAGGCCACACTCCCCGGCGACCATGATGAAATCGCCCGGAGGCACGAGACCCCGTTGGGGATGACGCCAGCGGATCAGGGCTTCGGCGCTGTTGATCCGGCCGGTGGCGGTGTCGACCTTCGGCTGATAGTGCAACTCGAACTGAGCGCTGCGCAGCGCTTCGTGCAGCTCGCTCTCGAACTTTACGCGGTCCTGGGTCGCCGCGGTCATTCCTTCTTCGTAGCACTGCACGTTGTTGCGGCCGCGCTCTTTGGCGCTGTACATGGCGGCGTCGGCGCGGGCGAGCAGGCTGTCCACGGTCGCCCCGTCGCGCGGGTAGAAGGCGATGCCGATGCTCGGGGAGCTGTGGACGTCGATGCCGAGCAGCTGGATGGAGGGTTCCATGCACTCGAGCGCCCGTTCGGCGATCTCGATCGCCTCCTCATGCGTCACCGGTCCGCCGAGAAGAATCACGAATTCATCGCCCCCGATGCGCGCGGTGGTGTCGATCGCGCGTACGGCGTGGCTCAAGCGCTGCGCCACGACGCGCAGCAGGTCGTCGCCCGCCCGGTGTCCGAGCGAGTCGTTGATCAGCTTGAACCGGTCGAGGTCGACGATCATCACCGCAAATTCATGCGCTTGCCGCTGCGCCTGGGCGATGGCCTGGGCGATGCGGTCGTCGAACAGCAGCCGGTTGGGCAGGCCGGTGAGCGCATCGTGGGAGGCCAGATGCCGCAGTTGGCGGTTGGCCGCCTCGAGCCCCTTGGTACGGTCGGTGACGACGAGCTCGAGGCTCTCGACGTGGCGCTTGAGCGCACGGGCGTTCTGCCACTTGCGGCTGAGCGCGCTCGCGCACTGCAGGATCTCGATGGGCTCGAAGGGCTTCTTGACCACGATGAGCTTGTCGGAGTGCCCGAGCCGCGCGAGGAGCTCCAGCCAGTCGTAGTCGGTGTAGGCGGAGCAGATGACGACCTGTACGTCCGAATCGACCTTCCACAGGTTCTCGATGGTCTCCAGCCCATCCCAGCCCGGGGGCATCCGCATGTCCACGAAAGCGACCGAGTAGGGACGGCCTTGCGCGAGCGCCGCGCGCGCGAGCTCGACGCCATCGCGTCCCTGCAGCGCCGAATCGACGTCGAAGACGGGACGCGCGACGTCAGTTGGGGGCGCACCGAAGAGTCCCGCCTCGGCCGCCGAATGCTGCGCGTGGCCCTCGCTCGTGAGGATCTTGCGGTAGTCCGCGTGAATCGCCGGGTTGTCGTCGATGACGAGAACCCGATGGCGGAGCAGGTCCGCTTCAGCCTGCATCACTCGACTCCGGGGATCTGAGCGGCAGAGTCAGGGTAAACGTGGCGCCGTGGCCGGGACCGGCGCTCTCGGCCTGCAGGGTGCCGCCCAAGGCTTTAGCGGCGAGCGCACTGCTGTGTAATCCGAAACCGTGGCCGTCGGCGCGGGTGGTGAAGCCGTGGCTGAAGATGCGCTCGAGGTTCTCCCTGGCAATTCCGACACCCGTGTCGATCACGGACACGAGCACCGAGCCTTCGCTCGCGCGGATCCGCACCGTCACCGTCTTCTCGCCCGTGCCCTCGTGGCAGGCGTACTTGGCGTTACGGATCACGTTCACCAGGATCTGAAGCACCTTGTGCTTGTCGACCTCGGTCGGGGGCACATCCCGGTAGTCGCGGATGATCGCGACGCCGTGGCGGCTGAACGCTCCTTCATTCATCCGCAAGCTGTCCTCCACCAGCGCCCGGACGTCGAGCGTCTCGATCAGGCCGCCGCGCCTGGCGTAGCTCTGCTGCATGGCGACGATTTCCTTGATGTGCTCGACGTTGCCACGGAGCGCCGTGAGCTCCTCGACCGCCGCATCGCGCTCGGCGGCCAGATCTCCCGCCAGCTCCTGCAGGTACTCCGCCAGGTGTTTGCCCTGGGGACCCGCCAGAAACCCCGCCAGATCGGCGGCGTGTGCCTTCAGCAGGGCGCCGACCTGTCCGAGCCTGGCGCACTTGGATGTCTTGATGCGCTCCGCGAGGAGACTCGCCGAGACGTTGACGCTGTTGAGCACATTGCCGACGTTGTGCAGTACGTTGGTCGCCACCTCGGCCATGCCGGCGTGCCGCGAGGCGACCAGCAGTTGCTTGTGGACCTGCTCGAGCTCCTCGTCCGCCTGGCGGCGCTCGGTGATATCCTGGACCACCGCGACTGCCCCGAGCGCTTGCCCGGCGGGACCGACGAGCCGCCGGGCACTGGAAAGGGCGGTACGCGCCGCGCCATCCGGCCTGACGACGACGAACTCGGCGTCGCTCACTTCGTGCCCGCGCAGCGCGCGCGCCAGCGGTCGCTCATCGGCCGGCACCGGCGTGGTGCGGTCCGCGCGAAACACGTCGGAAGTGAGAGGGTAGGGGTCACGGGCGAGGCCGGCCACATCGCCTGAGGGAATTCCGAATAGCTCGATGGCGGCGCGGTTGTAGTGCGTCATGCGCCCGGTGACGTCGCAGGCGAGCAGGGCCAGCGGCAACTCGGCGATCAACGTGGCGAGCAGCGTCTGGTTCTGCACCAGGGCCGCCGCCATCTCCTTGCGTACCGAGATGTCGCGCAGGAACTCGACCGAGCACACGGCCTCTTCGCCTCGCCGCCGTACGAGCGAAGTGCTTACGCGCATCCACAACGCGCTGCCGTCCTTGCGGACGTAACGCTTCTCGACATCGAGGTGCCCAATCTCCCCGCGCCAGAGACGCTCCAGGCCCACGCTGGTGACCTCGAGGTCGTCGCTCAGAGTGAGGCTCGCGATGGAGCTGCCGCTCAGCTCTTCGGGGCCGAAGCCCAGCATCGCGCAGAACGTCCGGTTGCAATAGCGATAGGCGCCGTCGCGGCCCGCGAAGGCAATGCCGACCGGCGCCTGCTCGACGGTATTGCGGAACAGCGCGTCGAGGGCGTCGAGCGGCGCAAGATCGCCGGGCGCCTCGAGCGAATCCGGGTAGTCGAGAATCGGGTACAGGGCCGTGCTTTCGGCGCTCTTCATCGACACGCTCGGCGGCCGGAACCGGTGGGAAACCGTAGATTTGACGGGGCGCTCATGGGGCTCCTGCCACGCACACGTCGCAGCGACTCAGGCCCTTGACAAAACAGGGGTGAATTGCAGCACGCCGCCCCGCGGCCCACAGCGAACCAAGTCGCATATGCGGGTGTCACGTGGTCCTCGGCGCAGCACCAGTGTGAACGCGGTCGCTCTTCCCCGGGTCCGCGCTGCGCGTCCTGTCGCTACCGATTACCAGCGAGGAGATTTTGCATCAGGGGTGAGCCGAGTCAGCGGGAATGGGGCGAGAGAGGAGTCCGGTGTCTGCGAAGGCCGAAGATCTGCTGCGCCAGCAGTACCTGGTGCCGCGCAAGAGCCTGAAGAAGCTTCGCGAGATGAGCCGTCGCGAGGGCGTCTCCGCCGGTGAGCTCGCCCGGCGAGCCATCGAGGCGTATACCTCGGGCAAAGTGCTCACCGAGTCTGAAGAGGAAGCGGCCGCGCGAGCACTGCTCGAGGACATTCACGGCCAGGTGCGCGCCACACTCAAAAGAATCGATGCGAGCCTCATCGAGGCCCAGGCGCGGGAGCGGGCCCTCACCGATGGAACCTTCCGCGCCCAGGTCCGCAAGGAGACGCAAGCCTGGTTCGAAGCGCACCCGCACCAGGCTCGAGCCATCGCTGAACTCTTCGCGCAGGATCCGGCCGCATGAGCCTGCTCAGCGAAGTCATCAAATACGGCAAGGACCTTGTGCTCCTCGGCGAGCGGGTCGATGCGCTCATGGGGCATCGGAAGGAAGCTACGGTCCGCTTCGAGGATCACGAGCGACGTTTGATTCGCATCGAAACGCTGATCGAGCTGTCTCAGTCGCGGCGACACGAGTTGCCGAAACCGTGAAACGTTTCCAGTCCGCGGCCCGAATGAATGCTATTGCGGCGGCGGCGGTGGGTGCTCGCCTGCGGGCGGCTCGTTGGAAGTCTTGAGGGCGGCGTTGATTTCCCCGACCAACTGGTCAATCGAGCCCTCGCCGTATCCGCTGTGGACCGCGGGGATCTTGCCGTCCCGTCCTAAATTAACATAATATACATTATGCGAAGTAGCATGGCGCTGAACTCAGCCGATCTCAGTCGCGCGGCCTCAGCCCTCCGGCATCTCCCACAGAAACAACGCCGCGCCGCTGGCCGCGTCGATCGCCGCACCTAGCCCGGGCCCGCGGCGGCCGTCCCAGCTGACGGCCCAGCATGCGCCTTTGCGATCAAGGGCCGCGATCGAACCATGCAGTGTGGCGGCGCCAACTCCAGAGCCGAGCCGCGCCTCGATCTGGCGCTGCAAATCACGGCACGGCCTCTCGAGCGTCGTCGGACCTTCCTCGAGGAGATGGTCAAGCCGCGCAGCGCCCGGCTGCTTGGGGACGACCTCGTTGCGAAAAACCTGCTTGGCGATCACCGTCGCCCGATTGGCGTCAATGTGAGGCACAGTGCTCTCCTCGGCTTGCATGTCTGCAGGCGCGGTCGCGGGGCTCGCGGGTGCGGGCGATGCGCAGGCTGACTCGCTCGTGACTACGCATGCCGCGACGGCGAGCTGCAGCACCACGAGGACCCTCGCGATCATGGAGTTCTCGCTCACGGGTCATCCCAGAGAAATCCTGCCGCCGAGGCCGCGATTGCGTTGAATTCTCTCTGCCGTTCGGGCGCGAGCGTACCGCCGAGATAGATGACAGCTTGCGCGGCGAGCACGAGTATAAAGTCGTGGCGAGCGTCGCCGAGCGCACTGCGATCGAGTCCGCCGAGCGCGCCGTTCAGCTCCCTCACGACGGCGCTGTCACCCTCGCTCAGCGCTTCACGGCGCAGTAGCCTTCCTGCCCAGACCATCATGGGCTCGCTTGCAGCCGGCGCAAGACCAAGGTAAATCGAGACCAGCTCGCGCCGTCGGCCCGGTGGCGGCGCGGCGAGCAGTCGCAGCTTTTCGCTGGCCTGTAGGCGCCAGGTCGCAAGGTCGTTGCGTGCCAGCGCCGCGAGCTTGTCGTAAGCGTAGAGACTCTCGAGGTCCTGTCTCTCACGAGCTTGGGCGCGCGCCAGCTCCTCCCCGATCCGCGCCGCAACGGCATCGTACGAGCCCGCCGGCACCAGCCCGAGCGGTGTCTCGAGAAGCAACGGCAAGATATTCTCTGCTGCCGGATGTGGTACGAGGACCCGGTCGAAGTGCTCCGCCGCGGATTCAGCCTCGGCTGCCCCGCCGAGCTCGCCCGCGATCTGCGCCACCCGGTTGACACGCAAAAGGTCGGGCACACCCTGGAGGGGCAAATCCAACGGTGCCATCAGGTGTGGCACGACGTCGGAGCGCTCATAGAAACGCAGCACCTCGAGCAGACGTCGGAGCGGTCCAGCCTCAGTAGTCGGCGAGATGCTCTCACGCACGAACTCGGACACAAAAGCGGGCTCGATCCCGCGCGGTACCCGCTTGAGGCCGAACTTGCCGCCGAAGATGTAGCTCTCAAGGAAAGTACGCGCATCCGCTTCACCGACGCGTACGCGCGTGATCCTCGTGTCGAGCATCACCAGCCCTCGAGGGTCTGGGCGCCGCGCGTCCGCATACCCTTGGTAGCTGCGACCTTGACCTTGTTCACCGCGCCCTGGGTAGGTTGGGCCGGGTTGTACTGCGAGTAATTTACCTGGATTGGATCGTCGCAAATGCGCTTGGTGGCGTTGGCGGCGTTGGCTGCCGTGGTTCCGCCGCCCGACATCATCTCGGTGGGGCCGTTCGGGTCGGCTGCGTCGGCGTGGAAACGGTCGTGCAGTACATGGCCTGCCTCGTGCGGAAAGGTGAAGGGCAAATTGTCGCTCGCGTCCATGACCTTGCCGCTGGTGGTGTTGCACGCCATGATGCCCGCCCAGCGCAGCGGCGCCGGGTTTCGCTGGTCGGCCGGCAGGTGGGTCGAGGCCAGAAACGAGACACCGCGCAGCGTCGTGCTGGCGAACCGGTCGATGACGAAGTAGTCGATGCGAGTGTCCGCGCTCGTGCCCGATCGCAGGATCTTGCGCAGCTCGGGAGTCGTCGGCTCGGAATCGGCGTCAGAGTCATCCACGTTCACCAGATTCACCCGCGCAACTGCAAGATTGCCAGCGCCCGCAAGCACCAGGTCGGTCGTCGCCTCGTTACGAATTACCGTGATGGTCCCATCGGCCTTGGTGATCACGATGTCGCACGAGGGGTCGAGGTCATTGAACTTGCGCGCGTTGGGAAATACCCGGCCACGGTAGCCCGCGGGGAGCGCCGCGTTGATCGCATCGCAAACCGCTTTGGGCGTCATGTTCGGCTTGAGGTTAACGGTAACCGACGTGTCGTGAAACCAGTCGAGCACCGCCCCCTGGGAGACACGACCCAGGTCGAAGCTGATTGTGGAGGTGGCTCCCGACGCGCTCAACCCGAGCGTGCGGGAACCGTGTGGGTTGGCGATGGCGATCATGTTGGCCCACGGCGGATCCAGCACCTCGATGCCCGGGCCATCGAACTTGGGGGCGATGTTGGCCTGCGCGTAGGCGCGACGGAACCACTTCAGCACACGCAGCCGCAATGCCCGGTTGGTGAGTCCGGCGACAAGAGCGCCCCCCGGAGCCACGCGAAACACGTGGATCGCGATCCGGCAGCGTTTGCGATTCTCGCCGACCGGTAGCTGCGCCCGTACCGTGCACACCGGGGCAGCCGCCTTGCAGCCGGGCAGCTTGTAGGAAGCACGCACGTGCTGATCGAGGATCTCGACCTTGTCGTGTTCGCCGGCCAGCCCGTCGCTCATCGTGGTCACGAGCAGCGTCTGCGCCGGCACGGCCGCGGCATCGGCTTCGTCGGACACGAGCCTGAGGTAGCGGGAGCGATAGCGCTTGGCATCGCTCTTGGTCGGCACCAGTTCGACCTCGTTCTTGCGGGCTGCGTACTCGGCCCCGCTGAAAAGCTCCCACTTCTCGACCGTGCCGTCAGCCTTGTATACCGGTTTCAGCGCTTCGAGGAGAACTTTGATCTTAGCGCCGCCGTCAGGGCTCACGACCTCGACCTTAAAAGTGTCGGAGTCGGCGTCGGCGTCCGCATGGAAGCCGTAGCCGTTGGGAAACGCCGCGGTACCACTGGTCCCGGCCTGGTTAGTCACGAAGTTGGAAATATTGAGGAACGTGAGCGTGGCATCGGCCGCGGCCACCTTGGTCTTGCTGCCACGCACGAAACGCAGCGACGGTTCGGGCCAGCGCTTACGCTTGAAACGGTGCGTGTCCGTCGTCGGCCTGCCCTCTTCCGTCTTACGCAGGTCCGGCACGAACACCTTGTCGCCGGCCAGCAGCTCACGCGTGCGGTAGGCCTTGTTCGCCTCCTGGGCGCGCAGCGGATTGCAATTGAGGAAGCCTTCGCGGATCGCGATGCCGCAGAGGGTATCAGTGCTCTTCGCTACGACTGTTTTTGCCATCTCCGCCTCCGGTAGACACTCGCACCAGCAGGCGGGGACGCACGCGCTCAGGCCGCGGCCCAGGCATCCTTGTCCATGCCGGGGAAACTGATCTTGCACTGTCCGGGGGGTATGCCATCGAGTCGTCCCCGACCCTTGGCATCGGTGACCCCGCTATGTTCCTGGCCGTCCGGCCCCACGATCAGATACTTCGCACCGGCGATGGCAACGCCGGTGTCGTCGAGCAGCTCCAGCTCCACCCATGTCAACTCCGGTGCCACCGCTCCCGCGAGCTGTGAGGGAGTCACTGCCGGTTTGCTTGGGCGGCTGCTGCTGCCGAATGGCTCGGGGGTGATCGATAACAAGAGCAGGCCTGGGCCGAAGCGCCCGCCCTCGGTACGCGCGAGCATCGATGCGGCCTCCTCGAATGCGCGCTTGGCCGGCGCGGGCGTGGTCGCTGCGGCAATCCTTTCGATCAGGCTTCGGGCGGCATCCGTGGCTATGACTCGATACTGCTCCTGTGCGCTTAAATCGCGCCACTCATCGGCTCGGATGAGACGAAACCGTTTGCCCTCGAAAGTGAATTCTCGGCCCGCGTTCGGCAGATGGCGAAGCAACCGCTCAATAGCGACGCGCTCGGGGCCGGCATCCGCGCGCGCCGCTCCGTCGCCGTGGCGCCGGCCGCATACAAGCAGGGTGCCATCCGCGAGCATCTGGGCGACGTGCGCACGCACGCGATCATCGCTCAGCCGCGACAGGCCAGCGCCGAAGCCTTCGCCCGCTACGATCCGCCGCAGACGGCTCATGAACGACAGATCGCGCGCATGGCCGCGCAGCCAAATCTCGGCGGACGTGCGATCAGTCGGCTGGGGCAGCGGCTCACATCCCCGGCACTCGTGCCGCTTGCACAGAGAAACGTCGCCGAGCGATCGAGCGGTATGCTGCATGACAGCGCACGCCGAGAGTCTTGAGTGAATTATTCGTGCGCGAGCCGACTGTAGCGCTTACCGGCGGCGAAGGCCAGGGCCCGCCGCGCGCCGTCGCGGAGTCGCAACGCCCTTCAGGTAGTTCTCAATTCTCACGCAAACGGATTTCGCACGCGCACTCCAGTTGGCGCGTAATGGACTACATGGCGTGAAATGACTCCCTGCTCGGCACTGCGGTTGCGCTTCGCGGCTCGCTGCCTGAGCGCGCGGCAGGAAAACTCGGCCTCACATCACCAGGGTCGGAAGCCCGGCCGATGATAGGGGGCCGAAGGCGCCGCGACGGTCGTCGACGACTGGGCGTGCGGCATCGGCGCCTGGCGCCGCAGCGTCACGTCGCGTTCCGTCCGCCAGGCATCCCAGCAAAGAACCGGTATGGCCAGTGCAATGACCAGCCACGTAGCGGGACGAATCCTGCGCCGCCGCACGAGCGCGTGTCGGGTCGCCGGCGCGTGTGGGGTTGCGGCGCAGAGCACAGCGTACCCGGGCCCGGCCGGCACCAGTTCAGAAACATCCTTGGCGTATTCGATGCATTCCACCATTTGCTCGCCCTCCCGCAGTACGCGTCTCGAGCGTGCGAACATGAAATGCCAATCAACATCTAACTACCGTGAGTGCGGTCACGTAGACCTCCGGCCGCGCGTGCCGGCGTTCGCGGTTTGCATGTGGCGGCTCAGCCACAGGTGCGTTGATATATCAATCCGCGTTTCCCGCAGTGTCACGCGGTGTCAGCCTCGGACGAAAACTGCCCGACATCGGCAGCCGTGCGACACGTTAACCGCTTGCAGCGGAGATGCCCTGCCCTGCGCGCGGTTCAGGGCCCCTCGATCTGCGCTTGCGTGGCGAGGAGCGAGTTGCCGGATAGCGTTCCGCCTGCCTTCACCGTGTGGTTGGGCGCCTGAGAGAAGAACTGCGCCGCGGTGAGCGGAGCGCCGTCCGGTCCGCTGTATTGCGTTTGGGAAGAGACAGCGACGGTCACGCCGAGGAGCGTGAATGTGACGGAGCTAACATTCGTTGCCGAGTCCTGGAGGAACGACAATGAATTGGGCGCCTGGCGTACCAGCACTTCGGCATTCAGCGTGGCGCCGATGCCGACTCGCCCACGCGCCTCGACGTAGTCGCCGAGGTGCAGGTCGCTCAAGTGGAACGGCCGAAGCCGGAGGCTCGAGTCGTCCTCGAGCTTGGTCCTCGGGTCGGTGGTGACGGTGACTCCGAGTACGGTCAGCGTGCCGCTGGCCGGCAGCGCCTGCACCACGCCGCGCACGAGCGCTCCGCCCTCCGGCAACGCCTCGAGAGTCGCCGCGACGAGATTTCCGGAGGAATCGAAGGCGCCCTCGACCGCAACGCGCGCATTGACGCCGAGCGGCACGCTCGCGGACGGCAGCATCGTGGGCGTCGAAGGGAGCGGTTTCAGTGCGAGTGGCGCTCTCCAGGCGACCGGGGTGGAGGTGGCGCCGGCGGTCGGAGGGACGCCGA
>Ga0137364_10001289_pt1 | contig 11606 bp, 8 predicted proteins | sample SagtaG_10_FD_104798 | JGI IMG/M metagenome (GOLD analysis project Ga0137364, IMG submission 104798) | Vadose zone soil microbial communities from Sagehorn Ranch, Mendocino, California, USA - Sage1_L_20_16 metaG | ecosystem: Environmental > Terrestrial > Soil > Vadose zone | place: USA... | reverse complement strand
TTCCTGCGCACAAAACGCAGCCCCTCCCGAACCAGCAAATGACTAAGGTTTAGAAATGTCACACTGAAACCCCAGAAAAAAACGACGACGGCCCGGGAAAGAATTACTTCACGCAGGAGAAAGATAATGCTGAGAAAGATCAACATCGCAAGACTGGCGCCTTTAAAAAGCTCGACCGTCTCATGCCAGTGCGTGGAGATCCGGCGCGGCCGGTAAAGGTCCAGAAGCTGAAAAACCACACCGTAAACCGTCAGGATCAAAATCCAGGCGATGACGTAATGGCGAAAAACACGGGTCTCAGGCAAAAAAGGCAGATTTGCATGAAAGCGCAGCGAATGAGCCAGCCACCATGACAACGTCAGAAACATGAGGTCATTGACCAACATGAGACTTTTGAAGAATTGGCTATAGCGCTTCAGCATCCCCTTGTTTCTCCACCGCGTGTTCGCGCAAACGGGCCGTTATGTAGTCGTTAATTTCAGCTTTAAATCGATCGCGCGAGAAACGGCAAGCATGCCGGCGAATCGTAGCGGGTTCAAATTTATGCCGGTTCTCCTGGAATAAATGCACCGCCGCCATCAAGTGCTCTGGGGTCTCTTCCGCGAAGAAAATTCCCGTCGGCGGGGTGGCTCCGGTAACATCAAGCGGCACGACCGTTTCAAGCGCTCCTCCCTTGCCATAGGCGATCACCGGCCGTCCGCTCGCCTGGACTTCCAGCGGGACAATCCCGAAATCCTCCTCAGCGGGAAAAATCAGCGCCTGACATCCCGCGTAAAGTTCGGCGATCTCTTTGTCGTCCACCCACCCGAGAAATTCAATGTTGTATTTCGCTCTACGCTCCAAGAATCGCCGCAGTGGCCCGTCACCGGCAACCTTTAACGGCAGTCTTATCGCATTAAAGGCATCGATGGCAAGGTCAATTCGTTTGTAGGGCACCAGCGCCGAGACGATGAGATAATAAGGCTGAATCTCGTCACGGAGATGAAACTTCTCCATATCCACCGGCGGATAGATCACCGTCGCCGAGCGCCCATAGAGGCTTTTGATTTTCGCGGCAACGTTAGTCGAGTTGGCAAGGAATTCATCCACCCGTAGGCTGCTCCGTAAATCCCAGCGTTGAAGATATCGGCGACTTAGCGATAGACCAGCGCGGGCAATCAAAGATGTTCCGCCGCTAAGATAGGCATCGCGCAAATCCCAAACATAGCGCATCGGCGTGTGGACGTAGGCAATGTGAAGCGCCCGATGCGGAAGTATTCCCTTGGCGACGCAATGGCTACTGGAAAAAATGAGGTCGTAATCGCCCAGCTCGAAATGCTCTACGGCATGTGGAAATAACGGCAAAAGATAGCGGAAATGCCTTTGTGCTCCCGGCAAACGATCGATCCATGAAGTCTTGACATGCATCCGTCGAATCGCCGGCGAAACGCCGTCGGGATCGTAAACCAACGTGTATAAGTCGGCGTCCGGAAATAACTCGCAAAAAACCTCCAAACACTTTTCCCCGCCTCGCATGCCAGTGAGCCAATCGTGAATTAACGCGACTCGCATGGCGAGGTTTATTTCAGCTCGTAAATATTTGGATTGCTAGCGTGGCAATCCTTCTGCGCGGAAAACATATCCAGTCTCTATCCTCTCATCAACTGAACAAATTTCTGCCGAAACATGGCCAACGAAAAAACTGACGTCAGCAGCCGGCGTATACAACTATTCGAGACTCGTCTCCGTTTCTGGATTTGTTTTCGTTTCTTCAGCATCACGGGCAACATTCTTAGCGCATCCCTTTTTGCTCTAAAAAAGGCTCGCCACTTCAGGTGGCGCAGGCAAAGATAACAAAACGACCCCAATTCCTGAATAATCTTGTGGTGCGCAAAGCGCAGTATTAAACCGGTCGGCATATTTTTGATCCATACAAATTCGAGATTGCGTGTATGATAATACACGTGAGTATCACTGAGCCTCCCCGCCGTCGCGTTACCTTTGTGATAGACGACAGCATCAGGCACATACATACATTTCCAACCGGCGAGCTGGGCTCGAAAACTCAGGTCGACGTCTTCATCGTAAAGAAAGAAGTCCGAGTCCAAAAAGCCAATGTCATTGATCATCTCCCGGCGATACAAAGCAGCTGCGGCACAAGCAGCAAACACCGGCTCCAAAGAGCTATAATTAGTGTGATCGTCCCGATGGCCCCGATTGAAACCTACGCCGGCAGATGTCAAGCCATCCCCTGCGCTATCGATGCGACCCGAACTTTCGATAACGAGTTTTGAAGCGCAGAGTCCGATTGTGCGGTCGTTGAGCATTGGGGCAAGCAGCCTTTCTAGCCAATTCGTTTCCGCCCTCGTATCGTTATTGACAAGAGCTATAAACTCTCCGCGCGCGACTTCTAGGCCAGCCAAGTTACCACCGGTGAAACCTTTATTGTTTGAGAGTTGAATAAGCCTGATCTGAGGGAAGTTTTTTCGCACCCAATCGACAGAATTATCGATTGAGCCATTGTCGACGAGAATAATCTCGCGCTGCGAGTAGGCCTGGCGGAAAAGAGAGTCTAAACAATCGTTTAGTAACGTCCTTCCGTTCCAGTTGACGACAATAATGCTGACTCTGGGGATCACGTCTTGTTTATGCAATTCACAAGGCTCATTCAGTTTTGCCAAAGTTTCATTCGGGCGTGGAAAAGCCGGTGGAAAAAGTCTCTGGGTTTAGCACGCGATTCCACGACCCATTTTCTGGTCCCGCAGGACGGTCACCTAAAACGCCGGAACCACAATAACTGCATGGCGTGTCAATCAAACATGACCATGCCCTAACCTGAGAATATTTCCAGCGCTGTTGGAACGCAAATGTATCTCACCCAATGGTCAGTCGCTAACGGTCAGCTAGCCGCGTCAAAGTATTATGCGTATAGCTGAAAAGGAAGCGGGACCAGAGAGAAAGAGCTGCTTAGAGCTTAATGCGGTTGCGAGCACGCGAATGTGCACGCCGAATGTCCGTGGACGGAACGAGACCCGCAATCCTAAACTTTAGAGGATTTGCGCCTGACTTTGCGTTTTCGCCCCTGCCCGAAATGAAGCAAATGAGTTGACCAAAACGAGGAATGGCTAGTCTACTTCATAAAGTTCGACAAGGGCCACGCCCGACGACCCACCTGACCCACTGACGATCGTGGTATAAGGACCAGGATTTAGCGTGATCAAGATGGCTGATTCCCGACTGCATCCTGCCGGCGTGGATCCGCCCGGGGTGAAAGGTTGACAGAGGTCCAGTCCGAGGTTCGTAATTTGCGTCGCCGCACCGCAAGAGGCGGTGCCACAGAGCGGATCAGGGGTTTGCCAGTTATCGTTTCGCGCGATGACGGTTTGTCCGGAATAGAGCTGTAACACTGGATCCTGGAGCACCCCATTTACGCCAAAATCAGTTAGTGACGGGCCGCGCGCGCGTAGCACTAACGTTCTGGCCGCACTTCCCTCGATGATAAAGCCCCCGATCATCACGTTGTCTCCCGTTCCTACGCGACCCCGCGTGGACATGTTGACTAGCCTAGATGACGTGTTGTCGACTTCATAAATTTCGACAAGGCCGATGCCGGTTTCGCCCGCGACTCCGCTAACAATCGCAGTGTAGGCACCAGGGTTCAGACTTATCAAAACGGCCGACTCTCGACTGCACTCCGTCGGCGTCGATCCGCCCACATCAAATGGCTGGCACGGATCTAAACCGGTCGCCGCGATCGCCTGTTCTTGAGTATCTCGCCAGTTATCGTTCTGTGCTAAGACCGTTTGCCCCGAGAATACTCGAAGGACTGGATCATGCAAAACGTCAGACACGCCCAGATCCGCCAGGGTCGGCCCGCGGGCCCGTATCAGCATCGTCTTAGCGGAATCTCCAGTGATGATAAATCCGGCGATCATCACGTTGTCTCCAGTGAGCACAGCGCCCCGTGTGGAACGAGCATCCACTGGATCGTTTGATAGGTTTGTCACGCTGCCCGAGCCTATGTTACCGGTACCACCGTTACCAGTTGGGGCACTTGTTGGGGTATCATTTGGCGTTATGCTGCCACTGGCTTCGCTCGCGACGGCGCAAGCTACGTTAGAAGCATCGGAAACTCCCGCTGCATTAAAGGCTCGTACGATGTAACAATAATTTAAGCCAGAAGTTAGATTTGCATCCGTATAGCTGGTGATGTTGGCGCCGACGGTCGCAATCTGCGCAAGAATATCGCCGGGAGCCATACGTTCGATTCCGAATCCATTTTCATTATTAGAGTTGTCGTTCCAGGAGAGCGTAAGGTTTGCGGCTTCAAGTCTGCCATCACAAATACTTATTAACAGCAGAAGAAAACCAAACACCCTTTGATGTAAAAATCGCGCATAATTCATGGGTGTACACCTATGACCACGTTCACAATCAAAAGAGTTGCTGAGGGCACCCACTCTTTCGAGTGCTTTTTTGTAGCTTTCGGTTTGTAGATTTTTTTGTGCTAGCGCAATTGTCATACCTGGAGTTTACGCCAAAGACAAGTCAGGAATAATTGAGCCATCCTGACCTTTTCACCCCATTTGGATCTCTTTAGCTCAGCTTTGCAGGGGCTGGTACTGTTGATGATTTTGTTCGAGTTTGTGCTAAATGTTCATCAACCTGCGCCGTCATTTTTTTACAATTTTTGCAGGTAAAACAGAGTCCGTAAAAAGTGGAGGTGAATTGTTAAATTGGGCTGGCGGGCCGCTGTGTAGAATCGATGTTAATGTTGTGCTGGAAGAAATTCTTGAGCACCCAGCATCCAGGGCAACGTGATCGGCCAGCCCAGGAAAGCGCAGGGTCTGATTGGCGCTACGCCGTTTCCATAGTCGCCGCTTTAGTCTGTGCACGTCTTCTGATCCAGAATGTCGTGCCGTCGACCGTGGCTCCCGCTGCGGAGTGAAAACCCAGCCCTACTAGTGCACCGCGTGTTCAGCCTAGCGAAATCATCTGTTCCAAAAGACGCACCTTGAGAAACATCGTCCACGCCGAGCTGTTTTTAATTCGTGCGTTTTAAAATATTTCTCGCTAGTGCGTCTTACCTCAGCGAGCGCTTCAATACATCGATCTAATTCCTCAAATTGTTGCATCTCCTAGGCTCATCGATTGGCAGCATATGTATCAACGAAATGCGCTGAAATACTGTTTCGAGTCTGTCGCCTAATTGACAGTGTCAACTTTCACTGACATTTATCATGCTTGCCAACTCAAGAACCGCGAACGGCAACGATACATAAGGAAGGTCCATTTGGATGATCTGGCTCCTCGAACCCTATCCTTAAATCTTCAAATCCAAAAAAGCGCAAGCAGGCCAATATGTCTTCCCGAGACATCCAGTAACTGTAGGAATAACTACCGCCGCAAAAACCTGTCCAATTGAGCGCGTCGCCATAAATATACTTGTGCAGGACATGATCGAATCCGTTATAGTTTTTTTTGAGCGCTCCGGAAAATTTACCCGCAACGATGCCTTTGGCTTGAATTAGCTCCTTGTCATAAAAGTGAGTCCAAAGAACGACTTTCTTGCTCGCCTTCGATATTAGGTGTATCAGCTCACAAGGGTTTTGCATGTGGTAAAGGACACCGCTCGCGACACAGGCATCGAAAGATTTTTCGTTCTCTCGAAGGAAAGAGACGAAATCACCAAGCAAAAAACGAGAACGATTCAGGCTAAGAACTTCTTTGACAATCAAGCATTTCAAATAGGCTCTTTTATTGGCCTCGATAGCAAGGATAGATTCTGCTCCCAAGGACTCCAGCATATAGGTATGACCGGCCTCGAGCGGCCCAAGCTCAATCACTCGCTGGCTCTTGAACCCACCCAATTGCTCAGCCGCCCAAATTATTCGAGCATCGTTAAATAATGATATCGTTCCTGCCTCGAGTTCTTTCCTAGCGGCCGGCAACTGCGACGACCAATCGCCCTTGAATATATCAAGAGCATTCTGGTCGTTAGGAAATACTCGAACATACTCGTCCAGCGGGCTGGTGGGATTACCTTTTTGACGGCCGAAAATTGAAGCGACCGTGCGGCAAAGCAATTTCATTTTATTTTCCACGGAGTAGAAAGTTATCCTTCAAGCTGTCACATAACGGTTGTCGGGTAATGCGCCGGTAAAATCTTTGCCTCAGCTTCACTAGACTTTCAACGCTCCCCGCTGAGGATCGCTTCTATATCAGACTCAACCACCGATCGAGCGTAAAATATTTTTGCACTGCTCGTTGTTCGCAGGAGTGAATATTTTGTGACCAGTGCTGTTTCGTTAGCTGCTAATTTTGAGTTTGGAATATTTCGACGAGTCCTATACCGGATCCACCATTGGCGCCACTCAGATGGACGGTATAGGCCCCGGGATTCAAGGTAATCAGAATGGCCGACTCCAGGGCGCAACCCGGCGGAGCCGACGGCTGCGCCGGATTCGGTCGGCAAGGGTCTAATCCCGTGGCGATGATTTGCACGGCGTCGCCACAGACGAAACCGACACAGGAAGGAGAATCCTGCCAGTTGTCGTTTTGGGCTATTAGGGCCTGGCCCGAAAAAAGGCGCAACGACGGATTCGCTAGGACGCCGGGAATAAAGAACGGAGCTCCTGACATGGAGGGACCACGGCCGCGAACCAGAACGGTCTTTGCCCCGTTCCCGTCAATGACAAATCCTCCAATCATCACATTGTCTCCTGTCTGCACAGAACCTCTGGTGGATATATTCACGAGCTGAGATAAGTCGCTATTGTCGGCTTCGAACACCTCGATTAGTCCGATTCCGGTTCCGGCGTTGACGCCAGTAAGGTGCACGGTATAGGCGCCGGGATTCAGTGTGATTAAAATGGCAGACTCCAGTCCACAACCCGCCGGCGCTGATTGTTGTCCCGGATTCGGTTGACATGGGTCTAAAGCGGCCGCGGCGATCTGCGCAGACGTGCCGCAGGTAAAACCCGCGCACGAAGGAGGATTTTGCCAGTTGTCATTTTGAGCTATCACGTTCTGTCCCGAAAAAAGACGTAAAAACGGATCGACGAGCACTCCGGGCACAAAAAATGGCGCCGTTGACATCGACGGACCGCGGCCGCGCACAAGAACGGTCTTCGGCGCACTTCCCTCTATGATAAAGCCGCCAATCATCACGTTGTCCCCAGTCTGGACGGGGCCTCTAGTCGATATATTCACGAGCGGAGCCTCGCTCGGCACAAAGGTACTGGCGCGAGAAACGACGAAAATTTTACCTTGAACAAAGGACACCACATAGAGCAATCCGTCGGGCCCAACCTTGAGGTCCGTGATTCCACCGAAACCTGTCCCAAAGATGACTTCTTGCAGTTCGCCCGCATCGTCGGCCACCAGGTCCGCCAGCGCCGGGTCCTGAAAGAGAAATCCGTTGCGCGCTAAATTGGGCTTGAAGTGGTAGAGATTCCCGTTGTTGATATCTCCGACAAGCAGATCATTTTGATACTGTGTACCCAACTGAATCGAGTTGAAGAATACTATGCCCGTCGGCCCAACCGTGCTGAACCACGAAAATTTGGGATCGGCATAGTGTGAACCAGGGAATTGAACAAGATCACTCGTTCCCGCGGCGTCTCGACCGACAGGACCCATAATCCGGTTCCAGCCGCTGTTGAACCCCGGTTCTACCAGGTTTATTTCGTCATAGTTCGCAGGCCCGTTCTCCGTGTCCCACAGTTCGTCCGTGAGCGGATCGAAGGCTAGACCGAAACTGTTTCGGACTCCGTATGCGAAGTACTTGGCGAGATCCGGTTGCGAAGCAAAAGGATTGTCAATCGGGGTGCTGCCATCGTCGTTGAGCCGGAATATCACTCCAGTATTGTCCGGAGCCGAGCCGCCAGAGTTGTTTTGCAATTGTCCGTTGCGGTTCAACTCCCCGATTACGACATAGAGCTTGCCGTCGGGACCGAAGATCATCGTGCCGCCGTTGTGGTTGGGTCCAGGTGTAACCGGTAAGTCCAAGATAAGTAACGGACTGACGAGAGTGCTTCCGTTCCACGTATAGCGATAAATACGATTTCCTAGCGGAGTGGGAGAGCCGGCCGTGTCGCTGCCAGTGCCGCTTTCCGTATAGTAGAGATAAATAAAAGGCGTCGTCGGAAACTCGGGGTGAAGAGCTATGCCTAGCAGTCCGCGCTCCGAAGCACTATCCACCGCGACGTCGAGCACTTGACCCGATTGCAGCATTCCGTTGATGACTCGTCGAACTTGACCGTTGGCCTTTTGCAGGACCAGGATGTCACCCGGCGCGATGAAAGCCATCGTCGTCGGCTGAGCTAGCCCCGAGACGACTTCTTTTACTTCAAGACCAGGATCATTTAGCGCCTGGGCGTTGACCAATGACGAAAGGCTAAATAGACAAACGAGACTGAACGAGAAAATTTCAAAGGCTCTCCGATTGCACGATCCCGACAGTTCGCCGAAATCTTTAGCTGGCTTACTTATGGGTTTGCGCTGAAACAGATGCGAGCTCCTGAACAACCATCGTGACGAACAGCCGTTCACCTGAGAAATCGCTACGGACTAAATGCCGGTAAAGATGCCTGTCAAACACATTGGTTGAACCTGTCTCCACGGCCGCACGACCATTTTGTGCCAACCGCCACAATGATCAAATCAGTCCTTTGAGGGCAAAGCGGGCCGATCTTTCCACCCAACCCCAAAAACATGCTGGTGCAACGCTTTTTCACTAATCCACGACGCAAAATGGCCATAGGTGAAGACTTCGCTTTTCGCCGCGAATATCTTCAAGACAGACTCCAAGATTCTCGGGGTAAAGAAGTTTACATGGGTTGCTTCCAAAATATGCCAAGGGACAATTTGATATTTGGACATGATAGGCAACACGTCGATGTTTGGAACTGAAATAAGAACATTTTTCTTAGCAACACGGAAGGCTTTTCCTAAAGCAACTATCGGCTCCGGCAAGTGCTCGAGCACTTCTATCATTATGACCGTGTCGAAACTATTTGGCGAAAACTGGAGTTCGTGAGCGCTCATTAATTGTACTTTTAGACCGTCCAATAAACATGCAGAGACATAATCTTGGTTAGTGTCTATTCCCTCGCATTCATGGCCGTATGAACTGAGACTTTTCATATATGCGCCTATCCCACAGCCTATGTCTAATATCCGTGGACCGGCGTATTTGGTTAAATAGTAAAGTACCTCTTGCGAAACTTCTGGACTAGGCGGGCCGCTCCCGTAGATATTTTCTCTTTTTAAAATCTTGCCTGCTTCCTCAAATTCCTTAAGGGTCGCAAAATATGGCAGATCAGCCTGGCTGGCATCAACACAGTCATTAGTCGAGACATTCTTGAATCGGAAAATGGACCTTAGACAGTGGATGCAAGGATCAGGCAGAAAACGCCGAATAACAGACATGCCCTTCTGTATCAGCCCGTTGAATATCATCTCAAAATCGTAAAATTGAATCGCGTCTATAATTCACGCTAGCGAGATGATCGGAAATGATTCGAACTTTTTTAAACTACTTTGATCGGTCAGCACGCCCAAACAACCACAGCCAATTCATGCGTTGGCGTGCGAAATCTACAATGAGCTTAGTTTTTCTCAGAGGTAACGTGAGTCTCCAACAATAGCTGGTAAGGAAGCCATCTATGGCTTTGTTTAGCTCGACGATTTGGCGATCACGTTCGCTCATCTGTTGCTTCAAGTATAAGATCTGCGAATCACGCTCGGATACGGCAGCTTCCAGTCCACGGACGCGTTGCAGCATGAATTCAATGTAACGTGCATGCTCCCGCAGCATCGCGCCTTCGAAACCACATTTAGTGCCGCACAAATCAGCCAACAATCTCAATTTACGCGCCAGCAAAAATGTAACCGGAGTGTTTTCATCCGTTTGTCGCCATACCTCTGTTGCGATTGCTGGATTGAAAATATTGCATGCGGCTTTGTAAACTTCCTCCAGACGGCGAGCTTGAGATTGCACATCAAAATATTTTTCAGCTATAAGACGGCCAGCTCGACCGATCATGTTGGCCTGCGGCGGGTCGGTGAAGAGTGTTATACACTTAGCCGCGATCTCCTCCGCGCTTCCAGTTTGCAAAAGCACCGCATCCATACCATCCGTAAACAAATGTGCGATGTTCACGTTAGGCAAAACCACTGGACGCCCCATCGCTAAAAATTCAGGAACTTTTCCGGGCAGTCTGAGGTCCTCAAAAGCATCAATCCACCCTGGTTGCACGAAGACATCCGCCAAAGCCAACAGGTCTGGCAACTCGTGTTTGGGTAACATGCCAAGATCGCTGATCGAGGATGCCGTGTCGAGCGACAATTGACCCAGGAAGTCCAGCGCAAACGGGCCTGTCCGTAACAATCTGCATGGATAACCTTGTTGCTTAATCAGTCCCACTGCCCTGCACAACGTTTCCATGCTGGGTCTCGTAAATCCATTCATGCCACCGTGGTAGACAATTAGCTTTTCATTTTCTGCAACACCATATTTCGTGCGCAATGAACGATCAGGCGGCCTGGGGGTAAACAACTTGACATCAACGCCGATCATCACTGTTTCGCAGTGTACCCAGGGCGGAACCTTGATTCTGAGCTTGTCCTGAATGACCGCCACAGCATCTGCCAGCCCAATAAAACTGTCATAATAAAAAGGGTGTGCGAGTGCGTCAGGTAACCTGTCGGAAATCTCTCTTTCCGTATGCCGAACCAAAGTTGTTTCGTCAAATCCTAAAGCCCGCATCGAAACCCACGACTCATTATCCTCCAAATAGATCACCAGCGGCGTTGGCTGCTTTGCTAGGTAGGCCATAACGAAGCGTCGAACGACTTCACGTGGCGTACAGGCATGAATTACATCGGCCGGCCGGCCGTCGGGAAAAACGGATTCTGGTCCGGCGAGCACATCGCCGTAGAGGATAGGTCGAAAAGCGGGGTTCTCGTGCTGGGATACGGTTTCCGGCCTCGACGGTACAGCCACGGCGCAACTATGCCCGGCTAGGTGAAGCTCACGAGCATAAAGGACTAATGGATCTGCGCTATTGCTGGTGAAATCCCCATAGAGTACAAACAGTATATTCATGGAATGACGGCTAATTAATTATGTTCGTCGCCGCGCCAGAGTCCATCGAGTTTCTCGATCGCCGTGGCATCGTCAATGCAGCGCCCCATTGGAACGTATCGAATCGCCGGATGAGAGCGAATAGGCTCGGGCAAGCAACGCCAGAAGTCCACAACCGTGACCGATTCCTTGTTACCAACAAAATCTTCCGGCTTGAGCGCTTTGAAAACATCGTCGGCCGTGGTCACCAGAACGCATTCAGCATCCTGCAAACATGCGATAATAGAATCTGCAACCAGGGCATGCATGCGAAGTGCCGATTGTGCTTCCTCAGTAGCCAGCGGATCATAACCGATCACGCGCAAGCCACTGCCAGCCAACGTGAGACATAGGTACATCCCAGCAGACTCCTCGATCACATGCGACAGGGGTTTGTATGCAAGGCCCAGAACGGCGACCGTCGAACCTTCACGCAAATACGGCTTCAGCTTCTCGACAAAGCGTGGCGAGATGGTGCGGTTGAAATCATCATTCATTT
>Ga0137364_10001279_pt1 | contig 11644 bp, 11 predicted proteins | sample SagtaG_10_FD_104798 | JGI IMG/M metagenome (GOLD analysis project Ga0137364, IMG submission 104798) | Vadose zone soil microbial communities from Sagehorn Ranch, Mendocino, California, USA - Sage1_L_20_16 metaG | ecosystem: Environmental > Terrestrial > Soil > Vadose zone | place: USA... | reverse complement strand
CAATTCGTCTGTACGCCAAACCCCGGCGATAATAGGCTTCGCCCAAACCTTAGTTGGGTGCGGGAGAAACGGAGGCGTGCTGTAAGGACTCCGATCATCGTTCTTCCAGCTAGAAAGAAAATCTGCGCTCCCTCAGTACGATAAAATGAAATTTGGCGAGCTGCGGATCCAGGATCGGGCCTGGCGTCGAAGGATTGGTTGCGGGTCAGGATGAAACCGGTTGATGACCTTCAGGTTATTAGCGCGTCTGATTACCACACGGCTCGTTGATTCTGTGCGATTTAACCCGGCTTTTGCGCTTCGGAGTCCATTCCCGCATCTTTCCCAGGATGTCGGGCGAGTTCGCGCAGCCACGCCTCGACTGCGGAGCGCTGCTCCGGATCCATCTCTTCAAACAGCACGCCCACGCCGAAAATTCCAAAGCCGCCGCCAGAATGCATGTAGATCACTTTGCCGTCTAGTTCGCATGTGCTCATGCCATCGCAGATGCGGAGATGTAATTTCGTACGAGTGGGAATGGGTTCGAGCATATCGATATAGCAACCACGCGAGCTCAATTCGGAAAGCTGGGCGCGAACCCACGTTCCGTCGCGAAGGGTGATTTCGGCATCTGCGAAAAACGAGAAGCGCGGATTGGCGCGCTTTGCTGTATAGGGACCTTCGGCCATGGTGTCTCTCCAGTCCGCGAACATCGGAGTGCGTCTCAATCCATTGTATGGAACCTCAGCGCGGCACACCCAGGCGTGAGTGTTCTGGATTGCCGTAAGAGGCAGCTGGCTTTCCGTACAGGTGCTGAGCGAGGGCCGAAAATCGCTAGGGGTACCCGCAGCGTACCTTTTTGTTGCGGATGTGCTCCGGCCCTGTGCGACGTGCATCAGCTTCCAGCTGCTCCTGTGATTGTATCCGGAGTGACGTTGCGGTCGCTCGTGCTGTATCGGCTCTTTATAAGCACTTCTGAAAAAGAGGATGCCAGCCTTCCTATTCACTCATTTAGCGGCTTCGACTGTGGGTCTCAGCCCAATAGCCTTGGTGATGGCAACTAGCGTGGACAGGCGGGGGTTGCCGTGCACCGACAAAGCCCGGTAAAGGCTTTCACGCTCGATGCCGGCAGCCCTGGCGACTTTGGCGATGCCCTGCGCTTGAGCGAGGTGGCGCAAGGCAATGAGCAGAACGCGGGGCTCGTCTTCATCCTCCAATGCCGCTTTGAGGTACTCGGCGGCGAAATCCGGGTCCTTCCGGAGCCGTCGAAGAATGGTTTCGTCGTGATCCGGCAGGGGCTGGCCGGGGACTTGTCGTCCTGCAATGCCTCGTCCGTAAGTAAAACCGGCCACGAAGAGCGCGTTAATGTTGCTATCGCGCTGAAAGCGGTCCAGCACGGAAGCGATGCCTTCGTCGAGAAAGGACACTGCTCCCACCTGAATGCCGATTACTCGACTGGTGATTTGAATCTGCGGAAATCGTGAAGCAACACCTGCCGCCGCGATCAGTTTTGCAAATTCACGTCGAGATAGTTCATTCATCGGCATACTCGTGCACATCGGAACTTGATTCACCTATTTCTTTTTAAGCCATTTAGAAAATGTATTTCCGGGCCAGTTGCATCTGTCGCTGCCCAAGTTTATTCGTTACCTGTCCGAAGGACTCACGACCTTCGGGTTATGAGCGGATAAAATACTGGCTCGTCTTTGCTTCTCAACAACTTACGTATGTGTTGATCGACCTATTTCACTGGTGTTCTTCGGTAGTTTGTTCCCAATTTGTTCTCGATTTGTTCCCAGTTCGCTGGGATGAACCCCTAAGATGGCACAAATTATTTGGACACAGCTTCTGTGACCTCCAGTCCCAGTACTTCACTTGGACTTAGCCCACATCGCCGACGCAGAACTTCGCACTGTAGCAACCAGATATTTAGTTTCAGAGGTCGGGCACACCGTGAACGCGCATGGCTCGCGGTCTGAATTCAGCGCGAAGAGAGAGCGTATTGTCGTGGCCGGGACGCGGCATCTTGGCTGAGGCTTTGCAGTGGAACACGATGCGCTCGCTCTCCGGATCGATCGTCGCTCGGCCTTCGACTTCCCGGGGGAAATGAAACTCGACGCGCGCTTCTTCCTGCTCAGTTCCATCGAAAAAGCTCACGCTTTCCAGGTCGAGCGACGTGCCGCTCGTTAGCTCCAGGAACACCGTGTCGTGCAAGTCTTCCGAGGCGTCGCGCAGAATACGGAGCTGCTCGCTTCCTTCAATCACAAGGACATAATCCGATAGGTCTTCCGCCCGAAGCGGTTCGGCGGTCAATGCGGGATTACGCAACTGGCGGAGACGTTGATCTGCCAGGCGGATTGTCTTTGAGGACCACCAAAACACGGGAACTGCAGGTTGCGGCTTGCTGCGACTGATCTGCAATCCGCGAACCGGATTCGCATTATTGGAATTGACAGGCGCGTCGGTCACTAAGCCGGTCTGAGGGTCCATGTGACGTGATGTAAACTTCGTCTCCAGTTTGATTCCCGCGGGACTCCATGGAGAATCTTGCAGAATCCGATAAACGTCCGCCAAGTCCCATTTTGCTGGCACTTTGTCCCAAGGCGATCCACCGAGCGAACCGGGGAGGGCCAGCAACGCAGCGAGGATAAAACGTGTCATCATCGGCCGATTACGCGCAACCTGATGGGTTTCGATGCCAGCGTCACCCGTAAAGTTGTAGTGTAGCACCATGCTCAAGCATCGAAGTTGGATGCATTTGTCTTCACTCGGGCTGCCTTGCAAAAACATTACTTCTCGGATCTGCTCGTTGATGCCGTCTCGCCACTTTCGCCGCTCTTCTGGCGTCGAGCCGCGACTCTTTGCAAGGCACCTTTGAAAAAATCCCACCTCCATGGTCTTTTCTGCCAAAAGCTGCTTCAAGCGATGGATTTCCATGCGGTGAGAAGATGCGTGCGTGCTGGGTCGCAAAGCTTTTCTCCTCGTTCAAGGAACAGCGAACCGCCGAGACGCAATGCTAGACCGATGAGAATCATGGTGAGGCCCTGGCCAGGTACGAGGCGTGGTCCTTATCTGAATCTAAATCTGCAGGGGCACTACAGCCTTTTCCATTCCTGCGTGTTAGGCGAAGCGGGCACCCTCACAGCACCTTGCATTTCCTCACCAGACATCGCACGCACCGGCGGGGCGGCCGCGCTCCAGCAAAGCACGCAAAGTCGGAAGCATCCGGTGCGCGGCTCGCTCTCCGGCCTTCACCAATTCGTCAGCGCGTTCGAAGTCGTCCGCCGGGAATCCGCTCACGTCCGGCTCAATCACCACGTCGGACGCCTGGCGCCAAGTCTCCATAATCTGAGTGTGGCCGATTTGAAACGTGTGCTCGATCACCTGAATAACGTTTGTGGGCGCGTGGCCTGACCCAACGCCCTTGAGATGTACGGCAATGACCGCATCAACTCCAAGATTCCGGAGAGTGGCGACCGGTACCGGGCCCGATATCGCGCCATCCACCAGAAGCCGCCCGCCGAACTCGACTGGAGTGAACAGTCCCGGAACGCTGCAACTGCCCCGCACGGGCGGAATCAGCTCTCCACGCTGAAACACAACACCTTCGCCGGTGACAAGGTCCGTGGCGACCACCGCGAGGGGTATCCTTAGTTCCTCGAACGTCGCGCAATGAAGCAGCTTGCGGAGAAACCGATCCATTCTTTCATTCGTTGCCAACCCCAAACGGGCCACGGTCCAGCGGGCCAAACTCTTCCACCGAAGTTCACGCGCGGCTTCAATCATCTCCTCGACGGAGGCTCCACTCGCAAACGCAGCTCCCACTACACTTCCCACGCTGACCCCTGACAGGGCGTCAATGAGGATTCGATTGTCACACAAAGCTTTCAGAACGCCGATGTGCGCAACCCCACGCGCGAACCCGCCACCTAAAGCGAGTCCGATCTTTGGTTGAGGGCTTGGTCTTGGATCAAGAATTGAAATAAGCGGCTCCCTGAGGATCACGATGCCGGAATCAACTGCCCCTCCATACGCTGTCCTTCCACTTTGAAAGCCATTGCTTTTCCCTTCGCCTCCCAGCCCCCCGATAAAATCACCCGCTTCGGAACATCGGCAGGAAGGCAGCGCTCATTTCATCGTGGGGTCCCGGCCTTCGATCAACTCGGAGAGGACCTGCGCCAAGATCGGGAGGGGCGTCGGCTTACCCAGAATGGCGTCCACTTTACGCCGTTGCGCCTCCGCATCCACAGTGGGAGATCGATAAGCCGTCAAGAGGATGGTCGCTGTAAAAGGCGATTGCTGCTTGACGAATTGAAGAATCTCGAGCCCTTCCATGCCACCGGTTCCGCTCAACCTGAGGTCAGCGATTACGGCTGCGTACCTCGCTCCAGCAGTCAGACTCTTCGCCCCCAGGAGGTCCCGAGCGCAATCGACCTCGTACCCCTGTGCCGTCAGAAAGTCGTGTACGGCAAAAAGGATGGGCTCTTGATCGTCGATGATTAATACCCTGAACCGTTGCATGTCCCAGATTCATCGGAACAAAGATAGCTCCACTCCCTTAGACTCAACACTAGCGCTTACCGAGAAGCTCAACCTGTTCCTCCACCTTTACTGCATGCTTCGGACTTTCGATTTGCACGAGATCGGGCGCATCCGGCTCTTTGAGAACATACTTGCGGTACAATTTGGCCATTCGGGCGTTTTCATTCGCCTGGCTGCGGAGCTTTTCATCGCGCGCTCGCAGTTTCTCTTCCCGGGCGTACTTGGGAATGCCTCGTTCGTCTAGGTCCTTCTGCTCCTCTTGAGTAACGATTTCCTCCCGGAGCACCAGCGAGTGGTCCTTGCTATTCAGGCTCACGCTTTTGCCGCCGGCAAAGATCTCATGCCGGCCATGTTCCTCATACCACTTCGTCAGCGTCGCCGTCATGTGCATCTTTTCGATGATCTTGCGCCAGCCAACGCCCGTGTTGTACGCGCAGAATGAAATCTCGCCCTCCTGCGTCGCATAGGGGATGATGCACTGCTCGGTGCGGCGGAAGTCGTAGTTGAACAGATCCTGAAACCACATACCTGCAATGGTGAAAAACGTCCAGCGGTTGTTTTGCGAGGGTCTAGTACCTTCGCTATTGAATTGGAAAGAGCCTTGGCCACGTCCCTTGCCGGTAACCCCGAAGGTGCTATAGAAGAGTTTCACCACTTCTGCAATGGTGAGGTGAGTAGGCGCTTTAAAGGGATCATAGTTGCGCAGCAGAGCCAGAGCCCCACCGAGGATGGAGGCCCATTTGCCGCGGGCCGCATCGTTGATGCGGATTATGTCTTGGGAAAACCTCTCCACATTGACAAAATCTGAAATTGGGACGGCCTCTTTGGTCTCCTTGTCGACTAGAAGCCCCATGCCCGCGCCGCAGTTGGGATGGCACCCACAGCTCACTTGGCCCCAATCGGCGTGTGGCCCTGAAACTTGATCGCACCAATCCGAAAAAATGCTGGTGAAGGAGATCGGGAACCAGTCTCGGACAGGCTCACCGAGCCCGGTTTGCTTTTTTACGTCATGGGCCAGGTGCGACATCGTGTAGCGCTGCGCCATGCGGCGGACGTCGCTGATCTCTTCGTCTCGGCCTGTAAACGACACTGGCTGGAAGGAGAGGAATGTAATCCGGTCCGTGTTATCCAAGGCAAATTCGATAATGCGTCCCACCTGTTCGTTGTTAATTCCATTGATGATTGTGGTAACCGGAACGATGTCCACGCCCGCAGCGCTCAAGTTCTCCATAGCTCGCAGCTTTACATCAAACAAATTCCCAACATGACGATGGGAGTTGGCCGCGTTCCCAATGCCGTCGAACTGTAGATACGCGGAGGTCAGACCAGCCGCAGCGACTTGCTTGCAAAACTCGGGGCTTTTGGCGAACTCAATGCCGTTGGTGGCTGCCTGCACTCTTTGATAGCCAACCTGGCGGGCGTACCCCACAGCCTCCAAAAAATACGGTGACACCGTCGGCTCACCCCCTGAAAACAATACCGACATTTGGCGCTTGGGTTTCACCTGAATGGCGTTGTCCAAGAGCGTTTTGATGTCGTTCCATGTTAACTCATGGACGAACCCGACTTGGTTTGCGTCCATAAAGCACGGGTCGCACATCATGTTGCAGCGGTTCGTCAAATCCACGGTCAGTACCGAGCCACGGCCGTGCTGGATGGTGCTTGCCCCGTGGTGATGAACGTGCCCGTCGTTGTGGGCGCGAATATCACGGCCCGGGAAGGTTTGCTCCAGGTGCCGTGAAAAGTCCGGATCCGTGGAAATCACGTCCTCGAAATGGCCGTGCTTCGGGCAGTCTTTTACCATCAGGATCTTCCCATCACGCTCAATAATGTGGGCTTTAATTTGGCCCGGTGCTTCGCTATTCAGCAGCGTAGAAAGGGCCGTGGAGCCCTCCAGGATTCCCTTGCGAATCTCAGGGACACATTTTGGACAGAGGGAGTCCGTCTCACGGGGCCAGCCCAGTGGTGGCTTGGTTTTCTCCCACGACTTCAAGACTGGCTTATCCGACCACCTGGGCGTGAACGACATTCGCGGACGGATGCGGTTCAGTCTGTCGAAGACAAACCACGCACCGCGAGCCCAGTAAGTGAAAGCCTTCTCGGCATATCTCTCGCCCCTCCTGAAATGGCTGATTGTCTTGACGGACGCACGCATAATTCCTCCTTAGCAAGAGAACCTTTCACATTGGCTGCCTGTTGAGGAGGTTCGTCACAAGCCCTGTTCTGCGGCGTGACTAAGAAAAGGCACTCCATCAACAGTCGCGCCAGTAATAGGCAAGTCGGATGCCAGAGAGTTTCAAACTGCGGACCTTGCTGCCTCGATTCGCTTCAATGCGATTGCCGAGGGTGTTTTTGCTTGGCGGGCAGGCTAAACGCTGCCAGTAACTTAGCGGCCTTTGCTGATCAACAAGCGTGTAATTTGCGAACCCGGGACTGGAATTCGCGGCGAGCTCTCGCGGGGGGACAGGCTGCGTGCCGACGGTGAAAACGTCCGTGATCCGGACCAGATTCTAGAATTTGGACGGAGTGATCCTTAGTTTCTTGATCTTCTCATAGAGCGTACTTCTGGGAATCTGCAGGAGTGTTGCCGCCTTCTCGACGTGGCCAGTCGCGGCCGCAAGCGCCTTTTCAATATGGCGACGCTCGACTTCGGCCAGGGACAGGTTCAAGTCAGCATTGCCGTTGGAAGGAGTTGTGGCAGCATCCAAGTGCAGTTCTTGTCGGCGGATCACATTCGAGTCACTCAAGAGCACCGCACGCTCGAGAACGTTCCGCAGTTCTCGGATGTTTCCCGGCCAGGAGTAAGCCTGCAACGCTCGCACCGCGTCCTCTGCTAGCCGAAGTTCCCGGCGCGAAAGGTCGGCTGCAAACGCTTCCAGGAAACTTTGTGCGAGGATGGGGATATCCTCCGCTCTGTCTCGCAACGGCGGGATAACGAGCGGGATGGTGTTAATGCGGTAGTAGAGGTCGCTTCGGAACTTACTTTCCTGCACGAGCCGACGGAGATCCTGATGTGTAGCAGCAATGAGACGAACATTGACCTGCCGCTCGCGAACATCTCCGAGCCGGCGGAAACGCTTCTCTTCCAGAACTTTCAGCAGCTTCGCCTGCACCGCACTGTCCATGTCGCCGATTTCATCCAGAAACACAGTGCCCTGGTGCGCCACTTCAAGAAGGCCAGGCTTGCTAGACGCGGCGCCTGTGAACGCCCCCTTTTCGTGGCCGAACAACTCCGTCTCCAGGAACTCACGTGAAAAGCCCGCGCAGTTGAGGTCTACGAAAGCCTCTTCCGCCCGCGGGCTGTTGTTATGGAGCCACGCGGCCAGGACGCCTTTGCCAGTGCCACTCTCGCCTTCAATGAAAACAGGGCTCTCCGAGTGAGAAACCTTTCGGGCCTCGTAAGCCAATCGCTTTATGGCCATGCTCGGACCGGCAAACGGATCTGGGCGATCGTAATCTTGCCGGGTCTTGCTGGCGAGTTCCTTTTGGCGAATTCGGCGACTCTCGAGGGCGCGGCGTAACATTACCACGAGGGTAGAGAGTTCCGTTGGTTTGGTGAGAAAATTCTCCGCGCCTTCCTTTATTGCCCGAACGGCCATATCGATGGAACCATAGCCAGTCAGAATGATCACGGGAACTTGTGAATCGATATGCTGCAGCTTGGGAAGTAAATCCAAGGCCGTTCCATCGGGAAGAACCTGATCCAAAATGGCTGCGTCGAGGGAGAGCCTCGGAAGGCCTGTTCTGCCCCGCGGCAGTCAGTTGCCAGCTCCACTTCGAATCCCTCCGAATCCAAGTAATCTCGGATTCCGAAGCGTATTCCATCTTCGTCATCGACTACCAAGATTCTGTAGCTCATCGGCTCGCTCTCCTGTTCCGGGGGGCGTCCGAAACTATGGGCAAGCGGACTCTTACAACTGCTCCGCCTTTCGACCGATTGCCAACACTAATTTCTCCCCCATGCTCTTCCACGGTGCGCTGCGCGATGGCCAGACCGAGCCCCGTTCCTCCTTTACGGAGCGTATAAAAAGGCTCGAAAGCGCGCCCCAGAGCTTCCGGGGGAAACCCAGTTCCAGAATCCTGGACTACACAAGCTACCCACGTTCCGTCCGAGTCGTGGTTTTGCCTCACCTCAACCGAAACGTTGCCTCCAGGCGGCGAGTGCTGGACCGCATTCTCTAAAAGGTTTCGAAAAACGATTCTGAGGCGGTCGGGGTCCATTCGCACTTGGGGGGACCCGTTGCGCATTTCAACGCGTATTTCCACCCCGGCTCCCTTGGCCTGAGTTGAACAGGCGTCGACTGCTTGTTCGACAACTTTCGCGATTGGATGCGGTAAAAGGCGGGATTCAAAAGGCTTGCCATATTCGAGCAGATCTCTCATTAGCCGGCTTATGCGATCCAGTTCGCCCCGCAGGATGCGAACGTAGTTTTTGTATTCCGGCCGCGTCCCCAGGCGGGCTTCCATCGCGTCCAGCGTCGATGAGATGCCGAAGATAGGGTTGCGCACCTCGTGGGCGACACCCGCAACTAGTGAGCCCATCGCGGACATGGTGGCAGTGCGGCGTAGCGATTCCTGAAGCTTCATCATTTGAGTGATTTCGCGGATTACAATCAGGATGCGAGGTTCGTCGATCCCCGGCTCCGTAAACATGTTCGCAGTGACTTCCCAAGTGCGCCCACTGCCAGCGTCCTGGGCTTCAACAGAGATCGGCTTACGGGTATCGCGAATAGCGGCAGCCAGTTGGCCGGCCTTGCTCCATAGTCCGCCGGAACCAAGGCTGGCGATAGGGCGGCGATACATCTCCTCAAGCGCAAGCCCTGACAATTCGCTTGCCGCCCGGTTTGCCTGGAAGGCAGCGCCGCCAAGATCCAGGATGAAAATCGGGAATTGCAAAGCATCGAAGGTGTGCAGCCAATCCCCCGCGGACTTCCGTGCTTCCGCTTGCAGTTTCCGGTGACCCTCTTCAGCCCTCCGGCGTTCCGCTGATTCCTGGCGCAGCCTTGCCGTCATTCTTTGCAAGTCTCCGCGGGTGGCGCTTGCGGTCTCCAACTGACTCACAATCCGGTTAATGTCTTCCGCCAAGTATCTGAGTTCGCCTTGGCCATGAGGTTCGATACGATGCCCAAACTCGCCGCGCCGGATTGCCTCGGCCGCATCTTTGAGCATTTTCACCGGCCGCGTCACCACGCCGATCACAAAAACTGTAATCCCCGAAGCGGCCACTATGAACAAGGCAATCTGCCAGAGAACCCGCTCCATCTCGCGCCGGTTGGCCTCGCGTAGAGCCACAACTTCTGCGTTCAGATCGCGAGCTACGCGATTTGCCTCTGCCTGTCGGCCATCTTCATCTTTCATAAGTTCCGGAGTTGTCGCCGTGTTGGACTTGCTCAGCCGGGTCAGGTTGTCCAGAGGCGCTTCTACCGATTTCAGGCCCGTGTACAGCAACGCCAATAGCGTCACCCCAAGCGCCAAAATGGCTCCGAGGCCCAACGCCACGATTTTGGCCATCGTGAACCGCATGTTAACCATAATTAATTAAGTGTGACGCACGGGACAATGGGTTGCCTCCGGTCGGCAGCCGAGCAGGGCGTGGAGTAGAGAGAAGTTTTGTGCCTCCTACTTAATATTGTGTGGCAACTTTAGCCACAATCCTGGCAATACTCTAGTTCGGAAGGGTAAAGCCCTTAAACACGCTCCAAGACTTCGGCACTCGCGAGAAATGATCCTGGTATGCCTGCCAAGAGTGACCCACCACGTGCATCGCGAGAGTTGTTTTGCCGCGTGGCAAAAACCGCCATGCACTTACCAGAAGACGCTTTCTCTGGCTAGCGAGGATTCAGAAGCAAGGAGATGCACTCTTCGGCCTCGATAATGCAATCTCTGTCTCGATGTATTTCGCTCCGAAACCAGGCAAATACCCTATTCCTACGACTTCGAACCTGGCTGCCGGGTACTTCATGTCCGGAGAAGCGTTTGGCACAGATGCGAGCAACAACCGAAAACAGCAAGCGCGAATCGGCTCATGGATATCCCGGAGCCATTGGCACAAGTCTGTGCCAGTACTCGGCCGGATTGGATGGACACCTGTTTACAACTGTGAACGGTCGGCTGCTTGACCAGCGCAATGTACTCGATGGGTTGCACGGAGCAGGGAAGCGTGGCGGATTCCACGTGTTCAGGCGTTTTCGTTTTTGCTGTGCTCCGAAAGGCTGGTGTGCCGGACCACTTAATCAAGCTGTGGATGGGCCCACTCGCCTCGCCGACCGCTACGCGGCACAATTGTACGAAGACGTCGCGTATCGTAGAGAATGGTGCTAGAAGGCTGGCTGGGGATTCGAGTAGGGCGAATTGGGTTACAAAGGCCTTTTCCCAATTCGCCCGTCACTCGTTGCGTAAACCTATCCTGCGACAGGTTCTAAAAAATGGTTGTGACGTTTGAGGACTGTGGTAATCCAAAAAGTACAGCCGCCGTCAGAGCCATTATTGCCCAACTTGCAATCCTTCGCAGGATATTGTTCACGGACATAAAGCAAGCCCACGATACCGGTCAAACTGGCCAAATCATCATTGTTCTGCTGCTAGGAAACAACCATGCAGTGCAAGTGGGGTTACCTGCCCGGGTTTCGGGGGCACGATTCGCATACGTACGTCGGTTGAATGGCTTGCTATAATAGGCAAACACGGGATGGATCTGGACTGGCTCCTGGACCGGGACGGTTCGGGGCATTTCCCCGAGGCAGCTTTCCAATAAACTACGAATTCCGGTTGTGGTCAGCCGAACTGGAGTGCAGCCAGTGTTCTCCGCACGTTTCCACTTTGGTCGCGACGAGCGCTCAGCAATCGGACGTGCACTTCCGCCTAAACTCGCAACGGGTATAATCGTGGCCATGATCACACGCCGCGATTCCCTCGTGGGAGCCATTGCTTTACTCTGCGACCTGGCCGCTGCTAACGCAGAGGCCCAAAACAACGAGGCAGCTCAACCATCTCACTCAGAGGGCGGCCTTGTCTTCAAACACGACCTTCCGAACATCACCATGGAAGACTGGGAGGTCACGGTCAGTCATGTAGACTACCCGCCGGGAAGAGTCGGCAAGATACATCATCACGCTGGCTTCGT
>Ga0137364_10001278_pt1 | contig 11655 bp, 10 predicted proteins | sample SagtaG_10_FD_104798 | JGI IMG/M metagenome (GOLD analysis project Ga0137364, IMG submission 104798) | Vadose zone soil microbial communities from Sagehorn Ranch, Mendocino, California, USA - Sage1_L_20_16 metaG | ecosystem: Environmental > Terrestrial > Soil > Vadose zone | place: USA... | reverse complement strand
GGCGCTCCTCCAGGCGCTCGTTCCCGCCGACACGCCCGGCCTCGCCTCCGACGGCCGCTGGGACACGCTCGGGATGCGCGCGACCTTCAGCCCGTCGGTGACGTTCACGAAGGTGCGGATCCCCGAGGACGCGACGCTCGGTCGGCCGGGTGCCGCCATCCAGGTGGGCGTCGTGGAGAGCTTCGGGCTCGGCTACGCGGCGATCTACATCGGCGTCGCCGAGGCCGCGCTCGCCTTCGCCGTCGACTACGCCAAGAAGCGCATCGTGCGGCCCGACAGCGCCGCGGTCGCCCAGGACCCGGCCGTCCAGCGCCACGTCGGCGAGCTCGACGCGCGCCTCCACGCCGCGCGCCTGGTGCTGGAAGACTCGGCGCAGCGCTGGGGCGACGCCGACATGGTCGAGCGCGGCCTCCTCGGGAACCGCGCGAAGTTCGTCGCCACCGAGGCGGCGCTCGAGGTGACGTCGCGCGTCGTGCAGGTGGTCGGCGGGCGCGGCGCGTACAAGGAGTTCCCTGCCGAGCGCGCGTTCCGCGACGTCAGGACGGCGACGCTCATGCCGCCAACGGTCGACCGGATGCTCGAGGCGATCGGCAAGAGCGCGCTCGGCATCGAGGAAGGCATGTTTCGGTTCGGCGGCGGCCCCCAGGGGGCCTGAGGGAAGGGCGCGCCCTCAGCCCTCGACGAGGAGCCGCGCGCCCGTGCGCGTCACCGCGTCCACGAGCGCCGCGACGTCCGCCTCCGTCGTCGCGTAGTGCAGGACGCAGGCGCGCAGGGCGAAGCGCCCGGCGAGCGTCGTCTGCGTCAGGAACGCCGCCCCGCCGGCCTGGATCTCCTCCATCACGCGCTTGTTGAGCGCGTCGAGCCGCTCGTCCGCGCCGCGCAGCCGGACCGGCGCGTAGCGGAAGCAGACGATGGACAGCTCGACCGGCGCCAGCCGCTCGAGGTCGGCGGCCGCGTCCACCAGGCCCGCCAGGCACTCGGCGAGGGCGGCGTGACGGCCGACGAGTTCGCTCACGCCCGCGCGCCCCAGGTGCTGCAGGGTCATCCAGAGCTTGAGCGCGCGGAAGCCGCGCGTCTGCTGCACACCGTACTCCGAGAACCACGGCAGCCCGCCGAAGCCCCGGTCGGGCTCGGTGCGCAGGTACGCGGGCACCAGGCTGAAGGTCTCCCGCAGGAGCCGGCCGTCGCGCACGAGCACGGCGCCGCACTCGATAGGGACGCCGAGCCACTTGTGCGGGTCCAGCGCCACCGAGTCGGCGCGCGCGAGGCCGGTGTAGCGCGGCCGGAGGTCGGCCCGCGCGGCGCCGAGGGCCCCGTAGGCGCCGTCGACGTGCAGCCAGAGGCCCTCGGCGGCGCAGACGTCGGCGATGGCATCGAGCGGGTCGATCGCGCCCGTGCCCACGGTGCCGGCGCTCGCCGCCACGCAGAACGGGCGCAGGCCCGCGGCGCGGTCAGCGGCAATCGCGGCGGCGAGGCGCGAGACGTCCATGCGGAACCGCGCGTCCACCGGCACCCCGCGGACGGCCTCCGCGCCGAGCCCCATCAGCTCGGCCGCCTTCTGGATGCAGCTGTGGCCCTGCTCCGACGCGTAGAGCACGAGCGGCGGGCGGGCGCGCTGGAGCCCCTCGCGCCGCACGCTCCAGCCGTCGCGGTCGGCGGCGCGCTGGCGGGCGGCGGCGAGCCCGAGCAGGTTGGCCTCCGAGCCGCCGCTCGTCAGGAGCCCCATGCTGCCGTCCGTCGGGAAGCCGATCAGCTCCATGAGCCAGCGAATCGCGGCGCGCTCGACGTAGATCGCCGCGTGGTCGCCGCCCGCGCAGCTCGGGTCCATCGCGGCGGCGAGGAAGTCGGCCAGCACGCCGATGGGCGCCGGCGCCGAGTTGACCCAGCCGAAGAAGCGCGGATGCCCGTTGCCCATCGCGTGCGGGAGGACGGCGGTGCTGAAGCGCTCGACGATCGCCTCGGGGCTCGCGCCGGCCTCACCGAGGGCCTCCTGCAGGAGCGTGGCCCGCTCGGCGGGCCGCATCGGGCGGAACACCGGACGCGCCGGGAGGCCGGCGAGATAGTCGGTGACGAGGTCGACCAGCGCGTGGCCGAGACGCCGGAAGCGCTCGGGGTCGAGCGCGGGTGGCGGGGTCGTCATGGGCGCGCTCCTTTGCCGAGGGGGTCAGACGCCGAGGAAGCGCTGCTGGATCGCCGGCTCGCGTCGGAGCGCCTCCGGCGTGCCCTCGAATCGGACGCGGCCCTGGTCCATCACGTAGAGGCGGTGCGAGAGCGCCAGGGCCACCTCGAGCGTCTGCTCGACGAGCAGGATCGTCGTCCCCCGCCGGCTGATCTCGCCGAGGATCCGCGTGAGGCTCTGCACGAGGAGCGGGGCCAGGCCCTCCGTCGGCTCGTCCACCAGCATGAGCCTCGGCCGCGCCACGAGACCGCGCGCGATCGCGAGCATCTGCTGCTCGCCGCCCGAGAGGAGGCGGCCCTTCTGGGCGATGCGCTCCCGGAGCCTCGGGAAGAACTCGAAGACCTCGTCGAGCCCTCCGTCGCCGTTCCCGCGCGCCCCGCCGAGGAGCCCGAGCCGGAGGTTCTCGAGGACGGTGAGGTTCGGCAGGACCCGCCGCTCCTCGGGCACCCAGGCGATCCCGCGCCGCGCGATCTCGTGCGGAGCGAGCCCGGCGACGTCCTCGCCGGCGAAGCGGACGCGCCCGCCCCGCGGGCGGACGACGCCCATGATCGAGAGCAGCGTGGTGGTCTTGCCCGCGCCGTTCCGGCCGATCAGCGTGACCACCTCGCCCTCGCCCACCGCGAGCGAGACGCCCTGCAGGACGTGCGCCTCGCCGTAGTAGGTGTGGAGGTCCTGGACCTCGAGGAGCGCCATCAGGAGCGCGCCGCGCCGAGGTAGATCCGTTGCACCAGGTCGTTCGCCCGGATCGCCTCGGGCGTGCCGTCGGCGAGCACCTGGCCCTGGTGGAGCACGGTGATCCGGTCCGAGATCTTCATGACGAGCTTCATCTTGTGCTCGACCAGGACGATCGTCCGCCCCGCGGCGAGCTCGCGGATCAGCACCATGGTCTCGTCGGTCTCCTCCGGGCTCATGCCCGCGGTGGGCTCGTCGAGGAGGAGCAGCTGAGGGTCGGTGGCCAGCGCGATCGCCAGCTCGAGGTGGCGCTTCTCGCCGTGCGAGAGATGGGCGGCGAGGAGGTCGGCCTTGGGCCCGAGCCCCGTCGTCTCGAGGAGCGCGCGGCCCCGGTCGCGCGCGTCGTGGAGGGCCGCGGCGCGCGCCCAGAAGTTGAACGAGCGGCGGTGCCCCTGCGCCGCGACGCGCACGTTCTCGAACACGGTGAGGTGCGGGAAGACGTTCGTGAGCTGGTAGGACTTGGCGATCCCGAGGCGCGAGACCGCGTGCTGCGGGAGGCCCGTGACGTCGCGCCCGCGGAACCAGATGCGGCCCGCGCTCGGCGTCACCTCGCCCGAGATCAGCTTGAAGAATGTCGTCTTGCCCGCGCCGTTCGGCCCGATGATGGAGCGCAGCTCGCCCTCGTGCACCGCGAGGCTCACGCGATCGACCGCGAGGAGGCTGCCGTAGCTCCGCGACAGCTCCTCGGTGCGCAGCAGGGGGGCGCCGGTCATCAGCGCGTCAGTATCACGCGGGCTTTCGGCGTGTCAAGGCGAGCGCCGCCGTGCTATCTTCCCGCCATGTTCCCGCTCCCGCCGCTCACGGACGAGCAGCGCGCGATCATCGAGCGCGCCGCCGCGCTGGCGCGCGAGCGCTTCGCGCCGCGCGCCGCGAGGCACGACGCCGAGGCGTCCTTCCCCTACGAGAACTACGCCGACCTCCGGCGGGCCGGGTTCCTCGCCCTCACCGTGCCGAAGGAGTACGGCGGGCTCGGCGCCGACCCGATCGCCTACGCCCACGCGCTCCGCGAGATCGCGAAGGGCTGCTCGGCCACGGGCCTCACCTTCAACATGCACTCGACGGTCACGACGTTCGTCGCGGCGCTCGGCACCGAGGCGCAGAAGCGGCGGTACTTCGCCGCCATCGTCGAGCGCGGCCAGCTCATCGCCTCCATCACGAGCGAGCCCGAGCAGAGCTTCCGCGACAAGTTCGTGCTCAACACCGTCTTCCGGAAGGTCCCGGGCGGCTACCACGTCGCCGGCGTCAAGCAGTTCTGCTCGCTCGGCGACGCCGCCGACTATTACTTCGTCACCGGGATCGTCGAGGGCACGACGACGGCGAAGGAGGGCGTGATCTCGGCGTTGATCCCGAAGGACGCCGCGGGCGTGAAGATCGAGGGCCTCTGGAACGCCACGGGCATGCGCGGCACGATCAGCCACACGATGCGCTACGACTCGACGGTGGCCGCGGAGAGCGTCATCGGCACCCCCGGCGCGCTCCTCGCCATCGACCTCTCGGGCTTCGCGCTCGGTTACGCGGGGGTGTACCTCGGCATCGGCGAGGCGGCGTTCGAGTTCATGGTGGAGTACGCGAAGACGCGGACGCTCCGGCCCTCGACCGAGCCGATGGCCCACCACCCGCTCGTCCAGCGCACGGTCGCCGAGACGGGCACCGCGATCCGGGCCGCGCGCCTGCTCCTGCACGACGCCGCGCGCGTCCGGATGACCGGCGATCGCGAGGCGACGATGCTCGCCGTCAACCAGGCGAAGACCTACTGCGCCGACGTCGGGCTCATGGCGACCGAGAAGGCGCTCCGCCTCGCGGGCGGGCGCGGCATCCTGAAGGAGCTGCCGCTCGAGCGCTGGCACCGGGACGCGCTCGCGGGGCCCGTCATGCCCCCCTCGAACGACCGCTGCCTCGAGACGGCGGGCAAGCTCCTCTGCGGCCTCCGCGCCGCGACGCTCGAATTCCAGTAGTGCCCGTCAGGCGCGGATCAGGCCCGCGCACCGCCGGGAGCCGCAGCGGCAGCGAAACCGGAGGAGCGGCCGGTACTGCGTGTCGTCGCCGTCCAGGGCGGGCCGGTAGTCGCAGGTGATCTCCTCGCCCTTGCGGATGGCCCGGAGCGCGACCGCGGTCAGCGCGAGCTCGCCGCGCTGGTCGCCGGCGTTCGGCGCGCACGAGTGGTTCATGTAGAAGCCGAGGCCGATCCGCCGCCGGCTCGACGGCGCCAGGTAGTAGCCGTGCTCGATATAAAAGCAGAAGCGCCGGAACCCCCGCGGCAGCGTCCACACCTTGCGGCGGGGCACCACCACGCCGCCCGAGATCGTGAGGACCTCGCCCTTCCGGATCGCGCGGGTGGCGAAGACGCCTACCTCGCGGTGGTTGACCCGCCGCAGCTCGAGCTTCGGGCTGTGGTAGGAGTCGCTCACGAAGGGCACGGGGCGCTCGCGGGTCTACGCTCGGGACGCCATCACGCGCGGGGGCGGGTCGGGGTCGGCCATCGCGGCACACAAGGTAAGACAACGCCGCGCCCAATTCAATTATTACGGGCGGACGACGAGGTCGATCTCGACGAGGGCGCCGAGGGCCAGCCCCGTCACGCCGACGGTCGTGCGCGCGGGATAGCGCCCATGCGGAAAGCAGCCCGCGTAGACGCCGTTCACCGCCTGGTAGTCCGCGAAGTTCACCAGGTAGATCCGGGCCATGACCGCGCGGTCCAGCGCCGTGCCAGCGAGGCGCAAGACGGTCGCGAGGTTCCGCATGACCTGCCGCGCCTGCTCGACGACACCCCCCGGCACCAAGGCACCCGTCGCCGGGTCCACGGGGAGCTGGCCGGTCACGAACAGGAACTCGCCCGCGCGCACGGCGTGGCTGTACGCGGCGGTGGGCGGGGCCGGCGGCGCGCCGGGCAGCATCAGGAACTCGAGGGTCATCGGGCGGTCTCCTTTCACGATTCGCCGGCGGTGGCGGCGTGTGTGTCGAGCCACGCCTCGACGCGCGAGCGGAGCGCCGCGCGCTCGCCCGCGCCGAGGCCGACGGGATCGAACCGATAGCGGTAGTGGAGCGCGAGGATCCCGGGCAGCGCCTCCGCGGCGGCCACCGGCGCGCCCGCCTCGCGCAGGCGCCGGAGCCACGCCGACGCGGCTTCGGCGGGGCGCCGACCGAGCCCGGCGCGCGTAAGCTCGCGCTCGATCAGGTAGAACTCGGAATCCTCCCCGGGCTGCGGCGCGCGCGGCGGCGCGGCGGCGGCCGCGGGCCCGGGGCCGACGCGCCGGCGCCGGTAGAGCCGCCACCCGAGCAGGAGCCCCAGCGGGACGAGGAGCCAGCCGAGCCAGCGCGCCGGCCCGCCGTCGGGCTCGCCGTAGCGCCAGCGCGCCACGAGATATTCCGCCAGCGCCCAGAGGTCGGTCAGGGACTCGAGTAGAGGCGTCCCGGCCTCCTCGTCGACCCACACGGGCGGCGTCGTGTCGAGGTCGCGCCACGCGCCGTCCACCCACGCGAGCGCCCACGAGTGCGCGTGCCTGGCGCGCACGACGTAGGTCCGCTCGAGCGCGCTCCACTCTTGCACGGCGTAGCCGGTCGCATAGCGCGCCGGCACGCCCGCCGCGCGCAGGAGCAGCACGGTGGCGGTCGCGAAGTACTCGCAGTGGCCCGCGCGCGCGCGAAGCAGGAAATCCTCGAGCGGGGCCGCACCGGCGGGCCGCCCGCGCTGGAAGGTCCTGTACCGGAAGTTCGTGGCGAAGAAACGGGCCACCACGGCGAGGCGCTCGCTGGGGGGCCTCGCGGCGAGGTCGAGCTCGGCGGCGAGGCGTGACACGACCGCCGACTCCGGCGCGCGGACGGTGTCCTCCACGGCGCCCGGCGGGCCGTCGAGCACGCTGGCCCCGCCGAAGCGCGCGCGGTAGCTCACCAGACCGAGCCCCTCGTCCACCCGCACCGCGCCGAGCGCGTTCCGGCTCACGCCGACCGCGGCGAGGCTGCCGACCTCGAACGCGCCGTTCGGCAGCGCGAGCATGCCCCGGCCGCGGGGCAGATAGGCGGCGACGCCGACGCTTCGTGCCGGGCCGGGCGCGGCGCCGAACCTCCACGTCGCGCCGTCCGCCTCCGCCTGGACGGGCGCGAACGCCGCGCCCGTCGCGAACCACACCGTCGAGTTGTAGACGTTGTAGCTCGCCTCGCGCAGGAGGAACGGCGGGCGCACGCCCGGACCCGGGTCGACACGCAGCAGGATCCGGTCCGAGAACTTGAGCTCGCCGAGCCGGCCGATGGCGGTGGTGCTCCGGAAGGGATCGGTGTCCGCGCGCCTGACGAGACTGAAGATGTACTCGAACACGACCTGCTCGAGCTTCTCCTGCGCCCCGTGCAGCAGCGCCTGCCCCGCCCAGCCGAGCGCCACGGCCGCCGTGAGGAGCCCCGCCCAGGCGAGGGGGTGGAAGCGGCGCGAGCGCTCGCGCCAGAGCGCCCAGGCCGCGAGCGCGCAAAGCCCGGCGTAGAACGTCGGCGTCCGCACGTTGGCCGCGCTCGCCGAGAGCACGCAGAGCACGACGTACGGATACCCGAGGTCGAGCGCGCCCGGCGTCGCCTCCCCGCGCGCCGCCCTGCGGCGGAGCGCCCAGAAGAACGCGCTGGCCGGCACGCGTCCCGCGGTCGAGTACGCCTGGCACGCGACCAGGAGCGCGACGATGAGCGGCAAACGCTGCAGGAGCAGCGTGAACGCGCGGGGCCCGCCGACGGTCCGCAGCGCCCCCGAGGTCGCGAAGAGGTACAGGCCGCTCCCCGCGAGCAGGAGCGCGCAGACGTCCGAGACGCGGTTCCAGTCCGACGGCGAGAGCTCGAGCCGCCACCGGAGCACGCGCGAGCCCTCGAGGAGGGTCGCGACGAACAGCGCGGGCAGCGAGAGCCCGGTCTCCCAGCCCCAGAAGCAGACGGCCGCACCGACGAGGAGCGGGGGCGTCGTCACAGGTGCCTGAGCCCCTCGGCAACGCGGCCCGCCTCGAGGCGGTGGACCTCGCCGGCCGCCTCGCCGGCGGGCGCGCCGGCCTCCGCGATGACGAAGGCGCGCACCGGCGTGCCGAGCGCCCTGAGGTCGCGGACGAACTGCCGCCGCGGCTCGTCCCACGCGAGGAGCACCGCCACGCACGCGCTGAGCGCGTCGTGGCGCTCGAGCACCGCGTGGTGGAGCGTGCGGAAGGGCTTGTCGCGGCAGACGCGGACGCCCGCCAGCACCTCGAGCAACCGCTCGGTGTCGGAGAGGCCCCGGCCCGCCGTGAAGCAGTAGGTCTCGGGCCCGACGAAGAGCAGGTCGAGCAGCGAGTCCTGGGTCTGGACCGCGCAGGCGATCGACGCCGCGACCGAGACGGCGTCCTCGAAGCGCTCGCCCCCGGCGTCGTCGGTGAACGTGTCGAGCACGAGCGCGTGCCGCACGAAGAACTCGTCCTGGTACTCCTTCACCACGGGCCGGCCGACGCGCGCCAGGCTCTTCCAGTGGATGCGGCGCAGCGGGTCGCCCGGCCGGTAGTCGCGCAGCGAGACGAACTCCTCGGAGTCGCCGACCGACTGGGCGAGCGCGACACCGCCCCGCTGGTAGCGGCGCGGACCGGGGAGCCCGAGGGCCGGCATCGGGTAGCGCTTCGGCAGGACCAGCAGCGAACCCGGGAGCGGGATCGTGCAGAGCGCGTTCAGCAGGCCGAGCGGGTCCGGTCGCGCGAGCGTGACGGAGGTCAGCTCGAGCCGTCCACGACGGCGCGGCGTGAACTCGATCCGCACCTCGCCCGCGTCGCCCGGCGGCAGCGGGGGCAGCGGCTGCGGGCTCATCAGCGCGACCTGGTTCCGCCTGACGAGCCAGTCCCAGCGCGGGTAGCCGACCTTCCGGTCGAACCAGTTGCGCCGCGCCTCGCCGGGCTCGCGCGCGGTCTGGAACTCCTCGAACGAGGGCCACGGATCGGCCGTGTTCTCGAGCAGGGCGAGGCCACGCTCGAGTCGCCCGCCATCGTTCGTGAAGACGACGCGGTACGCCGCGGGCTCGCCCGCCGTCACGAACCGCGGGAGCACGCGCCGCGCACGCAGACGCGGCCGGAAGCCGAAGCGCCAGGCGAACGCCAGCACGAACAGGGCGAGGAGGAACGTGAAGGCCTGGTAACCGAGCGTGCGGTTGGTGTCGAACCCGATGATCCCCGCGGCGCCCAGCGCCGCGAGGGCAAGCTTGCCGGCCCGCGTGAGCCGACGCTCGGCCCGGGACGAGAGCGACGCCGTGGCGCGGAACAGGCGATACGTGAAGCGCCTCAAGCCGGCACGGGCACCTTCTTCACGATCTCCTCCACGAGCCCCTGCGCGGTCACGCCGGAGAAGCGCGCCTGCGAGTCCACGACGAGCCGGTGGGCGATCACGGGCACCGCGAGCTCCTGGACGTGCTCGGGCAGGAGGAAGTCGCCGCCGTCGAGGAGCGCCAGCGCCTGGGCGGCCTTGATGAGCGCGAGCGAGGCCCGCGGGCTCGCGCCGAGCTGGACGGAGGGCGCGGCGCGGGTCTGGCGCACGATGTCCACCGCGTAGCGCTTGAGCTCGTCGCTCACGCGCACCTCCCTGACGCGGCGCCGGAGCTCCAGCACGTCCTCGAGGACGACCACGGCCTGCACCGCCTCGATCGGGTGGCGCTGCTCCTGGGCGGAGACGATCGCCACCTCCTCCTCCGGCGCCACGTAGCCGAGGGCGAACTGCAGCGCGAACCGGTCCATCTGCGCCTCGGGCAGCGGGTACGTGCCGCGGAACTCCACCGGGTTCTGCGTGGCGATGACGAAGAACAGCTCCTCCAGCGGGTACGACCGACCCTCGACCGACACCTGACCCTCGGCCATCGCCTCGAGGAGCGCCGACTGGGTCCGGGGCGACGCGCGGTTGATCTCGTCCGCGAGGAGGATGTTCGTGAAGACGGCGCCTTCGTGGAAGCGGAAGACCTGGTCGCGCTGGTCGTACACGGACACCCCCAGGATGTCCGAGGGCAGGAGGTCGGGCGTGAACTGGATGCGCTTGAACCGTACGCCGACCGAGCGAGCCAGCACCTTGGCGAGCGTCGTCTTGCCGGTGCCGGGGTAGTCCTCGAGGAGCACGTGGCCGCCGCTCGCGAACGCAGCCAGGAGCTTGCGGATCGCCGCCGCCTGCCCCTTCATCACGGTCTCGATGCTGGCCGCGAGCCTCCGGAAGGTCTCCTGGGATCCCACCCTACCCCTTCACCGCGCCGGCCGTGAGCCCGGCGACGTAGTAGTCGAGGAAGAAGACGTAGACGCAGACGATCGGCACCGACGCGAGCACCGCCCCGGCCATGAGCGAGCCCCAGTAGTAGATGTCGCCACGGATCAGGTCCGCGGTGACGCCGACGACCGCGGTCTTGTGCGCGCTCTGCGAGACGAAGGTGAGGGCGTAGATGAACTCGTTCCAGCACAGCGTGAAGCTGAAGAGCGCCGCGCAGACGATGCCGGGCACCGCCATCGGGAGCACGATCCGCGTGAGCGTCTGCATCCGGGAGGCGCCGTCGACGAGCGCGCACTCCTCGACTTCCCGCGGCACCGTGCGGAAGTAGCCCATGAGGAGCCACGTGCAGAAGGGCACGAGGAAGGTCGGGTAGGTCACGATCAGCGCCCAGACCGTGTCGGAGATGCCGAGCCAGACGACCACCTGCGAGAGCGGCAGGAACAAGAGCGTCGGCGGGACCAGGTACGTGACGAACACCGCGGTGCCGAAGGAGGCCACGCCGCGGTAGCGCAGGCGCGCCAGGCTATAACCGGCGAGGATCGAGATCGCGAGCGACGCCGCCGTCGCGACGACGCTGATGACGAGGCTGTTCTTCATCCAGGTGAGGAACTCCGTGCGCTGGAAGAGGTACGCGTAGTGGTCGGTAATCGCGCCGGTCTGGATCAGGAACGGCACCGACTGGAGATTGTAGAGCTCGGCGTTCGACTTGAACGACGTGACGAGCATGAAATAGAACGGGAACAGCGCGAAGAACACGAACGGCAGGAGGTTCGCGTACGAGAACGCCGCCGATCGGAGCTTCGCCCCACGACCCCGCGCGGTGGCCACCGTCACTCCCTCCGGATGTACCGGAGCTGGAAGAAGACCACGGCCCCCAGCAGCGGGAAGAGGAAGAGCGAGATGGCCGCACCCTGGCCGAGGTTGCCCCCGTTGAGCCCGACCTGATAGGCGAGCGTCGCGAAGAGGTGCGTGGTGTTCACGGGCCCCCCGCGCGTCAGAACGTACACGATGTTGAAGTCGCTGAACGTGAAGATCGTCGAGAACAGGATGACGACGGCGAGGACCGGCTTCAGCAGCGGCAGCGTGACGTACCGGAAGCGGGCCCACGGGCCCGCGCCGTCCACCTCGGCGGCCTCGTGGAATTCTCGCGGGATCGAGACGAGCCCGGCGAGGGTCGTGATGGCGAAGAACGGCAGGCCGCGCCAGACGTTCACGGTGATGACCGCCGCCATCGCGTACGCGGACTGGCCGAGCCAGTTCGCCCCAGGCGCGGCGAGGATCCCGAGGCGGATCGCCGTCCAGTTGACGACGCTGTAGAGCGAGTCGAACATCCACCACCAGCCGAGGGTCGAGAGCGCGGTGGGAATGACCCACGGCAGCAGCACGGCCCCCCGCAGCACGCGCTTGAAGCGCACGTCGCGGGCGAGCAGCACGGCGAGCCACACGCCGAGCACCGTCTTGAGCGTCAGCGCGATGCCCGTGAAGACGAAGGAGTTCTGCACCGTCTGGCGGAAGACGTC
>Ga0137364_10001270_pt1 | contig 11677 bp, 10 predicted proteins | sample SagtaG_10_FD_104798 | JGI IMG/M metagenome (GOLD analysis project Ga0137364, IMG submission 104798) | Vadose zone soil microbial communities from Sagehorn Ranch, Mendocino, California, USA - Sage1_L_20_16 metaG | ecosystem: Environmental > Terrestrial > Soil > Vadose zone | place: USA... | reverse complement strand
TTGGGGCTGAACTACGGGGCGTACATGACGGAGATCTTCCGGGCCGGTATCCAGTCCGTCGGCCACGGGCAGGCGGAGGCCGCCGACGCGCTCGGCATGACCTACCCACAGCGCATGCGTCGCGTGGTGCTGCCACAGGCGACCCGGGTGATCATCCCGCCGACGGGCAACGAGTTCATCGCGATGATGAAAGACACCGCGCTCGTGAGCTTCTTGGGCGCGGAAGTGGCTCGCGCGGAGCTCTTCCTGCGAGCGCAGCTCGCGTTCTCCGAGGACCTCACGAAGCGGCTCGAGCCGCTCCTCGTGGCCGCTGCCCTGTACTGGGCTCTCACCGCGATCTTCACGGTCTTCCAGGTGCGGATCGAACGTCGGATGGCGAAGGGCTACGTGCGGGTGACGGCACAAACCGCGACCGGAGGGAGGCGGAACCAGTACCTCCCGGCTCCGGCCCGCGATGAGCAAGGCGATGAGCAAGGAGGGGCTGAGATCGCCGCGCCGTCAGGCCAACCGGGGATCCTGCCCACCTTCGAGGAGCCACGGCCATGATCCACGATGGAGAGGCCGTCGTTCGCGTGGAGAACCTCCATAAATACTTCGGTCCCCTGGAGGTGCTGAGGGGGATCGACTTGAAGGTTCATGCGGGCGAAGTGGTCGTGATCTTCGGGCGATCCGGGTCGGGAAAATCCACGTTCCTCCGCTGCATCAACTTCCTCGAGGACCCGACCGAGGGCTGGATCGAGGTGGCAGGGATCCGGATGGAGGGCGGTCACCGAACCCGGACCAAGCGGGAGCAGATCCGCAAACTGAGGACCCACGCTGGGATGGTCTTCCAGCAGTTCAACCTCTTCCCGCACATGACCACGCTCCAAAACGTGATGGAGGGTCCGGTCACCGTGAAGGGGCGGGACGCCGCGTCGGTCAAGCCCTCGGCCCTCGAGCTCCTCGCCAAGGTCGGATTGGCCGACAAGGCCGACGAATACCCGATCCGCCTATCCGGGGGTCAGCAGCAACGAGTGGCCATCGCGAGGGCGCTCGCGATGGAGCCCGACGTGATGCTCTTCGACGAGCCGACGTCGGCGCTTGACCCGGAGCTGATCGGAGAGGTCCTCAACGTGATGAAGTCACTGGCGACCGAACTGCACATGACGATGATGGTCGTCACTCACGAGATGGGGTTCGCGCGGGAGGTGGCGAGCAGGATGTGCTTCTTCAACGACGGCGTGATCTTGGAAGAGGGAACCCCGACGCAGATCTTCGAGCACACGCGGTTCCCGGAGACCCGGAAGTTCCTCGATGCGGTCCTGTGACGGATCACCCCCGAACGAGATGACGGGCCGCGGCTCCCCTCGGAGCCGGTCGCGCCTTCCCCATACGCGACCGTCCCCTGTCGAGCGCCGCGGCCCGTCACGTCGAGGTCCCTTGCGGTGTGAACCGCCCGGACCGAAAGCGGAGGTTAGACGCAAGGTTGAGACCTGTCAACCGGATGCGATGTGCTCGTGCGCAGTCCATGTTGACCATCGCCGCAGGTGACGCGTCGCCGTCGAAAGAACGACAAGACCGTGAACGAGTTCCGGCGACGCAAACCCTCGACCGGCACCCGAGGGTATGACGAAGCCTCAAGCTCGCGCGGCGACGATGACGAGCTCGGTGCCGAGTCCCAGCAGGAAGCCGATCAGCACGCCCCACAACGTGATCTCCCACGAGAGCTTCCTGCCGACCGAGAACAGCTCACCGATCACGTACAGGATCGCACCCGCGGCGAGCGTGAGGAACGCGACGAAGACGTACTCGCTCGAGATCGAGTTCCCGATGAGGGTTCCGAAGAACGTCGGCCCGCCCGCGACGAGACCGGCGAGCAGGAGCCACGACCACGTCGGGCGGACGTCCGCCGCGACGAGCGGGCCGACGATACCGAAGCCCTCCGTCGCGTTGTGCAGCCCGAAGCCGACCACGAGCAGGAGGGCGAGCGAGATCTCGTCGGCGTGCGCTGCCTGACCGATCGCAAGTCCCTCGGAGAAGTTGTGCAGCCCGATCCCCGCGGCGATCGTCATCGCGAGGTGGAGCGCCTCGTCCCGACGACCGACCGCGGTCTCCGCGTAGGCCATCGCGCCGGGGCCGATGCTCGCGCGACGCCGTCGGATGGCCTTGCCCACGTAGAGCAGGCTCATCAGTCCGACGCCCAGCCCGATCCCGTAGCACACCGTTAGGCCCGCGAACCGCGCCCACGAGCCGCCGACCTGGGCGGTCGTGAGGGACCCGTCGAGGACCTCGCCGGCGTTCGCGAGGATGTCGATCAACAGGAAGGTGAGGATCCCGGCCGAGATCCCGTTCAGGAGCGTCTTGGTCCTGACGCTCTGCATCTCGACGCGACCCATCGGCAGTCCGAGGAAGATCGTGAAGCCGGCGACGGCCCCGAGGGCCGCAACTTCTGCCGTGCTCATCACCGCCACCTTCCGAAGCCGCGCCGACGCTCCGAAACACGCGCCGGCTCCACGCGGGCGAATCCTATCGGGGAGGTCGGATTCGCGGCAAGTTCGCATACGAACCATCTCTCGACCGTGACTCGAGACCCCGGCGACCTGGCCGGCGGGGCCGTCGGGAGCGCTCGTTAGGATGAGGGCGTGGCTGATGACGGCGTCGAGCGCGAACGACGGAAGCTCTTCCTGCTCGACGGTCACAGCCTCGCCTATCGTGCGTTCTTCGCGCTCCCGCCGACCCTCGCTACGAGCAGCGGCACGGTGACGAACGCCGTCTACGGGTTCACCTCGATGCTGATCAAGCTGCTCGCCGAGGAGAAACCCGACCTGATCGCCGTGGCGTTCGACACGGGCAAACCGACCGTTCGGCTGGAGATGGATGCCGAGTACAAGGCCGGTCGTCGCGAGACGCCGGCCGACTTCGGGCCGCAGCTCGCGCTCATCGAAGAAGTGCTCAACACGCTTCGGATCCCCATCGTGCGGGTGGAAGGTCACGAGGCCGACGATGCGCTCGGAACGCTGGCCGAAGAGGCGAGCGACGAGGGCATCGACGCCGTGATCGTCACTGCGGATCGCGACTTCTTCCAGTTGACCCGTGATCCCTCGAACGGACGCGGCGCCATCTCGATCCTGTTCAATCGGCGCGGGATCTCCGAGATCGACCTGATGGGTCCCCACGAGGTGCTGACGAAGTACGGCGTGTCACCCTCCCAGTACCTGGACTACGTCGCGCTCAAGGGCGATACATCCGACAACATCCCGGGCGTGCCGGGCGTGGGGGAGAAGACCGCCGCCAAGCTCGTGCAGGAGTGGGGTTCGGTCGAGGATCTCGTCGCGCACGTGGACGACCTGCGCGGGAAGCTCAAGGAGAGCGTCGCGGCCGCGGTCGATCGACTCGGTCTGAACAAGCAGCTCGCCCGGATCGTGACCGACCTCGATCTGGACGTCCGGCCGGAGGACTGCGTGATGGGTGCGTTCGACCCCGACGCCGTCCATCGACTGTTCGCGTCGCTCGAGTTCCGCTCGTTGCTCGACCGGCTCAACGAGGCGGTCGGCTCGATCAAACCGAAGGTCGAGCTGGTGGAGTTGGACCTCACCCAACGCGACGTCTCGGAGCTCGTGAAGGTGCTCCAGGCCGGACCCGCGGCCGTCCGCTTGCGGGCCGACGACGGCAGGGTGCGGGGGGCAGCCGTATCGGCCGGGGGCGGGCAGGCCGCCTACGCCCCGCTCGATGGGCTGGGGCCTCTGGCCGACCCGCTCGCCGACCCCACCGCGCCGAAGTGGGCGCACGACGCCAAGGCGCTGGAGCGTACGGTGCTCGCGGAGGGGGGGAGCGTGGCCGCCGTCGCCTTCGACACGATGCTCGCCGGCTACCTGCTGGACCCGGCGTCTGCTACCTATCCGCTGCCGGTCCTCTGCGAGCGCTATCTCGGAGTGGACGTGGTCGGCGACGCGGGCGAGGACGAAGCGGGTCAGCTGTTCGCGGAAGATCCGTGGCGCGCGACGGCCGCGGACGCGGCGGCCGTCGCGCTGCTCGCCCCCGTCATGGACGAAGAGGTGAACCGCCTCGGGCTCCGGCGGTTGCTCGAGGACGTCGAGCTGCCGCTCTCGTCCGTCCTCGCGCGGATGGAGGCCCGTGGCGTGCGTCTGGATGTCGAGTACCTCCAGGAGATGGGCGCGACGGCTCGGGAGCAGATGGCCGAGCTGACGGCAGAGATCTACCGGCTCGCCGGCCGGGAGTTCAACCTCAACTCGCCTCCCCAGCTGCGGGAGGTGCTGTACGACGAGCTCGGGTTGCAACCCGGGAAGCGCACCACCAAGGGTGCCCTCTCGACCGACGCGTCGGTGTTGGAGAAGCTCCGCGATACCCACGAGATCGACGATGCGCTCCTGTCGTGGCGCGAACTCGACAAGCTCAATTCCACCTACCTCGAGGCCCTGCCCCGGATGGTCGATCCGCGTGACGGTCGCGTGCACACGTCCTTCAATCAGGCCGCGGCCGCGACGGGACGCCTCAGCAGCTCCAACCCCAACCTGCAGAACATCCCCGTGCGCTCGGAGCTCGGTCGCCGGATCCGGCGGTCGTTCATCCCGGGGTCGCCGGACCAGCTGCTGCTCGTCGCCGACTACTCCCAGATCGAGCTCCGCGTACTCGCCCATCTCTCCGGTGACGAAGGGCTCCGTGACGCCTTCGAGGCCGGGACCGACATCCATGCCGCAACCGCCGCCACCGTCTTCGGATTGCCCCTCGATCAGGTGGACCCTGAGCTCCGGCGTCGCGCGAAGATGGTGAACTACGGGTTGGCGTACGGCATGAACGCGTGGGGTCTCGCCCAGCGCTTGGACATCCCGCCCGATGAGGCGGAGGAGATCCTGAGCGGATACTTCGAGGGATTCCCGAAGATCCGCGACTACCTCCTAGCACAGGTCGACCGGGCGCGGATGGACGGGTTCACCGAGACGATCCTTGGCCGGAGGCGGTACATCCCTGAGTTGACGAGCGGGAACCGCAGGCTGCAAGCGCTGGGGGAGCGGCAGGCGCTGAACGCACCGATCCAGGGGAGCGCCAGCGACGTCTTCAAGGTGGCGATGATCCGCGTGGACGAGGCCTTGCGGCAGCGGCCGGAGCTCGACTGCCACATGCTGCTCACCGTCCACGACGAGTTGGTCTTCGAGGTGCCGGCGGACCGGGTCGAGGACGCGGCGGCCGTGGTGGCCGATCGGATGGAGCACGCGATCGATCTCGACGTGGCGCTGCGTGCCGACGTGGGCTGGGGTCCCAACTGGGCCGAAGCCACGCCCGCGGGACACTGACGCTCGCCCGTTCTCATTGACGTCGTTCTCGCAGCGTACGTAACCTCTCGTACGGCCCGCGGGGTTCGCGTCCCGCGCCGGAGGCAAAACCCAAACCGCCCTCGGCGAAGCGTCCCGCGCGGCGGAAGGAGACGGACGGTATGAGTGACGAGATGACGGTCGCGTCCGAGGAGGAGCAGGAGGCCCCGGCAGCAGCGCCGGTGGACGAGGCTCCCGAACCGGCGGCGACCGAGACCAAGGCGGGCGAGCAGCCCGACCTGACACCCGAAGAGCTAATCGCCGCGCTCGAGGCCTCGTTCCGCGACTTCAAGGATGGCGACATCGTCGAGGGCGAGGTCGTGAAGATCGATCGCGACGAGGTGCTCCTCGACATCGGGTACAAGTCCGAGGGGGTGATCCCCTCGAAGGAGCTTTCGATCCGCCACGACGTCGATCCGAGCCAGGTCGTCAAGGTCGGGGACAGGATCGAGGCCCTCGTGCTCCAGAAGGAGGACAAGGAGGGCCGGTTGATCCTGTCGAAGAAGCGGGCGCAGTACGAGCGCGCGTGGGGCAGGATCGAGGAGGTCATGCATTCCGGCCAGACCATCACGGGTCCCGTGATCGAGGTCGTGAAGGGCGGGCTGATCCTGGACATCGGATTGCGCGGGTTCCTGCCGGCATCCCTCGTCGACCTGCGCCGAGTCCGCGATCTGCAACCCTTCGTCGGGCAGGAGCTCGAGGCGAAGATCATCGAGCTCGACCGGAACCGCAACAACGTCGTGCTATCACGTCGCGCCTTCCTTGAGGAGTCACAGTCGGAGGGTCGCAAGACCTTCCTGCAGTCACTCCAGAAGGGTGAGCGTCGGAAGGGGACGGTCAGCTCGATCGTCAACTTCGGCGCGTTCGTGGATCTGGGGGGTGTCGACGGGCTCGTGCACGTGTCCGAGCTGTCGTGGAAGCACGTGGATCATCCCCAGGAGGTCGTGGCGGTCGGGCAGGAGGTCGAGGTCGAGGTGCTCGACGTGGACCTCGAGCGGGAGCGCGTTTCGCTCTCGCTCAAGGCGACCCAGGAAGATCCGTGGAAGGAGTTCGAGCGCACCTCACAGGCCGGCTCGGTCATCACCGGGACCGTCACCAAGCTCGTCCCCTTCGGTGCGTTCGTCCGGGTCGCGCAGGGCATCGAGGGCCTCGTTCACATCTCCGAGATCAGCCATGAGCACGTCGATTCTCCGGAATCTGTGCTGCAGGTCGGCCAGGAGGTGCAGGTGAAGGTCATCGACGTCGACGTCTCGCGACGTCGCGTCTCGCTGTCGATGCGACAGGTCGCCGCCGCTCCTCCGAAGCCCAAGGAGATCGAGGTCGAGAAGGAGGAGCCCGAGCACGAAGCCGGGCCCGAGATGTCGACCGCGATCGAGGTCCCCCAGGAGATCCTGGATGCCGTCGCCGAGGCCGAATCGACCACGGTGCCGGGGAGCGCCGTCGCCGACGTCGTCGTTGCGGACGGTGAGCAGCCGGCCGAAGCCGACGCGTCGGGAGGAGCGGGAGCGCCCGGGTCCGCAGAGGAGGCCCCGGCCGAGCCGGTCGTCACGCCCGAGGCCGTGGCTCCGACCGAGGAAGCGGAGCCCGAGGCGGAGACCGCCGACGAAGAGGTCTCGCTCGAAGCCATCCTGCAGGACCTGAAACGCCGCGAGGGCAGAAGCGAGTAGCGGGTCGCATGCTCCTCGTGGGGTTGACGGGGGGGATCGGGTCCGGGAAATCGACGGTCGCGGGCATGCTCCGGGAGCGCGGCGCCGTCGTCCTGGATGCCGACGATTTCGCTCGGGCGGCGGTGGTCGCCGGATCCGATGGACTCCGGAAGGTGACGCAGCGTTTCGGTGCCGACGTCCTGGGGCCGGACGGTGAGCTGGATCGTAGGAAGCTGGCATCGATCGTCTTCGCCGATCCGGCCGCGCTCTTTGACCTCGAGGCGATCGTGCATCCCGAGGTCCGCAGGATGTTCGCGGATGGCATCCAGGAGAACCTCGACGGCGAACGGGTCGTCGTCCTGGTCAATCCGTTGCTGATCGAGATGGGGACCCACCGGGACTGCGACATCGTCGTGGTGGTCTCAGCCTCGATCGACACCCAGATCGCCAGATCCGTTGCGCGTGGCATGGACGAGAGCGACGTCCGCGCTCGGATCGCGGCGCAGCTGCCCTTGGCAGAGCGCGCGCAGGCGGCGGACGTGTTGATCGACAACGAGGGCACGCTCGACGAGCTCGAGCGCGAAGTGGACGTGCTCTGGCACCAGCTGCAAGACCGGGCATCGGCTCCCGTCTGAAGCGTCGGTATCCTTCCCGCGTGCGGTTCCGTGCGGTGTTCTTCGACGCGGGCGAGACGCTCGTGCATCCGGCGCCCTCGTTCCCCGAGCTCTTCGCGCGGGTCGTGACGCGCGAGGGCTACCCCCGGGACCCCGTCGCGATCAGCGAAGGTCTGGCGATGGTCACCGACGAGTTCCGGCGGGCGTCGGAAGAACATGCCCTCTGGACGACGGCGCCGGAGCGGTCCCGCCGGTTCTGGCTGGGTGTCTACGACCGCTTCCTCGACGTGCTCGACCTCCCGCGCGACGACGGCCTGGCCGACACGCTGTACGGAGCGTTCACCGACCGAACGAACTACGCATCGTTCGATGACGTGGGGTCGGCGCTCGAGGCTTTACGCGACGCGGGCCTCCAACTCGGGGTGATCTCCAACTACGAGGCGTGGCTCGAGGATCTCCTCGTGGACCTGGAGCTCACCTCGCTGCTCTCCGTCCGCGTCGTCTCCGGGATCGAAGGCGTCGAGAAGCCGGACCCCGCCATCTTCCATCTCGCGCTCAAGAGGGTCGGGCTTCCGGCGCGCGACGTCGTCTACGTCGGGGATGTGCCCGACTTCGACATCGATCCAGCGGCCGGCGTGGGGATGTTCCCGGTCCTGATCGATCGCCGGGGGCGCCATGCGGATTTCACCGGTCCGCGCGTCAGCGATCTCCGCCAACTGCCAGCCCTCTTGGAGGCGTCGTGACCGAGGAACGGCTGTACAGCCTGGACCAGGCGAACGCTGAGCTGATGGACCTGCGGGAGCGACTCCCTCGTCTCCGCGTCGCGCGCGACGGGTTGATCGCGGCCAGCGAACGGATCAAGGCCGCCGTGGCGAGTGATGGTGGTGGCGTTGCCGAGGCCGGGTGGTTCACGCAGCAGCAGACGCTCAAGGCCGAGATCGAACACCTGGCCGAGCGCGGGATCCTCCTGCGCGATCCGGAGATCGGACTGATCGATTTCCCCGCCGAGCGCGACGGGCGACGCGTGTACCTCTGCTGGCGGTTGGGCGAGGACGAGGTCGCCTGGTATCACGAGGCGACCGCGGGGTTCGGCAACCGGAAGCCACTATGACCGAGCGACCCACCGTGGTCGTGTGGCGGGCGGCGAACGCCGATCACCTCCCGGGGATCGAGGCGGCCGGAGCGGTCGCGGAGGTCCGGTTCGTGCCGGACGCGCCTACGTTGCGGTCCGCGCTCGGGGACGCCGATGCGGTGTTCTTCTTCCATGGAGCGAAGCCCGACCTCGAAGAGGCCTGGCCGCTCGCCGCGACGCTCCGATGGATCCAATCCGCCAGCGACGGCGTGGACGGGCTGCTGTTCCCCGCGCTCGTGCAGAGCGACGTCGAGGTCACGAATGCGCGCGGTGTCTTCGACGACGCCATCGCCGAGTGGGTGATCGGGGCGATGCTCGCCATGGTGACGGGCCTGGATCGCTCGCTCGTGTCGCAGACCGAGCGCCGGTGGGACGACGACCGCGGGACCGAGCGTCTGGCCGGCAAGCGGTTCCTGGCGGTCGGGCCCGGGCCCATCGGCCGGGCGGCGGCGCGGCGCGCGCGTGACCTGGGCATGGTCGTGGCCGCGGTCGGGCGCGCGCCGCGCGTCGACGATCTGTTCGAACGGATCGGGGGTCCCGACGACCTCCTTGCGATGCTCGCCGAGGCTGACGTCGTGCTCGATGCCTTGCCGCTCTCACCCGGGACACACCACTTCTTCGATGCCGCCGCGTTCGCGGCGATGAAGTCCACCGGCCGCTTCCTGAACGTCGGTCGCGGCGGGACGGTTGACGAGCGCGCCCTCGTCGCCGCGCTCGAGCGGGACGCCATCGGCGGGGCGGCGCTCGACGTCTTCGAGGAGGAACCCCTCCCCGCGACGTCGCCGCTGTGGACGCTCCCGACCGTGATCGTCTCGCCCCACATCTGCGGCGACTTCGAGGGGTGGGAGGAGGCGGTCGTCGCGGTGTTCCTCGACAACCTCGGTCGGTTCGTCCGGGGGGAGCCGCTCCGCAACCGGGTCGACACGCGGGCCGGATTCGGCATCGGGTAGGGTCCCGCCGGGATGGGCGAACGCGTCGTCGAGGTGCACGACCTCCGCAAGTCGTATGGGGAGCTTGAGGCCGTCCGGGGGATCTCGTTCGACGTCGATCGCGGGGAGGTCTTCGCGATGCTCGGGCCGAACGGGGCGGGCAAGACCACGACCACCGAGATCCTCGAGGGGTACCGGACCCGAAGCGCCGGCGACGTGAAGGTGCTCGGGCACGACCCGGCGAGGCGGGAGCGCGCACTCAAGGAGCGCGTCGGCATCGTGCTCCAATCGACGGGCATCGACCCGTTCCTTACCGTGACCGAGACGATCGAGATGTATGCCGGGTACTACCCGTCGCGCCGGCCGACCGCCGAGGTGATCGAGGTGGTCGGGCTCACGGAGAAGCGGGACACACGTGTGAATAAGCTGTCCGGCGGCCAGCAGCGCCGCCTCGACGTCGCGATCGCCCTGGCCGGTGACCCCGAGCTGCTCTTCCTCGACGAACCAACCACCGGGTTCGACCCGAACGCGCGGCGCACCGCGTGGGAGGTCGTGAAGAACCTCGTCGCGATCGGGAAGACCGTGTTCCTCACCACGCACTTCATGGACGAGGCGCAGTACCTGGCCGACCGCGTCGTGGTGATCGCCGATGGGCTGATCGTCGCCCAGGGTCCGCCGGCGAGCATCGCCGGTCGCGAGCAGATGCAGACGCGGATCCGGTTCCGGCTCCCCGACGGCGCACCGGAGCCGGCGGATCGGGTGCAGCGCCTCCCCGACGGCACCCGTGAGCTGCGGGTCGACGCGGGGGAGACGACGAGGATCGTGCACGACCTCACCGGATGGGCGTTGGATCACGGCGTCGAGCTGGAGGCGCTGGAGATCAGCCTGCCGACCCTCGAGGACGTGTACCTCCAGCTGACGGGTTCGGAGGTGGGCACGTGAACGACGTTGCGCTTACCGCCCGGCAGGTCCGTTATACGAACAGGGCCTTCTGGCGGAACCCGCAGGCGGCGTTCTTCACCTTCGCGTTCCCACTGATGTTCCTCGTGATCTTCACGGCGCTCCTCGGTGGGGGCACCGTGACGATCCACGGACTCGAGTTCAACCAGTCCACCTACTACGTGGCCGGGATGTCGGCGTTCGCGATCATCACCGCGTGTTACACGAACCTCGCGATCAGCGTGACCTTCCAGCGCGATGCCGGGATCCTGAAGCGGACACGAGGCACGCCGTTGCCTGGGTCCGACTACCTGACGGCTCGCGTGATCCATGCGGTGCTGATCGCGGTGCTCCTGGTCGCGATCTGCGCATCGTTCGGGGCGGCGTTCTACAACGCCTCGATCCCGACCGGGATCGGACTCGTTCGGACGATCGTCGTGGTCCTCGTCGGCGCCGCGAGTTTCGCGGCGTTAGGGCTCGCCCTCACGGGCGGGATCCCCAACGCCGACGCCGCGCCGCCGGTCGTGAACGCCACCATCCTGCCGCTGCTGTTCATCTCCGGCGTGTTCATCCCGATCGGGGACAACGTTCCGAAGTGGGTCGATGTCGTCGGGAACGTCTTCCCGGTACGACACCTGGTCGATGCGTTCTTGGGGGCGTACTACGGCAAGCCCTTCTTCGACTTCTCGTGGGGTGACGTTGCGGTGGTCGCGCTGTGGGGGGTCGCGGGACTCGTCGTGGCGGCCCGGACCTTCTCGTGGGAGCCGCGCAGGTAGGGCGGACCCTCCGACGGCCCGTGCTAGGCTTCGCGCGTTTCTGCCGGTTCCGAGAGGGAGCGTCGATGCGCAGACCAATGCTGGGGCTCGCGATCGTGGCCTTGGTCGCCGCGGCCTGTGCGCCGAAGTCAACGAGCAGCGCAGCATCCGGGTCTCCGACGACACAGTCGTGCGCGGTCGACACCATGAACCTCCACACACCCGGGATGCTGACGATCGCGACCGGCAACCCCGCGTACTCACCCTGGTACGGCGGCAAGAGCGTGCCCGGCTCGGACTGGAAGTCGAGTTCCTACACCGGCGACCCCCACACCGGGCAGGGCTACGAGTCC
>Ga0137364_10001269_pt1 | contig 11680 bp, 7 predicted proteins | sample SagtaG_10_FD_104798 | JGI IMG/M metagenome (GOLD analysis project Ga0137364, IMG submission 104798) | Vadose zone soil microbial communities from Sagehorn Ranch, Mendocino, California, USA - Sage1_L_20_16 metaG | ecosystem: Environmental > Terrestrial > Soil > Vadose zone | place: USA... | reverse complement strand
GTACGCGTACGTGTCCGCCGCCATGTCCACACCCCGAGCGCGAGCCGCCTCGATTTTGGCGATGGCTTCGGGCATGTGTCCCCAGGAGGGTTTGCCCGCAACCTTGAAATGCCAGATTTCGATGGGAATTTGCGCCTCGCGGGCGATGCGAATCACCTCGTCGAGCGACTGAAGAATTGCGGTGCTTTCGCTGCGCATGTGCGTGGCATAGATGCCGCCAAAACGCGAGGCTTCGGAAGCAAGCGCGATTAATTCCTCGGTCTTGGCGTAGGGCGCCGGCGGATATTCAAGCGAAGTGGAAACACCGACGGCTCCATCAAGCATGGCTTGGCGAACGAGCTGCTTCATCTGGTCGAGCTGCTCGGGCGTAGGTTGGACATCGTCATCACCGAGGGCCATGCGGCGGACGGTGGTGGCGCCGACGTAATCGGCGACGTTGATGCCGATACCTTGCTTTTCCAATCGCGCGAAATATTCCCGGAACGTTTGCCAATCGGCTTGAATGCCGAGGAGATCCAATTGTCTCTTGCCGGAGCGGCGAATGGCGTCGTTCATTGGCGCAACGGATTCACCCTCGCCGGTGATCTCCGTGGTGATGCCCTGATAGATTTTTGATGGCAGGCGAGGGTCCACGAGAATCGTGAGTTCCGATTGGCCCAGCATGTCAATGAAGCCGGGGGCGACTACCTGTCCGTGCGCATCTATGCTGCGCGTGCGTCGCGCGGCGGTGAGATTGCCAATCGCCGCGATTCTTCCGCCGCGAATGCCGATGTCGGCCGAGTACCACGGCGAGCCCGTGCCGTCGATGATCCACCCACGCGTGATGACAATGTCGAAGGGCGGAGACTGCGCGATGGAGCGCGAGAGGACTACCAATGAAAGAAGAAGCGCCAGGAAGACAGGCAGCCGCCGCACCGATGTGGATTGGCTCATGAGGATTCTCCAGGTGTTTCCAGAAGTTCTTGCGACCGGCCGCCGAGGCTGCGGGCACGCAAGTGGTACCAGATCACAATGAGGCCGACCGAAACAGCAAAAATCAGCGTGGAAACGGCATTGATTTCCGGTGTGATGCCGCGGCGGAGGCGGCCCCAGATTTCCAGAGGAAGAGTATTGTCGCGGCCGATGAGGAAGAATGTAACTGCTATTTCGTCTATCGAGAGCGTGAAGATGAGGAGGCCGGCAGCGATGAGCGAGAGCTTGAGATTGGGCAGAGTGATGCGCCAAAACGTTTGCCAGGGAGTCGCGCCCAGATCGAGCGAGGCTTCTTCTTGGGCGCGGTCCATTTTTTGCAAGCCCGCAAAGAGCTCGGTGGTGGCAACGGAGATGAGCGCAGTGCCGTGGCCGAGGAAAACCGTGAACAGGCTGAGCGGCATGCCGGCAAACACAGCAAACATCAGAAGCGAAAGGCCAGTGATGATGCCTGGAAGAATCAAAGGGAGGAGCACGAGGCGACGAAACAGCGCCTTGCTGGGAAAGTCGGCGCGGTCGAGGGCGAGGGCGGCGAGCAAACCCAACGTGAGGGCCAGCAAGACGCTGCCGGCGGCCACAATCAAACTGTTGAGGACAGAATCCCAGATGGCAGAGTCAGCGAAGAGCTGTGCATACCAATTCAGAGTGAGGTGGCGCGGAGGAAAGCCGCCAACGCCGTCGCGATTGAAGGAATAAAGGATGAGCACCACGATCGGCAAATAAATGAAGCCGAAAACAAGCGTGGCATAGAGAGCAAGGAACGGCGCGCGGCGCGTTGAAGAGTTTGCGGTCATTTGAAGGCCCAGCGCTTTTCGAGGATTTCGCTGAGGAAAAGCAAAGAAATAGTGATGACCAGAATGCCGACGGAAATCGCGGCTCCCAGCGGCCAATCAAACGCTGCGCCGAACAGGCTTTGCACCACGTTGGCAATCATCGTGCCGGAAGGGCCGCCGACAAGAAGCGGCGCCAGAAAATCACCGAGCGAGAGCACGAACGCGAACGTCGCGCCCGCGAGCAAGCCCGGCATGGAGAGCGGGAGAATGACGCGCCAGAAAGTTTGGAACGAGCCGGCGCCCAAATCCTGCGAGGCTTCCACAAGCTGCCGAGGGATATGTTCGAGAGCGGCGTAAATGGGAAGAAAAACAAAGGGTGTGTAAATGTGCGTGAGCATCAGCACGACGGCGAAAGGGCTGTAGAGGAAAAAGCCAACGGGCTCGTGCGTGAGATGGAAGTATTGTAGGAAGCCGTTGAGCACGCCGTCGCTGCCGAGAATGGTTTTCCAAGCGTAACCGCGCACCAAATAGCTAACCCATAGAGGCACAATCACGAGTTGGTAGAGAAGATCCTTGCGCGCGCCGGCGTGGAAAGCCAAATAGTAGGCGAGGGGATAGCCGAGCAGAAGAGAGCAAAGCGTGACAGACGCCGCGATGCGCATGGTGCGGAAAAGCACCTGGGCATACAGCGGGTTTGTGAAGAGAGTTTTATAGTTGTCCCAATTCCACTGGTGAACGATGAGGCCCTCACGGACGGCCCACAAACTGTTTACAAACATGAGGGCATACGGAAGCAGCAGGAACACGCCGACCCATAGGAGTGGCGGTATAGAAGCGACCGATTTGTATGCCCTCGAATACACGAAACTTGGTGTTGCTACTCCTGGACCCGAACGGCGTCGGCAAGCGAAAAAATAAATTCGTGTTCGCCCGTGAGCGGACCGCACGCGGGAATGCGAACGCGCAAAGTCTGTCCGCTACCGCAATCCACTTCGAGCAGCTCGCTCGAACCTCCATACAGTTGTTGGCGTATGCTTCCCCGACACTTCACCTCATTGGTCTGCCGCTTTCCGTCCGCACAAATGCGAATGGCTTCCGGACGGAGCGAAAAAATCACCGGACCGTCGGTCTCTTCCAAAGGCCAGCGCAACGCGCCGCAGGTCGCGATGCTACCCCGAATTTCCCCGCGCAGAAGATTGGTCTGGCCGATAAACTGCGCCGTGTAAGCGGTCGCAGGATGAGCATAGATCTCGCGCGGCGCAGCGACTTGCTCGAGCGCGCCGTCCCGCAGCAGTGCTATGCGGTCGGAGAGCGCCATGGCTTCTTCCTGGTCGTGTGTAACAAAAAGAAAAGTGATGCCGATTTCGCGCTGCAGAGATTTCAGTTCGCTTTGCATCTGCTTGCGTAAATTCGCGTCCAAGGCAGAAAGAGGTTCATCGAGCAACAGCAATTGCGGGCGATTCACAAGCGCTCGCGCAAGGGCGATGCGCTGCTGCTGTCCGCCGCTGAGTTTGCAAGGGCGAGCAGCGGCAAAACCCTGCATCTTCACCATGCCAAGGGCTTCTTCGACGCGGCCGCTGATTTCACTAGCGGGCGTATTTTTCACGCGAAGCCCGAACGCGACGTTGTCGCGGGCGCTCAGGTGAGGAAACAAGGCGTAGTTCTGAAAAACCGTGTTGACGCGGCGCTTATAAGGCGGCAGGATGTCCAGGCGCTCGCCGACCATCCAAATTTCTCCCGCCGAAGGCTGTTCGAATCCGGCAATCAAGCGAAGAAGCGTGGTTTTGCCGGAACCGCTTTCGCCAAGAAGCGTGAGAAATTCACCGGAAGCGATATTCAACGAAATATTCTTTAGAACGTCGAGCGCGCCAAAGCGTTTTGCTACGTTGCGCACCTCGAGAAGCGCTGCGCCATCGGTTGTGCTTTGCTCGGGCGGATTGGCAGCAGAAGCGCTCACTGTGCGGCCTTCACCTCGTTCCAGACTTCGGTGTATTTGGCGCGCCGTGGAACGTCCTGCCAAAAGTAGATTCGCCGCATGTAAGCATCGGGACTGTCGAGATGCAGGCTCTTGATTTCATGCACAGTGAGAAATTGCGCCGCGCCGGGATTTGCGGGCGTGTAGTGCGTGCGGTCGGTCACCAGCTTTTGCGTCTTGGCTTCGATCATGTATTCGAGGAAGGCATGCGCCAGTTCTTTGTGGCTGCTGGCTGCGGTGATCATCAAATGGTCGATCCACCCAGTGGTGTTTTCCTTTGGGATGGTTTCGCCGATGGGGAAATTTAGCTTTTTGAGGTCGTTGGTGTTGAGTGGCCAGCCCATTGCAAGAACGATCTCGTGATTCTGAAAAAGATTGGTGAGTTCCCCGCCGGTCGTCCAGATTTTGCGAATGTTGGGCTTGAGCTCGAGAAGCTTTTTCTCCGCGGCAGCCAGTTGCTCGTCGGTCAAGTTGTAGAGCTGCGAGGGTTCGGGCTTGTCGTAGCCGAGAATCTGCGCCGCCATGTAAATGGTGGAAAGGTCATCCCAAACAGAAATCTTTCCCTTGTATTTAGGGTTCCAGAAGATGGCCCAGGAATCCGGCGCCTGTACAAAAGCCGTCGCGTCGTAAAGGAGCGGATTCGGGCCCCACATAAAGGGCACTCCGTAGACCTGGCCGTTGGCTTTAACTAACGGCAAATCACGAAGCTTGGAAGAGAGCTGAGGGTACGAAGGCAGTTTCGAAAGGTCGAGTGGCGCGGCCAGGCCGGTACGCGTGATGGAGGCGGCCACGTCGCTCGAAGGGGAAATGACGTCGTAATTGGAAGCGCTGCCGCCGCGCAGTTTGGCTACCAATTCATCGCTGGAACCCATAAAGGACGAGTGGATCTTGCAGTGATGACTTTGTTCGAAGTCGTGGACAGCAGCATCATCCGAATACCCTTCCCAAACAAGAAGGCTTAGGGATTCTTCTTTCTTGCCGCAAGCCCCGCACGCCAACGCAACAACGGCAATCCCCAGAAGAATCGCGCGAGGTTTCATCGCTCCTCCCGGCTACTTGGAATCTGCTTGATAGACCAGATGCCCGCCAACGATGGTCGCAACCACCGTTGTCGCTCCAATCTTATGCGGATTGATGTCAAAAATGTTCTGCGAAATGATAATCAAGTCGGCGAGTTTGCCAACTTCCAGCGAACCTTCCGTTTTTTCACGGCGACCCGCGAACGCAGCTCCCAGCGTGTAGCCATCGACCGCCTGCTCGACGGTCAGGCGTTGTTCCGAAACGAAGCCGTTTGCCGGCGTGCCCTCTGCCGTTTGCCGCGTCACCGCGGTTTGGATACCTTCCCATGGGCTGAGAGTCACTACCGGCCAATCGCTGCCGAATGCCAGGTGGCCGCCTCCATCCGCGATGCTCTTCCATGCCCATGCTCGCGAAGCGCGATGAGGACCGGCATTGCGCGCCCAAATGTCGAGCGTGTCGGCATCCGGATAAGAGTGAAGTGGTTGCATGCTGGCAATGACTCCTAGCCTTCCGAAGCGGGGAATATCGGCTGCCGTGACGGTTTCGATGTGCTCGATCCGCCAGCGGCGGTCTCGTTTGTGATTTCGTTGCCCCGCGTTCTCGTAACCATCGAGAGCCATGCGAACACCATAATCACCAATAGCATGCGTGAAGAGCTGCAAACCGCGCTTGTCCAGGTCGGCAACTGCGGCGTTGTAGTTTGCAGGCTCCCAGAAGGGCCTGCCCTTCAACGAAGGGTCGTCGCTGTACGGTTCGAGCATGGCCGCCGTATGAGATTCCACGACGCCATCCAGCATGAATTTCACCGCGCCCGCATCAATCCATTCATCATGGAATTTCTTGCGCGCTGCCTCGATGGCCTCGAGATCCTGGGGCCGCAGCGAAGGCGGATTCAGAAAATACGCGATGTACATCCGCAAGCTAAGGTCGCCGCCATGGCGCATTTCATCGTAAAGGTCGAAAATCTCAAAATCGCCTCCAGCGCTGTGGACTCGGATGATGGCGTGTTCGTTGGCCCATTTCATTCCCGCGCGCAGGGCCAGAAGCTTTTCGGCGCGAGTGGGTTTCGGAATGACCTTGGCAACCAAGTCTTGAGCAGCCTCTTTTAAAGCGCCAGTGGCTTCGCCGGTTTGCGCGTCGCGTACAATGATGCCGTTCGCCGGGTCTGGTGTTTCGTGCGTGATGCCTGCAAGCGCGAGTGCTTTCGAATTGGCCCAGTAGGTATGCCCATCAAAGCCTTTCAGGAAAACGGGCCGGTTAGGGAAAATCTCGTCGAGATACTTCTTGTGAGGCAGAGTTTCCGAACCGAACATCGCGTAATTCCAGCCGCGGCCCACGATCCAATCATCACCGGCGTGTTCCGCTGCATATTCGCGCAGCTTCTTTTGAATATCGGAAACGTCTTTCGCGCCTTCCAGGTTCACGCGGCCCAAGCTAAGCGAGCCATCCAGAAAATGAATGTGGCAATCCGTGAAGCCAGGTAGGACGAGCTTTCCGCCGGCATTGATAACCTTCGTGCCCATGCCGCGCATTTTCTCGAGTGCGGTATCGTCGCCGACAGCAACAATCTTCGCCCCGTGAATCGCGACCGCCTGCGCCCAAGGCTGCTTGGGATTTTCGGTGTACACCCGGCCATGGATCACGATGATGTCGGCCGGTTCGACGATGAGGCCCTGCGCGCCTCCCCTGCCGCAGAGTCCGAGAAGAAATGCAGAGAGCTGAATTGTGAGGCGAGTGACACGGTTGTTCATCGCAGCCCGTCCTTTTTCAATGCCCTCTCTTTCAAAATGTAGGCGGCGTATTGACCCACAACACCCACGCTTCTTTGCGGCCGGGATTCTTCCAACGGTGCGGCGTCGTGCTTTCGAAATAAAGGCTGTCGCCGGGCTTCAGCCGGTAATGTTCGCCCTTGTCGAGCCAGATCTCAAATTCTCCCCGAAGCAGATGGAGAAATTCCTCCCCTTCGTGGGAGTAGGATTCACCGCTCCCGCCACCCGGCTTCACTCGGAAGAGGTGTGGCTCCATTGCCGTGTTACCCCAGGCAAGCAATTCCATGCGGACATCCGGAGTGGTTTCCAGGATTTTTCTTTCGGAAGGGCGCACCAGCCGCGGATTGTCGCCCGCCGTTTCGAACAGCGAAAGAATGTTGGTGCGATAGAAGCGCGCGATGCGGCGCAACGTCGCGACGGACGAACGCATTTGGCCGCGCTCCAGCGCGCTGAGGAAACCGACGGAAACGCCGGTGGCTTTGGCGACTTGTGCAAGAGAAAGGCCGCGCTTGGCGCGCAAGCGGCGAAAACGCTGCCTGGGAACGAGCGTGCCTTCTGCGGGCGAAGTCACCACGCCTTGGCGTTTGAGGACATGAACGATGGCGGGCGGATTGAGCCCGCGGGCCCGGCGAAGAAAAATGGCGCGCCGCAGCAAGCGCACGTCGGATTCACCATAAAGGCGGTAGCGGCTCTGCGTCCGCTGCGGAGTGACCAGCCCAAGCGCTTCCCAGGCGCGCAAGGCGGAAGAAGAAATGCCCACGCGGCGAGCGACTTCGCTGATGCGCAGCAGGCCGTTGCTGCCGCGCTTAGTAGATTCCTTGGATAAATTCTTTCTGCTTGACATCACAGTTAACTGTCTCTAAGTTTGCTGGATTATAGTAAGGTTTCAGGGGCACAGCAACCACGAACAACCGCTCTTTCGAAGCATCTTCGCGGCAGGGGTGAGTCATGAAAGGCAAGGCACTCTTCTCGGGATTTCCCTCGTCGTGGGGGCGCAGCATTTCATTCACCGTAGCCTTGATTCTCGCAGTTCTCTTGGCCACGCCATTTGCGGACGCGCAGAGTACCGGCGGCCGCATTCGCGGTACGGTCACCGATCCGAGCGGCGGCGCTGTGGTCGGTGCCACCGTCACGTTAATCAATGAAGGCACGCACGCCACGCGCGACGCGCAAACGGGAGCCAACGGCGAATACGTCTTCCTCGAAGTGCCCGTTGGAACTTACGAAATTGACGCGACCAGCCAGGGTTTCAAGAAATCCGCACGCAAAGCAGTCCCCCTCAACCTCAACGAAGTCGCTACTGCCGACCTCGTGCTGCAAGTAGGTGGGTCAACCGATGTCGTGGAAGTCACTGGCGCTCCTCCGGTGATCGATACCACGTCGACGCAGCTCGGCGCCGTCGTCAATGAACGTTCCTCCACGCAGTTACCCCTGAACCAGCGCGACGTCTATCAATTGCTCCAACTCCAGCCCGGCGTGCAGTCCCAGCTTGGAAACGATCTCTTTTATGGCTCGGACAAGGCCGGCGTCGTCACCGTGAATGGCGGCCGCGGGCGCTCCAACAATTACACCGTCAACGGCGGCGATGGAAACGACTTGTTTGCAAATTTGCCCGCGATCGAACCGTCGCCGGATAGCATTGAGGAATTCAAAGTGATCTCCAATGCGTTTGACGCGGAATACGGCCGCAATTCCGGCGCCGTCGTCAACGTGGTTACCAAATCGGGAACCAATGATTTGCACGGAAGCTTTTACGAATTCTTCCGAAATGACGTTCTGAACGCCCACCAATTTACGTTTACTCCTTCTCCGAAAACTCCATTCAAGCAGAACCAGTTTGGCGGCACGCTGGGCGGTCCCATCAGGAAGGACAAGACCTTCTTCTTTGGTTCGTATGAAGGCCGCCGGGTCGTACAGGGTGTTGTGTCTCAGCCTGTCACCGTTCCCACGTCCACCGACTTGTCCGGTGACTTTTCAAGCAGTCCGGCGTTTGGCGGCTCGCTGGTCGATCCGACCACCGCGAATATCCTGCAAAACCGTTGCGGCAGCGGCGCGCCTGCTTCCCTGCCTGCAAGCCAGAAGCTTGCTCCTGGTGCGCAAACAGCGGTAAACACGGTGAGCAACGGCGGTGGGCCCGTGCCATACACCACCGTATTCCCAGGGAACCAGATTCCGAGCGGATGTTTTGACCCAGTGGCACTTTCCCTCTTGCAATACGTGCCGGGGGCAGGGGGGAGCAACAGTGAGGTCGTGACAGTCCCGAAAAGGACGGACCGCGGCGATCAATTCCAAATCAAGATTGATCACGCTTTTTCCAATAACCAGAAGACGGCTATCTATTACTACTTCGATGACGACAACACCCTGGACCCCTTTGCGAAATTCCAAGCGGAAGGCGCCCCGCTCGGAAACTTTCCAGGGTTGTATGCTACCCGCACGCAGCAGATTAATGTCAGCCATACCTCTACCCTCGGCTCATCGGCGGTGAACGAATTCCGCTTCAGCTACTTCCGCGAAGGCCAGCTCAAATTCGATACTCCCACAAGAACTAATGCCATCCAGGATTCGTGCGGGAGCGGTGCCGCCAAAGCCTTCTGCTTTACCGGCCAAACCGACGCGCCGCTCCTGGACGCCAGCGGCAACTGCCTGTCTACAGGAGCTCCACCCTCAGGTACTCCGCCCTGTCCAACCAATCCTGACTTCGGTCTCCACAGTGGATTGGGCGCAAGCAAGGAAGGCGTGCCATTCATTCAGCTCAACGGTGGCTTTTCAATCGGCAATAACGCCGGCGGGCAATTGCCGCAGGTCGGTAACACTTTCCAATTCAGCGATAACTACAGCAAGATTATCGGCAATCACAGTTTTAAGTTCGGTGGGGACTTCCGTCACCAGAAGTTCGATCAGCTTCTCTACTTTGACGTAAACGGCTGGCTTACCTTTAACAGCGACCCGAACATTTGCCCGCCGGTAAACCCGCCTGCGAATTGCTCCCCGATTAGCGGCGATGATGTGGGCTCCGCCAGCATCTACCCGAACTATTTGCTTGGATTGGGCAACAGCCTCATCCAAGGTTCGGCTCAGCATGAATTGGTTCGCAGTAAATCCGTTTACTTGTTCGCCCAGGATAGCTGGAAACTCAAGCCCAACCTGACGCTCAACTATGGCTTACGCTGGGAGGTCAATACACCCTTGGCCGACCTAGGTAAGAAAGTACAAACCTTCCGGCCAGGACAGCGTTCTACCATCTATCCTTGTGCTCTAACGCCGGGTTCTCAACTTTTCAATGACTTTGGGGCTGGGGCGGCTGGATGCGACGCCGCTGGTGTTACTCCCATCGGCCTCGTGTTTCCGGGTGACAAGGGTATTCCGAACGGTCTGACGCAAACCTACTACAAATCTTTCGCTCCTCGCCTGGGCCTAAATTGGAGTCCTGGCGCCCACGATGGCTGGCTCTCCAGGTTGACTGGCGGCCCCGGCAAGATGAGCATCAGCACAGGCTTCGGCATTTTCTACAATCCCATCGAACAGCTCGTTCTCGAACAGTTCAGTGCAGAGCCTCCCTTTGGCGGCAGCAACTTCATTGGCTCCCCGTTCCTCCAGACACCCTTTGTCGACCAGGCCGGAGATGTTTTTCCTAATCCTTTCACCGGAATATTGTCGCCGCCGCGAAACCAGCCTTTGGATTGGTCGGGATTCCTCGGCAGCGTCTATTTTGGCCAGTTCCCCGCGCACATGCGCACGCAGTACACGGAACAGTACAACCTGACCATCAAACGCGAGCTGCCCGGCAACATGCTGATGCAAGTCGCCTACGTCGGAACGCAGGGGCATCGTCTCCTGGCAACTTACGAAGCGAATCCAGCCAATCCGTATACTTGTCTTGACCTGGGGAATCTAGGGCAAGGGTGCGGTCCATTTGGCGAGGACTCTATTTATTCCTTCATGCTCAACCCGGGAGAAAGTATCCGCTTGCCGTATGCTCCCGGTGGACCGAACGGGCAGAACGTTCCGTGCCCCATCGTTGCCGACCCTACCGGAGCGTGTATCGTCAGCTTGCCGGCAAACGGTGCGGCAATTCCCATCACGATAGCTGGCACTCGCCGTTATTCCTCTCCGCTCTGCGACCCTCTCACGGGCGCGGGCTGTCCTGTTGAAGCCGGCGTACCCGTCTTCTCCGGTATCTTCAGCGAAGACACCATTGCTCATTCGAATTACAACTCTTTGCAGGCTATGTTCGAAAAGCGCTTCTCTCACGGCCTGCAATTCCAGGCCTCCTACACTTTCAGCAAGTCACTGGACAACGCCTCGAGTTTCGAGAGTGCCCTCAATCCCCTGAATTTCAATGCCACCTATGGGCTTTCAAACTACGACGCGCGCCATCGCTTCGTCTTTAACTATGTTTGGGATCTCCCAGTGCCTCAGATGGATGGGTTCAAAGGGAAGCTGCTCAACGGCTGGCAAGTTTCGGGAATCTTGACTTTCCAGAGCGGCTTCCCGGTCCGCATAACCTCGCAGGATGACATTGAATTGTTGGATACCACCTTTGACTTCGAGGAGCCGGGTCAGCCGAACTTCAGTCCCGGGGCGAAGTTCAAGACGGTCAATCCGCGCAACACCGTTTGTGCCGCCGGCACGGGTCCCCTGGCGCAGGCCCTCGACCCAACCGCCGGCGCTTGCCAGCCCGTTACCGGTTTTACCTTTGATCCCAACATCTTTACGAACTCTACCGTTCCGCTAGGTACCATCGGCAATGCGCCGCGCTCCATTTGCTGTGGTCCAGGAATCAACAATTGGGATATGAGCTTCTCGAAGGGGACCAGGCTGGGCGAACGATTCCAGATGGAATTTCGTGGCGACATTTTCAACGTCTGGAACCATGCGCAGTTCTACACCGTCGATGGCAACATCTCCAATATAGGCGCCACCTTCGGCCAGGTGTTGCATGTCCGCGATCCGAGATTGGTGCAATTTGCGCTGAAGTTCCACTTTTAGCATCTGAGCGGGGATTTACAGTTGCTAGGCGAGGCTCGCAAGGGCCGCGTCTTCACGGGTGAGATAATGGATTCACGGCTTTAAACTGACCGCAGGGAACAGACCTGCCATCCACGGAGCAGCATCATGCACGAGGCACTACAGAAAGAACTGGCCACGTACGAAAAGCGCACGCCGAAATC
>Ga0137364_10001267_pt1 | contig 11686 bp, 13 predicted proteins | sample SagtaG_10_FD_104798 | JGI IMG/M metagenome (GOLD analysis project Ga0137364, IMG submission 104798) | Vadose zone soil microbial communities from Sagehorn Ranch, Mendocino, California, USA - Sage1_L_20_16 metaG | ecosystem: Environmental > Terrestrial > Soil > Vadose zone | place: USA... | reverse complement strand
GCAGCAGCAAGTGTCTCCCTTCGACCCCCAGTGCGAGCTCCCTTTCGGCGCCCGGTGCTCCGCGCTTAGCCCCCGCCCGACCTGGCTCGGATCATCACCTCGGCGCCCGCGACCCGCTCGCGCTCCCCGGTGGGCAGCGTGACGTAGACAGCGCCGTCCCTCTCGAGCTGGCGCCGAGGGTTCATCAGCGTGATCCCGAGGAGCCGTCCCTTTTCGTCGACGCGCCAGATGTGATCCTCGGGGGAGCGCTCGCGCCGCCCCTCGGGCGGCCCATCGACCCCGGCGTCGAGCACGTCGCTCGGCGGGTCGTAGGTGGTGAAGCGGAATGTATGACGGCCGATTCGCAGCGCCATCCGAATCCCGGTGAGATTAGCCGGGCGGCCAGAGGCCGTCGACGAAGACGCCGGGTCATCGAGATCGCCGGAAGGTTGTCGGCGCGCGCCGTCGGCCAGGCCGACGGGACGAGGAGCGCTCAGCGCCCCGCGGCAGGCCGGACGACGAGCGCTGGCGGCTCAGGAGGAGCGCTTGCCGCCCTTCTTCGACGCGCCCTTGGTGTTCGCGATCTTCGCGGCGCGCTCCTTGCTCATGCCCTTCTTGCGCAGCCCTTCGTATTGCTTGTCGTTCTTGACGCTCCGTCCGTGGTCCTTCGCCATCGCAACGATCTCCTTTCGCTTCCTCTCACCTGCGGAGTCGGTTACCACCGGCGCGCGCTCACAAACAGGGCCCCCCTGGGTCAGCGCAGCGCTGCGCAAACCGCGACCAGCTCCGCGTGGCGCAGCGCCGCGTACGCCTGTGGCGACCCGATTCCCCGCGTGAGCTGCGTGTTCACGGACACGGTTACCGAACGATGGCCGTTGCGCGTCGCGGCGGCGAACTGGGTGTAGCCCGGGATGTTGCCGGTGTGCCCGAAGACCGTCCCGCAGGGGGTTCGGTACCGGAAGATCGCGAGCCCGGCGGCGTTTCGACCTGGGCCGGGCGGGTCCGAGGCCCCCTTGACGACGCGAAGCTGCCGGCGCGACAGCCGGCGGCCGGCGAGCGCGCCGCTGACGTCGGCGCGGATGAAGCGGTCGAGGTCGCGCGGGCTCGACACGATCCCGCCTGCCGCCCACACGGTCGACATCCCGAGGACGTGGCTCACGTCCTCCGGTCGAGGCTCGGAGACGTCATAGCCGTGGACGTAGGGATGTGGAAGCTTCGCCCCGACGGGGAGCGACGTCTCGCGTAGCCCCAGCGGCCGAAGGACCCGGCGGCGGAGCTCGCGCAGGTAGGAATGGCTAGTCGCCCTCGCCACCATCAACCCGACGACGGTGTTGTCAGAGTTCGAGTACTCATAGGAGGTGCCCGGCTTGAACTTGAGCGGCTTGCCGGCGATGAATGCCAGCAGGCGGCGGGGCCGCACCCGCTCGTGGGGGTGATCCACGACGAACTTCTGGAAGCTCTCGTCCTTGGTGTAGCTCGGAAGCCCGCTCGTGTGGTTGAGCGCCTCGGCGAGCGTCACCTTCCGCCACGCCCGGGGGAGGTAGGGCAAGAGCTCCCCGATCGTGTCGTTGAGCGAGAGTCGGTGGCGGCGTACGAGCGACAGCGCGACCGCCCCGTTGAGCGCCTTCGACGTGCTTGCGAGGCGCATGTGGTCGGTCCGCCGAAACGGAGCGCCCGAGGCGACATCGGCGACCCCGATGGCATGGAACACGGGGTGGTGGCCGCGATGGACGATCACGGCAGCCCCCGGCGGCCCGCCCGGCGACGCCACGAGCGCCGCGAGCGCGGCCCGGACGCCCGGGCTCGGCTGCGCTGTTGCCCCAGCTGCGAGGCCGGCGATGACCACGGCCGTGGCGGCGGCCGACGTTGTGATCACCCGCCGCACGCTCGGGAGCATATTCGCGGCGACCCGCGCGGATGAGAGAATCGCCGCGTCGAAGCCACCAAGCCATAATCAAGAGCAGGCCCCCGTAGCTCAGCGGGATAGAGCAGCTGCCTTCTAAGCAGCAGGTCGGAGGTTCGAGTCCTCCCGGGGGCGTCCCCAGTGCGCCGTTTCGGCGCTACATTGACACCGCGCGGTGAGCGTAGCTCAGCTGGTAGAGCTCCTGGTTGTGGTCCAGGCGGTCGGGGGTTCGAGTCCCCTCGCTCACCCTAACGCCCTGCAAAGGGGTGCACCCTTTTTGCCTGATCGCTTGGGCGCGCGAGTCGGGCGACGGGCGCGCGCCCGAGGGCACCTCGCAGGCCCCAGGGCCGGGGGCCGCCTACCTACCCCTCATCGGCCATTGTCTTGCAGTTTCTCTCGTTGATGTGAGATGCTCACCGCCTCGCGACAGGGGAGGGGGAGAAGGAGGATTCATGAGTTGGGTCAAACGGCGTCTGTCGCCGAGCCTCGTGATCAGCATCATCGCGCTATGCATTGCCCTCGGCGGCACGGCGTTCGCCCTCGCCAGCAACTCAGTCGGCGCCCGCGAGCTCAAGCCGATCGTGTTGAGGGAAAAGGAACACACCATCGCCCCGGGCACAACTCAAGTCATCGACGTCAAGTGCCGCAGAGGGCAGCAGCTCACTGGCGGCGGCATCGAGGAGCTGGACCATTCGTCGGCCACTGATGTCGAGGACTCGCACCCGCGCGGCAACGGGTGGGAAGGCAGCGTGACGAACAACGACAGTGTCTCCCACGATGCGGACGCCGAGGCGCTCTGCCTGAAGAAGTAGCGGCTCGTCTCAACTCATTCCCCGTGCCGCACGCCACCGCCGAGGCGTGCGGCATGGGGGCTGATCTACGTGGACTACCAGCCAACCGAGGAGGAGGCTCAGCTGGTGGAGCGGGCCTTAGGCCGTGGCTCCAGGCACCCTCGCCGGGACCGCGGGCGATTACCGATTTCCGGAATGCCGTTGAGCTATTCGCCGCCGAGCAGCTCGCGCCACTTAGCCCCGGTCTCCTCGCCGGGCGCGTAGGTGCGGACCGCGCGGAGTCCTCGACCCAGCATCGACGAGCCAGGTACCGCCCAATCAGTCGGAAGTCCGGGGCCGGCCTCCCGTGAATTGGTCGGCATCACAAACGAGACGCGGTACTTCTTGCCGCCGATGCGCAGCTTCACCTGTGAGTTCGGCGCGATCCCGTACGAGGGCCAGCCCTCCACCTTCACCTGGTCAACCGGCGTGTCGAAGATGACCTCGCCGTCCGGATAGGCGAACGTCAGTTGCCCTTCAGCGAGCTGGAGCTGCCCCAGCTTCGATCCGAGCGGTCGCCACCACCAGGCGACGCTTCGCATCCCGGCCTCCTCCTCGACCATGCCGCGAGCCTAGCAACGGGCGTCCTGGGCGAGGCGTGACGCACCGGGGCGGGGCGGAGCCGAGCAGCAGATGCGGGTTCGGGAACCGGCGCACCGCGCGTTTCGGGGTGGTAAAAGTGCTGCCGTTCGGTTGGACGCCGGACGCATCGGGAGCAAGGACGCCGCTCGTCTTCGACGGAGGCCTGATGCGATCTTGATCCCGATTCCTCACCACCGACATGGCAGGCAGCCAGTGGCAGTGAGCTCGCCGCCGGTCGACGCGCCCAGCCGGCTCCTTCGCCTCGCGCTCGCCCTCGTCCTATCCGCGGTGGCGACGCTCGCGATTGCGCCCCAGGCGGGCGCGAGGCCGTCGCCTGCAAAGCACCCGTCAGCGCCTTCGTTTGGGCCTGACATCGTCCTGCCCGGGGGCCAGGGCGCCGAGCCCTCGGTCGCGGTCGACACGTCCGCGACGTCGAGCCGCGGCGACATCTACGTGGGCGCGATCGGCGACCCGAACGGGCCGCTCGAGTGGCACTCCTACGACGGCGGCAAGACGTGGTCCCAGCCCGTGCCGTTCGACACCAGCGGGCCCTTGCGCGGCGGTGACGAGGACCTTGCCGTGAACACGAACGGCGACCTGCTCGCGACCGACCTCGACGTCACCTGGGCATCGGTGCAGGTCTCCACGGACCAAGGCAGAAGCTTTGATGCCGGCACGCAGACGGCGCCTGAGGACGACCGGCCGTGGCTAACCGCGGCGGGACAGAACGTCTACGTCGCCTACCACGACTTCACTGCCGAGGCGCCGGTCGTCTGCACCTCGCACGACGGCGGCCACACGTTCGACGGCTGCAACCAGGCGTTTGGCGCCGACCCCTCGGTGACGAACTGCGCCGAGAACACGATCCCGGCGCGTGCGCTCGCCATCGATCCGACGGACGATTCGCTCAACTTCCTCTACTCCTGCTCCACCGCGCAGGAGAACCTCGAGCATCCGCCTTACGGGCCGCTCCACGACTACTACCTCGCCCATTCCACCGATGGCGGTGCCACCTGGACCACCCATCCGGTCTTCCAGGCGGACACTTCGAACGGCAAGGCCCCGAACTACGCCAACATCTTCGGCACCCTGGCGATCGACTCCGCCGGGCACTACTACGCGCTCTTCGACGGCACCGCCGACGACAACAACCCGGTAGCGAACCCCTACCACGTCTATCTCGAGGTGTCCACCGACCACGGCCAGACGTGGAGCAAGCCGATCCAGGTCGACCACGACGCGAACGGCGCCGGCACACACGTACTGGCCCACCTCGCGGTCACCACACCCGGCAACGTCGATGTCGTCTGGTACGGGACCTCGGCGACGGGCGAACCGAACGGAGTCTGCGGCAACGCCGCCGTCCAGTCGCCGTGCACGGACTCGAGCGGCAATCCCGATGGCTTCCCGCCGTACAACGATCCCAAGGCGCCGGCTTGGAGCGTCGACATGGCCCAGTCGACGAACGCGCTCTCGGCAACGCCGAGCTTCCGCCAGGTCGCCGTGAACCCGACCCCCACGCACTACGGCGAGATCTGCACCAACGGGCTCGTATGCGGATCCTCGGATCGCTCCCTGCTCGATTTCATCAGCGTCGCGGTCGACTGCAACGGCCTCGCGCATGTCGCCTATGGGGGCAACACCAAGCAGCAGGAGGCCGACGAGAAGACGTTCGTCCACGAGGCCAACCAGGCCGGAGGCTCCGCGCTCGCGCCGCCGCCGGCCTGCTCCACGCCCGTTCCCTGACGCAAGCGCCCGTCCCGACGCAATAAGGTCGCTGGATGGCGGCGCAGCCGGGCGAGTTGACCCTCGAGATGACGCGCGATCTGCCCGCCGTGCCTGCGGTCGTGTTCGCCGCCTTCAGCGACCCGGACGAACTGGCGAAATGGTTCGGGCCGCAGGGCTTCACCGTGCGGACCCTCGAATTCGACCCTCGCGTCGGCGGGACCTACCGGATCGAGATGCAGCCGCCCGAGGGCGATCCCTTCTGTCTCGGCGGCGAGTTCCGCGAGGTCGATCCGCCTGCGCGCCTCGCTTACACGTTCGCCTACGAGGACCCGGATCCCGACGACGTCGAGAACCTGGTCGTGCTCTCGTTTCACGATCTCGGCGAGTCGACGGAGATCGTCTTCACGCAGCGGCCCTTCAAGACCGAAGCGCGCCGTGAGCTTCACGGGGACGGCTGGACCGACAGCTTCGACAAGCTCGAGCAGCTCATCTCCCCGTCGGGCAGTCCCGGCTGAGGATCAGCCGCGGCGGGCCTCGCGACGATTTAGGTATCGCCAGCCGCTGGCGCTTCGGTGACGCGCCGGGCCGGCGCGCGGCCGGGCGGTTGGCTAGGAGGAGATCGCCGCGGCGCGGGGGGAATCGGGCGGCTCGTGGCGGAGCCGGTCGTGACGGTGATCGACTCACCGTGGTGAGCGATCTCTAGGGGCTCCCCGCGCAGCAGGCGATATCGCGCAGCGTCGCGGACCACCTCCACTGCCAGGCAGCGGCCGCGGTAGATCAGGCGAAAGGCCAGCCGCGGAAGCGCGCCGGGCAGGCGCGGCGCAAAGCTCAGCTCGCCGGCATGGTCGCGCATGCCGCCGAAGCCGGCAACCGCGGCCAGCCAGGCCCCCGCGAGGGAGGCGATGTGAAGGCCGTTGCGGGTGTTGTGCTGGCGATCTTCGAGGTCCATCAGGGCTGCCTCGGCGAAGTAGTCGTAGGCCAGCTCGAGGTGTCCGACCTCGGCGGCGATGACCGCCTGGGTGCAGGCCGAGAGCGAGGAGTCGCGCACTGTGAGCTCCTCGTAGTAGTCGAAGTCGCGCGCCTTCTCCTCGGCGGTGAAGGCGTCGCCGAACGCGTACAGCGCCAGGACCAGGTCAGCCTGCTTCACGACCTGCTTTCGGTACAGGTCGAAGTAGTGGGCATGAAGCATCAGCGGGTAGCGCTCCGGGCCGTAGCTTCCGAAGTCCCACCGCTCGTGCTGGGTGAAGCCCTCGGATTGCTGGTGGACGCCGAGCGCCTCGTCGAAGGGGAAGGCGATCGCCGCGGCCGCGTCGCGCCACGCGGCGGTCTCCTCCGGGTCGACGCCTAGCTCGGCAGCGACCTTCGGATGCCGCTCGGCCTCGTCGGCCGCCGCGCGCATGTTGCGCTGCGCGACGAGGTTCGTGTAGATGTTGTTGTCCGCGATCGCGCTGTACTCGTCCGGTCCGGTGACGCCGTCGATGCGAAACCGGCCCTGGGGGTCGTGATGGCCGAGGGAGCGCCAAAGGCGCGCCGTCTCGACCAAGAGCTCGAGGCCCACCTCGCGCATGAATGCCTCGTCGCCGCTGGCGTCGCGGTAGCGAATCACCGCCAGCGCGATGTCGCCGCTCACGTGATAGGCGGCGGTTCCCGCCGGCCAGTAGCCGGAGCATTCCTGACCGCGGATCGTCCGCCACGGGAAGGCGGCTCCGCGGAGGCCGAGCTGGCGCGCGCGGTCACGGGCGAGATCGAGAGTGGCGTGGCGCCAGCGAAGGGCGTCCGCTGCCGCGTGGGGCGCCGTCGCGGTCAGCGGGATGAGGACGAAGCCCTCGGTGTCCCAGAACGTGTGGCCGTCGTAACCCGACCCGGTGAGCCCCTTGGCGCCGATCGCCCGCTGCTCGGCCCGGGCTCCGGCCTGCAGCGTGTGAAAGAGGCCGAACCGGACCGCCTGCTGGAGCTCCGCGTCGCCCTCGAGCTCGACGTCGGCGCTCGCCCAGAACCGGTCGAGGTACTCGCGCTGCTCGGCCACGAGCGCTTCCCAGCCGGTGTGCTTGGCCTGCGCGAGCGCGCCCACCACCTGGTCGCGAAGCGATGCCATGGTTCGCTGGCTCGACCATCCGTAGGCGAGGAACTTGGCGATCCGAAGGCGCTCGCCCGCGCCGACGTCGGCGGCGACCGTGAGGCGCCCCATTTCGCCCTCGGCCTCGGACTGAAACGCGGTGTTCTCCGGGCCCTCGATCACGTGGTCGATCGCGGCCGCCATCCGCAGGCCGCTCTGCCTCGTCCGGTGAACGAGGACGATGCGGGTGTCATGGCGGTGGGCGAACTCGCTCTCGAGCGGACGGCGTACGGCAGCGGGAACGCGGGGGTCGCGCTCGACCTCCGGCAGCGGCTCGTTGGCCAGGAGCTCGGACTGGACGACGAGCCGTGCCGGCGCCTCCACGGGCTCGACCTCGTAGAGGAGCGCCGCGACCGAGCGCTGGGTGAACGAGACGAGGCGGGTGGAGCGAAGCGCGATCGCCTGCCCGGCCGGCGAGACCCAGTCGACGGTGCGGGTCAGAAGCCCGCTGCGGAAGTCGAGCACGCGCTCATGGCGGCGGAGCTTCCCGTACCGGATGTCGAACGGCTCGTCGTCGACCAGGAGCCGCATCACCTTGCCGTTCGTGACGTTGACGATCGCCTGCCCGTCCTCCGGCTGCCCGTAGGCGACCTCGGCGTAGGGGAGGGGGCGCACCTCGTAGAAGGCGTTCAGGTAGGTGCCGGGCAGCGCCGCCGGCTCGCCCTCGTCGAGGTTTCCGCGCAGCCCGATATGGCCGTTGGAGAGCGCGAAGAGCGACTCCGATTGAGCCAGCACCTCGAGCTCGAGCTCGATCTCGCGAAGCGTCCACGGCTCGCAGGCGAAGTAGCGGTGCCCGATCATCGGGCTTCGACCAGCTCGGCGAGGTCCGCGACGACGACGTCCGCGCCACGATCCCGCAGCGCTTGGGCCTGCCCGACGCGATCGACACCCACGACGCACCCAAACCCGCCGGCGCGGCCGGCCTCGACGCCGGCGAGTGCATCCTCGAACACGGCCGCCTCGTGCGGCTCGACGCCGAAGCGGCGCGCGGCGGCGAGGAAGGTGTCGGGCGCCGGCTTTCCCCGGAGGTGCTCGCGCTCGGCGACGACCCCGTCGACCCGTACCTCGAGCAAGTCCTCGATCCCCGCCGCGCGCACCACGTCGCGGCAATTCGTGCTCGACGAGACAACCGCGCGGCGCAGCCCGCCAGCGCGCGCCGCCTCGAGGTAGCGGCGCGAGCCCTGGTAGGCCTCGACGCCATGCGCGTGGATCAGGCGGAGGACGATCTCGTTCTTCCGGTTCCCCAGCCCGTCGATCGTCTCCGCCGCCGGATCGTCGTCGGGGCTTCCCTGCGGGAGTTCGATCCCGCGCGCGCGCAGGAAGTCGCGGACGCCGGCGTAGCGTGGCTTGCCGTCGACGTAGGCGTCGTAGTCGTCGTGGGTATCGAAGGGGACGAACGGCTCGCCGGTCCGCGCTGCGCGATCACGGAGGTAGCCGTCGAACATCTCCTTCCAGGCCGCGGCATGCACCGCGGCGGTTTGGGTGAGGACGCCGTCGAGGTCGAACAGGCAAGCCCTGACGTCGTCGGGCAGGCCGAGCATCGGGCTACAGCCTACGGTCCGCGGAGAGGCAGCAAATCGGCGCGAGCGCCGACCTCGCAACAATTGCCCGAGTGAGCCAGAACGGCTCAGAAGCGCGGTTCGGCCGCCGCAAGGTGCTCGCGGCCCTCGCCGGAGCCGTTTGCGTCGGCGCGATCGGAGCGGCGATCGCGATCATCGCCGCCAGATCCGGCGGGGGGGCGCCAGCCTCGGCACCGGCTAGCCGGCAAGCCTCTGCCGCGGCTCGGCACGGTCGATCGTCGCGTCGCGCAGCCCGCCGGGCCGTTGCCCTCGCTCGTCGCTACCAGCGAGAGCGGGAGGCCGCGCGGCGCCGCGTACGGCGACGAAGGACTCACACGAGCCCGCGATCGTTGCCGCCGGCAACGAGAGGCCCCGGGGCGCTGGGCCCGATGCGGGGCACCAAGACGTCGTGTCGCGCCGTCGTCCACATCGGCGATTCGACCTCGGACGGCCTGGACTCGCCCACCTACCTGCCCGATCCCAAAAAGCGCATCGGCACCCAATACGCCCGGGTGGGAGCTACCACCTGGCATCCGGAGATCGCGGGTGCGACGTCGATCGTCGAGACGCTGCCCGGCGGCACGAACGCCTACGACGTCGCACGCGGACTGGTGAGCCGGGGTTACCGGGGGTGCTGGGTCCTCGCGCTCGGGACGAATGACACCGCCGACGTCGCCGTGGGTTCATCGGTCGGGCTCACGACGCGGATCGAGCGAATGATGTCGGCGATCGGCAACCAGCCGGTGATGTGGGTCAACGTGAAGTCGCTGGTGGGGAGCGGGTCCTACGCGGAGGCGAACATGGAGCGCTGGGACGCCGCGCTTCTCCAGGAGTGCCCGAGGTATCCGAACATGCGCGTCTTCGACTGGGCGTCGGTGGTGCGCGACGGATGGTTCATCGCCGACGGCATCCACTACACCTCGGCGGGCTACGCCGCGCGGGCGCGCCTCATCGCCGACGCGCTGGCGAAGGCCTTCCCGGCCTCGGGCAGAGCCGCCGGGTCCGGCTGCGTCGTCAGCTAAGGCGTCTCGTCGGCGCCCGTACGCGACCAGCGTCAGCGGTGGCTGGCGCCGACGATCGCCTCGATCTCCCGGAACGCCTCGTCGTCGTAGGGCCAGAAGTCGGACCTGTCGCCTGCCTCCCACGCCTCGCGCAGGCCCGCGGCGCCGAGATCCCAATCCGGGCGAATCTTCCGCGTGACCTCGCGCAGATCGTGGCGCAGGTCCTCCGGTGAGGGCCGGCCCCAGAACCAGTAGCCGTTGTAGATCTTGTGGATCACGAGGCCAGGATCCAGCACCAGCGTATGCGGGATCATCGGGTCGTGGTGGGGGTCGGTGTATTCCTGGATCTCCAGGTCCTGCTGCACCTTGCGGCCGGGGTCGCAAAGGAACGGCCACTGCGCCCCCACCGACGACTTGAACTCCCGCGCTTCGAGGATGTTGTCACTGGTGATGGTCACGATCTTGGTGTAGGCGACTTCGACCTTCGGATAGAACGCCGCCAGCTCGAGATGCTGCTGGTGGTCCTTGGGGCAGAAGTGCCCGCGAGAGAGGATCAGGATCATCGGGTCGATGCCCTGGAGCTCGCTCAGCTTGTGGCGCTCCTTGTCGGTGCCCGTGAGCTCGTAGTCGGGGAACTTGGCGCCGGGAACTATGTCGGCCCGCATCGGGAGGGCTCCTTTCGTCGTGTCGTCCCGACGATACGCCCCGGGCTAGCTGCCTCGTGACCGAGCACACGCCGCAGCAGGGAGGAAGCCCGGTGGCGACCCCGGGCGTGGGTGTGGGAAGCTTGGTGGCATAACTGAAGGGATGAATCCGATGCCGTCTTGCGCCCATCTCGACCATGTTCAGATCATGCAGTTGCCGCCGTCTGTCGACGGCTGCGAGGAGTGTCTCGCGATGGGCGAGCCTTGGCTGCATCTGCGGATTTGCCTCGAGTGCGGCCATGTGGGTTGCTGCGATGACTCGCCGAACCGTCATGCGACCGCGCACGCTCAGGACAGCGGCCATCCGTTGATCCGCTCGCTCGAGCCGGGTGAGAACTGGTCGTGGTGCTTCCTGGACAACCTTGCGCTGCTGATTCCCGACGTGCACGGCGAAACCCGCATCCCGCCGTCGCCCTTGGGCTGAAGAGGGCGCGAGCTACTCGTCGAGCTTGTCGCGCTTGGGGCCCTCCCAGCGATCCGCAGCCTCGGGGTCCTTCGACGGATGCGGTTCGCTCGTGCTCGTCGAGCCCGTCTGCGGATGCGGCTCCTCGCCGCCCGGTTCCACGTCGGCGTCGGGAGGATCGCGAGGGTCATCCCGCCGGTCGTAGGGGTCCGGCCACTCGGTGGGGTCCGGCTCGCCGACCGGCGTGCTCAGCGCATGGTGCGGCGACGGGTCGCGCGAGACGTCGCCCGGATCCTCGCCGGGCGGCTCCGGAAAGCCGCTGACCGCTTCGCCTGGTTCGGCCTGGCGCGGCTGTTCGCGTTCGGTCTCGCGCGGCGGCGACTGCTCGTCGCGCTCGTTTCGCTCGGTGTCATCCATCACGCTCTCACCTCCTGGAGTCGCGGCAGGAGCTCCGATTCTGCGAAGCGCAGGAATCCCTCCTGATCGGGGCCTACCTGGTGGAAGTACACGTTGTCGTAGCCCGCGTCGACGAACTCCTTGATCGCCTCGACGTGGCGATCCGGGTCGGGGCCGCATACGACCGAGTCGGCGATCGCCTCCTCGTCTGCCCACTGGGAAGCGTCGTCGAAGTGCGAGGGGAGCGGCAGCTCCCAGTTGAGCGCCCCCGAGACGGCGGCGTTCGGCCACCAGTCGAGCGCGGTTTTGCGCGCATCCTCCCCGGACTCCGCCCAGCACACGTGGAGCTGGCCGAACTTCGCCTTTCCCTCACCGCCCGCGGACTCGAACGCCTCGACCACGTCCCGCTCGGGCACGAGCCCGAACAGGCCGTCGCAGATCCGCCCCGCGACCTCGGTCGCGCGCGGCGCGGCGGCCGCAACGAT
>Ga0137364_10001260_pt1 | contig 11711 bp, 8 predicted proteins | sample SagtaG_10_FD_104798 | JGI IMG/M metagenome (GOLD analysis project Ga0137364, IMG submission 104798) | Vadose zone soil microbial communities from Sagehorn Ranch, Mendocino, California, USA - Sage1_L_20_16 metaG | ecosystem: Environmental > Terrestrial > Soil > Vadose zone | place: USA... | reverse complement strand
CATTGTAATGATGGCCTTTCTTTTACTTTATGTTGCTTAATTTCATCGCTAACTGTCATATTAATGATGGGGGTTGTCTAATAGACAATCTTTTTTGTTTTACGTTACTTAATTTATATGACAATTTTTATTGCTTAATTATCTCAGTATATATTTAAACAACCCTGAAATGGTTTTATTAATGATATATTATTTCTATAATGCTTCTAATAAGTTAATGCCTATGTTATCGTTAAGAAATATTAGTACTGATAGTTTAAATAATAAACCACCTATCCCTAATAATCATGAAATAATTTATGAAGATCCTATAAACCAAAGAGAGACTATTCGTCTTGACAATAACGGTAAAGTAGGAGTATATGCTTGAGTTAATAAAATTAATGGTAAAGTTTATATTGGTAGTGGAGATCCTTTATACTTAAGAATAAGTGATTACTATCAAAAATGGTATTTACAATCTCGTACTAACTTGTATATAGTAAGAGCTTTAAATAAGTATGGGATGGATAATTTTACTTTAATTATTCTTGAATACACTCAATCTGAAAATCTTATTTCATGTGAACAAAAATGGATAGATCGACTTAAACCAGAATATAATTTAAACCCAGTTGCTGGAAGTTCTAAGTTCTAAGTTCTAAGTTCTAAGTTCTAAGTTCTAAGTTCTAAGTTCTAAGTTCTAAGGGATATAATCATACATTGGAGGCTATAGAAAAAATACGTGTAACAGCTATAGGTAGAAAACACTCTGATGATGTAAAGAAATCTATGAGTGTTAACCGAAGACAAGAAAACAATCCTTTTTTTGGAAAGAAACATAGTAAGGACAGTATTGCTTTAATTAAAGCAGCTGCTTTAAATAGACAGAATTTACCTAAGCCGGGTTTCGAAGTAGAAATTACTGATTTAGAAACTAAAATTACGACTAGTTTTAATAGTATACGCAAGGCGGCTGTGGCTATTAATTCTGATATTAAAACTATATTACGTAGAGAAAAACTACAAATAGAAAAAGGTATAAACACACCATATAGAAAAAGATATATTATTACAATAAAAAGAAATTAGCATTAAATTCATATAAATATATGAATTTATAATATATATTTAATGTTTTTGCTTTAATGGTGGCTTTTCTTTTATTATATGTTGCTTAATCTCATTGCTAACTGTCATATTAATGAGGGGGATTGTTTAATAGACAATCTTTTAAACCTGGGAGTCCCTTTAGTTGATTGGAAAAAAGAACAAGCAGATCATTACAGAAGACACAATTTAATAGTAGACTTCAGGGGCTTCGCCCCTGATGAACTTTATATTGAATTCTTAGATAAAGTATTATGTTTTAATAAACCATCTGAAATCACAGAAAAGCATATATCGCTATGTTTAAATATATTCAATAATCGGGTTATTATGCCTTTACCAATACCATCGGCCTTCGGCCGATGATTTTACTAAGCTGGTAGGGCCTGAGCACGCAGACCCTTCAATGAGGGTTTCTGGTTGTTATTAATCGAAAGACCTTCGCGGATCTAAATCAATTATACAAATCTTGAAATATCATAAACTTCAGCAGGTCTATGTGATATATTTTGGCTTCAAGGGCTCCGCCCAAACCAAGAGTTTGACAAATATAATTGTAAAAGAGCAGAGAGTAGATGGTATTTACAGTAGAAAACAGGTGGTAACACAGGATAGGGTTAGTTCCCCTAACTTTCTATTGTTAAGGTGTACTCCAATAGCCAACGAAAGAAGGCGTTATACGGACATCCCGTTCTGTAAAACATACATTTAAATATTAATGGTAAATGTTTATGTACGGAAGGAAAAAGTCCGCTAGACGGTCTTTTTGCTCTGATGATGGGTTTCTTACTATTATACGTTGCTTAATTTCAGTGCTAAATCATCGATGGGGGTTGTTATTATAATCTTTTTATACTTTATAATGACAATCTTTTTATATTGCCTATACTTTATAATAACAAAAATAAGAGACTTAGGGTAAATAGCAGACCATGCGTTGATCTCATTTTACAAACAAGTTGTATAACTCGCTCTCATAGTGGGGGCAAAATACTTTTAAATTTCCTAAATATCAATAACTTAGATAAAGACAAAATATTTGCATATTTACCAGATAAAACAACTTTAGTTTTTCAAGATGCAGCACAAGCAGCAAGACAGTTAACACCTAAAAGAGTTCAGCATCTGAGTGACGTAGAATTAAATATAAACAAATATATACAACATATTTTACGGGTTATCTATAAAGGTGTATTAACTGAAACTGAAATCGGTAATTTTTTTTATTAAAAAACCCTGATTATTCAAATTGTTTGTCTTTAGTACCTTGAGGTATAAATTTACCATCATCTGAAGGTAATGGCATAATTTCAATGATAGAAAAAGAAATGATAAAACTTCCTGAATTTCAATATAGTGTAGTAATAAGGTTAATTTTATCAGATGGTTGGTTTTCAATTTCTAACAGAGGTATAAATAGGAATTTATTTCTTAAACAATCTTTATCTCACGCAAAATACGTCTGATTTGTCTTTAACATATTATCTCACTATTGTACTAGTAACCCAAAATTGATTGTTGGTATTCGGTTCGGTGTTAAGACAAATGCTTTAGTAATTTTTACTAGAGCTCTTCCCTCCCCTCCCTGTCCTCAGAAATGAGGTAGGGAGGCATAGTTTCTAGTTAGTTTTTATGTAAAATGTAACTATTACTTTATAAGTAATGTATTTTACATCTATCTACATTAAAAACCATGAATTTAAGAATAAAACGGCAATAAATCAAAATTAAGATAAATATTTACCATTGTAAATAAAAAAAACTATCCTTTTTAACAATCTTTTTTTTCCAAGAGATTAGCTCAGTTGGTAGAGCTCTTGTTTTACACACAAAAAGTCAAAGGTTCGAATCCTTTATTTCTTAATTAATAAAGCACTTAAACCTTTATTAATCAAAATATAATAATAAGCAAATATAATTTAAGAATGCATAAACTACCTATCCAAAAAAAAAGACGATTAAGAGAAACGGAGTAACAAATGAAACCAAGAAAGACAAATAAGAGAAACCGGGAGGAACAAAGGAAACAACCCTCCCTAGGGCGCAACAAACTACTAAATCAAATGAATAAAAATATCAAAAAACGGAAAAGCTTAAGAAAGATTCTCCAGGAATTAATTGAATTAGCCCAACACACTTGGATAGGATATCTAACAGACTCTGTTTAACACTCACCATTTTCAATGCTTAACTGCTGAACTGCTGAACCCAATTTTTAAGGAGCAATCCGTCAAAAGACAAGTAAGGATTCGTGACTATAAATCTCGGCTTCCCGAACACAGGATCGACCGCGAGATAGATCGGTTATAAATTGTTATAAGGAGAACTTTGATTTGGGAAGGGAAAGACACACCCTTATTTTAAATGGTACGGTTATAGAGAGACGTAGAATTCAATTTTGCTTTTATACCTCACTTTTGAATCGGTGGTATAAAACGTAAATTTAGATTATTGATTTTTAACTACATAAAACACTAACAGAAATTTTATTGAGTGATAAAATTTGTTTAATATTTACAACCAAAATTGTGATTTACTTCTTATCTCAGTCTTGCTGCAACCTTCCTAAGTTCTGGTGAATACTTAGGTTAAAGTACGTACTATTCATTTGCAAAGGCTTTGTAAAAAAAAATAAACTCTGTGAACTCGATCGAAATATTTATTTTAATATCTATTTTAAACTTAAATTTGATTATAAAATAAAAAATTCATAACATAGGATCTTAAACATACGAAACAATCCCTTTATTACCTTTCCTGATGTCTGATAGTAAGTTGTGTGAGTAAAAAGGTCTGCAAATCTCCCTTAGCCTCTGGTTAGAGTAGGGATAGCAAAAGAATAGAAAGAACTATAGGAGTCAATGCTTTGCAGAACTTAACGAATTTCTATATCTTTTTTTTTCAAGCCCCGTTTTTAGAAGGGTCTAGGTTTAATCATTTATATTAATACCTTGAGAGAGTAGCCAAAATCATTCCACCCGTCCTCAGGAAGGGAGGGAGAATTCTAGGTTCAATTTGCGATTTAACCCTTCAGCTTTTTTGTACACAAATGAGCTGTCGGTAATAAAATGTCTTATACTTTATTTTTTAATTAATTTATTACAGATAGAAGGTATAAATTATTTAATATGTTTTTATTTTACTCATCGGGGGCCCTACGGCCCCCCGATGAGTATATTGGCTTATAAAATTTTTTAGTTGTATAATTTCTCTAATAATTTTATATTACTTAACTTACAATTTTGATTACTACTAGAAGTTAAGAGTATAATTTAGTTGGTAAAATAGAAAACTCCAAATTTTCCTTCCTCAGTTCAAATCTGAGTGCTCTTGGATTTTTAAATTATAAGCTTGGTGCGCTCACGCTTCCTCAAGATATTATTTTTTAATTATAAATGAATGTAGTTTTCTGCCTACGGCAACAGTTCTTTAACTTAATGGTAAAGTGTATCTTTGATAAAGATATGATTCAAGTTCAAGTCTTGAAAGAACTATATATTCTTGTTATGTGTAGATATTTATTAGGATTTTTATTTCTTCAGTTTATTAACATGTTACTTACGGAAGTGAAAGCTTTATTTTGTATAATATTAGCTTGTTCTTCTTTTTATCTTTGGTTAATTTAATTCATATCAATCGTTTTTGTTTAAATCACGTTTAGCTCAATAATTTAGGTTATGGAGGCGAGGAAACAAAGTGGACAATCCGTGATTAGTTTTTATGTAAAATGTAACTATTACTTTATAAGTAATCTATTTACTTACATTTCAAACGAAAATTGAGATTGATAAAGCGATAGTTTATAAATACATAATTCAAGAGAATATAATAAAAAAAATTAGAAACCTTTTTCTTAATGGCGGAATAAAAACTTAACCTAAAACATATTGATATGATTATAACAAGCTGTTTAGTATCCATTAAATGCTAAAATTTGAGTGTAATAATTGCAATAGTAAATAATGTAACTCCAAAGAAAAAAATACAAATATTGTAATGCGTATATTTAAAAGCCATCCCTTATTAAAATTAGTGAATTTATATGTAGTAGATTCATCTCAACCTGCAAATATTAGTTTTGCTTGAAATTTCGGATCATTACTAGCAGTTTGTCTGGGTATTCAGATAATAACTGGAGTAACACTAGCTATGATTGTGCGTAGCTATAAAATCTTACTGTATGCTGGAAAATTCTAAAGCCTTAAATACAATAGATGTATTATATATTAATGTAAAAAATATTAAGGATGTTAATGGATAATCAGCAGGAAATTCAAATTAGATGAAAATCCTCAGAGGCTATATGTTAGACACCGTTTTTAGATAACTTTGTCTATTTTCAGTTTCTTGTTTTCCCTTAAGGTAGAAAAGAAAACTGAAAACTTAATAAATATTAATAAAAGGGTGAAGATATAGTTCACAGTTAATCGAAAGTTAACCAAATTAGGCTAATCCCTTATGAAACAATCTATATTAACTTAGTATTACCTGTAATATCTACTAGATATTATACAAATTTTACGAGTGTTGATAGTAAATCAAATAAAATCTTCACATCTTACAATTTAAACCCTTTCTGAGTAACTGGATTTACAGATGCTGAAGGTTGTTTTTCTATGTCTATTATAAAATCTAAGACTAATGCTATCGGTTGATCAATTGAACCTTGTTATATTATTACTTTACATATTAAAGACTTAGAATTATTAAAATCCATTCATGAATTTTTTAAAGTAGGAGCTGTTAGTCTCTCTGGTAAAAGTTTAGCTCGCTATAGAGTAAGATCTAGAGAAGATCTAAAAATAATTATTGAACATTTTAAAAACTATCCACTACAAACATCTAAAGCTATCAGTTTTGCATATTTTTGTGAAATACTTAATTTAATGGATTCTAATGCTCATACTAATATTAAGGGTTTTCTAATGTTAGTAAGTTTAATAAATCGATTAAATAAGCCAATATCTAGTTCTACATTAGATAAAATTAATTATTTAGGTGTCTTACCTAATGTAGAGTTTGAAACCCCCATTATTAATAAAAACATTAAATTAAATTCAGATTGAATTTCAGGGTTTATAACAGGTGAAGGGTCATTCACGTATTTTACAAGAACACGCGAAGATTCTAAAAGAAATACTGTTAAAGATTATACTTTAGCTATGGAAGTATCTCAAAACAGTAAAGATTGATTTATTCTTAATTCAATTAAAGATTACTTTAAAATAGGAAAAGTATATAATGAAACGCGAGGTGTTTCTAAATTTAGAGTGACTCAAAAAGATGAAATAATTAGTGTATTAATACCTTATTTTAAAAATAGTCCGCTCCAAGGGCGAAAAGCTTTACAATTCAAAATTTGGATTCAAATTGTGAATATTTTAGCAACTGAACAAAAAAGAATACCAGAAAGAGATAGAAAAATAGAGGATTTAATTAGAGAACTATCAAATTTATAGATCAATTCATAATTTAGGGTTGGTTTTTCATTATCTTTGAGTTTTTTTTATTATCAAGTTAATTAAAAAAAAAGAAATAGAAATGAAACCACAAATGGCATTTCAATCCAAGTGTTGCTGAAGCATTTAATAGTGTAGAGCATAAAACGGTTTTTTTATTGTTTCCTTTTCTATTGTGTGCACTTTTTTTATTCAAAAAAATTAATTATCTTAAGGAAAAATTAAACCCGAATCAATTAAATAAAATAGAGTCTTATAGTTTAGTTGATACAAAAACACCCGGTTTAAAAACCATTTCTGATGAAGAATTCATACAATGATTTGTAGGGTTAACTGATGGTGAGGGTTGTTTTTCAATTGTTCCAAGCAATAATGATACGTCATTTTATTTTAAATTTGCAATTTTTATGCATAATTTAAATCATTCTTTTATAACGGAACATCTAAGTTCAGTAACCCGAAAATTAAATCATAAAATGCAACTTATGCAATCTAGATCTTATTCTACATTAAACCTATTTCTAATACTGAAATATCCTATAATTTAAACCCATGATTTGTTACAGGTTATGCAGACGGAGAATCTAGTTTTATATTATTAATAAATAAAAATAATAAATCTAAAATAGGTTATAGCTTACAAGGTAGTTTTTCAATAAATATACATGAAAAGGATCGAGTTACACTTGAAAAAATAGCCAAATTTTTTGGAGTAGGTAATATCACTAAATCAGGTAAAGAATCTATATTATATAGAGTTACATCGGTTAAGGATTTAATTAATGTAATAATACCTCATTTTGATAAATATCCATTGTTAACACAAAAATATGCAGATTATTTACTTTTTAAGAAAGCGATAGAATTAATGTATGAGAAAAAGCATTTAAATATTGAAGGTTTTGAAAAGATTATAAGTATTAAAGCATCTTTAAATTTAGGTTTAACTGATGATTTAAAAATTACTTTCCCCGAAATAAGTGCTATTTCTAGACCTTTAGTACAATTACCGAAACAAATAGATCCTAATTGAGTTGCAGGTTTTACATCAGGTGAAGGAAACTTTGGCGTTAACATTGTAAAATCTAGTTCTACTAAAATAGGTGAGAGAGTAAGTTTAATCTTTAGAATTACTCAACATACGCGGGATACTGAATTAATGAAGTGTTTAATCTCTTTTTTTGGCTGTGGTATGAATTATAAAGTAACAAATCGAGAATTAGGTAATTATACAGTAAATAAATTTTCGGATATAACAGGTAAAATTATACCATTTTTTGAAAAATATTGTATAGAGGGAGTTAAAGCAGAAGATTTCAGAGATTTTTGTCAAGTTGCAAAAATAATTGAAAGTAAAAGTCATTTAACCACAGAAGGTTTAGAAAATATTCATATATTAAAATCTAAAATGAATAGAAGTAGAAGTAGAAGTAACACAGATGTAAATATTTTTAATAAAGATGGAAATTTGGTTTACACGTTTAATTCTATAAAAGAATGTGCTTTATTTTTCAAAGTAAGTGAAAGAACTATCATAAGAAGATTAATTAAGGGTTCTTTAGTAGAATATGAAAATCAAAACTTAATATTTAAGAATAATATTTAGTAAATATAAATATACAATAATAATTAAGTATTATTAATCTAAGTCTTAAGTTTTATTATTTAATAAAAACAAAAAAAACAAAAAAATAAGGATGATGCTCCTATGCTTAAAGCTATTTGTGAAAGATTAAAAATAGGTAATGTAAATATTGGAGATCGTTTTGCCAGCTACTCTGTGACTTCTAAAAATGATTTGCTAAAAATTTTCAGTATATTTGATAAATCACCTCTTAATACATCAAAAAATTTAAATTATCTAATGCTAAAAAAAGGCTATCAGCTTTATTTTAACAAAGATGCTTCTAAAGGAAATTTCACAGAACTAAAAAAAGAACTTATGACACTTAAAAATTTAATGAATCAAAAAAGGGTTGATTTTAAACAGCCCGTGGAACACCGTATAAATATATCCCCTTACTGGCTTCTAGGTTTTGTTGAAGCTGAAGGATATTTTTCTATAGCTAAAACAAACCATAGTTTAGAATTTGGTATTGGTCAGACATTAAGTGAACTAAAAGTATTAGAAGCCATAAGAAATTTTTTATTAAATTTACCAGGTAGTTATAAAATAACTAGAAGTGATACTAATGTCGTTGGGATTAACATAGATAATAAAGCTAAAAATGAAAATTCTAAACCCATGGCAAAAATCAAGGTGAATAAAACCGATTATATCACAAATATACTAGTACCTTTTTTTGATAACTTAAATTGACTAAGTAAAAAAGAATTAGATTACATAGATTGAAAATTAATTTTAAGCATTAAAAATCAAGGTAAGCATTTTACTAAAGAAGGGCAAGAGTTAATCACCTTAATTTCTAAAAGAATGAATCTTAATAGATTATCTACTAACCCAGATACACTTAGTGTAATAAATCTTCAAGAAAGAATACTAAAGTTATTATCTAGTCCTTCAAACTATGAAATACATCCTGATGGTAAAATTTGAATCAAATCATCCGGTGTTTATCTTAAAGGCAGAGGAAATATAAATATAGAAGTTTTTGATGATAAGGGTTTATTAGTTAATTCTTTTGACTCTATAAAAGAGTGTGCTTTATTCTTTGGTGTTAGCGATAGAACTATAATTCGTAGATTAGACAAAGGGGCTTTTTGTATATTTGAAGGCCAAAATTTAATCGTTAAGCGTGTGGTTTCACTTCCTTAAAAAGATATATTTATAAACGAATAAAAAAATAATTCTAATAAAAAAGGAACATATTACTCTCTCTCTAATGTGTTCTTTAAACCAGGCTATATGCTGGAAACTCCTAAAGTTTTAAGTAATTTGCATGCAAAAATAAAAATCTTAAGAATGTAACAATGGACAATCAGCAGGAAACCTAAGGATATGTTACTATCTAAGTAGGATCCTCAGAGGCTATGCGCGAGGCGCGGTAAAATTAAACCGTGATAATATAGTCCATTCATGTTTTAAAAAAACATGATTAATGATTAGTTGTAGAGATGTATTAAATATAAATGTATTATTTACTTGTGCAATTGTGAATAGTTATTCTCATCTCAGCAATAAAGATGAGATTAAACTTCCAAATTTTTCACACGATTCTACTGAATTTTTACATTGATTTTCAGGTTTTACTGATGCTGAGGGTAATTTTTTAATTAGCTTAGATCGTTATTATGTAAGGTTTAGATTTAAGATCTTACTTCATATTGACGATGTTGAGGTTCTTAACCTAATTAAATCAAAATTAGGTGTAGGTATAGTCACGGCGAGTGAGGCACATTGTTCTTTTGTTGTACAGAATTTTGATGACATTAAATATGTTATTTGACCTATCTTTAAAAGTTTTCCGTTGCACACTAATAAAAAGTTAGATTTCGATGACTTTTATAAAGCTGTTATGATTAAAGGAGAAACAGGTGAAGATGTAACCCAGGTTGATAAAGAAAAAATATTATCTTTAAAAAATAATATGAATCTTAAAAGAGATAATAGTCTATCAATTGGTTTAGAATCACCTGAAATATTTGTAGTGAACCCTTTTTGGTTTATAGGGTTTTTAGAAGGTGAGGGGACTTTTGGTATAAAAAATGCATCGCCGTATTTTCAAATAGCACAGAAAAATACTAGTCAATCTGCGTTAAATGCCATCAAGGTATTTATCTCAACTCTACCTAATATTAATTTACATAATACAAATCTATCTCCTCCAAACGTAACAAGTGCAATTAATAAAAATACAGATGTAGTATCATTGGTCGTTAATAGTATAGATAGTCTTTATTATTATATTTTACCTTTTTTAGATTCATCTAAAATGTATACACGTAAAGCTATAGATTTTAAAATATGAAGAATAGCATTATTATTACGGTTTGATGAAGTTGTATTTGTTGGATTAAACTTATATAACCTAATAAATATTGATATAAGTAAAGATAACCTAATAAAATGGATATCCATATTACAAGCTCAAGAGAGCAAATTATAAAAAATATATGATTAAACTAGAAACCTTTACTTAATGGCGTATAAATAAACTATAGACCAATAAAATATAACTAAATAAAAATTTGAGTTCCTCCCCTACCCTACAAGGATGGAGGTAGAGAATTCTTTTTTTACTTACAATGGGAAATAATGTACCCTTATAGTGAAATAAAACAAAAAATATGGAAAAATTAAACAACAATTTAACCAACAATAATAAAGCTATCAACCCTTTTTTTGTTACAGGGTTTTGTGATGCGGAATCAGCCTTTCAAATTACTATTTATAAAAATGATAAATACAAATCAGGTTTAAATTTTATACCTAGTTTTTCTATTCATTTGCATTCCAAAGATATAGCTTTATTATATAGTATTCAATCGTTTTTTAAAGTAGGAGCAATACATAAAGACAAAAACGGTAAATCCATTATTTACTCTGTAGGGTCTATAAAAGATTTAACTAGTGTCATTATACCACATTTTAACGAGTATTTACTATTAACCCAAAAGCGGGCCGACTTTGAACTTTTTAAATCAGCAATTGAATTAATGAAACATAAAGAACATCTGACCAGTGAAGGGTTAAACAAAATTCTTAGTCTTAAAGCTTCAATGAATAAAGGCTTATCTCAAGAATTGGCCAGTAATTTCCCTAATGTTATCCCAAATGATAGACTTTTAATTGAAGCTGCAGAAAACATAGATTTCAATTGGCTAGCTGGTTTTACTAATGGTGAAGGTTGTTTTTATGTTAAAATTCGTAAAGGAAAAGCTTACAAATCGGGGTATCAGGTTGAATTAAACTTTATTCTAGCTCAACATTTACGTGATAGCGCTCTAATGCATAATATAAAAAGTCTGCTTAACTGTGGTATATTATATGAAAAACTTAAAACCAATCAAATACATTTTGTCGTGTCTAAATTTTCGGATATTAGAGATAAGATAATTCCACTTTTTTCTAATCACCCTATTAGTGGATCCAAAGCACTAGATTTCGTTAGTTTTTGTGAAGTAGCTCAGTTAATGATAAAAAAAGCTCACTTAACTAGCGAAGGTTTAGAAAAAATTCAAAAAATCAAAAACAAAATGAAT
>Ga0137364_10001249_pt1 | contig 11747 bp, 10 predicted proteins | sample SagtaG_10_FD_104798 | JGI IMG/M metagenome (GOLD analysis project Ga0137364, IMG submission 104798) | Vadose zone soil microbial communities from Sagehorn Ranch, Mendocino, California, USA - Sage1_L_20_16 metaG | ecosystem: Environmental > Terrestrial > Soil > Vadose zone | place: USA... | reverse complement strand
TTTTGACTCTCCTCCATCCATCCATTAGATTGTTAATATTTGCTTATAAATAGGACATTTCATGGTTGATATGGATAAAATCGTGTCGCTCTGCAAGCGGCGCGGCTTTATTTTTCAGTCGAGTGAGATTTACGGCGGTTTAGGTTCAGCGTGGGACTATGGGCCGCTGGGCGTGGAGTTCAAGAATAACGTTAAGCGTCTCTGGTGGCGCGATAATGTTCACCTGAGAGATGACATGGTTGGGCTCGATGCGGCGATCACTATGCATCCGAAGGTGTGGGAAGCGAGCGGACATCTAGCGAGTTTCTCTGATCCCTTTACCGGCTGTGCAGACTGTGGGCGACATTATCGCGCTGACCAAATCATTGATGCGATCTGGAATTCGCGATGGTTTCGCGCCTTCAACAAGATGCTCGAAGGGCCAGCAGCGAAAAAAGATATACAAAAGGCAGTTGAAAACTGGATCCAAGGCGAGGGGAAGAAACTCGCTCCAAATTTTCCACAAAGCATCCTAAGTGGAAACATCCGGCTACCGCTAGAAGGGGCCAATGATCCGAGGTTTATTGAGTTACTCAGAGTGTTAGCTCACAGTTCGAATGGTAATGTGATGGGCTTTCTTTGCCCCAACTGTGGTAGCGGAAAATTGTCTGATCCCAAGCCGGCTAGCCTCATGCTCGAAACTTTCCTCGGACCGGTGAAGGAAACCGCGACCAAAACGTATCTTCGGCCTGAAACAGCACAGGGTACATTCGTCAACTTCGACAATGTGCTTCAGTCCATGCGCAAAAAGCTGCCGTTCGGCATCGCGCAAATCGGCAAATCTTTCCGCAACGAGATCACGCCGGGAAACTTTACTTTTCGGACGCGCGAGTTCGAGCAGATGGAAATCGAGTTCTTTGTTGTGCCGGGTACGGACGAGGAATGGCACCAAAGATGGATCGATGAGCGGTTTGCCTGGTACGAAAAATATGGCATCCGCAAAGAGAACATCCGGCTGCGTGAGCATGAGAAAGACGAACTGGCCCACTATGCCAAGCGCTGCGTGGACATCGAATACCTGTTCCCCATGGGATGGAGTGAGCTGGAAGGAATCGCCAACCGCACCGATTATGATTTGAAACAGCACTCGCAATACAGTGGCAAAGCGCTTGAATACTTCGACGAAGAGACGAAGCAAAAGCTTGTGCCGTATGTGATTGAACCGGCGGCCGGCGCGGACCGCTCGGCGCTGGCTTTTCTCGTGGACGCTTACCATGAAGAAGAGGTGAGAGGTGAAAAGCGGGTTGTCCTCAAGCTCCATCGAGATTTAGCGCCGGTTAAGATTGCGGTGCTGCCGCTCCTCAAAAAGAACGACCGGATCGTCGAGACGGCAAAAAAGCTTTGCGCCGATTTACGCAAGCGATGGTACGCCGTGTACGACGACACCGCCTCCATCGGCCGGCTCTACCGGCGCCAAGACGAAGTCGGCACACCTTTTTGTGTCACGGTGGACGTGCAAACCGTGGGTGACGATAAGTCGCCCGCGGATGAGAAAGTCACTATCCGCGACCGCGACACGATGGAGCAGGTTCGTGTTTCGATGGCGTCGCTCGAGTCCATCATGGACGAGCTCATGGCAGGGAAGTGGGCCGAGGTTGCACAAGTACACGGCATCAAGAAAGATTAGCAGCAAAAGGACATCGCGATTCTGCGCTATTACTACCGCATCAAGTTTCTCGTCGAGCGTTACCGGCGTCTTCTCATCTTCGGAGTTCTCTCGCTCGTCGCTACCGATTTCGCCGGCATGGCCCTTCCCTGGCTGATCAAGGGAGGCATCGATTCGGCATTGCATCAAGGCGCCGCCCAGGTATTCCCGCTGAAATACCCGCTGCTGATTTTGGGCGCCGCCGCACTCCAAGGCCTTTTCCGTTATTGCTGGCGGATCAACATTAACGGTTTCTCCCGCCGTTGCGAAGCGGACTTGCGGGATCGAGTTTTCACCCATCTGCAAAAGCTTCCGCTCGGTTATTTTCAGCACACCAAGACCGGCGATCTGATGTCGCGTCTTACCAATGACATCCAGGCGGTGCGCGAACTCATGGGATTTGGCTCGTTAGCCATCGTCGACGCCATGGTGGTGATCGTCTTCAGTTTGAGTCTCATGATCGCGATCGATCCTTGGCTGACCCTGTGGTCGATGTTGGCCATGCCGCTCATCACAGTGGTTGTGCGTTTTTTCGGCCGGCATATTTTCCGTCGGTCGCGGGATACCCAGGAACAACTGAGCGTCATGAGCGCCTACGTGCAAGAAAACCTCGCGGGGATCCGCGTCGTCCAGGCGTACGCGCAGGAGCAAAATCAGATCCGAGGATTTGAGGCTATTAGCGCTGGCTATAGAAGCAAGACCATGTGGCTGGCCACTCTCTGGGGAATCTTTTGGCCGCTCATGCAGGTGCTCGCGGGCATCGCGGCGACGATTGTTCTCTGGCTGGGTGGGCGGCAAGTCTTGCAAGGCACGATGACTCTCGGAGAATTTGTTGCATTCAACGGCTATCTGGCGATGCTGACCTGGCCACTCATGGCCGTCGGTTATGTCGTCAATCAGTACCAAAGGGGCACGGCCTCGCTGTCCAGAATTTGTGAAGTCTTGGACGTTCCGGTCTCGCCCCGGTATCAGATTACGGATTCCGGCGCTGCGCCGGTCACAATCGCAGGCTCCGTCGAATTCCGCAATCTCACTTTCGCGTACGACGCGGGTCACGCGCCGGTGCTAAAGAACGTCAATTTGAAAATCCCTCGGGGGAAAATCTGCGGCATCGTGGGTGAAACCGGAGCCGGCAAGAGCACGCTCGTGAGTCTTCTCTTAAGACTCTTTGAGCCGCCGGACGGCGCGGTTTTTGTCGATGGCGTGGATATCAAGCAGTTACCGCTTCATCGATTGGAGGCCAACGTAGGTTTTGTGTCGCAGGATATCTTTCTTTTCTCCGGAACGGTTCGGGAGAATATTTTATTTGGCGTTGACAACGGACAAGCCAGGAAAGTCGAGGAAGCGGCGCGCATCGCGCAACTGCTGCCGACAATCCAGTCTTTTGGTGACCAATTCGAGACCATCATCGGCGAGCGCGGGGTGCGTCTCTCGGGCGGGCAAAAGCAGCGAACCGCGTTGGCGAGGGCGATCATCAAAAACCCGCCGGTCCTGATTCTCGACGATGCTTTCTCCAGCGTGGACGTCGAAACGGAAGAGGAGATCCTGAAACAGCTCAAACAATTCATGACCGGGCGCACGACGTTGTTGATCTCGCATCGGATCTCGACCGTGCGGGAGGCCGACTTGATTGTGTATCTGCAAGACGGTCAGATCCTTGAGCAGGGGAGCCACGACCAGCTCCTAGCGCGTCGAGGAGTCTACTACCAGCTTTATCGAAGACAGAGCCTGGCGCGCGAAGTGGAGTCCATGACTCATTCGGACGGAAGGCCGTGACCGAGGAAATACACCAAGAAGACGAGATCCTGGGCAAGGCTTACGATGCCCACCTCATGGCGCGCATCCTGCGTTATTTGCGTCCGTACTGGAAGCTCCTCACAGTTTCCTTTACTTTTCTCCTACTTCACACCGGGACGCAGTTACTCGGTCCTTACATTACCAAGATCGCCATCGATCGCTACATCGCCAATCAAGATATTCACGGACTGGATCTCATGGCCTTGGCGTATCTGGGCGTTGTCTTGCTCGGCTTCATCTTTCTTTTCATTCAGACCTACGCGACCGAATACACCGGGCAAAGGGCGATGCATGATCTGCGGATGGAGGTCTTCTCACACCTGCAGAAGCAGGATATGGCCTACTTCGACCGCAACCCGGTGGGCCGGCTGATGACCCGGACCATCAATGACGTGGAGACGCTCAACGAACTCTTCAGCACCGGCGTCGTCGGGTTGCTGGAGGACATGTGCATTGTCTTCGGAATTGCCATGGCGATGCTGTGGCTGGACTGGAAACTGGCGCTCGTCTGCCTCTCGGCATTTCCGCTGATCCTCTACATCAGCCGGTTCTATCGGCGACGCGCGCGCGAGGTTTACCGGGAAAGCCGGCTGGTCCTGGCGCGGCTCAACGCCGGGCTGCAGGAAAACATCGCCGGCATCGGCACGATTCAGACGTTCGGGCAGGAAGAAAAAATGTACCGGCGGTTCCAGGAAATCAATTTGGATTATCGGAACGTCCTGCTCCGAAGCGTCCGCTACAACGCCGTGTTTTTTCCAATCATCGAAATTTTCAGCGCCCTGACTATCGGTTTGCTGTTATGGTACGGTGGGCGTCAGATTGTATCCGGCGCGATTCAGGCGGGCGTCATCGTCGCCTTTATTCAGTACATCCAGCGGATGTACCAGCCGATTCGGGACCTCGCCGAGAAATATAACATCATGCAAGCCGCTATGGCGTCCTCCGAGCGAATCTTCACGTTGCTGGACACCCGGCAAACGATCAAGAATCCGGAGCGTCCGAAGAACGTCGAGCGGCTCCGGGGCGAGGTGGAATTCAAAGACGTCTGGCTTTCCTACAATCGCGGTGAGCCGGTGCTCAAAGGCGTCTCATTTCACGTAAGCCCGGGAGAAAAGGTCGCTCTCGTCGGTGCGACCGGCGGCGGAAAGACGTCGATTATTTCCGCGCTCTGCCGGTTTTATGACATCGACCAAGGAGCGATTCTAGTCGACGGCATCGATGTCCGCGAATGGGACAAACAGGCGCTTCGGCGCCATCTGGGATTGGTTCTGCAAGATGTTTTTCTTTTCTCCGGCGATATCGCCGCCAATATTACGCTGGGTGATTCCCGCATCCGTCCAGAGCGGATGATGGAAGCGGCCGGGCGCGTCCACATCGCGCCGTTTATCGAAAAGTTGCCGCAGAAATACCAGGAAGAAGTCCAGGAACGGGGATCGACACTCTCTCAAGGGCAGCGGCAGCTTCTGTCGTTTGCTCGCGCGCTGGCTTTCGATCCGAAGATTTTGATTCTCGATGAAGCGACGAGCTCGGTCGACACCAGGACGGAGTTATTGATCCAAGATGCTCTTCACGAGCTGCTCAAAGAGCGCACGGCGCTGATCATTGCGCACCGACTTTCCACCATCAAGAACGCCGACCGTATCCTCGTGATCCACAAAGGGGAAATCTGGGAGCAGGGAAGTCACGACGAGCTGCTGGCGCAGGGCGGACTTTACGCGCGGCTATACGATTTACAGTATCGCTTCCAGGAAGATGAGAATCGTGCCGCTGATTTAACTTCAAGGCCCGCCATATAACGACGCGGGCGTCGATAGTATTTGGTCTCGTGAAAATTTGTAGGGACCCCTTGTGGTCGCCCGAGACAGGGCAGGCACGGGGGCCAGCCCCTACGTCAGGCGATGAGGCCAAGCGTCTGCGGCGAAGCTCGAAAGCCGGGAAATATCTTGTTTAAATCTTTTTGACCTAAATGCCGCCCAATCACTTCGCTGCAGACGGTGCGGAAATCAGTCGTGAGACTTAAATCCCGCCCCTCGTAGAGCACTTCCGGGGCCAGCCCCGGCCAGCGGCCATAAACCTTGCCGCCGCGCACGGGCCCACCCATAGCAAACATCACATTGGCATGCCCGTGATCGGTGCCGCGGTTGCCATTTTCGCGCGCGGTGCGGCCGAATTCAGACATCGTGATGAGAACTACGTCATCGGCTCGGTCGCCGAGGTCGCGATAAAAAACCGACAAACCTTCGGCCAATTCTTTGAGGCGATTGGCCATTTGCCCTTGGGCGCCGCCTTGATTGACGTGAGTATCCCACCCTTGGATTTCCGTGAAAGCGATTTCCAATCCAAGGTCGGCTTTTATGAGGCGAGCGATTTGGGCGAGGCTGGTGCCGAAGCGTCCGTTAGGATAGCGCTCCGCCGATGCGGGAATTCTGGGCTCTATTTGCCTCAGTTCGGTCATGGCGGCGAAGAGATTTTGGCCGCCGAAACGAAACAGCGAGTCCGAAGTGGTGGTGTAGAGTCTTTGTAACGTTTTTGCCATCGCTTCATTGCGCAGGCGAAATTCATCGATCGACGACAAAGTCAGAGCCGGCGCGCTCCCGGCAAAAATGCGCGGTAATTGAGCCGTTACGGCGACCCCGCGAAACGGCGATTCGCTCGTCTTCTTTGCATTTAGATAACGATTGAGCCAACCGTCCGGCGTGCTTTTGATTCCCGGCGTGCCGATTTCTATGTAATCCTGGGCGTCGAAATGCGAGCGCGTGTTGTCGGGCGATCCGGCCGCGTGGATGATCGCGAGATGACCCTTGTCGTAAATGCTCTTGAGCGGCGCGAGCGCCGGGTGAAGTCCGTAAAAGCCGTCCAGGTCAATGACGCGATCATCGCCGGACGCAGGTTCTTCGACGGCGATGCTCGGCCTCAAAGCGTAATAAGCGCGGTCTTTGAACGGGATGACCGCGTTCAACCCGTCCATGGCGCCGCGTTGAAAGATGACCACCATGGCTTTGCCTTTGCCGACTTGTTGCGCTTTCGCCGCGCGCACGAGAAAAGCGGGTGGCAGCCCGAGGGCGAGAAATCCTAAGCCGGTTGACTTGAGAAAACTCCGACGCGACAAGTTCATGGTCATCTCCTTTGGAATTCCGGCGCCGCCATGATGAGGGCGATGGCTTGGCTGCCCTCGGTTTCAGCCAGAGCCGAACGAGTCGTTGGCGACAGCGCGTCGGGAGCGACCAATCGGGCGAGAGAATCTCTGTCGCCCACGTCTTCCAGCCGCACGCGAGAGCCGGGAATCCGATTGGCAACCAAATCGGCCGCGAAATTCATGCGCGTAAGCAACATGTCGGAACTCGTCCAAGAGGAGCCGACGTCGGGATAGCCCGTCGGAGGTTGCGCCAGGAACAGTGGTTCGCCCATTCGACCGAGATAGCGCAAGAGCTGATGCGACATTTGCACTTCAGCGCCGGTGGCGCGAAGCGCGCTAGCGACGTATTCCAAGGGCATCTTGACTTTGGCTTGAAACGCTTCGGGAGAATTGAACTCCGGCGACCCGAAGATGGTCCGTAACACGGTCGGAATATCACCGTCGCTCTGGCGAAACGATTCCGCGACCTTATTGATGATGGACTGCGGAGGATCGTCGGAAACAAATCGGCGCGCCAGCTTTAACGCGATGAAATGGGCGGTGGAGGGGTGACGGGCCAGAAGGTCGAGGACTTGCAATCCATCGTCCATACCGCCGCCCGCAGGAATCCGGTGGCCCAGGACCGTTTTCTCACCGGCATCGTGAATCCTTGGCTCGAAATAGAACTCCGCTTCGCCTTGCGGCCGTCGAATGGTCCAGCCGGTGAAGCAACGCGCGACTTCCTGCACGTCTTTCTGCGTGTAACCGCCGTCGACGCCCAACGTGTGGAGTTCCATCAGCTCGCGCGCGTAGTTCTCGTTGAGGCCGTGTCTTCGATTATTCGGCGCCAATCTTCCCGCGATCGAGTTCGGGCCGGCGCTCAGCCAATTATCCAAATAGAACAACATCGCCGGGCTTTGCGCCGTGGCGCGCAGCACGTCTTTGAAACGGCCGAGAGCGTGAGGCCGGATCGTGTCCCGGTCGTAAGCGGTCGTGAGCCATCGATCGGCGCCTTTAGCCGCAAAGATATTGAAGTGATTGCTCCAGAAGTCGGCCATCACCTCGTAGAGCTGGCGCTGGCTGTATACGGCGCGTAAAAGCCTCGCCTGCTGCAGCTCCAGAATAATGAAGCGGGGCCCTTGCATCTGCTGCTGAAGCATCGTTGGCTGCTGCCCGGTCTGCTGCCGAGCCACTTTGGGCGGCGGATAGAGTTCAACGAGCTCGCCAGTGCTGAGCCGCATGGTTTTGAGCTGAGCGAGTTTCTCTTCTACCAAAGAATCGGGAATCCTCTCCGGGCTAAGCTGTTCATCCAAATAGGCGCGAATCCCGAGGCGGTTGACTTTTTGGACCTCTTCTCGGGTGGGCCCGAAGCTCGTCCGATTGAGGAAGTGAATGATCTTCTGCTCTTGGTTGAGCGGCACCGACATGAATTTACTCTCCACGTCAATTCCCGCAGATTGCTGCGTAAACGGGATTTCGAGTCCTCTCAAAGTCCGTCATTCCCGCATGCTCGTAGCGGGAATCCAGGCGAAACTCTGACTGGACCCCCGATTAAAACATTCGGGGGTGACGACTTCGGGGAAACTCTCATAAATGTTTTTTTGATACCGCAGCTTGCTGCGGGGTAGTTCATTCGCGATCTTTCCGGTCCGGGCTTGTCTTGTCTTTGAATTGCTTGCGGAAACTCTTTCTTTCGTCTTGGAGCCGCTCTGTCCGTTCACGAAATTTTTCTCGCATTTCTTGCTTTTGTTCCGGCGATAATCGTTCCAGACGCTCGCGAAATTTCTGTCGCAGCTCCTGCTTTTCCTCGGGCGAGAGGCCTTGGAATTTCTCCTGGAATTTCTCGCGCAGCTCGCGCCGCTTCTCCGGCGGCAGCTCGCGAAACTGCTCGAAACGGCGCTTGAGGGCCTCGCGCCGCTCCGGAGGGAGCGCGCGCCACTGCTGCCAGCGCTCGCGCAGACGCTCCTGTTGCTGCGGCGGGAGCTCCCGCCAGCGGTCGAAATTCTTACGAATCTCCGCTTTCTTTTGCGGGTCCATATTGCGCCAGGTTTCAAATTTTTGCTTGAGTTCTTGCTGCTCCTGCGGCGGGAGTGACCTCCAGCGCTGAAACCGGTCGCGGAGCTCTTGCTTTTCTTGCGGTGTCATTCGCTGCCAACGCTCCAGGGTTTCCTGATCGTTCTGGGCCAGGACTTGACCTGGCGGCGCTGACTGACTCCATGAAGCAGGAGGCGGCAAAAGGATCAATAACAAAAGGAAACCCAGGTGCTTGATCAGCGGCTTCACTTTGCGGTCTCCTTTTTATTCCTTGGCGCGCTTTTTTGTGAATTTGTTCCCTTTGTCGGGTCTCCAGCATTCTCGACGTCAGGCATGTCCTGCATCATGTCCATCTGCCTGATCACTTCCATGTCCCGCAGGAGGTCCATCATCTGAAGCATTTCTCTGTCCGGTCGCTCGTTATCTTTGCTCGCCGCCAACAGCGGCAATCCGGCGAAAAGCACCGCGGCTAAAATCAACCAATGCAAGCGTGACATAGGCGGTGATCATTCAAGCTGCGCTGTTTGCCTGGCCGCCCATGGACTCCAGCATATCCATGGCGTCTAGGACTTCCATGTTGGAGAAGAACTCCAAGTTCTCGGTCATCGGAAGGATCTCCATAAAAGATTCTTCGTCCTGCGGCAATTCGTTCGCGCGCCAGGCTTTGTTGCCGAAGTTAAATGTTAGCGCCAACAGTACCACCGCGGTTGTGGCCAAGACGGGAGCCATCCACGGCGAAAAAGACGACAGCAAACTTCGCCACCACGATTGGCTCTCATGGAGGGCGGCCAGCTTGTGTCGCATCTCCCGGCTGTAATCGTCCCAGAAGGCCTGCGGCGGGTCATCGGCTGCGACCGTTATGGGAAGAACCGAGGCCATCTGTTTGAGATAAAGTCGGCATGGTTCACAGCCGGCTATGTGGGTGTCGACTTGATTGCGCTCCGTGTTGCCCAGCTCGCCGTAATAGTAAAGGACCAATTCCTGTTCGAATGTTTCGCAAGCCGTTACGGAAGATTTATTCTGCTGAGTCATACCGGCCTCCTAGGCGAATTCCGCCAGGCTTTGCCTGAGCGCCGCGACCGCCCGGTGAAGATGAACCTTTACGGTACCTTCGGCGGTCTGCATCATTTGAGCGATTTCACGGATCGAGAGTCCTTCATGGTTTCTCAATATGAACGCGGTTCGTTGTTTTGGTGGCAGGGCCTCCAGCGCCGCGCCTATCTTACGTGAGACTTGCCCGGCGGTCACGAGCTGCTCAGGCAAAGGAACGGCGTTGGGATCCTGGTTCAGTCTCGCGCCGCTTTCGAGTTTTTCTTCGTAGGATTCAACGGGCGCACGCTGTTTGCGGCGCCGATAGTCCAGGCAGACATTCACCAGAATCCGATAAAACCACGTGTAAAAGCCAGATCTGCCGTCGAATTTCTTGATATTCATATAAGCCTTCAAGAAGGCATCCTGCGAAAGGTCCTTCGCCTCTTCTCGGTCGCGGGCGAAATCGAAAGCAATGTGGTAGGCTTTTTGTTTGTAGCGATCCACTAGTTCCTCGAACGCCTTCGTATCCCCGTTTTTGGCCAATGCCACGAGTTCTTCATCTGCCGCCTTCACAGATGGATTTCCGTTCATGACCGGATTATACCACATGCCAAGGCAGCGAAATGGCCACCGCCGGCAACTAAGCGACGGCGGCCTGAGTGTGGCTTAGACCGAAATTAGCTTCCCGATTAACGATTCTTTATGTCGCGCACGAGTTCATGCCTGTCGCCGCGAATTTGCCGTCGATCGAGTCGACGTGCTCTCCGATCAGATTTCAGCTCGCCTCTGTCGCCTTTGATCTCCTTCACATCCTGAGCGATTTCTGCCTTGCCAGCCCCGTTCTTTATGTCACTGCGAAGTTCTTTTCTGTCGCCCCTGAGCTCGCGGCGGTCCTGCCGAGTTTCTTTGCGATCCTGCCGGAGCTCTTGGTGATCCTGCTTGAGTTCCTTTAGATCTCCTTTGATTTCCCCGTCTGCTGCAAAAACGGGCGAACCCGCGAAGAGGAGCGATGCTGCCATAACGGCGGCGCCGAACAAGTGTTTATGCCTTTCCATCCCGTCGGACCTCGTATTTTGATTAGCTTTTTGGGCTTTAACCCTTAGACGGGGCTGTCATCGGAAGGTTTACAGGACCGGGGGAACTCCATGGGATAAAAAGGCTCAAGGTATGCTCTCGATAACGGCGAGCCGACGGGTACTGGTCGTTTTGCCATTCTCAACCTATTTTTTCTTCGATCAAGTTCCCCGCGCTAAATTCCAACATAGTTCCGTTACCCTAAAATAACTTTTTATGGTAATAGCTTGGGACTCCGCTATGAAAAGACTCTTGCTTGGGGTTGCTGCGATTTTACTTCTGCCGATCGCCATGGTGCATGGAGCTGACTCTGGTTCTGTACCTCGGTTCAATAAAGTAATGATCATTATCTTGGAGAACGCGAATTACAGGGATGCTCTCGCGCAACCTTTCCTCGGCAATTTGACCAAAAGCGGGGCACTCCTCAGTCAGTTCTACGCCGAGACCCATCCTTCGCTACCAAACTATATAGCGCTGACGGCTGGAACCACGAGCGGTGTGACCTCTAATGGACCAGTGAGCTTAGACCTGCGTCATATAGGCGATCTCCTTGAAGCAAAGGGTAAAGCATGGAAAGTCTACGCCGAAGCTTATCCTGGCCACTGTTTCCTTGGAAAACAATCGGGTACCTATGTGCGCAAGCACGTACCGTTTCTGAGTTTCGAGAACGTTCAAAAAGATGTACATCGCTGCGCCAACATTGTTGAGGCCTCGGTTCTCACTGCCGACGCGGCGAGCGGGAGTCTACCGGATTATTCTTTGTATATTCCCGACCAGAGGAACGACGGACACGATACGGGCCCCGCCTTCGCCGACCGCTGGATGGCTCAGGCATTTGGGCCCCTCCTGAAAAATGATGCTTTCATGAAGGGATTATTATTGGTTGTCACTTTCGACGAGGCCGATAATCGTGATCCTGCCAACCACATCTTCACCGCGCTGATAGGCGAGTCGGTCCTCTCCGGCAGTGTCTCGAAAAACCCGTACAACCACTACAGCCTTCTGCGCACC
>Ga0137364_10001246_pt1 | contig 11763 bp, 9 predicted proteins | sample SagtaG_10_FD_104798 | JGI IMG/M metagenome (GOLD analysis project Ga0137364, IMG submission 104798) | Vadose zone soil microbial communities from Sagehorn Ranch, Mendocino, California, USA - Sage1_L_20_16 metaG | ecosystem: Environmental > Terrestrial > Soil > Vadose zone | place: USA... | reverse complement strand
TTTCACCCGCCATATCGCGGGCGTGTGTCCTTCCGAGCGGCAGAATTTTCGGTTGACGCTGGTGGATTATCTCGGGATGCAATTCCCGAGCGTCGATGCGGGGGCCCACATGACGACGGCCAATAACGCCATCGCCCTGGCGCAGAAGGATATCGTGGCCGTCTTCATCAAGCACAAGGAAGCGGCAAAATAGCCGGCCCAAAGGGCTGCCGGGAACAGACTCATGCACCGCAGCAAGGGTGAGCGCAGCACCTGTGCCGACGACAGATCCCATGCATCTTTGTGACTTTGGATCGGACCCGCCGCGGCGCCCTGAACAGAAGGCGTCGCGGCGGGTGGGACAATCAGGTGGCCGGCTGCACGACGCCTTTGATGACCTCGAGATCGGCCGTCAGCGTCTTGCCCTTGGTTTCCGGCCCGAGCAGCACGGAGATCACGACCAGGACCAGGAAGATGATCGTGCTGATCATCATCGGCAAGGCGAAGCCAAAGTTCATCTGCACGGCCAGATAGGTCAGCACCGGCGCTACCAAGCCGCCCCAAATCGCCCCCTGATGATAGATGAATCCGGACGCCGTCGCCCGCACCTCGGTCGGGAAGCGCTCGGACAGGTAGCTCGGCATTTGGCCGTAGATCGAGCCGCCGAACATGCCTTGCACGATGAAGGCGCTGACGATGTAAATCGGATCCGTGGTCCACAGATAGAACGGCGTCAAGAAGATCGCAATCGTCGCAGGCACGATCATGCCCGGCCTGCGTCCCCATATGTCCGAGACGAGGCCCCACAGGCTGTTGCCGGCGAAGACGACGATATTGGCCCAGAACAAAGGCGTGGCCACCATCAGCGGCGTCCAATTCAGTTCCTTCTGCAGGTATGCCGAGAACAAGGCCCAGATCGAATAGTAGACGCAGAAAGTGCTGGCGATCCAAAAGCAGGCCGTCAGCGTATTGAACAACAAGCCGCGCTTGAAGATGGAGAGCAAAGGCGCCTTCACCTCGGCCTTGATTTCCCGCTGCTGGCGCCTGTTCTCGACCCAAACCGCCGGCTCGTTCACGTAGAACCGGATCCAGACCACGACGAGGGCCGGCAATATCCCGATCCACAGCAGGCCTCGCCACCCGATCAGGTCGAACAGCAAGCCGTAGGCGAGCGCCGATAGCGCGAAGCCAAGCCCCCACGAGCCCTGCAGCACGCCACTCATGAAGCCGCGGGAGCGCGCGGGCCAGGATTCCATGGCAAGGGCCGCACCGGCCGGCCATTCAGCGCCCATCCCGATGCCAAGCAGTGCGCGGAAAAAGAACAAAAACGCAAAGGTTGGAGAAAAGCCGGCGATGAAGTTGCAGAGCGAGTACCAGGAAATGGAAATCATCAGCGGGGTCTTTCGACCCATCCGGTCGGCCATCCAGCCGGCGGCCGTCGCGCCCACCAGGCGCAGCCACAACGTGATGGTGAACACCGCAGTGACCGCGGTTAAGGAAACGTCGAATTCCTTGGCGATCGGCACCATGATCAGCAGAAAGATCGTGAAATCGAACGCGTCGAGCGTCCAACCGAGCCAAGCTGCGATCCACGCCTTCCATTGCTCCTTGCTTGGCTCCTTCCACCAGGGGATTTCCGAGGAGGAATTAAACGTGGTTGACATGGCATGCTCCGTTTGTTGGCTTCCCGGTTGCTCAAAAGAGATTGCTGGCCGCTTGGAAAGCGGCACGCAAAATGGGGAAGGTGAACCTGAGTGGAGAGCCAAAAAGAGACGGCAGTCTCCAGAGAGATCATGCCTGCCGACGGCAGCAACCCTGCCCAGCGGGGATTTCGGCACGTCCCCGCCTAAAACGCGTCCCCGCCCAAACAGAGGGCGACCCTCAGACGAGTCGACAGCTTATCTTTCACCGACGGGAGTGGCAAAGAGTAAGGATCGCTGTCATCTTTCCAATGCCGCAAGCTGCATTGCTTCGGTCCACGATGTTTCTGGCAGGTCCGCTCGACTTCCAACTGCGGCTAGACAGCGTTTGCGCGGAGATCATGCTCAAACAAGAAGACGGCCGACGAGCATGATTCAACTCAGTTGAAACATGCTCTCGTGCCGAAGCCCAGAACCCCTAATTCGGCCGGGTCCCGGCCCAGGCACACGTCCCAACGCCGTAGTGACAGCGAGCCTGCGGCGATTGGAGCCCAGCCGAATCATATGCCCCAACGCCGTCGTGACGGCGAGGCTGCGGCGATTGGAGCCCGGCCCAATCACACGTCCCAACGCCGTAGCGACACTGAGGCCGCGGCGTCTGGAGCCCGGCCCAATCACACGCCCCAACGCCGTGGCGACAGCGAGGTTGCGGCGACGGGACTACGGCGGGGGAAAGGTCGCTTTTAACTGGCACATCGGTGGTCGGCGCTGCGCCCCAGAACAGCCGCGGCAGCATCGTGCCGCCATACCAAAGAATCCAAAGCGCCAGGAGCGACCAGAAAACGCCGTACCGAAATCGGGTAGTCGCGAATACACTCGATTCTGGGGATGGGTTGGGGTCTCCGTACATGGCGATGATCCGCGTTGAAGAGTCGTCAGTATGTACGCCAATCGTTCCCCACCCAGACGGCCTTCCCCCGTCCCAGCGAATTTAGCAGCTCGATCACGCCGCGCACAATGTGATTCGACCGCGTTAGTCCGCATGCTGCCCATAGACGCTAGACTTGCCGTATCCACGCATGTCCGGCGCCAGGCAACGGAACCCGGTTCGGCCAACACCCGGTGACCGGTGGCTGGGAACGCATCGCTCACCGCTCGAGTGAAGGATTGGAGGGAACGAACTGCCCCGTACAGACTGGACAACTGCCGGTTCCTGTTGCGTGGAGCATCCCCTAGGAAGCCACCAAGGCGCGAAGCGTAAATCTTTCCGCCTCTCCCGGCCATCAATACGTCTGTGTCAAATACTCCACGATCTTGCCGATTTCGGCCTCGTCGATTGGCGCACCGTAGAGCTTGATCATCTTGGTCACCTCGGCCCGCCAGAAGTCTTCCTTGAATTTAGAACCCCGAGGCTGGATCTGGACATAGTCGGCCGAATGACACGCCGTGCAATTGTTCTGCACGATCTCAAGATTGGGGCCGGGCTTGAATGCCGCCGTCTCGTTCGGAAGCTTGTACGAAACCGGCTTGGCGCTTACTTCGACCAGACCTGAACTGCAGACGCCGACCATCATTCCGGTCAAGCCCGTCAGCGCGACGAGTGTTGATCGCTTCATGATGGTTCTCCTTAAGCCGCCGTGACGCGGACGGTCTCGACCACGTTGCGCAGATAACCCGCTGGGTTCCAGAGCGGCTCCATCGGCTGCACCTCGCCGCCTTTGCTGGTCGCGCGCACCTTCAACTCGTGCGCACCGGCTGCGAGCCTGACCGGCATCTGCCATTCACGGAAGGAATATTTCCCGAGATCAGTGCCGAGTTTGGCCTGCGCCCAGGTCTTTCCTCCATCGATGGAAACGGCAACATCCTTGATGCCCTTGCCGCCGTCGAAAGCAATACCTTTGACAGTGATCTGTGCGCCAGCCTTCAGCTTTGCGCCATCCGCGACATTGGTGATGAACGACCTTACCTTGAAGCGTTTGATCGGAGTGGTGGTTTTCGGCGCAGTTCCGGGCTCCACGCAGTTGCAGTCGTTGTCGGGGATGCGGTAGGCGGTCTTCATCCAAAAGCCGTCGAAGACGCCGTCGATCACCGTGATTTCGTTGAGGTGCTTGACCCAATAGGTCCCGTAGTAGCCCGGCACGACGAGACGCAGGGGAAAGCCGTTGAGGAGCGGAAGATCCGTGCCGTTCATCGTATAGGCGAGCATGACCTCGCCGTCGCGCGCATGGTCGATGTCGAGCGCCTTGACGAAATCGGGAGTCTTGTCGGCTACGGGCCCGTCCATGCCGTTGAAGGTGACCTGAAGCGCGCCACGCTGGACGCCCGCCGCGTCGAGAACGGCCTTGAGCGGCACGCCCCTCCAGCGCGCATTGCCCATGGCGCCATTCCCCATTTGCCCGCCCGCGACGCGGGGATTGAAAAATCCGCGACTGTTGCCCGAGCACTGGTTAACCGCCACGATATCGACGGCCGGCATCCTCTTGATGGTGGCCAGCGATAGTTTGATGGGCCTGTCGACCTTGCCCTTGATGTCGACCGAGAACGTATCTGGGTCGATGCTCAGCGGAATGTCGGCCAGATGGTAGCGAACGAAGAAGGCGTCGTTCGGCGTGATGACATTCCCATTGAAGGCGGAGAACGGCGTTTCCAGCTGTGGCGGCCTGCTCGTCAGGCCGATCATTGGGCGCTTTTGCGGATATTTGACGAGTGGCCGTTCGCCGTTCTCGAACGGCAGCGCTACCGTGGCCGCAAATGCGCGCAAGGAAGGCGCAGCCATTCCGGCACCGAGCGCCGTAATGGCAGCCCCTGAATGCTTGATGAGGCTGCGTCGGTCGATCATGGCCTCGTTTCTCCCTTTCAATTGTCGCTGGATCCCCGTTTCAAGCTCCAGTGCCGGCTGCCGTTCCAGAGGCGTCTCCTCCTCGGGAACCTGAAGCCGGCACTGCGCGTCCAGGCACACGTCGCGACATTCTCGCAGGTCTAACGTGCCGCCGCCTGTTCCGCCTTCGACGCGGCGAGAAACTTCATGAATTTTGCGAAAAGCAGTTCCCGTTCTCTGGTGGAGAGCGTCTTCTGACCGGACGACGCGGCGTACTTCTGCATGAATTTCTCAAATGCCAACTTCAGCTCGGGAGAGGATTGGTCGAGCGTGCTGTCCGGATTGGCGGACACGATTTGATTTCGGTGAGCGGCGAGCCATTCGGCCGCGGGCTTGTATCGCGTCCAGCCAGGCATTTCGGCCGACAGGTTGACTTCGCGCCACTTCGGATGCCTCGATGAGTTGTTGAATTGATCGATCTTGCTGAAGAACGCGTCGACGAACTTGGCGATCTTCTTGTAGCGGGGGGAGCTCTCCGGCCAGGTATAGGCGACGAGCAGCGCCCGGTTGGCGATGGTCGGAACGGTGGTCCCCTCGGCGATCAGGTTCGGATAGTGATCATGGGTGATATCCGCGGGAAGATAGCTTGCGAACAGTTCGCCCAGGTCGTGAGTTGGCAAGGCTTCCTGGTCGAGCGGGAGGAAATGCACGCCGTCTTCCTTTTTCACTTTCGACAGGGTGACCTGCGGCGCTCCCGTGAGGATGATCATTGCCGAGATGTCTCCCGAGATCAGCCTCTTGAGCGCTTCGTCGTTGTCGTAGTACGAGCGCTGCGCCTGAATCTTAAGCGCGCTGAAGACGGTGTCGGCGGTCACCTCGGTCTGGCTGTCCTTCAGGTTGAAGTTGACCCTCTTGCCGCGCAGGTCGTCGTAGGACTTGATGTCGTTGCGCGCGAGCACGTGAAACTCGGAATTGTAAAGCTTCGTGATGTACTGGATGCGCTGCTCGACGTTGGCGTATAGCACCGGATCCTTCTTCTTGAGGAGCCGAAGATTGTCCTCGTCGACGACGCCCATGTCTATGTTCTTGAGAAACAGCACATCGTTTACGTTTTGAAGTCCGCCGACGCCAAGGACCGGCAGGACGCGAATCCCCTCTGGCCCGAGGTCGTTCACGACGTTCCGGATGTCCTCGGTGAATCTCGCGCACGTACATGAGATGCCGGACACCACGACCGTTACCGCGATATCGTTGGCCTGACGCTTTTTTTCATCGTAGCTGACCGGAGGCTTTTGGCTTTGAGCCAAAACAGGACGCAAGGGGACAGTCAAGGATGCAAGAAGCAGGAAGAACGACAGGCACATCAAGAGATTTCTGGCAGTCGCATTGGAAGCGCACATGACTTTACCCTTTACTTTGATCTGCGGCACATTGGTCGAGTGCCGTGAAGTGAGTGCCGTGTCCGGAATTCGGCGGACTTGGCCCGTTTGAATTGGTCGGCAGTGAATGTGTCGTTGAAACGTGTGGTGTGGGCCGCCGATTATTGCTGCCTGCTTGCGAGCATTTCGAGCCGCCGGGGCGCTTCCGCCGATCCGAACTTTTTGGCTTTCTCGTACCAGGTTCGCGCCATGGCGACGTCCGGCATGAAGCCATGGACGCCCAGTTTTTCCAGAATCGCGGGATCGTAGGTTCCCCCGAGCGTCATGGCGGCGCGCGCATCTCCGGCGTCTGCCGGGCGCCGCAGCACGAGGCGGGCCGCGGCGACATCGCCACTCGCGATCAAGGCATCCGCGCGCCCCAGCAAAGCGGCGATTACATCGGGATCGAGATGATGGACCGCATCTCCCGGCGTCGTGGGCTCGGCGACAGCTGCAGCGGCCGGAGCGCGGCCCTGCAGCGCGCTCTGATGGGCAATCTTGATCTCCTCACGCGCGGACGCCGCGGCGGCCGTTGTGACACTTCCAACGCCAGGCGTCTGATTTTCCGTCGCCGATGGCCGAGCGAGATCCTTCTGCCTGTCACGTGCTGTCAGTTGCGACGGATCGGATTGCCCGGCTACGGACTGAACCGGAAAATCGGGGGCCATGGAAGCTTTGACATTCATGGCAATATCCCGTGCGGCATCCGAAGAAAACAGCGCGACCAGAACCGTCACGGCCGCAGCCGCGCAAACAACCGCAAGAATTCGGAACGAGATGGAAGCTCTTCGCTTCTTCAGCAGGGGAGTGACGTATTCGCTCGGATCCAATTCGCCGTCATCGTCGAAGAGAAACAGTGGAACGGAATTCTCCGGATAAATATCCGTTTGGGCTGATTGCCGTAACTTGTAGGGCGCTACTCGATGATCGGCTGTGTTTTCGTCGAACGCATCGACGTCAGGGTCGCCTGATCTATATTGAGGTGCCTGTTTCACCATGGTGATCCTCCCCGTTACTGTGACGCAACAATGGGGCGTGCTCAGAACTGGTTCTTATTCTCGTTCTCCTGAAGCGTCCCGCTACCGAGCGCGCACTCAGCATCTCGAAATCGGTCCAAACAACGACCAGGGACGGTACCATCTGGGAAATCCTATGGTTTGAGTGTGTCGTAATAGAGGCTATACCGGTAGTTGTTTATACCGGTAGTTGTTCCGGTACCGGTGGCAATCTCAATCTTGAAAGTGAGCGAAACGGATCAGCGACTCGGGAACTTTTAAGTGGCAGACTCGCTTACTCACCAAAATCGCCCCGGTGACTGAAAGGCGATTAGGCGGCTGCCATGCCGGCTGTTGCTCTCGTGTGTTGCCGATAGACCCAACGGCTCTACAGCAGGACGGAACTCTTTGAGCATAGGCGCAATATTTTGCGCTATGCCCCGCGTTTCCCCCGGGCTCCGAAAGAGGTCACCATCGGCAAGTCACGTTGTTGCTTCGTGCGCTATTCAAGAACAAAGGCGGTTCTTCCCATCTTCGAGCAACTGAACGGCCTGCTTTTGATTCGACCGCGTAGTCCGCATGCTGCCCATAGACGCTGGACCTGCCGTTTCCGTGTCCGCGCATGTCCGGCGCCAGGTAACGAAACCCGGTTCGGCCAACAGCGGTGACGCCAACCGGACTCGTGCGCCGCAGCAACCGTATCTCTATTCGATCACCTCGTCGGCGCCGGCGAGAAGGGTCGGCGCGATTTCGATCCCAAGCGCTTTTGCAGTTTTGAGATTGATCACCATCTCGAATCTTGTCGGTTGCTGGATAGGAAGCTGGCCCGGGTTTTCACCCGCCAGGATTCTAACGACGTATTCCGCCGTGGCACGATATTGATCCTCGACATTGGGAGCGTAGCTCACCAAACCGCCTCGCTCTGCATCATCGCGCCGCTCGTAGATGGTGGGCAACCGATGTTCGGCCGCGCTATCGATAATTAGGCGCCGCTGTACAGACGAAAAGTACGGGCTGCCACGCATCACAGCGCCCTGTGCCCCTTCAGCGAGTGCTTGGCGCATGGCGGCGCCGACCGCTTCCGGTTGCGGCATATCGATGAAGCCATATTCGATACCGAGCGCCTTTGCGGCCTGGTCCTGGCCCGGCGCGAACAGGGGCCAGATCGGGCGTGTCGCAAGGACGGCAATCCGGGTAAGCGCCGGGATCATTTCCTTGAGTATCCCGAAGACCTTGCTAGAGATATCCCTTTCCATGCTGGCAAATCCGGTGATATTTACGCCCGGACGCGACAGGTTCTTGACGAGGCCGCCTATGAATGGATCCGCGGCTGACGCCGTCACGATCGGGATGGTACTGCTTGCGGCCGCCGCAGCCCGCACCGCCACCGTGCCCTCGGTCACGATTATATCGACTCCCTGATTCACCAGCGCTGCAGCAAGTTCCGGGAGCCGTGCGGTGCTTCCGTCGCCTACTTGCGGTACCAGAACGAAATTGCGCCCTTGCACGTAGCCGTGCTGGGATAGTGCGCGCAGAAAAGCGGCGAGTTCGTGCTCCGGCTGCTGCGCGGCGCGAAGAAGTCCGATGCGCCGCATCTTCGTTGGTTGTTGCGCATGCACGGCAAGCGGCCACGTCACCGCACCCCAACCCACGAGCTTGATGAATTTCCGCCGTTGCATGTGCCCCCCGGTAAGGACCACGCGTTGTGCAATTTCTAAAGCCTAGCACTTTGCGACTGGGCGGCGAGTGAGAAATGGCGCAAATCCAGTCCAAATGCCAATCAGGCCAGTTGTCTAGTATGGGTCAAGAGAGCGTCGATATTGCCATGTCCGCCGCATGTCTGCTTTTCTTCCGATAGCGACCGGAAAGCGCACGCGCCATTGGCCACCGGGAAGGTGTTGAGATCGGCTCCATTATCGTGATTCAAGCTTCCAAACCGGAGCTTCGAGTCATGCGCCACGAACTCACTGATTTTGAATGGCTGCCATCAGGCCGATGTTGCCGAACAAGCCGCGCGGGCATGCCGCGTGTCGATGACCGGCGTGTCCTGAACGGCATTGGTTGCGCGCTTGGGTGAGTCCGCGCCCTAATGCGTTCCCCGGTTTTTCTTGGCCGTGAAGCCCTCGAAAGGCCTAAGCGACTGCTTGGCAAGGCCGCTGTAGAGTTCGCGAATTCGCTTCGATTCCGTCACGAAGGTCTCGTAGGCCTGCCTGGCGAATTCGGTCTGGATCTCAACCACCTTGTCGAGCGATCGCACGCCGGAGAGTTTTTCGACATAGGCCTTGGTCTGCGCAAACGACTTCTTGGTGTAGTCGCCGTAGGCCGACGCGATCGTTTGGAAGTCGATCGAAGCGATATTCGCCGGTGCCACAGTTGCGTTATCCGGCGTCTCGCTCGGCGTTTGCTCAGGTAGCGCACAATGCAGTGGCCCGGGCGTCTGGCTAAGCGTGTGCTCAGGTAGCGCACACGGCAGTGGCTCAGGCGTCTCGCTCAGTGTTGGCTCGGGCATCGGACTTTGCGCTGGCTCCAGCGTCGCGCTCAGGGTTTGCTCGAGCGTCGCACTTGGCGCTGGCTCGGGTGTCTGGCTCGGCAGTTGCTCAGGTGGCGCACTCTGCTGTGGCTCAGCCGTCTGCGTTAGCAGTTGCTCGGGCTTCTGGCTGCGCAGCTGCCCGGGCTTCTCGGCCGGCAACGGAGCCGGCTCCGGCTTCCGCAGTTGATCCGGCTTGCGGCTCCGCTTGCCGTGCTTCTTGCCACCCGGTTTATTCTGGTTTGGCCCCGCCATCTCGTTTATCTCCATTCTTCACTCCTAGAGGGTGACACTCCGCCGTAGCTGCGAAAAAATCGCGGCTTTGGCTTGTTCCTTGCGTGGCGCTCGTGTGTTGGCATCAAGAATTGGGTACTCCGCTGCGCCGTCTAGCTGCGCCGTCAGGGAAGTGCAAGTTCTGCGCCGCGCCCGGAACGATTGTAGCCCCCTTGGCCCCTTGCGAAACGTCTCGACCTTGCCTATGTTGATTTTAACGGCGACGTCGATGCTTCATAGCTCCGGCGCTGGGACGACCACTGAATAGCTCGGCTGCGCCGGATGTACGCGCGCCCTCTGTTCGTGGTCGTTGGCATTTCTGGGCCGCTTTTGGCCCGTTTTAGACTCCTCCGTGCGACTATTCCGCAAAGCTGCCCTCGGACGGCTGTCCCCGACTTGATCGGGGATGATCCGTGGGCGGCTACCGGTTTTGCGAATAGATAGGCGCAAAACCTGGCAAACCACGGCTGTTTTCGGGGCTGCGCCTTGGCTTCCCCTTGACCTGCGGATATACGCATGCCGCATGAATGAAGCCATCAGACCGGGGCCCGAAAACCCGCCGCAGGCCGCTGGTTCGCCTCAGCTTTCGGTCATCGTCCCGACTTTCAACGAGCGCGACAACGTCACCACGCTGTTCCGGCGGCTGGAGGCAACCCTTAAGGGTATCGCTTTCGAGGTCATCTTCGTCGATGACAATTCACCTGACGGCACCTGGGACGTGGTGCGCGGGCTGGCGCGGGGGGATAGCCGCGTACGCTGCATCCGGCGGATCGGGCGGCGCGGCCTGTCCGGCGCCTGTATCGAGGGGATTTTGGCCTCGAGCGCGCCGTGCGCCGCGGTGATCGATGCCGATTTGCAGCATGACGAGACCCAACTGCCCAAAATGCTGGCGCTGCTGCGGGCCGGCGAGGCCGATCTCGTGGTCGGCAGCCGCTATGTCGCGGGCGGCAGCGCCGAGAGTTTCAACAAGCAGCGCGCCGGCGCCAGCGCGCTTGCCACCGAAGTGGCAAAGCGCGTGCTGCGGGTCAAGGTTGCCGATCCCATGAGCGGCTTTTTCATGATCCGCAGCGATCGCTTCGAACAGCTGGCGCCGCAACTCTCCACCCAGGGTTTCAAGATCCTGCTCGATATCGTCGCCACCACCCGTGGCGCGCTGCGCGTGAAGGAGATTCCCTACAGCTTCGGCTCGCGGCTGCATGGCGAGAGCAAGCTCGATTCCATGGTGGCGCTGGATTTTCTGGGGCTGGTGCTGGCGAAGCTGACCCACGACGCGGTGTCGCTGCGCTTTTTGCTGTTCGCAATGGTCGGTTCGATTGGCCTGTTGGTGCATCTCGGCGCGCTGTTCGCAGCTCTCGAGGGGTTGGGTTGGCCGTTTCCCGAGGCGCAGGCCTTTGGCGCGCTCTCAGCCATGACCAGCAATTTCATCCTGAACAATTTTCTCACCTATCGCGATCAGCGGCTGAAGGGTTTTGCGATCCTGCGCGGCCTGCTGCTGTTCTATCTGGTGTGCAGCGTCGGGCTGTTCGCCAATGTCGGCGTGGCATTCTCGGTCTACGATCAGGAGCCGATCTGGTGGCTGGCCGGCGCGGCCGGCGCGCTGATGGGCGTGGTGTGGAATTACGCGATGTCCGGATTGTTCGTCTGGCGCAAGCGATGAGCCTGCCAGGCCTTGAATCGGCAGGCATCGAAGCTGCCAGCCTTGCACCGGCGACCAGCCCGAACGAGACGCGGCTCGTCCGCACCACGGCGCTCGCCATCGTGGCGCTGGTCGTGCTGCGGCTCGCCGCCGCCGCCTGGACGCCGCTGACCTTCGACGAAGCCTATTACTGGATGTGGTCGAAGCATCTCGCCGGCGGCTACTACGATCATCCACCGATGGTCGCGGTGGTGATCCGCCTCGGCACCATGATCGCCGGCGATACCGAGTTGGGCGTCCGGCTGGTTTCGGTGCTGCTGGGGCTGCCGATGAGCTTTGCGGTGTATCGCACAACCGCGATCCTGTTCGGTAGCGTCCGCGTGGCGGCGACCGCGGCGATGCTGCTCAACGTCACGCTGATGGCGGCGGTCGGCACCCTGATCGTGACGCCGGATTCGCCGCTGCTGGTGGCCTCGA
>Ga0137364_10001242_pt1 | contig 11774 bp, 15 predicted proteins | sample SagtaG_10_FD_104798 | JGI IMG/M metagenome (GOLD analysis project Ga0137364, IMG submission 104798) | Vadose zone soil microbial communities from Sagehorn Ranch, Mendocino, California, USA - Sage1_L_20_16 metaG | ecosystem: Environmental > Terrestrial > Soil > Vadose zone | place: USA... | reverse complement strand
GCCGCCGCGCCGCCTGCCAGCACCGCCCTGGGATCGACGCCGCCGCCGAAATACGCCGCCAACAGGCCGATAGCGCCGGCGGTCGCCGCGACGAGCGACACCATCGCCAGCGCCAGGCGGCTCCATAATGTCATGATATCGATGGCTCCTGCGCCGGGGAAATGCAGTGCTGTCAGCTAGCAGTCATGCATATCCGGCTTCGGCCGACCGGTTGTCAATTTTCGACCCCGCAAGATTACGGCCTGTCCCGCAGAAACAAGGCGATAAAGTGACATCCTGAACAACCCAGGCGGCGCGTGCAGCTGCGAAATCGCCCGAAGTTTGAACCGCGAGCCCGCCCGTCAGCTCGCGCGCCTTTCGAGCAGCGCCTGGCCAAAAGCTTCAAACAGCGCGCGGTTAATCGGGTTGCGCTGCGGATCGTATTCCGCGTGCCATTGCACGCCGAGCGCAAAGCCTGGCGCGTCCGCGATGCGGATCGCCTCGATGGTGCCGTCTTCCGCCACGCCCTCGATCAGCACGCGCTTGCCCGGCTCCAGAATGCCCTGGCCATGCAGCGAATTCACCCGGATGGTCTCGCATCCCAGAATTTTGGCAAAAGCGCCGCCGGGCGTCAGCTTGACGTCGTGGCGATCGGCAAAAATCACTTTTGGATCCGGATGGATGTCGCCGTTCTCCAACCGCGGCATGCGGTGGTTCATGCGGCCGGGGATCTCGCGGATTTCCGGATGCAGCGAACCGCCGAAGGCGACGTTCATTTCCTGCAGGCCGCGGCAGATGCCGAACAGCGGAATGCCGCGCGCGACGCAGGCTTCCGATACCGCAAGCGCAACGTCGTCGCGATGGATGTCATAGGGTTCGTGACTTTCGTGCGGCTCGGTATTGAAGCGCGTCGGATGTACGTTGGCGCGCGCCCCGGTGAGCACGATGCCGTCGACCACATCGAGCAGCGCACCGACATCGGTGATTTCGGGGATGCTGGCAAACATCAGCGGAACGGCGCCGGATACCTCGGCGACGGCGCGAAGGTTGCGCTCGCCCACGATCTGAACCGGGAAACGATTTTCGATGCGGTGGGAGTTACCGATCACACCGACCACGGGCCGCTTCATTTTATTTTGTTCTCGCGCAGGAATGCTTTTCTGTATTGGCCACGATTCCGGGCCGATCATGCCTTCGCTGGCGGGCCGGATCAATATGTTATGCCACGCCACTGCCCTGCAAGAAGCTCAGCCCGGGGCTGGATGTATGCTCGCCTGGCTGTCTGACCGGACTATTTCCGCGAAAAAGCTCCCCTGGCGTCGAACGTGCCGACATCGGGCACACCCGCCGCCCGCAACGCTGTCTCCGCAGCCACAGACGCATCGGGCTGATTGAGCCACGGCAATTTTGCAAGATTTCCGCGCGTCACAGGCTCGCCCAGCGGGCCGCCGAAATCGATCGGCCAGAATCCGTTCGGCACCGCCTCGGCGCTGACGCCGCGCAGGCGATAGCCCTTCCCAAGCACGGCCTCTGAATCATCGGGCGGCACGTTACGGGCGGTCCCGGGGTTGGCCGGGTCGGCAAAGGTCACCAGCACGGGGATCAGCGCGCCCTTCACCGGTGCTACCCCGGTCATCTTGCTCATGTCAGTGAAGTTGACGCGCTTGCCGCCTGCGGCGGTATAGGAGCGCATCGCCACATAATTGATCGCGTCGAGATCGGCCGATTTGTCGATATGCGCCAGCAAGGCGACCAGATTCTTGCCGCCGCCGAGATCGACAAAGATAGCTTCGCCCGAGGCGCTGGTGTTGCCGCGGCGGCTGTAACCGCGATCCGGCGTGATCGCCAGAATACCGGAGCCGGATTTGACGCCTTCGGGCGTTTCCACTTCCACGGTCAGGCGGTATTTGTGGCCGGGCCGATTGATCCTGATCTGGTCGCCGATGACAAGCGCCGCCAACAGCGCCAGCGGCCCGATCCATTTGAAATTCATCGCCCCTCACCTCTCGCGGCCTCATTCCCGGCATCGCTTGGCATACCGAACCGGTCAGCGTCAAACCGGCGCGTTCTCCCCGCTTGATCCCGGCCGCGTTTTGTCGAAAGAGTGTTTTCGGCAAATCGGGCTTGAGGAGGATCAATGTGACAGATTCGACCGGCGATCGTCTTCAGGCCCGTAATGATCTGGCGTGGGCGATAGCCGTCGGCGGCATCGCAATCGTGCTGTTCGCGGCGCTGTTGCTGTTCACCTGGCATTTCGCCGCAACCATCTTTCTGATCTTTGCCGGCATGTTGCTCGGCGTCGCCCTCAACGCCATGACCGATCTGCTCGGCCGCGTCGTCCGGCTGCCGCAGGCGCTGCGGCTCACCATCGTCTGCCTGGTTCTGGCGGGGATGTTGTCGGGTGTCGTGTTCCTCGGCGGCACCACGATCGCGCAGCAGGCGACCGTGCTGAGCAACACCATCAAGTCGCAGCTCGTGAACGTGAAGACCTTTCTCGAGAGTCATGGCGTCGACACCGGCTTTTTCGACCTTGGCTCCTTCGGCGCCGCGCCACCCGGTTCGCAGGAGACATCGGCGGCGCCTGCTGCGTCCACGCCGCACAGTCTGCCCAGTGCCAGCGCCATCGCATCGAGCGGTGGCGCAATCCTGGGTCAAACGTTCAAGGTGCTGCTGGGCACGGTGAGCGCCGTCGGCAATTTCTTCATCGTGCTGTTTCTGGGGCTGGCTTTCGCGGTGCAGCCCGAGGTCTATCGCGACGGATTATTGTTCATGGCGCCGGCAAAACACCGCGCCCGCGCCACCATCATCATCGACCGCATCGGCGACACGCTGGAGCGCTGGCTGATCGCCCAGATCATCACCATGGCGGCGGTGTTTTTCGTCACCTGGATCGGGCTTGCCATCATCGGCATCCAGAGTTCGTTCATCCTCGGCATCCAGGCCGGCCTGCTCGCCTTCATTCCGACCGTCGGCGCCATTTTGGGCGGGCTGATCGTGGTACTGGCGAGCCTTTCCTCGGGCTGGGTCGCGGCGCTGAGCGCCTTCATCCTGTTCCTCGGCGTACACGCGCTGGAAAGCTACGTGCTGACCCCGATCATCCAGCGTCAGGCGCTCGACATCCCGCCGGCGACGCTGTTCGCGTTCCAGATCCTGCTCGGCGTCGTGTTCGGCATCTGGGGCCTGGCGCTGGCGCTACCGCTGATGGCGATCGCAAAGGTCATGATCGCCCATTTCAAGACGGAGAACGGCTCGCAAACGATCGCGGCCTGATCAGGTCGAAAACACCATGTTGGTGTGCTCGACATCGGGCGGCGTAGCAAAATACTGCCCGACCAGCCCGCGCCATTCCGCAAAGTTTTCCGAGCCGCGGAAGTCGACGGTGTGGTTTTCCAGCATCTCCCATTTCACCATCAGCCGATAGCGCTGCGGTTTTTCGATCGAGCGATGCAGCTCAAATCCATGAAAGCCCTTGGAGCGGCCAAAGGCCGCCTTGGCCTTGGCGACCGCGGCTTCAAAATCCTTCTCGGAACCGGGCTTGACGTCGATCTGTGCGATTTCGGTGATCATCTGGGAAGCGGCCTCTTTGTTGAGAACGCGCCTGTCTAACCCAGACCGTTGCCTTGTTGAAGGGCCGAACCGAGGCCGCACATCTTCACGTGACTTCGTCGGTCCATACCTTGAAGCTGACCAGCGTATTTCGTCCGAAAGTCTGCGTGATCGGGACGTCGGAGGCATCGCGCCCCTGCCCTATCAGCACGCGCCCGATCCGCGGCACGTTGTTGCGCGGATCGAATGTGTGCCAATGCCCACCGAGATAGGCCTCGAACCAGCCGGCGAAGTCACCCGGTCCATAAGGCGGCGGAGTCCCCATGTCGCCAAGATATCCGGTGCAATAGCGAGCCGGAATGTTCATGCAGCGGCAGAACGTAACAGCGAGGTGAGCGTAGTCACGGCAGACGCCCTTGCCTTCGTTGAAGGCCTCCCACGCCGTCATGGTCGCGCGAGCGTGCTCATAGCCAAAGGCGATGTGGTGATGGACGAAATCGCAGATGGCCTGGACTCGCGCCCAGCCCGGCTCTGTCTTCTCGAACAGGCTCCACGCGATTTCCGAAAGCCGGTCGGTTTCGCAATAGCGGCTGCCTAGCAGATACACCAGCGTATCCGCCGGCAACTCATCCACCGCATGCTGAGTGGCAGAAGCGACAACCGGATCCGGCAGGCCGCTGTCGCGAATGATGCCATCGGCCGCCAGACGCATCCGGCCAGCCGGAGCAACGATGCGGCTACACCAATTGCCGAAGCCATCGCGATACGGAAAGACCGGCACGACCGGATTTGTGATGAGATGATCGGGGACAATAATGTCCGACGCGCGCGTGAAATGCGTCCCCAACACCATGATCATCGGTGTCGGCTGCGGGAAATCGTACAGCATTTCGAATCCGACTCGTATCTTCATTCGAAAATGCCATCCTGTTTACCTCTTCCAAATGGCTACGAAGCCGCAGGAAACAAGGCGCGACTGCCTTATTCGGTCTATTGCGTTCCATATGGCAGAAAGCGATGGCTATTTGCCGGGAAAGAGCGCACCGTGAGCGATGTTCGAAAATGTCAAACGCGTCGCGCCACGACGAACTGGTCAATTCGCGTGACCATGCGATCGCGACGGGAAACTGTTCACTTCAAGCATTCTTTTCGGATCAGGGGTATCGATCGGCTGCTGCCGCCCGGCCCCTATGAGGTCATCACCGACGAGGAGATGATCGAGGGTCTTTCGTTTCCATGCTTTCGGCGTGTCGCCACCCTGATGATGATTCCAGGTGCAGCACCGCGTCAGTCAGCGACGGAAATGATCTCGATCAGTTCGGTCGATCTGTCCGACGCACAGCGTGAGGACGCCAGCGCACTGCATGAATGATAACCCGGTCGATCTCGACAAGCACCGCGGCATGGCGGCACAAAAGGCCACCGACATAAGGCGCGTGCTGGCCGACGTCGAAGCCAACGCAAAAATGCTACGCGACCGCCAGGGCGTCGTTGAAATCCAGCTCCTTACCGTGCCGGCCGCCTCGTGGCCCGAAGCGGCAGCAAAAGCCCGCTACGTCTTGAATTTATATGCAGCCGAGCTCGCTCCTGACGACAGCCATCACCGTGATCTGGTGGGAGCGATCATGGCGGACTTTGCCCGGCTCTCCGGCGAGACCTGACGCGCACAAATAGTCGCCCTCTGCCGGTGAACCCAGACAGTCTTCGTTCGATGCAGGGATCGGACGTTCAACCGAAAGCCTCGAAATGCAAAATCTCTCGCCCCGCCACGTCAAGACTGAAGAGTCGCTTCGGCTCGGTGTCGTATCCGGCTGGTATTCGACGAAGGTCAGCGGAACATTCGTCTCGGGCCCGCATGATTCCGAAGCCGACTGCCTGGCCCGGATCGCAGAAATCAACCCTCCGCCGTCAAAGCGAAAATGAGTGACGCAGGATGATGCTCGAACGCGGTTCGATCAGGGGCTTTGAACACCGCCGCATGGTCATGCTGTTTTCCATGATGGACGGAGAAAACGAGGTCTGTTGCGCGGTCAGCAACCGGGCGATGGATGAAATGGAACACGTGGCATGGACCGCGGACGATCAACGCGAGAAACAATTCCTCAGATTGCGCGACCGGATCGAACTGCACGCTTCCAGAAAATTCCAGGCCGGTGCTTTCGAGGGCCAACCTCCAGGCATCGTCCTGCGCACGATCGACTTTCGCGAATAGCTCTTATTTTCGCGAAGGGCCTTATCTTCGCGATCAGCCGGTCACATGCGCGCCGACGATGCGTCGGCGATCGCGGCTCTATTTCTTCTTGCCAGTATCCTGGGTCGGCTGCCATCCGCCGGTCTTTTGGCTCGGTGCGGCGGCAATTGCCTTGATCTTCTCTTTCTTGGGCTTCTTCTTTTCCCGATTGCTTCTCTGCTCGCCTTTGGCCATGTCGATTTCTCCCCGGGTCGGCACCAAGACCCACATTGCGTAGGTCCGGCGCGCATTGTGCGTGTCCGCCGTCAGTCGATCGCACTTCGCGAGCCTGGAAAACTCTAGCAGGACGCTCATCGTGCGCGCGAGATCATGGATCTCGCCGCGCAGAAGAGTGCGCCCTTTTCCATCAAATTGCCATGGATGAGTTGGTGCCGTGCGGCGGCATGGGGTCCGCGATCAAGAGCCGACATGGTCGCGGAGCGAACCCGGCATTGCCGGGATGTCAGGTAGGCTGTCAGCTCAACAGCAGCACCGTACCGGCCACCAGCAGCGCGCAGCCGAAAAACATCACGGTCGGCCAGCGGCTTGCCTGCCGGCCATAACGGCCCTGCGCGCGGCGTTCGCTGATCAGCGCCGTCTCGTATTCATCGGAAGATGAAAACAGGCAGGCGAACCCGCCACGCGCCGACATGGCGTCGGCTTCCAGCGCCATCAGGGCGGCTTGCGGGTTCTGTCGGCGGAGTGAATCCATACCGCCGATGATATGAACGGAATGGTAAACGGGAGGTTACCTCACGCGTTGATCGGCTTCTGATGCGCCTCCGCCGGAAGGCCTGTGGTCTTGCGCCGCCAGTTTTCCAGCGACAACGGCAATTCCTCCGCCGCCTCGACGCGGTTACGGCCGTTGCGCTTGGCCTGGTAGAGCGCGGTGTCGGCCGACGCCATCAGCACTTCGAGCTCGGTCCCGGCCGGTCCCCCGGCCACGCCGATGCTGACGGTCGTATCGCACTTGCCCTCTTCGCAGACGATGTTGGAGCCCTCAAAGGCCTCGCGGACCCGTTCGGCCACCACCACGCCCTCCTCCAGCGAACAGGGCAGAAGTGCTGCGAATTCCTCGCCGCCGACGCGGCCGGAGAGGTCGCTGAAACGGAGAGTGCTGACGACGACGGTCGAGAACAATTTCAGGATCTCGTCTCCCGCCGGATGGCCGAAACGGTCGTTGATCCCCTTGAAGTGGTCAATGTCGAAGATCATCACCGTGACCGGCCGGCCGGCCTTGGCCTCGCGCTCGATCACCCGCGCGCAGGCTTCAGAGAAGCCGCGGCGATTGAACATGCCGGTGAGCGGATCGGTCGACGCCGCGGTCTTGTGCATGGCTACCGCACGTTCCGACACCATCATGAAGATCACGAACACCGTGCCGATCGCATAGAGCACCAGTTCGACCGCGAATACGGTGACCCAGATGCTGTGAGCAAAGTTCTCGTCATGCGAGCGCAAGAGATCGCCCAGCACGATCGGCAGCATCAGCACGCAGCCGTGCATCACCGGGACCGCGATTGCCGGCCAGCGCCTTTGCATCGACCGGCGGCGCTCGTTCCACAATTCGTTCGCCGTCAGCGCGGCATAGGTTGCGACGATGGCCGCACCGATGGTCAGCCGCAGCGCCGCCTCGTCCGGCAGCAGTGTCGTCATGGTAGCGAGCCAGAAGATCGCGCCCAGCACCACGCCGGGCAGATTGGGCTTGCGGCCGTGGAACGCGCGCGAGGCGTTCCAGACCATGCCGCAGGAGAGGAAGGCGATCGTGGTCAGCATCAGCGAGAACGGCCCGCCGAGCTTTGTTCCCGCGATCGTCCACAGCGCGACCGAGGCTGAACCGACCAGGTAGGCCGAGCCCCACCATTTCAGCGCCGGGATCTTCTCCTGTTTGCCGACGAAAACCAGCATCGCGCCAAGCATGGCCGTGACCATGGTTGCGACGAGATAGAGCGTTGAAGTGTCGAATGACATGATGCCACCGAAAGCAATTGTGATGCAGCGTCCGGCGCGCAAAAATGCGACGCCGTTCTGCAAGCTAACGGGCGCGTATTGGCATTCCGTTGTCGTTCACAGGCAAGTTTTCAGGAAAAACTGCGTCAATTCGTCTGCAAACAGACAACAAAATGGCCGCTGCCGCTTGCCCGGCCGACGGTGGGCGACCTCGCGACCGGATCCTGCGCCGAAAAGGAAAAAGAGCGCGGTCGGCATTGCCGATCGCGCCCTTTTCTCAGGTTTATGACAGCAGCAATTGCCGCCGATTTTAACGAAGCAATTAGCGCTTCGAGAACTGGAACGAACGGCGGGCCTTGGCGCGGCCGTACTTCTTGCGCTCGACGGTGCGGGAGTCGCGGGTCAGGAACCCGCCCTTCTTCAGCACGCCGCGCAATTCCGGTTCGAAATTGGTCAACGCCTTGGAAAGGCCGTGACGTACGGCGCCCGCCTGGCCCGACAGGCCGCCGCCGGTGACGGTGCAGATCACGTCGTACTGGCCGGCGCGGGCGGCCGCGACCAGCGGCTGCTGGATCAGCATGCGCAGCACCGGACGGGCGAAGTAGGTTTCGACCTCGCGGGTGTTGACGACGATCTTGCCGGCGCCGGGCTTGATCCAGACGCGTGCAACCGCGTCCTTGCGCTTGCCGGTGGCATAGGCGCGGCCCTGCTTGTCGACCTTCTTGGTGTATTTCGGCGCCTCGGGAGCGGCCGGCTTCAGCTGCGACAACTGGTCGAGAGACTGCATGGTGTCGGACATCTTATGCGGCCCTCATGTTCTTGCGGTTCATCGAAGCGATATCGACCTTCTCGGGGTTTTGCGCTTCATGCGGATGCTCGGCGCCGGGGTAGACGCGCAGATTGCCCATCTGCACGCGGCCGAGCGGACCGCGCGGGATCATGCGCTCGATGGCCTTTTCGACCACGCGCTCGGGGAAACGGCCCTCGAGGATCGACTTTGCGGTGCGTTCCTTGATGCCGCCGATGAAACCGGTGTGCTTGTAATAGACCTTCTGGTCGCGCTTGCGGCCGGTCAGCACGACGTGGGCCGCGTTGATGATCACGACGTTATCGCCGCAATCGACATGCGGCGTATAGGTCGGGAGGTGCTTGCCGCGCAGGCGCATGGCAACGAGCGTGGCGAGACGACCGACGACCAGACCCTTGGCGTCGATCACCACCCACTTCTTCACCACCTCAGCGGGCTTTGCCGAATAGGTTTTCATGTGAGGAAATCCGTAAAAATGGAAATCGGCGCGGAAGGCGCGCCGAACTGCGCGGATTTCTAGATAAGGGGCGCGCGCCCGTCAATGCTTTTTGAGGTAAACAACTCCAGCAATAACAATGGCTTATAAATATGGTGCAATGTTACCGTGCAAAAGCCTATGTATTTGGAATGGAATAGGTCGCGGTCACATGGGCGATCGGATCGGGCGACATGCCCGACAACAGATTGACCTCGCCAACCGCCAGCCGCTTGCCTAGTTTCAAGATCGTCGCGGCCGCCAGCACGTCGCGCCCGGCCACGCCCTTGCGCAGGAAATTGATGTTGAGATTTGTGGTGACCGCGAGGCCGACCGGGCCGATCGCCGACAGCAGCACGACATACATCGCACAATCCGCCAGCGCCATTAGCGTCGCCCCCGAAACCGTTCCGCCGGGGCGAAGCATCCGCTCGCGAAAGCGCTGCCTTAGCCGACACGTTCGACCGTCGGCATGCTCAATCGTGAGATCGTCATAATCAAACGCGTGCGGCAGTTCGCTGCGCAGGAAGGCATCGAGTTCAGCCACAGTCATTCGCGCTGCCGTCATGATTGATCTTTGGACCATGAAATATGACCACCGGACCAGGTCCGGCAGTCATGGCAAAACCAACCTGCCGTCATTCCCGCATCGGGTCAAACCGCTACCTGATCTTCGCAAAATCGCCGTGCCGGCCGAGCCCGCCGCTGAAGCGAGCCGCCCCCGCCACGCCGTCTGCGATCAAGGCCTCGCGCCCGTTGTACCATTCCTGGATCAGGCCCTCGCGGACGGTCAGGCCATGGCTTTTGATGGCGGAGCGCCGGTCGGCGCGAACGCAGACCTGCGGGAAGCGCGCAATCTCCTGCGCAAGTGCCTCTGCTTTGGCCCGGGCTCCCCCCTTCGGGGTCACGTATTCGCACAAGCCAATGGACATGCACTCCTCGGCAGGCACTTTGCGTCCCGTCAGGATAATCTCGAGCGCGCGGCCCTGTCCGACAATGCGCGGCAGCCGCACCGTGCCTCCGTCAATCAGCGGCACGCCCCATCGGCGGCAATAAACGCCGAAATAGGACTCTTCGGCCATCACCCGAAAATCGCACCACAACCCGAGTTCCATGCCGCCGGCCACCGCCGGACCTTCAATCGCCGCGATGACCGGTTTGTCCAGTTCCAGACGCGAGGGCCCCAGCGGCCCGCGTGGAATTTCGCCGCCGTTGCCGCGCGGCCGGGCAGTTGAAATATCAAGCTCGCCGAGCGGATAGGCAGCATTGATCGAGCTGACATATTTGAGGTCCCAGCCGGCACAGAATGCGCCGCCTGCGCCGTAAAATACCGCGACCGCAGCATCCCTATCGGCATCGAACGCGAGAAAGGCGGCGGTCAGGGCATCCGCGCTTTCGGGGTCCATGGCATTACGGGCTTCGGGCCGATCGTGGATGATAGTCCAGACCGGGCCGTCCTTCTCGATCCTCACTGTCATGGCAGCCTCCTGTTGCAGACGATCTGATGATGGCGATCGTTATTTTTAACAATGTTAGAAATTCTAACACTGTTAAATTAACGGTCAAGTGTGCTAATAAAACGACCAATGGCAAAAGAACAGCGAATCGGCCGGCAGAAGGCGGTGAGCGAGCTGAAGCGCAGCTTGATCATGGACGCCGCACGACAGGTGTTCGAGTCAGAAGGACTGGACGGCGCTTCATTGCGGGCGATCGCGACCGCGGCCGGCTACACGCCCGCGGCCCTCTATTTTCACTTCGAATCCAAGGAAGCGATATACGCCGAGGTTCTTTGCGAATCGCTGACCGATCTGAGCAAGGCCATCGCTCGCGCCGTTGCGCGCGCGAGGACGCCGGCGGACCGGCTCCGGGCAGCCGCCCTGGCATTCTTTCGGTATTACGCCGACAATCCCAGAGACCTCGATCTCGGCTTCTATCTGTTTCGCGGCGGCATGAAGCCCCATGGCCTCGGCAAGGAACGCGATGACATGCTCAATGCGGCACTGGAATCGGCCATGCAACCGATCGCCGACGCTGCGCAAGCTCTCGACGCCCGGCGCGAGGAAGCAAGAGCGCTGATGGCGGATATTTTCGCCCATGCAGCCGGGCTTCTGCTATTGGCCCACACCGGCCGCATTCGCATGTTTGGGGCTTCGGCACCCAACCTCATGGAACGCTTTGTCGAGGGCGTGGTCCTGACGTTGACCGCAAAGCGCAATAGGTAGGAACCTCAGGCTGCGGCCGCCGACGTGTGGCTAACCACGGACTCGCATCTGCCGGCCGATTGCCTACAATATAGGTACGGTTCTGCGCAGCGAACGGATATTTCGATGACGGCCCAGGCAACACAATTTGCGAGCCAACCGATTTCGGCCCTGCTGCGCGAAGATATTGGCGCGATTGCCGTGCTGACGCTGAACCGCCCGGTGGCGCGCAACAGCCTTTCTGAGGGCCTGATCGCGGAATTGCATGCGGCGCTCAACGACATCCACGACGACAAAAGCGTGCGCGCGGTGGTGATCGCCGCCAACGGCCCGGCCTTCTCCGCCGGCCATGACATGAAAGAGCTCACTGCGCGGCGGACCGATGCCGATCGCGGCCGTGCCTATTTTGCAGAGATCATGAACGCCTGCAGCGCGATGATGCAGGCGATCGTGCACCTGCCAAAACCCGTGGTCGCCGCCGTGCAAGGCATCGCCACTGCCGCGGGCTGCCAGCTTGTCGCGAGCTGCGATCTCGCGGTCGCCTCGGAAGCGGCAGGTTTCGCCACGCCAGGCGTCGATATCGGG
>Ga0137364_10001236_pt1 | contig 11779 bp, 9 predicted proteins | sample SagtaG_10_FD_104798 | JGI IMG/M metagenome (GOLD analysis project Ga0137364, IMG submission 104798) | Vadose zone soil microbial communities from Sagehorn Ranch, Mendocino, California, USA - Sage1_L_20_16 metaG | ecosystem: Environmental > Terrestrial > Soil > Vadose zone | place: USA... | reverse complement strand
GAAATACATTAGCGTCGACCCGAGATTGCCAAAGCGGAGAAATAGGAATCCCATCCAGAGAGCAATTCCATAGATGAAAACCTGCCGGGGACCTCCACTCCAAGGCTCAAGCCATTCGTACATCGACCGAAACAGCACGCCAATGATCACCATGCCAACGAGCACACCAGCTAGACCGCCGAAGACGTAGAGTCCACCGACAATTCCTACTGCGAACCCGACGTCTTCCTGGCCCCTCACATCCACCGCGTGTTGAAAGAACACCTGGCCGACATCTCTGAACGAAGGCTTACTGGGCCAAAGGAAGCGCGGAATGACATAAACGCCTGGCGCGAGATTGTATTGCAGTCCGCCCCAGAACGGGCCGCCGAGCTCGTGCAAGAGCGAGTGCCGATCCTGCACGGCGAGCATCGTCATGTCGAAGACATTGAGTTCGGGTGAGTTAATGTAGAATCGCGCCGGCTCCAACGCGATACTCTTGGGTACCGCGCTGAGAGAGAAGCCACTGGTTACGAGAAGTGGACCTATGGTACGCATGAAAAGCAGGAACGTAACAAGGGTGAAGGCCGCCGTTAGATACAAAAGCCCACGTTTGATGCTGATGCGCCGTTTGAGATAATGAAGCCAGGTGACAGGATATAGGAAGAATGGGAGGATCGCACTGCGCTTTCCGCTCAACAGATAGGCGAAGGCAAACGCTACGCCCCAAACTACGAGGGACAAGACCCTCTGCCTGTTAGTTACGATCGCTCGCAAGACAAGAAGTAATGCTCCCCAGTTAAAGAAGGTTTCGAAAAACGTTGGGACGCCGCCGATCTTCACCCCGGATTCCGTTAAATAGCTGGGCGATAGATAGAGGAGGAGGTTCGGCGTGAAACCTCCGAATGCCGAGACATGATGAAGCCTGAATGGAAGTCCAATCAGCAACATTGCAGTAGCAAGCGCGGTTGCTGAGGCGGGCCAGGTGCCATCCCGAGGCTCACGGCGAACGTAGTCCTTGGGCAAGCGAGGGCCGCGCTGATAGCCCGCTTTGAAGGCCACGAGGCCTAAGAGGCACACGAAAAGGGTAAACTGATACAACCGCGCTGCTGGCCACGTAGGGTCCATCCAGTCCGAGTGGTACGCTAGGTCGCGCCATACGTGGACGGCCGGGGTCAGATAGTAAACGTAGAACATGCACGCGAGAACAGTTCCGGACTGGAATAAATCGAGACCGGCCGACGGATGGCGCCTTGGCTGGTGGAAGCAACACCAGAGGGGTAGCCCGAGGGACACAACGAGCAGGAATAGAGTCCAGGCTTCTTCGGAGTTCGGAATCTCCCCGCTGACAACCACGGTGAACGCTAACCATGTACCTAGGGCGAGTGCTCCGAAGCGCATTCCGATGTGGGACGGAGAAGGGATCTCGTTCTCCACGGACACGACGCCCTGAGGTGTCACCGCGCGACCGATCGTCTTCTCCGCACGGCGGGGCTCACCCGACGCCCGCAAAGGAGCGGATCGCTGACCTAAGACGTCCCCACAGATACCACGGTGTGAGTGCTGGCAGGAGGAACTGACGAGTCAGTAGCCAAGTCGAATCCCGAAGCGTAAGGACATGGCGTCGACCACCAGCGAGTCGGAGATTGCGTTCTGCTTCGGGGCTCGTGTCAAGCGTCTGTGTAGAGTCGGGTGACTGCAGCCCCAGCGACTCATAGGTGCGCTCGTGATTCTGGTGGACGCAAGTGACCACGCGGGTTGCATCGATGACAGGCACGCCAAGGGAGCGAGCCCGCCAAATGAGCCAGTTGTCGTAGGTTGTACGTCCAACCGCAAACGGCGGCAGCTCTCCCCAAAGACCTCTAGGGAAGACGTAGTAGTCGACGCCCGTATGCGCATGTAGAGAACCGCTCGTAGAGAGCGCTGTACGAAGCTTTGCCTCCCAAGCAGGATCATCGAAATCCCAGAGCCTGGTGATGTCGAGATCGTGTCGCCGGCCGATGATCAAGAAGCGCCGCGTCCGGATACGAGAAACAGCCTCGAGTAAATCGTTCATCACAATGATATCTGCATTGATGTAGCAGAGCAGGTTATGAACGGCGCACTGATCGGCTTTTGCGAATATATCGCTAACTAGGGGAGTGCCATACTCGTTCCGCTCAACGTCCGGTACGTATAGGGCGCCGAATTCAGCCGCCGCGGAGGCGCATCCCTGGTCATTTCCGAACAGAATGATCTGGCAGGACGGGCGTAACAGCGTCCAGCTCCGTAGAGCGTTTCGCTGGATGATCCCGATGTGGCCCCGGAACGGCTTCGGGATGCTGAAAACTGTCAGCATTTCTTGAGTTCTACCACCAGACAGTCGCGCTCGCCCGCCGGCGCCTCGATCAAGCGCAGCAAGGAGAGGAGAGTCGCGCGGACCAGCGCCCGGTCGAGCCACATCTTGGGGGTAAAGTCCAGTGAGTTGTTCCCTCTGTACAGGAGCGCCTTGAGATTGAGACGAAACCAGGAGTCCGAAGTCGCACTCCACGAGCGAACTATGTCAAAACCGTGCAGTTGCGCCAAGACACGAATGCCCGTTAACGAATAGACAAAAAGGTGGAACGGCGCGAACCAGCCAGACACCCAGTTCGCGCCGAAGACCCGCCGCCAGACACTTCGGGCGTTCGGCACAGCGAGGTAGAATGCGCCGGCAGGCTTGAGAATGCGCCGGACCTCGTTCAGGAAACCATGCGGATCGGCGATGTGTTCAAGGACCTGCATCATATACACGATCTCGAATTCGTGGTCTGGAAACGGGATTTGCTCCATCTTCTCGATCAACACGACGTCCAGTCCCGCCGCCCGATACGTGGCCACAATGGCGGGAGCTATCTCCGCACCAGAAATGTTGGCGCCACGTGCGCGAAAGTGTGCCAAGTACGGAGCGGTGCCACAGCCGTAGTCGAGAACCCGTATACCAGAGGTCGCGGGCACGAAATCCCTCGGGTCAACGTCACCGCTCAGACGGTGATACCAGCGACGTAGCCGCTCGGCTCGTCTGTCAACAGGGAGATCGGGGTTCGCTTCCCCGCTCGTGGAGTAAGTCGCGTAGTAGGACTGCAGTTGCGCAAACGTTGGGGTGGGGTGCTGAAACAGGGTGCCGCATCTGGAGCATGCCCAGAAATCCCACGCGCCAGCCAGGCCTCTCCTTCTGTCCGTACAGGAGCGGTGGTACCTGGTATGGCTGTCCTTACAGATCGGACATGTCGGCGGCGCGGCAGCGAGCACGGTGACTAATCAGACCTCAGACTCTAGGATCTGACGTTGTCCTACCCCCGGCCAGCCAGGCCGTCGCCCTACGAAGGCTGGACAGCTCGGCGCTGTCAGGGAACCGCAGCACGATCAAGGTCAAGACAAGTGCTCCAACAAAGAGCGGCGGTAGGAGCAAGGCAAGGAGTGAGTGCGAGGCACCTTGGCCGAGGAGGCGTGTGAAGAAGAACGCTGTCGTGAGAGCACACACGACCTGAACAAGTCGTGTCCACTCAACCCTTATCGGATAAAGCTTCTGACTTACTATTGCGAGCAGCAATGCTTGCGCTATGTACACGGCCAGCAGGGCGAGGGCACCGCCAACCGGGCCCCGCCACTGAACGAGGACAATCCCGACGATCGTAATGAGCGCGCCAGACGCAATGAAAACCGGAATCTGTTTCCCGGTCTGTTCAAGGACGTAAGGACCAATGTTCAGCGGATACATCAAGCCCGAGGCCACCTGCGCGAGCGCAACAATTAACACGATGCTGGGGGAAAGGGGGAAACGCTGGTGCGCTAGGAGTGGGATCACGGCTTCGGCTACGAGGCCAAGCATGAGGGCGATGGTCACTCCGAGCAAGATGTAATACGTCAGCACTCGAGCATAGATTTGCCTTGCATCCGTCCGTTTAAATATTGTGAAGAGGGAAACCATCCAGGCCATCGCAAATGGTTGGACGTACAACAACTGTGTTATCCCAGCAATCCTTGAGCTCATCGCGAAGACCCCGACGTCGGCCACGGTTCCATACCACTGAATGAAATAGCGCGGGGACATCAGTACCCACATTGACGAGAACGTTGCGGGAATCAGAGGCAATCCAATTCTCAGCAAGTCTCGCCAAGGTCCTAGCCGCGTGCTCAGATGATATCTTCTGAACTGGGGCACCAACACAGCTCCGAACAGCAGGATGTCGCCGAGTAGCCGACCCTCTAGGATTCCCTCATCTCGATAACCCATCCGCGTAATCAGCCAGACGGTCGCGACCAATCCAACTCCCGCTTGTAGGGTCGATGCACCGATGTATTGCCACGCTGCGCCCTGGGCACGGTACAGAGTTGCAAACAGCAGCCAGACTGTCTCGAGCGCCGAGATGGCTGTGATTAGAGTGAATACGCGCATGTTAAGCACCGGAACGACACCGTGCCCGAACAACCACGCCAGGGCCAGGAATAGCATTTCAAAGAAGAGTGTCCACAACAGCATGAATGAAAGGATGCTGCCAAAGAACCTGTCTCGGTGTTCCGAAGGGATGCTCGGATAGCGGGCGAGAATCGCGACATTCATGCCAAGACCTAACAGCGCCAGGCTGAGGTTTAGCACCATTTCAGCGATGGCGTAGCGACCGTATTCTGTTGCTGTCAGTTGCTTGGTGAAGAAGGGAATGAGCAGAAAACCCACGAGGCTGTTGAATGAGGCCCCGAGTCCATATATCGCGCCCTTGCTTGCGAGTTCTTGCAAAACTGCCTTCATGCCGTCGTAACCCCAGCCAAACATTGATCCATCTATGGCCTCTTGCCAATTCTCAGTGTCGTCCGGATTTCTGTCTTTGCGTCAGTCCACGCTTGAACAAGTCGTCGGTACTGCGGCGCATCAGCGTGCTGCGCCGCGCTTCGATACTCGACGAGGTACACGAGCGCGAGCGCGGTCATTGCGCTCGCCACCATGGCAAGGAAGACAACTAGCTTCCGCGGGGGAAAGCTTCGTCGGTCGGGAGGGACGGCGGGGTCGATGATGGTCAGAAGGGGGGTGTCTCGGACCTCGGCGATACGGGCCTCCTCGTATTCTCGTGTCAGAGTCTGAAACACCTCCTGACGGAGCTGGACTCGCCGACCCAGCCGGTTCTCCTCAAACGAGAGTAGCGGGGAATCAGCATACCGACGGTTGGCTTGCAGAAATCGGAGGTGCTGGTTTTCCGCCTCCGCGAGCTCGCGCTCCGCCTCGTTCTTCCGTTCCTCTGCAAAGCGTCGCCGTTCGCGGGATTGGGATCTCAGGCGCTCTAGGTTGAATTGATTGAGGAGGTCCACCATCCTGTTTGCCACTGCGGCAGCGAGAGTCGCGGGGCGACCCTTGACCGCAAGAGTGACAATGCCGGTGCGCCGATCGACTCGTTGCGAAACAACTCTTTCCAGGCGCCGTATCCCCTCACTGATTCGTTCTTCTTGAGTTGTACCGCGGACAGCGAGAATATCGAGAAGCGGCCTCTTAGAGGCGGGTGGGGCCGGGTCGTCGAACTGGGACAGTAGTGTCCCTCGCAGCAACTCCCTGCTGGTCAACACCTCAGCGAAGAAATCAGGAGAGAGAGAGGGTGTCCCTCCGATGTTGACACCAAACTGACTCGCAAGGCCCGCAAGACCAGTAGGGACGGACGATGCTGTTCCACCTGCCGCTGGCACGAACGTGGTGCTCGCTGTGTACGTCGGCGGGACGAACAGAATCAAGACCGCAGTCAGGACGCCGACGCTGAAGGGCAGACCCACGATAAGCCTCCAGCTACGAATCACAGGGACGAGAGCACTGAGCATCGATGTGTCCGGTCTTACTACCGTGGCGTCGGAGTGCTCGCGACTTTCCATTTGATCCGTCATTGGGCGGTTGGCGTTGTTTGGAGAATAAGGCGATCTCCGCTGTTGCAACCAACTGTTGCGACCAGAGCTGCTCCCCCAACGACTTGGAGGGAGCTAGCCCAGTCGGGACCTTCGCCACGCGCCAGCGCAGATACTCCTTGGTGCGGACGGTGGTAAACTGCCCTTACCGTGATCGACAAGTGACTGCTCCTCGCTTCCGTCATGCGAGCTACTGCCCCTGGCAAGGTGCGCGAAATGAACCAGGCGCGCAGGGCATCAGGTGATCTCGATCGGGCGGGTCGGCCGACGGGTCACAATATCTTCTTCTATCAGGACCTGAGTCAACGGACAGGCGCAGAGGGTATGGAGCCCGGTCCCCTTGCCCGATATCGCTTGAGTCGTGTCTGGTGCACTTTCTCGGGGCGTGTATATTGGTAACCCGAGTGTCTCTCGCGTGCGGAGTTGGGCCATCCCTGACGGCGACTCGCCCTGACGTACGTCGCCAGGGTGTAGGTACACAGATGGATCTTGTCTCCGCACGTGCTGCGTCTGTTCACCCCCGCTAGTTCGCTTGTCAATGAGCTGCGTGCCGAGCAGTAGGATGTCGAGCGCTTTTCTTCTTCTCGCCGTGGCAGGAGCGTGCCTCGACACGAACATCGTCGGTCGCGGGAATACGCCGGGTTCCCCGACCTATCCGGAGTACGTCGCCATCCAGGCTGGTACCGCCTATCAGTCACCCAACGGCATTAGTGTGTTTGTAGGCCGTGCAATGTCACCGCCCGGAATTGCTCGAGTGGACTTCTCAGGTCATGACTCCTCGTTTGTCATAACTGGTTTACGGCCAGGCTTCGCTCAGTGGAATCCCGTGATTGAAGGGCGACATCCCGTGTGGGTTGCGGTACTTGGCCAGCGTCGTGAAGCGCCGACGCTGGTTGGCCACCACGGAGTACCGTCCATCGCCCCCGAAAATACGTTAGCTGGGGTTCGCGCTGCCTGCCAGCTAGGAATCCCGGGCATCGAGGTAGATGTACGGGTCACGGCCGATGGCATACCTGTCCTTATCCACGACCGCGACATCCGGCGAACATCGAACGGCACAGGTTACGTCGATCAAATGAGATTTGCCGATCTTCAGCAGTTCGACTTTGGGTCATGGTTTAGCCCGCAGTTTGCGGGTGAGCCCATCCTCAGTCTGAACGGTTTCCTCAGTGTCGCCGCCGCGTGCGATTTCGAAACGATTCAACTCGATATCAAGAGCTTCGCTCCGCTTAGCAGAGACAGCGGTCTGGTTCGGATTGGTCGAGCGGTGAGTTCCGCGGGGCTGTCGGCCCGAGTCGAGTTAGCCTCCTTCGACCTTTACACGCTAGAGCGCGGGGCGGTTCTGATTCCCGGTCTGCACACATTGGTCTTCGGCGGTGCGATCACGTCGGGATATGCCGATACGATCCTCCGAAGCGGCGTCAGGGCCGTGGGGGTTGAGTTCGATCAATACCTGGCCTCTGCGCACCCGCTCACGCAGCTAGATTCGGCAGGGATCACCGTAGGTGTGTGGGGGCCACAAACGGTCCTCGAGTTGAACTCCCTTGTTCCGCCACCCAGATTTGTCACTTCCGATTGGGGTTGGAGCTTTGCCAGGTGACCACAAGGGCACACTAAGGCAACTACGGGGGACGGATAGGTTTCGCTTGTTACCCTCCGGGGGCCTAACGATGCCTGGAAGCAGGCACTTCCGGAGCCCCTAGCCGAGCGCTGTGTAGCCGGTATCTTCGTGGCTTGTCGGGTCGTTGCCGCGTGCCCTTGAGCGCGCAGCGGCTTGCTGCTCGGTAGCAACATTCGATGCAGAGTCGGACGGCGGGGCGGACCCGCCATGTCTGCTGCTGCAAGATCACCCTCCGATCAGCGCCTGCGACCCTCGAAAGGGAGCGCGGCGATCCCACATGTACTTCGGGCTCCGACCGGACTCGCTGATTCCAGGTTGACGGCGCGCTTCTTGCCCGTTCGTATGAGCCACTAGAGCTGGGCGAGCATGTAATCCTCTAACGGAGCGGCGGCCTTGGTTGACGAGTTTGCGGGGCACGCGGGAATGGTCAGCTCATTACGGTCCGGATTGATGCGAGCCGCACCGTTCGTTTTCCCTCCTGCAGGCATTCGCAGGCGCCTCTGGTTGGCCAGCCCACTGACGCGTTCCATCGCCGCGTACCTCCTGTTGCCGAACCTCCCCTTCGCGATCCTAGGGCAGTTTGTGTTCGTCACGCGGGCGCTGGTAAACGTCGATTATCTGCTTCTTGGAAGCATCGCTGGCCTGCTGCCGCGGCGGATCGTGACGGTGGTCTACGCGATACTGCTCGGGAACGACGCCTTCGTGAGCCTAGCTCCAGTATTTCACTTTAATCTTGAAACTGCGGTTTTCTCGTTGACGTTCGCTCTCCAGAATGGGCTGGTTCTTACTTCCTTGGGCATCGCGTTCGCCATGAGCGTCTCGACCATCGCGGTGCTGGGCGACCGACTGACGGGCGCCCGCGAGAGGCGCGTCGCTCGGCCGGGCCTGCTGGCGATAGCCGTCGTAATCATCACGCTGGACATCGTCGGGGGGATGAATGGTCTGTCTCACGCGGATTCTGCGGTGCTCCGGGTGAACGTCGCGACGTCGGCACTCTACAGGACCGCTCGTGCCATTCAGGGGGGCGTGTCGGGTGCGGCGAAGGCTAACGGGACAGCTAGAGCACCATCGGTAATGGCGGCAACCGCGAACTTGCGTCAGGCGCTGATGAGTAACCCATACGCGCCTTCTCTAGGTGCGTCCCACATCGTGCTGATACTGGTAGAGTCACTCGGCCACTTCCGAGACGTCGACGTCGACTCTGTCGTTCTCGCTCCCCTCCTCTCGGAGAGCGTCCGGCGGCGGTACGATGTTCGTGGAGGAACTGTGCCGGCACGCGGCGCGACGACGGAAGGTGAATTCAGAGAGCTTTGCGGGGTTGATGCCAACTACCTGAGAGTCCGCCAGGTAGACGCCAGCCGGTGCCTACCGGCTATCCTGCGTAGGAACGGTTTTCGCACGTTCGCCGTCCACGGGTACTCGCAAGAGTTCTACGATCGATATGAACAGTATCCGCTCCTTGGGTTCGAAGAAATGCAGTTCGCCGAGGACTTAGAGCGCTTACCGGGCATCAGGATGTGTGGCAGTACGTTTCGCGGCGTGTGCGACGCGGATGCGAGTCAGATCGTAAGTCAGGAGATACGCGAGGCTCCTAGGGGAGAGCGGCGTTTCGTGTACTGGATGACCCTCACGTCTCACCTACCAGTAGATGCAGCGAGTGCGGCCGGGTCGTCACTTGACTGCCGTCAATCCGCGGAGGCGCAGCGGTTCGCGGACGTGTGTGCATTAATGCGCCTGCAGCGTATGGTAGCCTCGGAAATCGCGGCTATTGCAACTGATCCTTTACTGCCTCCGACCCGCTTTGTTCTCGTTGGCGATCACACGCCGCCGTTCTTCTCTCGAGAAAAGCGGTCACTTTTTGTTCCGGACGAGGTCCCTTTTGTCGAGCTAATCCCGAAACAATCCCAGCCGCAACGTCCAACTCACATGACAACCTCCGCGGGGCTGTCGGGCCGATAGCGTCCTTCCTCAAAGCGAAGTGGCACTCTCGTGCATAGCCAGTCGCGGGACTCCTCAGTTGTCCCCGGCTCGGGACGAGGTCATGAACAAACTCTACTTCGTTGGCTTGCTCGCCCTGGCGAGTTGCATAGAGCCAACGGGGCGCGGTTGCCATGCGCGCGCGCTCGTTACGTTCGTGATCGACGACGGATCGGTGACGGACTACACCGTTAAGAAACCCATCTTCGATGCGCATCGGGCGGTGGCCGTCTCGGCACTGATCTCGACGCGGGAGTACCTGAGTCACGACCAACTGCGCGAGATGCAGGCGGCCGGATGGGAAATCGCGAGTCACACTCGGACTCATCGCGATCTTACGACGCTCACTCAATCCGAGCTTGAGGATGAAATACGTGGCTCCCAGACAGAACTCGCGGCACGAGGGTTCAACACCAGGACGTTCGTCTATCCTTACGGCCGATCAAACACAGCTGTGAGACGGATAGCACACACCTACTATCGTGCTACCGCACGCGTTGGGGGCGGGCTGAACGTCTGGTACCGGCACGGCGATGCCGATCTCGGTCGCTACAACTTCGGCACGCGGTACGCTCTCCCCGAACAAAACACGATGCCGTTCTACAGAGCCCAGGTGGACGCGGCCGGGAGCACAGGAGCGTGGTTGATCTACATGGTGCACCAGCTCGAAGGGGCAGATGCGCAGAACCTTGGCGATCTCTTGAACTACATTCGGGGTCAAGGCATCCCGATCGTCACCCTCACCCAAGGGCTCGATCTGCTGGAATGCACGCCCACAGTACTTGCAAGTGATCGCCCTCGTTAGGAGCACAGGACCTTCCACTTGGGGTCGTGCTAGCGTGGACGGCCACTGGAGTGACTGGCCATGAAGCCACCTGCTCCACAGACGAGTGCTCTGTTTATAGATGCTTGATCACGTAAATGGCGGTCACGGTGCTGGCGATGATCTGCGCGATTGAGCCGAAGAGCTGGACGTAATTCACACCCGCTGTGGTGTCACGCACCGGGACAAACACCTCCGAGCCTGGCCCCGGCCTCGGTGCGCTTGAGAAAAACAGCGTCTTGCGCTTGGTGCGCACTTCGCCGTTAGCGTACCGGACGTTCACACGTCGCTTATCCGCCCGATAAGTGAACCCACCCGCGGAGCTTAGGTAGTAGTCGAGGTCGCGGCCCTGCTCCCACAGCACGCTTCCGGGAGAGTTCACCGCGCCGAGCACCTTCACGCTCGGCTGATATTCGGGTATATGGATTGAGTCGGCCGATTGCAGGATGACATTGTACCGTGAGGCGGTGTCTCGCAGAGCGCGCGTGAGGTTCACATTGATCCGCCCAATGCCCCCGGTACCGCGCACGAACCTGATGCCATCGGCATACGCCTGACTGGTCAGTCCACCAGCCCGATTGATGATGTCCGCTAGCCGCTCGGTCTTGGTGCGGAGGGAGTACGTGCCCGGGTAGCGCACCTCACCAGTCACGACCACGGTGCGCTGGAAGTCCCACTCGGGCTGCCTGAGGATCAAGATGTTGTCGTACGGCTTCAGCTCTACTTCAGGCGCTCCGCTCGCCGCAGTGGCTGGCCCGGGAGGTCCCACAAACCGGCCGAGTGAATCCCGCTCGAGCAGGTACGTCGAGTCCATCGGCTCGCGGATGGTCGTAGCTAATTGACCTTTCGCCCTGTCCTCGGGGAGTCTGGCGATCTCAGCCTCCTTGAGATACGCGCCCACCCTCGGCCCGCGCGCTAGCAGCACGAGCTCGCGCAGCGTCATCCCCGGGTGCCACGGATACTGACCGGGCTTCACCACCATTCCTGCGATTGCCACGTAGTACGTGCTCCCCAGCGCCGGCACCACGTCTACTACGACGGAATCCCCGTCCTGCAATCCGACCGTCGGTATCATCACACCGCTCATCGGATCTTCACCGCGAGCCGGGGCGACCCGGCTGCCGTGACTGGGCGAAGCGGCGAGCGGGAGCGCCACGTCTACCACCGTACGCATCACCGGTCCCGGCCCGCGGTCTCCGGCGAGGAGAATCCGGTGGATCGCTATGCGCCGCAGCTCTGCATCGGACCGGAACCCACCCGCTACGCGAATCAGGTCCGAGAGACTCTCGTTCTGCCCTAGCTCGTAGATCGCGGGACGCAGCACCCCCCCGCTGATTTGGACCCGGGTGCCGTGCACCGGCACGAACACCACGTCTCCCGTTTCGAGCCGGATGTCGTTGCGGGTATCGCCGCGCAACAGATAGTCGTACAGGTCGAGTGTAGCGATCGTCTTGCTCAGGCGCTGGATCTGGATGCCT
>Ga0137364_10001225_pt1 | contig 11821 bp, 8 predicted proteins | sample SagtaG_10_FD_104798 | JGI IMG/M metagenome (GOLD analysis project Ga0137364, IMG submission 104798) | Vadose zone soil microbial communities from Sagehorn Ranch, Mendocino, California, USA - Sage1_L_20_16 metaG | ecosystem: Environmental > Terrestrial > Soil > Vadose zone | place: USA... | reverse complement strand
TGACTTCTCGACAGGTACGCTTTTCTCGACATAAGTTTTTCCATCGTAAACGACTTCCGTCTTTGTTTTCCCTTCTCCAGTCACAGGCGCCCAAGACGTGCGCTTCTTTAATCCCGAGACCTCCTGTTCAAGCTCGGCATTGCGCTTCTGTAGCTGGTTGACCGCCTGTTCGAGCTTTTGTAGCCGCTCGGCATCGGATCCTTGAGCCCTTAGCGGCGGCGCCGCCAGTGAAAGAATTGCAGCCAGGCTCGCTCCGGCTGCACGTAACATATTTTTTTTAGTGAACATTCGTTTCTCCTTGTTGGTGACGATTTTTCAGTTGCCTGAGGGGCACGGTTAAGTGAACACGTGGAGGCTAGAAATCGATTGTTACAGGTGTATGACGAAGAAGTAACAATTCGGCGAACTTTGCCGCTGAGCCTCAAAGAGCGGTAAGCTCGAAGCCGTCGACGGGAAAAAATAAGACGGCTGATTAGCCGTCTTTCTTGTCCGATTCGGCTAAACGCCGGCCTTACGGAGACGTCGGTTGCACCGACGGAACTGGGGAAGAAGCAGGAGATGCCTGAATTGGCGAATTCCCTGGAGAAGAGACGGGCGACGGTTGAGCCGTGGCCGGGGCAGGGGTAGTTGCCGGTGCAGCTTGCTGCTTCATCAGCTCTTTCCGGAACGCGCTCTCTCCATCGGTGCCCCGATGTGCATACAAAATCGACAAACCAAACGTTAGCGCGAAAAAAATGCCAGCCAGCCAGGTCGTAAACTTTACCAGTACGTTCGTCGTTTGCGCGCCGAAGATGTTCTCCGTGACCGCTCCACCAAATGCGGCACCCAAGCCTTCGCTCTTTGGGCGTTGCATCAAGATCACGAGGACCATGAGCAAAGCCACCAGAACAAAAAACACCGATAGCAGATTGATCAGAAGATTCATTGGGAGTCGCAATTATCGCTGAAGTCGAATTAGAAGCAAACGCGCCGGCACCAGATGCCGCAATACTGAATTCTCGATGCTGGATGAAGCTAGCAAACTGGAAATCCACTATCCAGCATCTAGTATCTGGCGCCCTTCTTGATCTTGTCCCAGATCGCATCCATCTCCGCAAGATCGACGTCACCCAGCTTTTTGCCGCGCGTGTTCAATTCGTCTTCCAGTCGATTGAAACGGGCGACGAATTTGTCAGTCGCAGCTTGCAACGTGCTTTCCGCATCGAGTTTGCATTTCCGTGCGAGATTAACGACTGCGAAGAGCAAATCGCCTACTTCGTCCTCGACGTCGTGGTACATGCTTCCAACCCGTGGAGTATTGGCAGGAAGCCGATGCCACGACTCAATGGCCTGTCTTAATTCCTGAATTTCTTCTTCGACCTTTGCGATCACGTCGCGCAGTTCAGTCCAGTCAAAATTAACCCGGGCAACTTTCGATTGCACTTTTTGTGCGCGCACCAAAGCAGGGAGCGCGTCCGGCAAACCACCAAGATAATGTTTGCCCGTTTTCTCAGCGCGTTTGATCGATTCCCATTGTTTTAACACTGCGCCGCTGTCGCGTGCATCGCTTGAGCCAAAGACATGTGGGTGACGCCGGATCAGTTTCTCCGTTACATCCATCAGCACTCCGTGGATGTCGAATCGATTGGATTCGCACGCGATTTCGGCATGCATCACGATTAAGAGCAGCAGGTCGCCGAGTTCTTCGCGAAAATTTGCAGTATCCTTGGCGCGCACTGCCCCGGCTACTTCGTATGCCTCTTCGATCAGCGCCGGCAACAGTGAGTCATGGGTTTGCTCGCGATCCCACGGGCAGCCGCCGGGAGCGCGAAGCTTTGCGACGATGTCGCAGAGTTTTTCAAACGCAGTCATTCTGAGCCCTTCGACTTCGTTCAGGCCAGGATCCGGGTAGCAGAGTCGAAGAATTCCGCGGCGCTACTTTTGGGTTTCATTACGGGATTCCTCGACTTCGTTCAGAATGATATTCAAATCCGCCAGAGCGAACGGTGTGTGCCGAACTCGGAGATTTCTCCGGATGATTTCTTGCTGACGTAAATCGTGATGGAAATCACTGTGACAAACGTGCCGGCAAAAATTAGCGCCACCAGCCATGACGGTATGTGCCCAATTCGCAAAGCTTGATAGAACGAAACGAAATCGTTAATCGGTGCGTTGGCGTGCAAAAATACTTTCGTTACCCAAGCCATCAGGATCAGAATGAATATGAAAATGTAATTGCGTTTCAGTCGCCGCCCCACAGCTTCCAGTTTGCTGATCTTGAAGCACGGAAGAATCAGATCTTCGCAGACCAGCTTTTTCCATTCACCGTGGAGCATCTCGCGATTTTCCATCACCATGGGGACAAGAAAATGCGCTTCGAGCATTCGAACACGCGCGCGAAAGGCATCGTAAAACCGGTAACGACGCGCTTCGATCCAGAGCAATACCCAGACGATGGCGAGGTTGAAAAAGAAAATAATATGAGGCACTTCACGCGTAGAAAATGCGATGGTGATGATGGCGGTGGTACTGGTGATCGCCCAGTTTGAGGTAACGTCTAACCGTTGCCGCCAGACCATGATCCGGCCCATCTCACCTCGGTAAAAATGGGACATTGCATTGACATAGCCCGGGTCGTAAATGCTCCGCTGTAAAGAGACGGTCCTCTCTTCGTTTTCTGCTAACGCTGTGTTTTCAGTTGCCACGGCTCCTTATTTAACTGGATAACTGGCTTTGCCGGATAATCCAATAAATCTCTCTCCACCTAATGGCCATTACGCTGACCGATCTTCTCGATGAAAAACAGGTGATCCTGAGGTTGCGCTCCAGAAAAGTAACAAACGCGTTGCGTGAGATCATCGAGTTGCTGGCGCAGAACGGAAAGATCGATAATTCCGCGGCGTTCTTTGAAAAGGTGCTCGCGCGGGAGCAGGCCCATCCCAGTGTGGTCGAAAACGAAGCGGCATTCCCCCATGCGCGCACGGATTTGGCCGACGAAATAGTCATTGGTGTCGGGCGCAGTCACGCCGGAATTCGATTTGGTCCAAATGAAGAGCGTGCACGTTTGATTTTTGTGATCGGTGTCCCAGAACGGTTAGTGAATGATTATTTGATTTGCGTTGGTACGCTTGTCCGGCTGGTAAGAGATGACACGATACGATCGGCGCTGCTGCAGGTCCAAACACCGCGCGAATTTATCGACGCGCTGACCGCGACACTGTAGCCACGTCGCTGTGCGACGTCTTCGTTCGCTTCCATCCCAAAACGGGCCTCAGGCCGGTGGCTACAGGATCATCGCTCCGTGTCGCTCACCCGAGATCGCGGATTGCGCGAATCACCGTGTCAACCTCCTGCGGAGTATTGACGACGCTGCACGCCAGGCGCGCATACGACTGGCGATAGGGAGTCGTTGAAGCGACAATGCGCTGATCGAGAAGCCGCTTTACCACTTGCTCTGGCTTCATTCCTTTTACGTCAAAACAAACCATTCCGGCCGAAAGATTCTCGTCACGCGGCGTATAGAGCTGAGTATTTGGCATCCGTGTAAGTCCCTCCTTAAGTTGGCCGTTTAGTTCGTGTATGCGCGCCGTGATTCGGGCAGGTCCGATGTTCTGATGAAAATGGACGGCTGCTGGCAACGCAAAATAATGTTCGAAAGCCTGAAAGCCGCCCGGTGAAAACCACGCTGCACGCGCCGGAGTTTGCGGGGCATGTTCCTGTGCCCAGGCTTCGTAAGGTTCGAGCGAAAAGAAACTCGGAATCACCGGGCGCATTTTTTGCCAAACGAAAGGCTTTGCCCAAACGAACCCGGTGCCGCGGGGTCCAAACATCCATTTGTGTGTGCCCGCCGCGAACGCGTCGCATCCCAGTGCAGTGATTTTCGGGTCTTCTACTCCCAACCCGTGTACACCATCGACGATCAGGAGAACACGATCCTTTTCGTCGCGAGCGCGATTCGCTTCGGCAACGCTTTCGGCGATGCGCGCGATGGGCAGCCGCACACCGCTGCTGGAGTGCACCCACGTCACGCCAACAGCTCGCGTCTTTGGTCCGATTGCCTTGCGAACGCGCTCTGCGATTTCATCCGGCGAAATCGAGTTATAAGAGTCGAATAGCGGAATCTTGCGCCAGGTCGCGCCGCAGCGTCCCGTAGCTAATCGAATCGACTCGTGATGCACGTAGTGATCGTGCGTAGTAGTCAGGATCTCGTCGCCTTCGCGCAATGGCAGTCCGTGGTAGAGAAGAGCGAGACCGGTCGTGGTGTTTTGGGTTAGCGCAATGTCCTGTGGGTCGCCACCAATGTAGCTGGCGATGGCACGGCAGACCTGCTGCGGAATGTTCTCGTCAGTTGGTTCGAAAAGCGCGCCATCAACAGCAATAAACGGGTTCGCATCGATTTTTTTCCGATACTGATCAATCGCCTGTCGTACCGGCCTGGGGTGCGAGGCGAGAAAGAACAGGGCCAGATGAACGTAATCGGGAGCCAGTTCGAACTCCCGCCGCACCGACTCCCAATCTTTGAAGTCGGCAGGCTCACTTAGCTCCGTCTTCTCAGCCTGAACAGCAAACGGTGAAAACGCTCCGGCAGCGAGCGACATGGAACCACTGATGAGAAAATCGCGACGGGTTAGCGGCATGGCCTTTCCTTTCTGTGTTCTGATGATCTAACCGATAGAACCGAAGCTTAATCGAATCCGCTCAAACCGCGCGATCCAATTTCGATAGAAAGGTAGGGGCGCGCATTCCCTTGCGCGCCGATCAGGATCGAAAATGCGGCCGGCCGGAGTGACGCGCCGTAGCGGAATTAAACTGCAGCGCGCTCGGGTTTAATTTCTCCTGGTGCAATGTCGACTATCCCGCTCGTTCGGTATCGCCAGACGGCAAAGGCCACGAACAAAAGATCAAGGGCAACGAAAATTGCTACGTACGTCTCACCACCGATGCCGAAGCCGTAGCTATGAAGACCTTTGCCCAGCACGAAGTTCACGCCGTACCACGCCATTAATACAGCGAGAAAACAAACCACGCTCGCAACCGCCAGCCCGAATTGCGTCCACCAACCCGCCAGCCGGCCATGCAGCGCGAGGATGTAACAAAGAAGTGCGATCAACGCCCAGGTCTCCTTCGGATCCCAACCCCAAAATCTGCCCCAGGAATAATTTGCCCAGACTCCTCCCAGAATTGTGCCTGCTGCGAGCAACAGGACGCCGAGCTGAAGCACGCGATAAAGCCAGAAATGCATGGGCGCATCCGCGCGCGCGGCCGCCGGGTTCCGCGCATATCGCCATAACAAAATGTGCCCGAAACCCATCGCCAGCGCGAAAGCCGCGTAGCTTAGCGTAATTGTCAACACATGAATCGTGAGCCAGAAATTATCGCGCAGCACAGGCACCAACGGTTCGATGCTCGACGGCATGGCAATCGGCATTTGATGCACAAGCAACAGCGCGATGAGCGTGACCGGTAACGCCGCCAGCAAATAGATGTGCGCGCGATAACGGACAAAAAAGATCATCCCGAAAAAAGAGACCGCGAACGAAACCCAGATGATCGATTCATACATGTTCGTAACCGGCGGCCGGCCAGCGATCATGCAACGCATCACAATCCCAGCCGCCTGGAACACGAGACCGAATATCGCCACTGCCACACCAATATTTTGCAGCATGCGTCCCCGCTTGCGAAGATGTGCCGCAATCAGAATTACCAACGCAATTCCATAGCACCAGATCGCACGATAAAACGCTTCGAAATGATTATGAAAGTATTCGAGTCGTAATTTTTGATCTCCGGGATAAATCGACGGACTTAAAACCCGTAGATTTTCGCGAAGCTGATTTGAGGCGCGACTGAAGTTAAATCCATCCCCTTGCACATACGAGTTGGCAACCGTTTGCAATTGAGTCTGGAAGGATGCGACCTGCGCTTCGGGGTAATACTTCGACCATCCCGATGGATCGACCCACGGATCCGTTTCGCTTGTCGGCGCGGGGATGATGAGTAATGCGCTCCCATCCATTACGTGAGCAAGAAGCGTGAGCCGATCGCTTACACTGAGTGCTTCCTGTTGGACCCGGTTTAACGGTTTCTCTGCGCGCTTGAGCGCCTGCGCCTCAGTCGCAAGCCGCTGCAGTTCGGCCGATCCGGTTAATTGTGCAAAGGAAAATCGCCGCTGCGTCTTATCGAGCCCAAGTTGCTCAATCAACTGACCCGACGAGATCAAGACCATTGGCTCATTTTTCCAATCGTGCGTCTCGATCAAAGCCGACAAGACGAAATCATTCGGCCGCCATGTTCTTCCTGCCTTATCTGTGTATGTCGATCTTCCGGTAATCCGAATCAGCGTTTCTTTGGCAAATGTGTCTACTGGCTTGCGCCGACCGCCGTCCTGAATCGCGAGCAATCCCCACTGCTTAAAATCCAGAGCGCCAGTATCAGCAGTCGACGCATCGATTGCGCCAAAACCGATTTCTCCAAACAGCGCGCAGGCTGCTGTGATGAAAATGAGAAGCTGTAGTTTCAAGCGTCGCGAATGTAAGCCGGGCGCGGGTCATGTCGAGCAACGGATAAAGCCTTCCATCTAGATAAGATCGCCTGTCGAGAAGATTTTGGGGTGAGGAAATAATCCGTTAAGTACGCCAACAGGAGGACTAAAGTTGAAGAACTCAGACTTCGGCCTTTGGTTTGGCGTCATTTGGCGAGGGTATGAGTCTGTGCGGTCCTGAAAACGCAGACGGCAGTTTCAGGTTGGACGGAAACAAGCTGACTACCCGCGGCAAAGCGCCTACGTCGGAGCGTCATGCATAACTAAGTGCATGTATGCGCCTGACACGTTTCCGCCCGACTTCGCAACAACAACTAAAAACACAATAAAGAACACGGCGATTTTCGGAAACGTCGCTCTGCAATTTCTCGAAGTATTTTTGTAAAAGACGCAAGTAAACGCTTGCAACAGTCACGACCGATTTTAGAGTCGCGACCCGTGAAGAAAAGCGCAGCAACTCGGATTGGCACGCAACCATACCGGGTTGTGGCGGTCGGTGATACCATTATTAGCGAGCAAGGCTTGGTCGCGATCATTGGCCGCGACCCGTTGTACCGTATGTGCGGTGCCGCACATACTTTTGAGGAGGCGAACAAGCTCGTTCAACACCATCGCCCAGATGTGCTGCTCATCGAACCGTTTCTGGAAAGTCGCGATGCCATCCGCTGGATCAAAGATCTCGCGACGGAATTTCCGCGTATTCGCATCCTTGTCGTGACGCGGCAATCGGAACTGACCTATGCGGAGCGCGCCTTGCGTGCCGGAGCATCTGGTTACTGGATGAAGAACAGTTCCGTCAAAGAATTGATGCACGCGATTGAGACTGTGCTGGCGGGCGAGATTTACGCCAGTCGAGCAATTACTTCCGTTGTCATGCGTAAGTTTGCCGGTGGTCGGAATCTTCCACCCGGCCTTGATATTCTAAGCGATCGCGAAATAGCAGTGTTTGGCCTGATCGCTGCCAAGCATGGTGTTGGCGAGATTGCGACAAAACTCGGTATTAGCCGCAAAACGGTCGAGAGTCACTGCAAACACATCAAAGAGAAGCTCGGTTATCGCGATGCCGAAGAACTCAAGCGCGGCGCGCGTGAGTTGTTAGGCACAGTCGCAGGTTCACTGGAGACTCGGTGATGACTCTGTAGCCACCTCACGGGTTGCTGCGGCGAACAAGATTGAAACAAAGCAATCAAACAGAGGGCGACGAAGACAAGGAAGTTTCTGCCGAGGGACATCCCAACGCACAATCCCTGAGCCGTCAATCAGGGATTGCCTTAGGCCCAAATTCAGTGCTTTCCCCCGATAGGCAGTAAGCTGGTGTGCAGTTAGTCTTCGCGACCTCGCGACCTGACAAATCACGTCCTCACCCCCGACAAAGAAAATGAAAAAGAACCACAATACATCGGCATGTACGTCTGCGCTTCAGATCGCACTCCATTTCGCTCTAGTGTTCATATCTGCACTTCTTCTGGTTGCAGCGCCGATCGCACACTGTGCCGATATTATTTCGAACGGTCCGGTTAGCATTGTTCAGGGCAGCGACGCAATCAATCCCCGCCCTGGTACGCAAGGCGGCGGAGGAGAGTTCAACTCGTTGTTCTATGTGCAGCCTGGGGAAGGCGAGTCACCGCAGGCAGGCCGTTCGCACCAGCATCAACTTCCAGACCAACCATTCTTTATCGCCTACGAGCCGACAGCCGGACCGGTGCAATCGAATGACTGGTGGACCGGCGTCGGGCTTCAGTGGTATGTCGCTTCAATCGACGCGGGCTGGGCTGGTGCCTATAATGACGGCGTTATTCGGTCACAGGGATTCATCAGCGAACCGTTCTATTATCAGTTCGTTGATTTCACCGGGGCGAACGGCGGCGTAGAACCGCCGCTTCTACCGCTACACGGCCTGCGGCTATGGAACCAGAACGCCATTGCGGTTAAGACCGACGGCAAGGTTAAGCCAACTGACCCGTTCAACGCCGCGAACAACATTGTTGATCGCGCTCTGCTCGCGCCTGAGGTCCAGGCAGTCGTGACCGTTGGTTTGGAAGGCGCACATCCGATCGGCACAACTAAACCAACAAACTCGCCGTGGACGAACGTGCGGGTACGAAAGTACTCGGACTGGGGAAGCGTACTTGCCTACAAGGATGGCTCCAACGAAATGGAGATCACGATGGCCAATGGGTCGCCGTTCACATGGCTCGAGCGGACGCAGGGACAGGCAAATTTTCTGGTGTGGGCCGGAGGCTCTTCGGCCGGAGGCAGTGCGCCTACCGTGTGGCAAAACCAGAACGGTGTGCTCGGATTCACAATGGAAACCCCATTCAATCCGGACAACGGCATTCCCACCACTACATCCAAGGCTGCGTACGTGGTGATCGCCGATCAAGGCACCTGGGTGCGGACCGATGCCACCAGCGGCAAGCAGTCGATGTTCAGGAATACCACGGCAACACGCGTGGTGGTCCTTGCGATGCCCCATAACATCGGTTTCAGTACTGCGGTACTCGAGCGAGCGGCCAGCTATCTGATGCCGTTTGCGTGTAGGAAGATTGTCGGCACCCAGATCGACTATCCGCCCATTCCCGGTTCTCAAACTTCCGTCAACATAAATGGTGAGACCGTCACATTGGGCTACTCCCCAGCAGATCACCGGGTAGCTTTGCAGCTCCGGCTGGACACCCAGCCGTTTTTGCCGAACTGCACGGCGTCCGAGCCTATCCAGTTACTGTTTCCCCATCATTCCAAGTCGTTACATCCTGGCCAGAGGCCGCAGATCGATGGCCGGTACACTTGGAACAGTATTATGGGCCCGCTTAAACTCTACAAAGGGGCCTCATTCGTGCAGTTGCTCGATACGGACGGTTTTCTGCCGTTTTTCCCGGATCTGGTAGCCGATTCCAATTTGCAAAATCCACTTCAGGCGAGGCAGTTGGCGGTGGACGACGTTTACGAAACGATGCGCAACTGGTTTTATAAGGAAGAGTTTCAGACCGGTGGAAACCATATCGATTCGTTTCTGCGCAACATCGGTACCTACGATAATCAACAGTTCAACACCTACGAGCAAGGCCTTTCCACTTTGATTGAGTCGCTGATGATCGCGGATCAGTTGGCGCACTCCAGCAAGCTAACAGGCAACGACACCTCCACTAACAGCCTGCACGCTTGCCTGTGCAAACCGGAGACCCAGGTGGCGGCAGAGATGCGCGATTACATTTTACAGGCGCTCAAGGAATTGGTCGGACAATGGGCTGACGTTTATACAGCGCAATTCATGCAGTACAACCCAACCTTTAAGACCACGTACGGATTTCCAGCTGGTTTCGGGTCGGTTCAGAATCTGAACGACCATCATTTTCATTTTGGATATTTTCTGCGAGCTGCCGCGGCTATTGGTCGTTACGACCGAACATGGCTCGAGGGCTATGAGGGGTTCTTTGACGAGCTGCGCAAGGACGTCGCGAACTATGATCGTGCCGATACTAATTACCCATTCTTGCGTAACTTCAGCCCGTTCTATGGACATAATTGGGCTAATGGCACGAGTCAAAACGGCGCCGATCAGGAGTCCACGAGCGAAGCGATCAATTTTTCCACTGGTCTCATCGAGCTGGGGTTTCTGCTGGGCCACAACGAGTGGCGCGATATGGGCATGTACATGTACGAGCAGGAGATACTGGCAGCGGAACAGTACTGGTTCAATCAGGACGCAACGCTACCCAATATTGTACCGCGGCCCCCAATCGATCCTAATGATATCCGATACAACGGCAACTGGCCTGAGGAGTTCGTGACCTATAGAGGACCTGACGGCGGCGTCTGGCATACAACGCTGGCCGGGATCTTGGATCAGAGGTTTGTCAAACGCGAGACCTTCTTCGGCGGCATCGATGCGACCTATTTCATACACCTCATCCCGATGAGCGCCAACACGCTCTATGTGGGCAGGAACCAGGATTGGCTCCAGGCAACATGGAAGCAATATCTGCTCGATACGGGCGCGGGGGGAAATCCCAATTTCCAGAGCCCGTTTGAAACTTTCATCGCAAGCTGGCAGGCACGGATGGCGACGAGCGGCCAGGGTATTAACGGGACGGGGCTTACCGCAGCGCTGACGCGTATTGCGCGAGAGCATACTTTCCAGTTCTTCGGACCCAACACGATGGCCAAGTACTGGGCGTACACCAACTCCCTGCTCGGGCAAGTGGATGCATCGATCGTTGCTGACACCCCTGCCTATGGCGCATTCAAGGATGCTGGAGGAAGCAGCTCCTTTGTAGCGTACAATCCAACCGACCAAGCCATCACAGTCAATTTTAAAAACCGAGTAACGAACGCTGTTGTTGCTACACTGAGCGTCGCGGCGCAGTCCATTACGAGCAAATCCTCGGGCCGTACCTCGACATTCAAACCCAGCCAAATCACTACCCCCGCGGGCAGGCTTTATCTGGGCCCTACGACCGGTCCAACGCCTCTGCCAATGACCGGCCAACTCAGCAGCGCGCCGGGCACCTGGCTGCCACCCAATGGGACCTTTCCGTTCCCGAGGTTGTCAACTGATATCAGCAAGATCATGCCTTCGCTCAGCATCGTGCCGGTAGCTACCGGTAACTGCTCGGACATCGATTTACCTGGAGGCCCAAACTGCACGAACAGCAACGAAGCCTATGCCGAATGGACCGGCACTTTCAAGGGCAACGTTGTTGGTTCGAAGCCTTTCACCCAGATGACGGTGTACACCGACCCGGCACTTCACATCGGATGGCAGCAAGATCCGAACATCCGTGCAAATACTCACGTCAGAGTCGAATACTTTTTTGATTCCAACAATACGGATCCCGACAGAATTGAGGTGTACACGCTGCCATCGGTACACGGCAACAGCTTTGTGATGTTACAAAATAAGATGACCCCCTACTACTTCGGGTGTTACAGTGACAGTTCGAACTTTGGCGCATGTAACGGCATGGAGTCGGGCCTCTATGGCCCGGATAATCCGGATCTCAGCCCGGGCAAGATTCAGCTGGACAATCGATTCGCCCCGGCGGCGCCGTTCCCTGCCAGCGTGACTTGCGGAAAAATAAAAGTGCAAGTGTACGGCCAGGCAGGTGCGGACAATGCAGCAAAAATACCGGTACCAATCTCAGTGGGTACCTCGCCGCTGTTGGACAGAGCATCCTGGGTACAGCCGCCGTACGACGGGGGCGAGTGTTCGCCGAAACGATAAATTTATTCGTTTCCGTTTGCGCAAGCTGAACCAACGCAGCTAACGTAAGTTCCGTGTTCAGCTTGACCATGCTC
>Ga0137364_10001217_pt1 | contig 11844 bp, 10 predicted proteins | sample SagtaG_10_FD_104798 | JGI IMG/M metagenome (GOLD analysis project Ga0137364, IMG submission 104798) | Vadose zone soil microbial communities from Sagehorn Ranch, Mendocino, California, USA - Sage1_L_20_16 metaG | ecosystem: Environmental > Terrestrial > Soil > Vadose zone | place: USA... | reverse complement strand
TGGTGGGTCGGGGACGGTCACGACCTCCACTGAATGGCGGCCGGACAAGAGGTCTTCGACCTGCTTTTTCGAATAAGGAGACAGGCAGACGACGCGGGCGGGCACCGGCCGTCAGGCTATCACTTAGGAGGAGATGAGCATGGGTTCGATCACCAAGGTCGCCCTCGTCACGGGCGGCGGGTCCGGAATTGGAAAGGCTGTCGCGCTCGCCCTCGCTGGCGAAGGCTATGCGGTCGTCGTGGCCGGTCGCCGCGAGGAGCCTTTGCAGGCAACGGTGGCGGAGGGGTCGAAGCTGGGCGCGCGCGTGCTGAGCGTTCCGACCGATGTCGGCGACCCGCAGTCGGTGAAGGCTCTTTTCGCCCGGACTGTCGAGGCGTTCGGCCGGTTGGACCTCCTGTTCAACAACGCAGGTTCAGGGGCTCCGCCCGTGCCGCTCGAAGACGTTACCTTCGAACAATGGAAATCGGTCGTCGATGCAAATCTCACCGGTGCGTTTCTCTGCACCCAAGAGGCGATCAAGGTCATGAAGAGCCAGCAGCCGCGCGGGGGGCGGATCGTCAACAACGGCTCCATATCCGCCCACGCCCCGCGGCCGCACTCCGCGCCGTACACCGCGACCAAGCACGCGATCACCGGCTTGACGAAGTCGACTTCGCTGGATGGCCGCAAGTACGACATCGCCTGCGGCCAGATCGACATCGGCAACGCCGCCACCGAGATGACCCAGGGCATGGTGAAGGGCGTCCCTCAAGCGAATGATGAGATCGCCGTCGAGCCGCGAATCGAGCTCGAGCACGTGGCACGCGCGGTTCTTTACATGGTCGGCCTCCCGCTCGAGGCCAACGTCCAGTTCATGACCGTGATGGCGACGAAGATGCCGTTCATCGGTCGGGGATAACATCGACGCCCGGATGACGACGCATCCCCTGACCGGAACCCGTGTGATCGAGGTTGGCAACTACATGGCCGGCCCGTTCTGCGCGATGCAGCTGGCCGATCTGGGCGCTGACGTGATCAAGGTCGAGAATCCGGATGGCGGCGACACCGCGCGCGACTCGGCGCCCTTCCTGGACGGAGAGTCATCGCCGTTCATGAGGCTCAACCGGAACAAGCGCTCAATCGCGATCAACCTCAAGGCCGCCGAAGGCAAGGAGCTCTTCCACGAGCTGGTCCAGGGCGCGGACGTCATGGTCGAGAACCTGCGGCCGGGCACCATGGCCGACCTCGAGCTCGACTACCAGCGCCTCTCGACGCTCAATCCAGGCCTGGTCTATGTCGCAGCCTCGGGCTGGGGCCAGACCGGTCCTTACTCTCAACTGGCGGGGCTGGACATCATGGCCCAGGCGATGAGCGGGCTGATGTCGATCACTGGCGAGCCAAACGGCAACCCGGTCAAGGTGGGCGTGCCGATCTGCGATCTGGTCTGCGCGCTGTATGGCACGATAGGCGCCCTCGCCGCACTGCATGTACGCGAGCGGACCGGTCGAGGGCAGTTCATCGACGTGTCGCTCTTCGAGGCGGGCGTTTCGCTGGAGGTGTGGGAGGCAGGGCGCTACTTCGCGACTGGCGAGGTCCCAGGCCCGTTGGGTTCGGCCCACCAGGCCGCGGCGCCATATCAGGCGGTCCGCGCCGCCGACGGCTACTTCACCGTCGGCGCAACCACGCCACGCAACTGGCGGTCGTTCTGTGACGCGCTCGGCCACGCGGAATGGGCGGACGATGGGCGTTTCCAGGACAACCCCTCGCGCCACGCGCGCCGGGACGTCCTGATCCCGATGATCGAGCAGGTGACGTCGCGCGAAACGCGCGGGCACTGGGTATCGCGGCTGCAGGAGGCGGGCGTGCCCTGCGCCGAGATCCAGACATACGACCAGGTGTTCAACGACCCGCAGCTGCAGGCGCGCGACTTCTTCTGGCAAGGACGGCATTCGAAGCTGGGCGACGTCGAGCAGATCGGCTCGCCGATCCATTTCTCGGACACGCCGGTATGGCAAGGGCGGGCCGGCCCGGGACTCGGGGAGCACACTTCGGAGGTGCTGCGCGCGCTGGGGAGGACGGACGCCGAGATCTCCGAGCTCAAGGCCAAGGGCGTCCTCGGAGGGACATGAGCGAGCCGGAACTCCTGGAGGAGCGCCGTGGAGAATCGGGCGAGATCGTATGGCTGACGCTCAACCGCCCGCAGGCTCGCAACGCTCTCACCTTCCCCATGTACGACCGCATCGGCGAGGTTTGCCACGAGGTCAACGCAGACCCATCGGTCCGAACTGTCGTGTTCATAGGCGCCGGTGGGCGTGCGTTTGCAGCGGGCACGGACATCTCGCAGTTCCGAGCCTTCGACAAGGAGGAGGACGCGCTCGCCTACGAGGAGCGGATGGACCGCGTGCTGGGTGCGCTGGAAAGCGTGCGCGTGCCGACAATCGCGGCCATCGCGGGGGCGTGCACCGGCGGTGCCGCCGGTATCGCGGCCGCCTGTGACCTGCGCATCTGCACTCCGTCGCTCAAGTTCGGATTTCCGATCGCACGCACGCTCGGAAACACACTCTCAATGGCCAACTTCGTGCGCCTGACGATGCTGATCGGCGTCGCGCGCGCTAAGGAGCTGATCTTCATGGCGCGACTTGTGGGCGCCGACGAGGCGGCGGCGATCGGGTTGGCGAACGAGGTGGTCCCATCGGAAGAGGCGCTGGAGAAGCGGGTTATTGAGATCTGCTCCACGGTCTCCACACATGCACCGCTCACGCTGGAGACGGCCAAGGAGGCGCTTCGCCGTATCCGCGTGCAGATGACGCCGCGGGACGGGGGTTCGGACCTGCTGATAAGGGCCTACATGAGCGAAGACTTCCGAGAGGGGATCGACGCATTCTTCGCCAAGCGCCCGGCCCGGTGGAAGGGCCGCTAGACCTTGATGCTCGTCCAACCGGCGGGTCCGATCCCGACGCGTTTGGCCGCGACGGCGGAAGGCAAATCGTAGGAGCGACGTCTCTCTGACGCGCTAAATTCTGTTAGTCGAAGTAGATGCCGCCATTGACGTCCATCACTTCGCCGGTCACATAGCTGGCCTCTTCCGAGGCTAGGAAGAGCGCCGCGCTAGCAACATCTTCTGGTACCCCGCTTCGCCGCACGGGCGCCGTAGTCGAAATGGTGCGGTCGAGCTCGGCCTCCTGCTTAGGGTCGAGTGCCTTGGTTGCGATGCCCGTGAGAATGAACCCAGGCGCAATCGCGTTGCTAGTGATGCCATAAGGACCGAGCTCACGGGCCGCAGCTTGGCAAAGCCCAATCACACCCGCCTTGCTGGCGGCGTAATGGGCAGTCCCGATGATTCCCCCTCCCTGCTTGCCGGCGACGCTGGAGATCCAAATGACCCGACCCCAACGGCGAGCCATCATTCCTGCGACTACGGCTCTGAGGCAAACAAAGCCTCCCCGAAGGTTGATTGAGAGCAGCCTGTCGAAGTCATCGGTCGAGAGCTCCCAAATGGGCATGCGCTGCGTTACGCCTGCGTTGTTGACGAGGATGTCGACAGGTCCCACCTCATGCACCGCGGCCTGAACTGAGCTCTCGTCAGTCACGTCCATGAATATGGCACGGCCCGCGGCTCCGATCGCCGCAGCGTTGCGGGTGACGCCATCGATGTCAATGTCGCCTAGCACGACCTCGGCGCCAGCCGTTGCCAAAGCACGGGCGATCGCATTTCCCAGTCCAGTTGCAGAGCCCGCGCCGGTGACCAACGCGACCTTGCCGACGAGCGTCACACCTGACATCTTATGTATCGTCAGACGTCAGTCTCAAGAACCTGAATTCGATTAGTGGCCGGTATGGCGCTGATCGGACTGCTGACGCCGTGGGCGGCGCTCTGGCCGAAATCCGGTCCGTGAACGCGGGTGCGTCCATTGTTCACCACCACGGCATTCAGTTCGAAGCGGGAGCCACTCGCCGCTCTGAAGCCGGTCAGTGTCGGTCCGGACGTTTCGTACAGCAACGCAGCCGATAAAGCGTGGCAAACGGCGGCACTCGGCGGCACGCAGCGAATTAAAGGCGCCGATTCTGAACGGGATACAGGGATCTGCTAACCGCAAGGTTCAGGGTTCGAATCCCTGGTCCGGAGCCAAATCCGAATACAAGACTCGGCTCGGGCGAGGTCGCCGGGAAATCCTTACTACGATCGCACTACAAGACGTTGTAGTAAGCCCTATCCAGATTTGCCAGCTCCCCTATGCCGCCGCGCCACGCGAGGCGATTTGGCGGCGGCACGTTCGGCCCGCTTCACTTGACGTGCGGCACGTTCGCGTACCCGTAGGTCGGGATGAGTGTCCCGAAGGCGCCGCAGAAGGAGCAACGCATTGTCACTGCCGACCACACGGCGTAATGCGGACATGGCCGCCAGACAAATGTCCGGATCCTCAGCTAGCTTTTCGAGGGCAGGCCTGACCCGCGCATCCTTTCGATATCTCCACAACGAGTCGACGATCATTGCGCGCGCCATGCCGTAGTCGCTGTTTTGAGCGAGGTCCAGGAGCTGATCAAGGTGCTGGTCGGTCGCGACCGTTGCGAGTGCGTCTCCTATGGACCAGCCGACACTTTGGTCCTTCGTAGCCCACCTACGAAACATTTGAAGCAGCACGTCGAACGCTGCAGGGCGCGCCCATGCTCGCCCCAGGTGTCCAGCTACTGCGGTGATGGCTTGCCGGTCAGTCAGTTCAGGCATCGCTTTGAGCAGAACGGGCATGGCTGAGCGCTCATCGAACGTCGACGGTCGGAAGTACTCGGTGTTGTTTACAAAGCGACCGAGGTCAGTAGTGTCGATTCCGGCCCGATTCAGCTGTTCACGGAGTCGGTCCCAGTCGTCGTGCACACTCACCATCATGGGAGATGTAGTCGAGACTCGGACCGACTGGGGCGTAGGCGCGACCCTTTAGCTATCGCTCAGAGAGGAGTTCGTCCATTCGATCCGCAGCATGCCACCGCTGCTCGAGTGGTGCAGGTCGTGGAAGCGCCGCTATGGGAGGCCGGCGCGTTCGAGCACCTCGTGGAACGCTCTGCTGATGAGAGCTATGCGAAGACGACAACCCTCGCGCCGGAAGTCTTCGGCTTCGCGTCGATGATAAGCAGCCGACAGCGAAGGAAAATCTTCGTGGCGGTGGTGCTCTGGGCCTTAGTCCGAATGCCAGGACCTTTCATCCTCAACGCCCTGGCCAAGAACCTGGAACTGGCTCCCGACGAGCTCCACTTCCTTGCGGGCCAGCTACCGCCGGACATGGTCGCCGGCAGCACAAGTTGATCCTGTTTGAGCCGGCTGCGCCTCATCGATCGGCAGCACGTTCTCAGTGCGTTGAATCCCGGCCGCCCAGGCTGGGCTCGTTGGGCCCGTTAGGAGACCGGCCGGTGCGGCCCGCAAGCTAGTAGAGGATCGGAAACGATCGAGCGTTTCGACCACATCTGGCGCCGGCGCTAGCAGCAAAGTTCGAAGAGCGTCCACTAAGGGGAGCCATCTTCGACTTTAGCGCCGTCGCCTACCGCCTTACGGGCGGTGATGGGCGTACAGCAACCGCATAGCAACGCGACGCCGCAGCCGGTGATCCGGACCATCGACCCGCGGCACCATCCGAACTCAAGATGAGGTCTACCTAGTTCGAAAAATGGTCGGACCTTGCGGTGGCCTCGCGCGTCCTCTTATTAATGTCGACCGAGCGAAGCGCGGCGCCTAAAGCGATCGAACCCGACACGCCAGCTGCAGCATCAGCCGATGCTCCGGATCCTCAGGATCGAGGTCCAGGAACTCAAACAGTCGCCTGACTCGGTACGCGACAGTGTTGCGGTGCAACCCGAGCTCTGATGCCGCGTGGCCGGGCGAATGCGGGTGATTGAGGTATGCCTCGAGCGTTCGAATCGCCTCGCGGCTCTTCCTTGGGCCAAGTCGATCGATCGACTCGAGCAAGTGATCGATCATGGCCCGCGAACCCTCAAGCGCGTAGAACTGCAACAACATCCGGCGAAACCCCAGACCGAAGTAGGCGAAGGGACGATCGGGTTGCTTTGCAGCTCGCGCCGCTGTGCAGCCGGCACCCGCCTCCGCAGCCGACGTCCGCAAGCCACTGATCCCTTGATATGAGCCGCCGAGGCCGCAGTACAAAACAAGGTCCGGAAACTTGGCTTTGATGTCAGCTATGACTTTGCGGGCGATTTCTGTGACCTCGCCGACCGGTGATTTCGGTTCAGTTCGATCAGCGCGCACGAGGATCACGGCCGAGCCGACAGTCGCGCGGTGCCAGGAGCCGCCGTGCCGGCTGGCAGTATCCAGGGCACGGGCAGCAACCGTGAGCAACAACTCGTGCGACAGCACTTCGTCGCCTCGTGTCAGCCGAGCGAGATTCTCAAATTCGAGCCGGATAGCCGTCAGCCAGCCGTCGATGGGAACACCCATACGCCGGGCTCGCGGGACGAGTCTTTCGGCGTTGTCGGCGTCGGTGAGCAGCAGCTCAGCAAGAACGGCGGCGCGCGACAGGATGGGCCTTTCCGAGGCCCGTCGTGCGGCGATCATCTGGTGTTCCGCGACTTGAGCCAGGCGATTGAGGACCAGACTGGTGATCACGTCGTCCTTTGAATGCGTCGCTGGAAGCGCAAACCAGGCTTCGTCCGTGCCGTCGACCATGACTTGAGCACCCAGCTCGCCATCGTCGGGAGGACGCGCAGCGATCGGCACACCGAGCTCCTCGGAAACTGTTGCCAGCACATCGCTCAGTGGGCTTTCTTGCGCATCGGCCCGATCGAGCGTCTCCGAGACGGCGCCGGCGCGGGCGAGCAAGCGGCCGACCTCGCCGACCATCTCGTCGTGGGCCGCCGTGATCAGCAGGGCAAGATCGACCCCGGGAGCGATCGCCACGACGCTGATGCGGTAATGGACCGCAAGATCCTGCGCGGTCGACGGGAGACTCTGTTCGCCGAAGTCGGTGAGGCACAGGGCGGGGATATTTCGCGTGGCTGCGCGCCGGACGGTCATGACCAGCCCGTAGCGTGCAAGGTCCCGGGATGCCGCAGTGGTGAGGATGACGATGCTGTCGGACGAGGCACCGGCCAGCCCATGGGCATCTTCGAGGAGGACGACCCGTCGCACCTCACGGTCGTGGCCCGCGGCACAAAGCACGCGCGTGCTGCGGGCTATTTGGGGAGCTTCCAGGACCGCTCTCAGCTGCGTCATGGCGAAGGTTGCAGCATTGAGCATAAAACAGGCTGAAAATCAGTGCGATCAGCCGATGACAAGCGCCTGAGTCGGGGCTTATTCTCGGCCTTGGATCGGTCCAACGCGGTCCAAAGCTCTTTGCGGATGGGGGATTCGAAGAGCCGGGCTAACCGGCTACAAAGATGTCAACCCGTATCGGTATTGACGTCGGAGGCACCAATACAGACGCCGTCCTGATGGACGGTGAGCGCGTGTTGGGCGAGGTCAAGACCCCGACCACCACGGACGTGACCAGCGGCATCGTGACGGCACTTCGCCAGCTCGTCGCCGACAGCCACGTAGAGCCGGCGAGCGTGATGGCGGTGATGATTGGCACCACTCACTTCACCAACGCGGTGGTGGAGGCCAAGCGGCTGATGCCTACGGCGGCGATCCGCCTGGGCCTGCCGGCCACGCAGGCCTTGCCGCCGATGGTCGACTGGCCGCCACGGCTGAAGCAGGCGATCGGCAACCACGCGTATATGTGCCACGGCGGCCATGAGTTCGACGGGAGGCTCATCTCCAGGCTGGACCAGAACGAGCTCCGCAAGGTGGCCGAGGACATTCGGAAGAAGGGCATTCGCTCGATCGCAATTTCGTCCGTCTTCTCGCCCGTAAACGCCGAACTGGAGCTCGAAGCGGCGCGGGTTTTCGAGGGCGAGCTGGCCGGTGTCATGGTCAGCCTCTCTCACGAGATCGGGCGCATAGGCCTCTTGGAGCGCGAGAACGCCACGATCATGAACGCCTGCTTGCGCGACCTGGCAGTGCACATCGTCGAGGCCTTCGACTCAGCCCTTCGTCAGGTCGGTATCAAGGCTCCCGTCTACTTGAGCCAGAACGACGGCACGCTGATGAGCGTCGACTACGCAGAGCGCTATCCGGTCGCGACCTTCGCCTCAGGACCGACGAACTCGATGCGCGGCGCCGCATTCCTGTCCGGGCGTCTCGACTGCGCGGTCGTGGACATCGGCGGCACGACCAGTGACGTCGGGGTGCTCCAGCAGGGCTTCCCCCGTGAGGCTTCGGTAACGGTCGAGATCGGACAGGTGAGGACCAACTTCCGCATGCCAGACGTCCTTTCCTTCGGACTCGGCGGAGGCAGCCTGGTGCGGTCCAACGGGCAGCTCCGTATTGGGCCCGACAGCGTCGGTTACGAGCTGACCAGCAAGGCCTTGATCTTCGGCGGGGAGGTGCTCACCGCAACCGACATCGCCGTGGCTGCTGGGAGAGCCGAAATCGGGGACGCGCGCGCGGTCAAGAGTCTGAAGCGCGACACGGTCGACCGCGCGGTCGCGCTCATCGAAGAGTCGATCAGCCAGGCTGTCGACCGGATGAAGACGAGCGCCGACCCGATACCGCTGGTGGTGGTGGGCGGCGGCAGCATCCTCCTCGGCGAGCGCCTCGCCGGCGCGTCGGAGCTTGTCAAGCCGAACCACTTCGCGGTCGCCAACGCGATCGGGGCCGCCATCGCCCAGGTTGGCGGCGAGGTGGACCGCATCTTCGCCCTGGACCAGCTTGGGCGAGAGAACGCGCTGGAGCAGGCCAAGCAGGAGGCGATCGAGAAGGCGGTGGCGGCCGGCGCGCGCGAGGAGACGGTGAACATCGTCGACGTCGAGGAGGTCCCGCTGGCCTACCTGCCGAGCAACGCCGCGCGGATTCGGGTGAAGGCCATCGGCGAGTTGGCGCTGGAGGCCGAGAGCGTTGTGTGACGGGCCGCGATGAGCCGCATTCTTTGGATCAATCCGCTCGGAACGTCCGTCTTCGACGCCACGATCGGCGCGGAGCTGAACCGCGTGAAACGGCCGACCACCGAGGTGGAGGTGCGCTCGCTGAAGCGAGGCCCTCACCACCTCGAATACCACGCCTACGAAGCCTGGGTCACGCCGGACGTTCTGACCACTGTCGTCGCCGCCGAGCGTGAGGGATTCGACGCCGCCGTGATCGGCTGCTTCTACGACACCGGCCTGCGAGCCGCGCGCGAGGTTGCCACCAGGATCGCGGTGGCCGCGCCGTGCGAGTCCGCGCTCCATATCGCGACCACGCTCGGCGACTCGTTCTCGGTCATTGTCGGCAGGCGCAAATGGGTGCCCGAGATGCGCGACAACGTGACCCGCTACGGCTACCGCGAACGGCTGGCGTCATTCAAGGTGGTCGAGCTGGGAGTGCACGACTTCCAGAGCGATCCCCGGCGCACCGAAGAACGGCTGACCCAAGCGGCTCGTGACGCTGTCGCGAACGACGGAGCCGAGGTCGTCGTCCTCGGCTGCACGGCCGAGTACGGATTCTTCGAATCGCTGCAGGATGAAATCGGCGTGCCGGTGGTCGACGCCACGGTGGCGCCCTTCAAGTACGCGGAGATGTTGGCCGACGTGGCCCAGCTGGGCTGGCGGCCCAGCAAGATCGGTGGCTTCGCCACGCCACCGAGCAAGGAGCTCGAGGCTTTTGGGCTTTCTGCACAGCTGGCGACAGGGCCACAGGCAGAGCCTGTGGCCCATCCAGGGAGGTAACGATGAAAAGAAGGGAGCGTAGTTTTCTGGAGGACCTCCAAGCGGTGGAGGCATTTCACGCCATGGTCACGCGCCGAGATGTGCTCAAGTACGGCGCGGCCGCCGCAATGAGCTTCGGCGTGATGGACCTGATCGCGGCATGCGAGCCGGCTCACAACACCAGCACCACCTCGACCTCGAAGACACCTACCGACACACTCGTGGTCGCGGTCGAAGGGGACATCGACACGTTCGACCCGGCGTTCACCGTTGGCAGCAAACCGGCGCAAACGACCATCCAGAATACGTTCGACCAGCTCACCCAGTACAAGCACCAGGACAAGACGGTGGCGGGTGTGAGCTTCACAGGCGTCGACACCGAGTCCATCGGCGGCATGCTGGCCGAGGGCTATGAGACGCAGGGCAACCAGGTCATCTTCACTCTTCGCCAGGGCCTCACCTACAGCGACGGGACGCCAATCACTGCGCCGGTCATCGAGCAGGGCTATCGCCGCATCTTCGAGGCGCAGGGCATCTCGTACTTCCTGCTGAGCATGGCCGCGGTGCCTGATCCCAGCCACATCAAGGCGCTCGATGATCGCCACGTAGCCATCCGCATGGATGCTCCAAACCTACTGCTGATGAAGAACAACACGATGCACAACACGAGCGCGCTCGACATCAAGGACATCCAGGCACACGCCACGGGCAAAGACAAGTGGGCGACCGATTACTTCAAGAAGAATCTCGCCCCGGGCAACGGACCGTTCATGCTCGAGGAGTACGTACCCGGCGATCGCATCGTGCTGAAGGCCAACCCGAGCTACTACGGGGACAAGCCGAAGCTCGCCAGGGTGATCCAGAAGATTGTGCCCGACGCGGCCGAGCGCGAGTTGCTGATCAAGCGCGGCGAGGTCGACATGATCATGGTGCCGCCGATCCAGGACCTTCCCACACTGAAGCAGGATCCCGGACTGCAGGTCCTCACGTTCCCCAACCCCCGCAACATCTTTCTCGAGATGAACAACAAGATGCCTCCCTTCGACAAGAAGGCAGCCCGTCAGGCGGTCTCGTATGCGGTGCCGTACGACAGCATCCTGAAGGACGTCTATCGGGGATACGCGCAGGTCAATCGAAGCATCATCGGCAATGGGATGCCATCGAGCGACTTCAGCAGCTGGCACTACAACACCGACCTGAAGAAGGCGGCCGACATGCTCTCCCAGGCTGGGTTCCCCCGCGGACAGGGCGCGCCTCCCATCACGCTCACCGTGCGCGCCGACTGGCAGGAGGCCGAACGGGCGGCGATCCTCATCCAGTCGAACCTGAAGCAGATCGGTCTCACCGTCTCCATTCAGAAGGTCGCCTTTGCGCCCTTCAACGAGCAGGAGCAGGGCCGGAAGCTGCACATGTGGATCGATGAGTGGCTCTCCTGGGTCAACGACCCCTGGTACCACATGAGCTGGAACGTCAGCTCGACCAGTCCGACCAACTACGTCAGCTACAACAACGCCGCGGTTGACGATCTGGTCAAAAAGTGGACCCTCTCTCTCGACGTGCAGGGCCGGATCGACGGCAGCAAGGAGGCACAGAAGCTGGTGATCGATGACGCTCCGCACGCGTTTCTCGTCGGAGCGAACTGGAATGTCGTCCTGCGGAGCAACGTCAAGGGGTACGTCTATTACAACGACGAATTGAATCGGTACGCGTACATGTACAAGTCGTAGGCCAGCCGGCCGGGTAGCGCGGCATGGCCTCCCCACGGCTACTGCTGTACGCGGCGCGTCGCGTCCTGTTGATCGTGCCCGTGCTTCTCGTCGCGCTGTTCCTGGTCTTCGCGCTTACGCGGGTCGTCCCCGGCAACCCGATCGATCGGGTTGCCGGTCCCTATATCTCCAACGAGCGACGGGCCGAGCTGAAGCACGAGGCTTACCTGGACCGGCCCTTCTACGAACAGTTCGCGCTCTACTTGCGCGACCTGTCGCAGGGCAACATGGGGACCTCATACACCACCGCCCAGGACGTCTCCAAAGACCTGCGTCAGCGCTTTCCGGCCACTTTCGAGCTGGTCACGTACGCGATGCTGTTCGCCGTCCTGGTGGCGATCCCGCTGGGCATTGCTGCGGCGATCAAGAAGGACTC
>Ga0137364_10001215_pt1 | contig 11851 bp, 12 predicted proteins | sample SagtaG_10_FD_104798 | JGI IMG/M metagenome (GOLD analysis project Ga0137364, IMG submission 104798) | Vadose zone soil microbial communities from Sagehorn Ranch, Mendocino, California, USA - Sage1_L_20_16 metaG | ecosystem: Environmental > Terrestrial > Soil > Vadose zone | place: USA... | reverse complement strand
TTTCACGCTGCCGGTGCGGGTCGAAGCACAAGCGGGGCAATCATGAGCAAGCGCATCCTGGTGATCGAGGATCAAGAGGACAACCGGCAGATACTGCAGGATCTGCTCACGAGCGCCGATTTCGAGGTGATCGAAGCCGTGGACGGCGAGGCAGGGGTTGCTGCGGCCGCCGCGCAAAGGCCTGATCTCATTCTGATGGACATCCAGCTGCCGTTGCTCGACGGCTATGAGGCTACTCGTCGAATCAAAGCGGATCCTGCGCTCCGTGCCATCCCCATCATCGTCATCACCTCATATGCCTTGAGCGGGGATGACGAAAAAGCCCGCGCCGCTGGTTGCGATGCTTACTTCAGCAAGCCCTTTAGCCCGCGTCAGCTCCTCGCGAAGGTCCGCGAGTATTTGTCGCCAGGCGCGCCGACGGGGTGATCGAATAGTCGCATGTTCGACGTCTCTTATGGGTCAATCGCGTCGTTTCCACCGCGGAGCCACCTTGACCGCTTCACCCCAATGAACGGACCTGTCCGACCGTGATCGGCTGGTCCGAGTCGTGCCAAGAACCGACTCATGCACCGCAGCAAACGATGTTTTCAGATTGCAGTATCGCCGTAGGGACGCGAATTACTTCTCACCTCCGCACACATCAATGCATGCAGCGCGACGATTCGCTGGCACATGGGGGTTGCCCTTGTGCTGTGCTCGGAGGCTTCTGGTCAGGGGGAATAGACAGCTCCACGGTGGTGGACACGGGGCGCTGTTCGACCGCGACTGGTTTTGGGCGCATCGCGGCGTGATACAGGTTGGGTTCGATCGTCGCGGTGATGTCCCCGAAGCGCCCGCGGTAGACCTCTAGGTTCTCCATGACGCGCTGGACGTAGTTGCGCGTCTCGGCGAATGGAATGCGCTCAACCCAATCGACGGCGTCGATCTTGGAATGGCGCGGATCGCCGTGCTGCGCCACCCATTGCTCGACCCGGCCGCGGCCCGCATTGTAGCCGGCAAAGGTCAAGATGAAAGAGCCGCCGTAGTCCTTGAGCAGAGCAGAGACTTCGGCGGCGCCCATCTGCGTATTGTAGACTCGGTCGGACTTGAGACGCTCCCAATCGTAGGCCACGCCGAACCGCTTGGCAGTGTCGCGCCCGGCCTCTGGCGTGACCTGCATCAACCCGACCGCCTTGGCCGATGACATGTCGCCCTGATCGAAGCCGCTTTCCGTGCGCACGATCGCATAGACGATGCACCGATTGAGTTGAGAACCGACCGGCCTATAGTTCGGCACGCCGATGTCTGGAAAAGCGTACAGATCCATCGGCAAACCTCTCGCCAGCGCCGTCTTGCCGACCAGCAGCATCGCCTGGGCATCGTTGTAGCGTGCAGTGAGCTTGCCGAGCCCCGCGATCACGGCGGGGTCGCTGCTCTCTTCAGCGAGGTCGGACACGAACGAGAGGACGAAGTCCCCCTCGCCAATCTCGTACAGAATATCCGCGGCGTGCAGCAGTTCGCTCGCGTTGGCGTCCACCGGTACCGGCGGCGAACGCAACAGCACGACGTCTTCGAGGCCAAGCCGGGCGCGTGCCAACTGGCCATAATAGGCGGTAGGATAGCGGGCAGCGGCCTCGTATTGCGCGTGCATCTCCTCAAGCTGGCCGGTCGCCTCGGCGACGCGGCCCCGCCAATAGGCGGCACGCGCAAGCACAATCGGATCGATCATGCCGTCATCGACGTGGGCGAAATGCCTGAGCGCCGTTGCTGGATCGGCGAGAAAGCGCAGTGCGATCCAGCCGGCCATGAAGTGGAGCTCGGCACGGTAATAGGGATTAGCCGGAGGTGCGGAGTCGCGCACCACCTGATAGGCGGTTGCTGCATCGCCGAGATCGATAAGCTTGCGCGCCAACGCGCGACGCTCGCGCCACCACTCGTCGGTGTCTTGACGCTGCAAATCCTCTTGCGACGCGGCGAGCGTCAGTTTGACCGCAGCCGCAATGTCCTCTTTGGGCGTCACGATGCGTCCGTGAAAATTTGAGCCGGGCGTGTCGTTGCGCAGCAGCCAGTGCAAGCGGCACAATGCGTAGCCCAAATCCTTGCGTGCGTCGGCGCGGACCGCATTGAGCAGCACCCCGCCCTTGGCGGATTTCGCCTCGGCGGCGGTGCACGCCTTGACGATCGCAACTTGATCGTCGCCGACGCGTTTCGCGGCGCGCATCGCAGCGCCAAAATCCTTGGCGCCAATGCGGCGGTCCATGCGCGCCACATGGTCCGCGCGGGTCAGCACGTCGGGGAATGCGGCGAGCACTTCGGCTTCCAGATCGGGCGACAATTGCGCCGAATGCCACACCGCGCGAACCTCGCTCTCGGCGTCAGCGCGATCGCCCTCTCCCCTTTCGACGCGCGCGAGCGCAAGCCGGCCGATCGCGCCCGTCGGTGCCTCGCCGACGAAGCGCCGCACCGTGGTGCCGTCGCGCCGCTCCCGCCACAACCTCACCTCCGCGCGCCGGCGTAGCAGCGGCATACTCGGCCAATTGGGATTGGCGCGCATGAAGGCGACGTAGCGGTCGAAACCGGCTTCACTGTCGAATTGGCGCAGCAGTGCCCATTCGACGAGCTTCGCCGCCACCGGATCGCTGATCGATGCTGCGAGCGCGGTTGCGTCCTTCGGCTTGCCCCGGCGCACCAGCTCGATCGCTTGCTTCGCCGCGGCAAGATCCGGTGGCAGCGGCGCCGCCGCATCCCTATCCACCGGTTGCTCAATCAGGTGCTTGTGGTGCTCTACCTCGACCGCCTTCTTCCGGTGCGGCGACACGCGCTTGTGGTGCGCCACCTCGGCCACCTTCTTCCGGTCCTGGGACATGGGCTTGTGGCGTGCAGCGGAAAACGCATCGGCCGCGCCGAGCGCACCCAGGGCCGAAGCGACCAGCCAGACCAGAGCACGCCGGTGCATGCCTCTGAGGTAGCCCTTGACCTCTGAGAGCTCGGCCTGGTCTCGACCTTCGCAACCGGCGAATGCCACAATTGGGTTTTCTGGTCGAGATCGATTCACGTCAGTTAGATCGATGGCGACTTACGTTGGGTGCCCGCGTTTTAATGTACGGCAACCATTCAATGACGAAGGTTCCGTCAGTAAGCTCACAGGACCGGACGGATACTTGATTGCCTGGAATGCTCGACAGGGCGACGTTGACAGCCTCGCACAGGTGTCTGCGCTTACTTGCCGACTGAAAGTGAGCGCCGTTGAACAGATCTATGGTATCGAACAGTATTGCGAACGCTTCGGGAATTTTGAATAGCTCGCGGTCCGAGTACCTCGCCACCTGTTTTACGAATATCATTGCGGTTTCAGCAATGTCACCCACGTCAGCGCTCCGATCGTTGGAGGCACGGGTTCACGAGTCGCGTAGACTCTAACTGTATCATCCCTTTCATCGAGTTCTGTGATATAATTACCACACAGATTGAAAAAGCGGCGGTAGCAGCTACTCGAGCTGGTGATCAACCGGAAACGGCGAACACGCTCGGCTTCACCATCCCGCCTTCGCTTCTTGCCCGCGCCGACGAGGTGATCGAATAGGTCTTGAAATTGGCCCCCGTACGGCGGCTGCCAATGTCCGAGTCGGGTCAAACTCGGCCCTCCGAGCGTTTCCGCTGCACGTCCGCTCAGGGCCCGCAAGCGGAATTCCAGGCGGCACAGTCCGGCTCTGTCGCCTGCAAGCCGTCATGGCTTCTCGTGAGCGACATCGCTCGCGATTCGATGCGGGGCGAGGCGCGCGGCGAGTCATGGCTATTGACGCTGAGGGCCGATCTGGCATTGTCCGAAACGGGGGAAATAATGACTGCTTCGTCATGCCGTGTGCTCATGGTCTATCCGAGCTTCCACGCGGAATCCTTTTGGAATTACGCGGAAGTGTGCAGCTTGGTGGGCGCCCGCTATCCGGCTGCCCCACTCGGCCTGATTACGGTCGCCGCGCTGTTACCGAAGACGTGGGAAGTCCGTCTGGTCGATCGCAATGCTGGGGATTTGACTGAGCAGGATCTCTGCTGGGCCGACGTAATCATGACTGGGGGGATGCTGAACCAGCAGGCCGACACCTTGGAGGTGATCAAGCTCGGCCAGCGCCATGGCAAGCCAGTCGTCGTCGGAGGTCCCGACGTAACCTCAAGCCCGCATATTTACTCTTCGGCGGATTTTCGAGTTCTCGGTGAGGCGGAAGGAATTATCGACGAATTCGTTACTGCCTGGGACTCGGGCGTGAAGTCGGGGATGTTCGCGGCAGAAAAGTTCCAGGTAGACGTGACGAAGAGTCCGATTCCGCGCTTCGATCTTCTCAAGTTCGACCAGTATCTCTATATCGGCGTGCAGTACTCTCGGGGCTGCCCCTTCACCTGCGAATTCTGCGACATTATCGAGCTCTACGGACGGGTGCCACGCGCCAAGACTACGCCGCAGATGCTGGCGGAGCTCGAGCGACTGCACCAGCTCGGCTATCGGGGTCATGTAGATTTTGTTGATGATAATTTGATCGGCAACAAGAAAGCGCTCAAAGCCTTCCTCCCGCCGCTGATCACCTGGCTCGAATTGCACGACTATCCCTTCGAGTTCTCCACCGAGGCATCGATCAATCTGTCCGATGACGCCAAATTGTTAGAGCTGATGCGGCAGGCTAATTTCTTTGCGGTGTTCGTCGGCATCGAGAGTCCCGACCCCGAAACGCTGGTGTTAGCGCGCAAGAAGCAAAATACCCGTCGTGATCTCGCGTCGAGCATCCACAAGCTCTATTCCGCCGGGATGTTCGTCACCGCAGGATTTATCGTTGGTTTCGACAGCGAAAAAGGCCCGATAGCCGATGCCATGGCCGACTTCATTGAGGAAGCCGCAATTCCGGTGTGCATGGTCGGGCTGCTCTATGCGCTGCCCAATACCCAGCTTACGCGCCGCCTGGCTAACGAGGGGCGATTGCATGCTCACTACGATCTGGCTCCGGCCGGGGACCAATGCACCCAAGGATTAAATTTTGAGACGGCGCGGCCGTTGCGCGACATCCTGGCGGATTATAAGCGAATTCTCGAACGAGTATTCGACCCTGTGGCCTATGCCAGGCGCCTTGACCGCCTCGCGGCGCTCCTCGATCGATCGGGTCGTCCCCGCGACCTGCCCGAGGGCGACCTTCGGCGCCGATTTGCCTCGGTCGAAGCCGTCCATAGGGTCATCAACCAGATCCCCTCGGTACGTGAGCCATTCTGGCAGAGTTTCATCAGCTGTGCCAAAACCAACCCGGCGGCGCTACGCTACATCGTGATGCTCATGGCGCTTTACCTCCACCTCGGCCCTTATGCGCAGCACGTCATCGCGGCGATCGAAGGCCGGATTGCAGCGCTCGACCTGAGTACGGCTCAAGCCTTCGGTTCTTCGTCGCGGTTGACGCTGGCTGGCTAGGCACTGCCTCGACGGATGACCCGATGTTGTATGCCCTGGGTTAATGCGCACAGCATGGGACACCAGCGCGCTTGCTTGCGAACCCTTGCTTGCGAACCCCACGGTGGTGGGCCGTCGCAAGGCGCTGAGCTTAACCATCCCGCCTTCGCTGCCCGTCCGCGCCGACCAGGTGATCGAATGAGGCGCCGGGGCGTCTGTGCTGCTGGTTCCGCGAAGTCCGTCTTGGGTCGATGCTGTTGAAAAAGGGCCCGTGAAAACTGGCGAACAGTGATTCCGTCCGCTTGAGATATCAGCGACGGTGATTCGCCATGATGGGGCAGCAGACGAGCGATCAGAGCCAACTGTTCTACCTGTTCAACCTCGAGGGGCGTATTCCGGCGGGTCATCTCTTGCGCCGGATCAATCCGATCGTGACGCGGTTACTCGCGGGCATGCGCGAGAAGTCATTTTGTCCGAGCGTGCCCTGTGCCATCTGCCAACGCCACCAAGCGGAATTTCTCTCGATCCACCATATGGCCTCGCGAAGATTGACATCGCCAGCATTGCGATCCCGCCACCATCTATGCACCGACGGTCGAAGGTCAGTCCAAAAAATCCAAGCAACCAACAAGCCGCTTAGCAGTATCAGAAGCGTCTCGCGTTCGGGCATGATGTTGCCCCACCAGCGAAGCGCTTCTGGCAACTTTTCAAATCTGAGCGGTGAGATAAGCACTGCAAGCCATAGACTGAGCGCAGCCAGACCGTTCCTTACTTGAATAATGCGTTTCCACAACTTAGCCATGTGCCCTCATCATTGATCCCGCCTCAAGCAATCGATCCAATTCTTTGCTTCGTGGACCAGGTCGCCTGCGGAACGGCTCCAGATCGCGGATCAATATCGCGGCATCCATCAGCGTGACGAGGCGCGCGAGCGTTCCAGCCCTGGTCAGTTTTCCCCCAACTCTTGTCTTGGAACTCTTTCCCCTCTCAACGCGTATCCAGGGTAGGAGGCGGATGATGTACCGGAGGCAAGAAAATACCACAGGTTCTCAGATGAAGAAGCCCGTGGTTCCTCAGAACGATAACCGACAGCGGAGTCCGCCTGGCGTGCCAATTTGCCCAGGTTGCCGCAAGCCGATGGTATTTAAGGTCAAGAGACCCCTCCCGCACACGGAACTTGCGGAAGTCATCTATCGCTGTGAAACCTGCGATGTCGAAACAAGACGGATGGTGAAAGACCTCTAGGCGAGCCCCCATGGATGCGATAAATCAATATCGGGCCAAGGCGTGGGAGTGTTTGTCCCTTGCGGAAAACATGAACGACCCCGAGCGGCGTGCTGAGTTAATCCGATTTGCCCGGCTGTGGATGTCGCTTACGAAGCCGATGGATGAAATCCGGGGCGCCTACGAGTTGCCGCTCGGCTAGCCGAGCAAGGGAATGCTCGCCCCGAGGACACTAGGCCGACTTTGCTAACCTGTCCGTCGCGTCTGCCCGTTCCAGCCATTCATTTGCCATCACGATCAGATGGTCCCGGGTCTGGGGGTCCGGACACTCCTTCGCAAGCTTCAATAGCCGAATGGATTGGTCTCGGCAGAATTCTTGTTCGCTGTGCTGCATACCCACCTCTTCCCTCGCTGACCCCGGAAGGTATGTAGCTGCCCGAGAGGGTCAAGAGATTTCACGCAGCTGGATTAACGCAACAGTGGATGCTGCTGCTCGGGAGGGAGGCAGGCTAACCAAAACCCCGGCCTTTCGGTCGGGGCTTGGCCCCTGGACGGCGGGTTGAGCCTTCTTGGGGGAAGGGCAAAAATCGGCCGCCAGGATAGATAGCTTCAACGCGCGGCCCATCCAAACGGTTCCGCCCGCTAGCTAGGATGCCTCCTCCCGTCTTGGCGTCCCTCGCTCGGCTTGCTCGGCAAGCTCGCGCCATCGCTGGGCGAGCTTTAGCCGTCGGCTCTTTTCCTCGGGGTCCGATGCCTTGTCTGCCATACGAGCCCAAAACTCAGCCTGCTCCCGGTAATGGTCCGCGTCGGCCATAATCGCGTAAGCATCGGGGCGACAGCGAGTTCCGCGCCGCCCGTAGGGCGGGCGCCTGCGGCCGTGGCGGCTAGCTTCCGGTGCCCCTGGACCCCGGGGACGGGCCGTCGAGCCGGAGCGGAAACAAGTCTCGCCATCCGGCCGAAATAGGCCCATACTGCTTTCACCATCGGTAAAAACGAACAATGAAGAGGCAGCCGGTGGCCGAGAGACCAGTTGCGCTCCCGCCTAGGAAGGGCGCGACCATGCCGATAACCCCGCTTCTCAAGAGCAATGGCTTCTTCGATCCCGCAGCGACGAAAATTTTGACGGCGGCCTTCGACACGGCATGGCAGATGCTGAAGATCTCCGGCAACGTCCTGGCTGCCGATTATCGGGCTGCCGCGACACGGGAATTGCTCGCCAAACGCATCATAGAGGTGGGTCGCCAGGGCGAGAGAAACCCACTTCGTCTTGCAGAGGATGCTTTAGCCTTCTTAGCAAACTCGACACCATCGCGCGGCGCGCCGCCAGGGCGAGACTGGTAGCGCCGCTAAAGCGAAGCCCCGGCTCTTGGCCGGGGCTTTGTTGCTAGAGCGTCCCGAGCCTTCACGAATCTAATCTAGACGACGCAAGAGGTCAGCAATCCTCGCCGGAACGGGCTCTTTGACGCTCTCGTTATACATCTGCCGAAGGTGCTCGCCGACGCGCTCTCTGATAGCTCGGGCAATACGAACCTCGGCTTTACCAACAGGCCTTTTCTTCCCTGGATCTTGGGCCTCCGGCATGGCGCATTCCCCGAAAGGATGCCGCCTGTCGGGTGGGTAACCATTACCCCTTTCAACTCGTTCCCTTTGAAATGTCGGGCGCCACACAAAAAGCGACCACTACCAAATTACCCGACGAATGTGGCTCGGAACGCCGTCTTCAAATTTTAGCGGACACCATCAAGGCCCCGGCACCATCGCGCCGTTGAAGCGCGGGACGCGCCCTACCATCCATGCCGTTCAGCTTGGGCGGCCATCTCGCGCCAATGGCGTGCCACCTCTTTGAACATCTCCTTGGCGTGGATATCCATTGCGGCTTCTACCTTTTCCTCACACTCAGCGGCCCTGGCTCGATAGTAATCGGCCTTGGATGACATGCAACTCCTCCCCGGAGCGCATTCAATTGACCCGACCTGTTAGGGCAACGTGATCTAGTGTAATTCGGCCGCTTCTGGGACGCTTTGGTCCGCCTGTTCCGCTAGCTCGCGCCATTGCTGGGCGAGCTTTAGCCATCGGCTCTTATCCACCCCGCCCCGACTTTGGAGCGCATCGCCGTTCGGGGGTCTTACCGTGTCAAAGTACACGACCAGACAAGGTCGGCTTTGGAACCGTAAGCGGCTTTCATTCACGGTAGGCGGTACTTCCGAGATGTGTAGAGGCGGCGACGAGCTTAGAGGGTGCCACGCACTCCAATCCCGCCCCGACTTCAACAGCGGGTTATTCTCAGTGTCTGTCGGCCTGCGTCGTACCCACGGATTGGGCCTGATGCCTGTCAAAATCTACTACTTTTGCTCAACTTTGATCTCGTTGAACTTGGATAGCGCTCGTTCGAATTTATCATTGAAAAGCCACATCGCGTTCAGAATTTCGCGTACCGTTGCGCAAGTAACCCATGATCGTCGGGTCGGAAATCGTGAATTTAGCCAGGTTGCCCGATTTGAGAGCGGACCTGGTCGGACTGGGAATAATTTGCATCAGCTCAAACAACTTCATCTGATCAATCGGATCCGGCAATACTCTTACGATCGCCGGTATTTGCGGGAAAACATCTGCGTGTGCGTTCACAAGCGCGTCTCTGACGGCGATCCAGTGATTGAATCGGCGATCCAGATTGCCAACCCGCGCCTGTTCCCTGTCGTCGCGAGCGCTCAGAGAAGGATCAAAGGCTGCGATCGACTTTTTGATCGCTGCCCAGTTCCTTCTACCATTTTGCCTTTCAGATGTGCCTGTTTGGAAACTCCCCTTGTACTTGTTCGACCGCGCATTCCCGATGTTTTGGTTGCCATTTGTCTCAGCAAAGAAGATGCCCAGGCTGATACGACCTGCCACGTCGGCATGTGCCGCATCAAGGCCCCTAGCCCGTGCAATATCGGTTCCCAAAACCACAACGTCCTTAAATGGAGTATTTGAGTTTTGCGCATTGGCGGGTGGCGCCTCCATGATGGTGAAAAGATTTGTATACTCATCTAGAAGCGACTCATTGTCGGCATCGAAGTACGCTGGAGGAATCCCAACTTTATTGGGTCCTCCTATTTTCGATGGAAGAGCGTCGGTGAGATCTTTATACGCGCTTAGCATGTTGTTACGAGCAAGATAAAGTGCTTGTCCCGGCAGGTTCGGCAGTTGTTGATTCGAACTGATCTGCGCTCGCCGCTCACTCAGGATCGACTTAAAGTCGCTTACTGTCTTGTTGTACGAAATGAGTGCATCCAATTGTGATTTCGTGAGTGCGGAAGGCTGAGCCTGTGCGGGGAAAATGAAGCCGACAGTACGGATGCTGGACGGACCGAGGCATGTGACCGTGTCCGTTATTGTATCAATTGCGTTCGAAACCGACACCGTGAAGAGGAGCCCGAAGCCAAGAGCTGCCGCACGCGCTCTAGGCACTACTGGATGAGGGAGGCGCGCTACGGCGCTGACGCCCGCAATCAACTCGAAAATCGATGGTAACTGATGCATCGGGCGTTCTCGCCAAACCCACGCGACTGGTACGTTGGATGATATGGTCGTACAATGATGGATGATATAGAGGTTCGGGTTCTCGCCTAAGTCCCCATTAGGGTGAGCGGCCCGTCCGAGAGTGGTCAAACGCTTGGACGTCGCGGCCGAACAGCGTTGCGAGGCGAGCGCGCCGCGCAAAAAGCCTCGACGGCGTCGGTCACCGCCGTGGCGATCAGCGCCTGCCGCTCAGGAGAGTCCAGCAGCAATTCCTCTTCGCGATTGACGATCGAGCCTGCCTCGAGCAGGACGGCGGGCATCCGCGTGTTGCGGAGCACGATCAGTTGGTCATAGCGGTAAACTCCGGCCTCAGCATCGACGAGCTGTCGTCGCCGATTTCCCATGAATCTTTCGGTGTAGTGCGAGGTGTACTGCAGCCCGCGCGCCTTGAGCTGATTACCCAACAGGCGGCCGAAACGCAGGCTGCCCCTGAAATCCCCATTGTCGATGGAGACAAAAATAGAATGACCCTTGAAGCGGTCACTGAAGGCGCGCTCGCGGCCGCCGTACTCCCATTTCTCCACGAACTGGTCCGGCACGCCGTCGTGATGGATCGATAGGAAAAGATCGGCGCGGAGACTGTTTGCGCGCGCCGCTCGCTCAAAGAGCCCGCGCCGCGGCGGTGCGGCGGTGATCAGCTCGAGGGTCTTGGCGAAACCGGCAGCGGTCAGGCTTTGCTCGATCTGGTTCGCAAGGCGCAGGTTGAACATATATTCCGTCGCGCCGCGGGAACTCAGCACGCCGTGACGTTCGACGGTGTGGCCGACGTCGATGATAACGCGGAATGCCGAGCGGTTGCAGTTCGAGTGATCCGATCGGATCGGGGAAGCGCCGGCAGTCTCACCCCATGCTGTATCGGAAGCGCCGCGTGAAAGCAGGATTGACAAGACGACGAGCGCCATCGTCCCGACTCGCCGCGGACCGCTCATCAACACCCCCCTGTTTGACCTTCCTCATAGCGAGGTGAGCTTCGCGCGTCTACGCCCTCGTGTTGTCAGGCCGGTTTAATGACGCTTCGCTCTCGCCTGGAGACCTGCGGATATGCCGGCGGTCGCCGCTGTGCCTACCCTCACACCGGCTGGTGATGCGGGGCATCGAATGTCACGCCTGCACGGGGTCCCGGCCAATGTGAGGGCGGCGCGGCCAAGCTCCGTGTCCTGGAAGGCGCGTGACACAGTCCGGTTCGCCCGGCGATCGGCTTTTGAGTGCTTCGATTTACCGACTCGTACCGACAGGGAAGCGTGACACTGTCGCTCTCCAAAAGCCCCTTCCGTGCAGCCCTGGCCTCGGCATCCACGTCATCCTCCCGCGCGCGCGCGTAGGGCGCGTCGCGCCCACCCCCTTGATGCCAAGCGGATTGATGATCTCGTCCGGCTCATCGACGAAGATGACCCTTGATGTCTTGCACATCGGCATTCACCGGTACGTGGTACTCGGCGATGTTGGCTTTCATGATCCGGCCGAGCGGGTCGTAGTCCGAGACCTGGGCGGGCGCGGCCTTGAATTGTGGCAGCGCTGATGGCTGCGCAAAGTTTCCGATTTTGCGCCCCTCCCGTGGAACTACATGCGTACTGTCGGATTGCATTTAAAATTTTGAGGGGCGGGGGCGCGGACCCAGGACGAATATCGGATAAGGGGAATAAGCGGTCGAGCAGCGCGGGCCGA
>Ga0137364_10001212_pt1 | contig 11870 bp, 10 predicted proteins | sample SagtaG_10_FD_104798 | JGI IMG/M metagenome (GOLD analysis project Ga0137364, IMG submission 104798) | Vadose zone soil microbial communities from Sagehorn Ranch, Mendocino, California, USA - Sage1_L_20_16 metaG | ecosystem: Environmental > Terrestrial > Soil > Vadose zone | place: USA... | reverse complement strand
CGTCTCGGCCCGCCACGTCAAGGGATTGCTGCAGGAGCGCGTGCACACGGGCTGCACCGTGATCATGACCACGCATATTCTGGAGGTGGCCGAACGCATGGCCGACCGGATCGGCGTCATCGCATCAGGACGTCTTGTCGCCGAGGGCACGCTCGCCGAGCTGCGCCAGCAGAACGGCGCCGGCGACACCAGCCTGGAGGACATGTTCATCGCGCTGGTCGACGTCGAGGCCGCTGCTGCATGAGTTCGGCGGCCGCATTGACCGGGTTCGCCCGGCACGAAATCCGGCTGGCATGGCGCGACTGGCTGGCGATGATGACGGGCGGCCGCCGCGGACGAAAGCGCGCTGCGGTCATAGGCCTGATCGTGTTTGCCGCGATCCTGCATTTGCCGGCCTACGCCGTGATCGGCCGGTTTGCCGATCTAAAGCCGCCGCTCGATAAATCAACCCTCATCGTCATCACGGCGACGATAGTGCTGGCGTGGGCCCTGATGCTGTCGCAGGCCATCGAATCCGTGACACGGGTGTTTTATGCCCGCGCCGATCTCGATCTGATCATGTCGTCGCCGGTTAAGCTCAGCAACGTGTTTTTGGTTCGCATCGCGGCGATCGCGCTGTCGGTCATCGCGATGGCACTGTTGCTGGCGACGCCCTTCGTCGATGTTCTCGTGGTCGGCGGCGGGATCAGATGGTTCGCGGCTTTTGGCGTCGTCATCGCGATCGGCTTGTCGGCAGCGGCCGTTGCGGTCGCGGTGACCATCGTGCTGTTTCATTTGATCGGCCCCAGCCGGACCCGGCTGGTTGCGCAGATTCTCGCCGCGATCGTCGGCGCCGGTTTCGTGATCGCGCTGCAGATCGCCGCGATCCTGTCGTATGGCACGCTGTCGCGGTTCGCGGTCCTGACATCGGACGCTGCGGCGGCGTTTGCACCCGATGTCGACAGCGTGGCCTGGTGGCCGGCGCGCGCGGCGCTCGGCGATGGCCACGCACTCCTGCTGCTGCTGGCCGGCGGGCTCGTGTTGCTGGGCGCCGCGATGTCGATTTTCTCGCCACGCTTTGCCGACACCGTGGTCAGGGTTTCGGCCAATGCCGCGCGGGTCCATCACGGCCCTCGGACAAAAGGGTTTCGCGCCGGCTCGCGGCAACAGGCGCTGCGCTGGAAGGAATTCGTGCTGCTGCGACGCGATCCCTGGTTGGTGTCGCAGACGCTGATGCAGCTGCTTTATCTGGTGCCGCCGGCCCTGATGCTGTGGCGAAGCTTCGCCGACAGCACCCTGGCCATCGTGCTGGTCACGCCTGTCATCGTGATGGCGGCGGGCCAGCTTGCCGGCGGCCTGGCATGGCTGACGATCTCGGGCGAGGATGCCGCCGACCTGGTCGCGACCGCACCGTTGCCGCCGTCGCGCGTGACCCGCGCCAAGATCGAAGTGGTGCTGATCACGATCGGCGTCATTTTCGCGCCACTGATTGCCGCGCTGACGTTGGCCTCGCCGTGGCAGGCGGCAGTCACCGCGACAGGCGTCATCATCGCGGCAGCATCGGCTACCGCGATCCAGCTCTGGTTCCGCGTGCAGGCCAAGCGAAGCCAGTTTCGCCGCCGCCAGACCTCGTCACGGCTGGCGACCTTCGCCGAAGCCTTTTCCTCGATCGGCTGGGCCGCGACCGCAGCGCTGACGCTGGCGATGCCGATCGCGGGGCTCATTACCGGACTGACGACCGCCGGCATCCTCGCGGCGACCTGGAAGATCAGCCCGCGGCGGGAGTGAAAGCTTTTGAGCCATCCTTGATAGCAAGCCATCTTGCCTTACAGATGTTAGTCGAACATCGAGGCTTCCCATGAGCACGCTCACCGTTACTGCAACAGGCCAGGTCACGCTGCGTAAGGACCGGCTGGAACATCTGGGCGTCCATCCCGGGAGCTAGCGGCCGAACTACGCCTTGATTAATTCCATCACCGCATTTGCAAACGCTTCGGCTCTTCCTGCGGCAGATTGTGTCCGGCACGCGGGATGATGTGATGGGTCCGGCGCGCGGTAAATTTCGCCGCGGTGAGCTTGCCGTCGGTTGCCGGGGCCACTCCGTCCGCGTCGCCGTCCAGCGTGATGGCGGGGACCGTGATGGCGGGCAGCGCCGCCAGCCGGCGCTGGATATCGGCATAATACGGATCGCCGTCAGCGAGACCGAAGCGATGACGGTAGCTGTGGATCACGACATCGACATAGTCGGGATTGTCGTGCGCCACCGCCGTCCGCTCGAATGTCGCCTCATCGAAATGCCAGTTCGGCGACCATTGCTGCCACAAAATTCGAGCGATCCGGCGCCGGTTGGCGGCGAGCCCGGCCCGTCCGCGCTCGAGCTGGAAATAATACTGGTACCAAAGCGGCACCTCGCGCTCCGGCCGCGCCGGGACCATAGCCTTGGCGATATCCTGAATAAGATAGCTGTTGACGCTGACAAGACCAATGCAGCGATCCGGCCACAACGCCGCGCCCACGCAGGCTGCCCGTCCGCCCCAATCATATCCGGCGAACACGGCGCGCTTGATGCCAAGCGCATCCATTAGCGCCATCAGGTCGGCCCCGATCGCGGCCTGCTCTCCCGAGCGCGGCGTCGCCGGGTCGCGGAAACGGGTCGGACCGTAGCCGCGCAGATAGGGCACGACGACGCGGCAGCCCTGCGCGGCGAGCCGCGGGGCGACGTCCACATAGGAGTGGATGTCGAACGGAAAGCCGTGCAGCAGCATCACGACCGGCCCGTCCGAAGGCCCCTCCTCGTAATAGGCGATGTTGAGAACGCCGGCATCGACGTGTTTGAGCGGTTCCAGCCGCCGCGTCGGGGCCGTGCGCGCCGGGGCCGCTGATGATGCAGCCTGGGCGAAGACTGGTCCCCTCGATGTGAGCTCCATGGCTGCAACTCCTGTCAGGGCGGTGCCGAGAACGAGGCGACGCGGCCGGTCGATCTGGTCGGGCATCGTTTTCTCTCGGATTATTCGTTTAATTTGCGCAGCCGCCCCGGTTGAGGAAAAACAATTTTCGATGATCCGCCGGAGCTGTCCTCAAAATTCCGGGGGACGGCAATTCAGGCACGGGCTCCCACTCCGGGTCACGCGCGAGGGCACCCTTTTCCGGATCATGCGCTGGACGCGTCATGACGGATGCAGAATTCGGCGATACAATGTCGCCGGGCGTTACCTCAAGACGGACCTGCCATGTTGCGATCCATCCCTGTCGTCGTTGCCGCGTTGTTTCAGCTGATCGCTGCAGCCGCCGCGCAGGAGGCTTCGCGGAGCGAGTGTCTTGCGATGGCCAATGGAGGGCCGCGCGCGACGCCGGTCAGCCTCCGCCACGCCACCGCGAAGACCGACGAGGTCGCGATCACCTATGCCGGCCATTCGACTTATTACATCGACACCCCCGGGGGCGTGCGGATCGCGACCGACTACAGCGGCGCCTACAGGACCGGGCGCCTGCCCGACGTCGTCACCATGAACCGGGCGCACGGCACGCATTACACGCTGTTTCCTGATCTGCACATTCCACACGTGCTGCATGGCTGGGGCGACGGCGGACAACCTGCGAAGATCGCGCAACGCATCGGCGACGTCTACATCCGCAATGTGACGACCGACATCCGCCGCTATTTCGGCGACGATTCCAACGCAGAGATGATCAAGGACGGCAACTCGATCTTCATCTTCGAGGTCGCCGGCCTCTGCATCGGCCATCTCGGGCACCTGCACCACAAGCTCGACGAAAGCCACTTCGCGGCGATCGGCCGGCTCGACGTCGTGATGGTGCCGATCGACGGCACCTATACGATGTCGCTCGACGGCGTCTCCGACATCACGCGGCGCTTGCGCGCCTCCGTTGTGCTGCCGATGCATCGCTTCATGACCCCGCTCGACGAGTTCATGCGCAAGATCGGCCAGCAATTCGAGATCGATATGCGGAGCGAACGGACGTTGAAGATCTCGCGAGAGTCGCTGCCGGCTACGCCGACCGTGATTATTCTGGATGGCGTTTGAAACATCGTCATTGCGAGCCAACGGATCGCAAGGACAAACTACAAGCAACCTCAGGGAGTGAACTTGATGGCCACCAGCACTGCCCCTGCCTCGAAGAGCGGGCTGTATGCCGATCCGCGCGAAGACTGGCTTGCGCAATATACCGAGGAAATTCTCGATCCCGAGCGACCGATCGTCGACCCCCATCATCATCTCTGGGACCGCGGCGGCTTGCGCTACATGATCGAGGAAATGGCCGCCGACATCGCCTCCGGCCACAACGTCATCGCGACCGTCTATGTCGATTGCCGCTCGATGTATCGGGCCGGCGGACCGGAAGCGTTCCGGCCCGTGGGCGAAGTCGAGTTCGCCAACGGCGTCGCGGCGATGAGCGCGAGCGGCGGCTATGGCAAGGCCCTGATCTGCGCCGGCATCGTCAGCCACGTCAATCTGCTGTTGGGAGACGGCGCCAAGCCGGTGCTCGAAGCCGAGATCGTCGCCGGCAATGGCCGCTTCCGCGGCATAAGGCATTCCTCGGCGTGGGACGCCGATGCCGATGTCGCCGGCATGTATGCGATGCGGCCGAAGGGCCTGTTGCTCGATCCAACCTTCCGCAAGGGTTTTGCCTGTCTTGCGCCGCTGGGTCTGAGCTTCGATGCGTGGCTGTTTCACCCGCAGATCGGCGAACTCACCGATCTCGCCCGCGCCTTTCCGGATACCAGGATCGTGCTCGACCACTGCGGCGGCCCGATCGGCACCGGCAGCTATGCCAACCGGCGCGAGGAGATCTTTGCAATCTGGAAAGCCTCGATCCAGGAAATCGCAAAATGTCCCAATGTGGTGGTGAAACTCGGCGGGCTGGCGATGTGCCTGTTCGGCTATGACTTTCACCTGCGGCCGAAGCCGCCCTCCTCGGAACAAGCAGCAGTGGCATGGCGCCCCTATATCGAGACCTGCATCGAGGCCTTTGGGCCTGATCGATGCATGTTCGAGAGCAACTTTCCGCCCGATAAAGGCCAGTGCAGCTATCAGGTGATCTTCAACGCCTTCAAGCGCATCGCCGCGCCGTATAGCGAGGCCGAGAGGACCGCGCTGTTTTCCGAGACGGCGACGGAGTTTTACCGGCTCAAATTCAACTGACCGCACCATCGACAGTCTCAGCCATGTCCGGTTGCGGATAGAGTCTCAGGAAATCCGCGGTAGCGTCGCGGGCACGTCGCGTGATGTCGCCGGGGTTCGGCCGATCGGCGACCCGAAGCAGCAGGCCCATCATCAAATTGCCCCAGAGCAGGCCGGCGAACTGCTCAGCCATTTCCTTGGGCTCTCACCCACGACAAGCCTGGATGACCGAGCCCTGGTCATGATCTCTCGCAACGCAGCACGGCTCGTCTCTACGCCAATGGTGTTCAATGCGCGGGCGACCTCCGGCGCGCACCGCCTGGGCGATCGCCAGCCTGCCAACCAATCCGTAAAGCTCTCGCTTCGAAACATGGGCGCGCGTCGCGATCTCAAGCGTGCTGGTTTCGGCATAGCCGCTCGCCATGAACGCCGAGAAGGCGGCGTCGAGGATGCGCTGGCGAACCGGGGTTTCGTCAGCACCTTCCCCACTCGGTTTCGACGTCGATCTCGTCGTTATCATCTTTCCCTTGACGCGGTGTCGGATACGATCGAGAGGCTCGGCGGCGCGAGGCCCACGACTTTCGAGGCATTCGTGCGCGAGGCCCACGTGAATTGATGACAAAAACGGCCTGACATCGACCCGAGAATGGCCGTCATGGATAGGCAGCGTTTGATAACCGCGGTAATATTGCCGCTGGTGCCGGGGGCCAGCGTCGAACGTCTTTCACTCGAAGGCGCTCGCAAACACTCGCAGCGACAACACTCGCAGCGACAAACACTTGGAGCGACAAACGCTTGGAGCGAGAGGAAAACATGAGCGAACCGGCGCAGCGAATGATCGAGAGCAACGGCATCCGTCTCAACATCGCCGAACAGGGCGAGGGGCCGCTGGTGCTGTTGTGCCACGGCTTTCCTGAATCCTGGTATTCCTGGCGTCATCAGATCGACGCGCTTGCCGCCGCGGGCTTCCACGCCGTGGCCCCCGACATGCGCGGCTACGGCAAGAGCGACCGGCCGGAGGCGATCGATCAATACACGATCTTCCATTTGGTCGGCGACCTCGTGGGCCTGCTCGACGCGATCAAGACCCCAACCGCCGTCATCGTCGGCCACGACTGGGGCGCCGGCATCGCCTGGCAGGCGGCGCGCCTGCGCCCCGACCGCTTCCGCGCCATCGCAGCCCTCAGCGTACCGTTCCGGCCGCGCAGCCAGGTGCGCCCGACCAGCGTGATGCCGCGGACCGCGGACGCCCAATTCTACCAACTGTATTTCCAGGAACCCGGCGTCGCCGAGGCAGAGCTGGAGCGGGATCCGCGCGTGACCGTGCGCACCATGCTGTACGGCGCGTCGGGCGAAGGCGTTGCCGCAATCCGCGCGGCCGCGGCAAGCAGTGGGACCGCCCCGGACATCGGCATGGTGCCGCGCGAGGGTGGCATGTTGCGGGGCGCCGGGGCGCCGCCGACGCCGCCAACCTGGCTCGGCGAAGCCGATCTTGACTTCTACGCCGCCGAGTTCAAGCGCAGCGGCTTCCGCGGCGCCCTCAACTATTATCGCAACATAGACCGCAACTGGGAACTGATGGCGGCTTTCGACGGCGTGCCGGTGACGGTGCCGGCCCTCTATGTCGCCGGTGACCGCGACATGGTCGTCGCCTTCCCGGGCATGGATCAGCATCTGGCCAATCTCAAACAGTTCGTCCCGGCACTGCGCAAGGTACAGATGCTGCCGGGTTGCGGCCACTGGACCCAGCAGGAGCGCCGCGGCGAGGTCAACGCCGCGATCATCGATTTCATCCGCAGCCTGCCGGCCTGAAGGGACCGACCGCGGCGAACTGCGCAAGTCACCGATGCCTATCGCGCGCTGGAGAGCAACGATGCCGCCGACAAGATCGTCATCGACATCCACGATCAAGCTGCTCCGCCAGCGCCCGCGTCGCTTCGATCACCAGTTCTCGTATGACGTCCGCACATCGAGTTCGAACGACCAGGCTCGGCGCGGCTGTTTGTGAAGAAAGACGAAGCCATCGACAATGCCTTCGATGCTGATCAGCCGCTCTTCGCGGCTGGCGGCATCGGGAAATCGCTTCTTGATTTTCTCGCCGCCGATCGCGCCATCGACAACCACGTGACCGACATGGATGCCATCGGCGGCATATTCCTTTGCCATCGCCTGCGCCAAAGTGCGCAATCCGGCTTTCGATGAATTAAAGGCGCCAAAGCCCGGGCGTCCTCGTAGCGATGCGCTGGCCCCGGTGAACAGCAGCGTGCCGGAGCCCTTCGGCACCATGCGGCGAACCGCCTCGCGGCCGAACAGGAAGCCGCCGAAACATACGACGCGCCAGCTTTGCTCGAAATAGCCGGCTTCCATGTCGATGATGCGGCCCGGCGTGTTATTGCCGGCGTTGTAGATGGCAAGCTCGAGGTCGGCGCCGGCCTTGTCGAACAGCGCGACGATATCCGCTTCACTGGTGGCATCCGCAACAGCCGCCGTCGCGCGCCCTCCGGCCGCAACGATATCGACCACAACGGCGTCCAAGGCCGCTTGCGTTCGACCGCCGACCAAAACATGCAGGCCCTCGGCCGCGAACCGCTTGCACAATTGCGCGCCGAGGCCCTGGTCCGGTCCTACACCGATGACAATTGCCGTTCGCATATCAATCCCTCCCGCACCACTGAGCGTCGATATTGTTGACGTCCGATGTGGTTGCTCGCCTTGTGGCGCGCAATAGGCTATGGGCTCGCAACATCCTGCTGCCGGATGCGGTTTGAGGACGCTGGCCTCACGCCCACTCGCCCTTGCGGAATACGGCAACGCGGCTGCCGTCGGTGCGGACACCGTCGATGTCGATCTTGTCCGAGCCGATCATCCAGTCGATGTGGATCAGACTCTTGTTGCCGCCTTGTGCCGCGATCTGCTCGGGCGTCAGGTTGCCGCCATCGACAAAACATTTCGAATAGCATTGGCCGAGCGCGACATGACAGGCGGCGTTCTCGTCGAACAGCGTGTTAAAGAACAACAGCCCGCTGTAGGAGATCGGCGAGGAATGCGGCACCAGCGCCACTTCGCCGAGGCGGCGCGCGCCCTCGTCGGTATCGAGCACCTTGTTCAGCACTTCCGCGCCGCGGGTGGCCTTTGCCTCGACGATGCGCCCGTCCTCGAACCATACCGCGATCTCGTCGATCAGCGAACCCTGGTAGGACAGCGGCTTCGAGCTCACGACATGGCCGGTCACCCGCCGGCAATGCGGCGTGGTGAACACTTCTTCGGTCGGGATATTGGCATTGCAGATGATGCCGTTCTTGGCGGTCGAGGCGCCGCCCTGCCATTCATGGCCGTCGGCCAGCCCGATGGTGAGATCAGTGCCGGGGCCGGAATAATGCAGCGCGTGGAATCGCTGCCCATTCAGCCATTCGGTCCGCTCGCGCAGCATGGCGTTGTGCTTCTCCCATGCGGCGACGGCGCCGTCCTGATCGACGCGCGATGCCGCGAAGATCGCCTCCGCAAGTCTTGCGACCGCGACATCTTCTTCATCTGAAGGAAAAACCAGCCTCGCCCATGATGGGCTAGGATAGGCGATGATGTTCCAATTGATGTCGAAATTGACGATCCGCTCCAGCGCCGGTCGATAGGCCGTGGAATTGGCCTTGCTGGCGCGCGCGACCTTCACCGGATCTTCGTCCGCCAGCAGCATCGGATTGTCGCCGACGATGGCGAGCCGCGCGGTATTGGCGGCGAACGCTTTCGACATCCCGTCATAAAGCCAGTCCGCGGCACGATCGAACCCGTCGTCATGTCCAAACCGGTAGCGCGACAGTGTGACCGCTTCGTCGGACAGGATTGGCGTAACCAGCCCGGCGCCGGCCTTGTAGGCATGCTCGGCGATCCGCCGCACCAGCGGCAGCGCCACCGTCGGCGCCGTCAACAGCAGATCCTGGCCCGGCTTGAGGGCCAGCCCGACCTTGACGGCGATTTCGGCGAGCCGGTCAAGTTTTATCGCGTCGATCGTGGTGGAGATGTCGCGTTCGTGGATGGTCATCGCTCGGCCTGTTTTTCTTGCGGATACAGCACTATACAATGTTTGTCGCGGCATGGATCGAAATCGCGACCGCGCTCCGATCAAGCCTTCCTGCTCACGGTGCATCGATGGCTATCGCGGAGTTTATCATCAGGCGCGCATCGGCGCGACCCGGTGGTTCGACCGCGCCACGGGCTTCACACAAACCGTCATATGCAGCGCATGCAAGCGATCGGGCCCAGCCATGGCGGGTTGAGCACCAAAATCCACACCTTTGACGCCTTGGGCAATCCACTCGCCTTCTTTCTGACCCCGGGGCAAAGCCCATGATCTGGAAGGCGCCGACGCGCTGCTGCCTCGGATGCAAGCCAACACTTTGTTGGCAGACAAAGCATTCGACGCCGACGAGCGTGTGATCGACCCGCTTCGCGCAGCGGGAAAAACTGCCGTGATCCCACCCAGGAGCAATCGCAGAAACCAACGTGCCTATGACAAAGCGGCTTTCAAGGCGCGTCATCTCATTGAGAACTTCTTCTGCAAACTCAAGCAATTCCGCGCTATCGCGACACGCTACGACAAAACCGCCCGAAATTTCCGCGCCGCAATCCATTTGGCAGGGGCGGAGCCGACGGCAATGGGCGGTGCGTGATCCCCGCTCGATGGCGGGCTGGTCGTCATTGCGAGCCACCTGGTCGCGCGCCTGCGCGCCCGATGACAGGCTCCGGCCGAACCCGGTGACTCCGCCCACGCTATGCGCTGGCAAGTCGCATCATCGACTTGACGGCAGGCCAAAGTGTCAGTGATGTCTCCGAACAGGTGTCAGCCATGTCCCCGGACTGAACACTTGACCCGGTGATCCATCGTTACGAAAGTTACGAAAGACTCTTTTGAAGTGATCGATGGCCGGAGCAAAGCTCCTGGTATGAAAAGCGTCGCGCTTCTGATGTTGCCATTTTTGCTCTGCGGCCTGGTCGGCGCTGACCTCGCCGACCGCACCGTGCAACGTTATACTGTGGTCGTGGCAAGCGCGAAGGGCCGATGCAGCGGCGTGGTGCTGGCTCAGGATATCGTGTTGACGGCCGCGCACTGCGTCGAAGCCGCCTCGAAGCTTCAGGTCGGAGGCAATATCGGCGGCGGATATCAGGCGCTGTCACCGTTGGCGTTAAGTCCCGTGATCGAAACCGTCCGGCATCCGCTCTACCGGCCAGCGGATGCAGGCTCGCCCGATCTTGCAATCCTCAAGCTCGCAAAACCCCTGCCTGACCGCTTCATCCCGGCGGTCGTAAATCCGCGCGGCCTTGCCGCCGGCGAAGATCTGATTGCCGCGGGTTATGGAAAAAGCGCCGCCAATGACGCCAGGGCGGCCATCGTGCTGCGCATGGTACTGCTGCGGGTGTCCGATACGATCAGAGGCTGGGTGACGCTTGTCAGCGTCGGCGAGGATGCCTCGGGAGGCGCCCCCGGCGATTCCGGCGGACCGGTGTTCGCCTATCGAGGCATGCACAGCCTGGTCGCGCTCATGGTCGGCGTCTCGCAAGGTCGCACCAAAGCCGTCGCGCTGGCGGCGCATTACAGCTGGATCAAGGAAACCATTGAGAAATTGAGCGCGAATTAGCAGCGGCTCTCGGCAAATACCTCACACCCCGCCACCGGGGTATCAGTACGCCGCAGCTCTTCGATTCCACACCGTCACGGACTACTGGATCACCCGCTGGAGCCTGTCATCGGGCGGCGCGTTACGCCGACCCGGTATCGGGTGACGACGGGCATGAGCCGCACGCGCGCGGCGCAAACGCCGCCCCTATTCCACGCCCGCTTCCTGCGGCGTGAATTGATAGACCGAGCTGCAGAACTCGCAGGTCACGACCACTTTGCCGTCCTTCACCATTTCGGCACGGTCCTTCGCGGCGAAGCTCGCCAGCATCGACGACACCGCGTCGCGCGAACAGGAACATTGTGCGCGCAACGGCGGCGGCCGAAACACCCGGACGCCGCGTTCGTGAAACAACCGGTACAACAACCGCTCGCCCGACAGATCGGGATCGATCAGTTCGACGTCCTCGACGGTCGAAATCAATGACTGGCCCTCAACCCACGCATCGTCCTCGGTCACCGTGTGGGCGGCGACGCCCTCGGGCGCATCGCCGGGATGCAAATCGGCCTGCCGCGCCCGCTCCGGCGCCTTGGGGAGAAATTGCAGCAGCATGCCGCCGGCGCGCCAGCGATGTTTCGGACCCTCTCCGCCGCCGCGCCATTCCTCACCGACCGCGAGCCGCACCCGGGTCGGGATCTGTTCGGAGCGCAGGAAATATTCATGCGCGGCGTCTTCCAGGCTGCCGCCTTCGAGCGCTACCAGCCCTTGATAACGGCTCATGTCCGGCCCCTGATCGATGGTCATGGCGAGATGGCCGTGTCCGAGCAGCGCGCCGGAATCCAGCCCGTCCTCGAGCCGCGCCGCGTCGAAGCGCGCGTAGGCGCGCAAGCGGTCCGGCGCCTGGAAGTCCACGATCAGAAACGACACCGGGCCGTCGGTCTGGGTCTGCAGAATGAAACGGCCGTCGAATTTCAGCGACGAGCCAAGCAAGGTCGTGAGCACGATCGCCTCGCCGAGCAGCTTGCCGACCGCCGGCGGATAAGCGTGCCTGGTCAGGACATCGTCGAGCGCGGGGCCAAGCCGGGTCAACCGGCCGCGCAGATCGAGCGAACTCACCTCGAACGGCAGCACCGCATCG
>Ga0137364_10001207_pt1 | contig 11886 bp, 10 predicted proteins | sample SagtaG_10_FD_104798 | JGI IMG/M metagenome (GOLD analysis project Ga0137364, IMG submission 104798) | Vadose zone soil microbial communities from Sagehorn Ranch, Mendocino, California, USA - Sage1_L_20_16 metaG | ecosystem: Environmental > Terrestrial > Soil > Vadose zone | place: USA... | reverse complement strand
TGGGGCTCCTTGCTCGTTGAGTGTAAGGAAAACGACGACGGGTCGTTAGCTGTCGAGGTTGTGGTTTGCCATCCCGACTGGGACGAGCCAATGAGGATCGCATCCATTCAATCCAATCCTTCCAATGAAAAGGCAGCGGAGCCAACTCTTCGCTGTGACTTCGAACAAAAGCAGTTGTGAATGTGCCGGAATTGTTTCCGCCTAATGCCCGCCACGGATCAACAACGAAGCGGTATTACGGATCGTCTCAGGGAAAAGGTCAAAAGCAACAAACAACTCGAAAGCATCTTTAGGCCAGAGTGCTGCAGCTCGGACTTCTGATTCCGCGAGCGCCAACAGTAGAAAACAGAGTTCCCGATCAATAGCAGGCTGAAGATTGCTTTGCGTTGGTCGATCTGCTCTGCTTGGGCTAGCAAGCAGCGCCGTAGAAAGGTCTTGGACGAGTCCCCGTCAAGTTTGTTTGTTATAGCAACCACACGCCCCTCAAACTGAACATATCGCAGGCGACGGAGCGCGAAATTAAACGAGGTAATGAGTCCGACCCGGGCGAAGCGAAGCCGCAGTTCGGTACGGCAACCACGCTTCGTTTAACGGTTTAACGTGCTTCCAGCGCCTCGGCGAGTAAGCCTGACGCATTCGAGATTAGACTGAATTCATTGCACTCAATTGCGGTTGCTCCCTTCACTAGGGAGACTGCTTGCTACACCAAGCAAAACGCGCTGTCACGATGTGGCTACATGCCAAATTATTGTCTAGATCGATGTGTCGAAGCATGACGTGTACCAGGGGAAACTGGCGCTGTTTTTGGGCGAATGCCCTTAAGTACTATCGACAGTACCTAAAAGGGCTCTTACACTCCGGCCTGGCCGAGGTCAGACGCTGGGGGCGCGGGACGGTGACGTGCGGAGGCCGATCACGGCCGACACTCTTTGTCTCTTTGCAGTCCAGTACCCGGCGCAAGGCCCTTTAAACGCGCTATCTCGTGTCTCCGGGACAAGAGCGTCCATTGAACAGTTTCGTTCCAGTGAAACGAAATTGCCCGCAGATTCACTATTGTTGTGTGGTGTGGCCTGCTTGAATCTGGCAATGCCGATAATCTAGCAAAGACCCATGCACCCTGGAGCACGCCTCAAGGAGGTTCGTAGCAAACTAGGGATCACCACGCGCGAATTTGCAGCCTTCAGCAAGGCCATTGCCGATACCGAGGGAAACGAAGAATTTCTGATCTCCGATACATGGTTGACCCAAATCGAAAACGAAGAAAAAGCATTGCCCAGCATCTATAAACTATTCACTCTCGCGAGTGTTTACGGTTTGAGTTACGGCGACGTTCTCGCGCTGTACGGGGTTGACACAAAGAAGGTAAAGAAGTATCACGCCGAGCTGCCAATCGCGAAGACCCATCTGGCCCAATACGATTCTGCAGAAGCACCTGAGTCCCTTGAGGTCCCCGTCCGTTTTGATGCAGGGCTGAATCTCAGCCAGACAAATTTACTTACGCACATGATCGAGTCTTGGGGAAGAGTCCCGCTCGAATTTATTCAGCACTTTGACTTGCGCCATCGACTATACGGTTTTATTGGCCTCAAGGACTACACGCTCTACCCGCTGATTAGGCCTGGATCCTTCGTGGAAATTGATCCTAATGTCAAGAAGCCAAGTGAGGGAGTGGCCCGATCCGAATTCGACCGCGCCATCTATTTTGTTGACCTTCGGAACGGATACGCCTGTTCGTGGTGCGACCTGGTTGAAGACAAGTTGGTTCTTCTCGCCCATCCGCTCTCCCCGGTCAAGACACGTATCTTTGCATTCTCGCAGGAAGCGGAGATTATCGGCCAGGTGACAGCCGTGGCGATGCGGATGGTGCTTTCTCTAACTCAATCGGGTGAGGACATTTCAAAACCGCCATCGCAATCCTAGCGCTCGACCTGAATGACGCAACATCTAGTTGATCCGCATGTGCCACGAAAAACTCCAACGGAGAAAGCACGAAGCGATAAAAGACTTCTTGGTGGCGGGGGTCTGCGACTGGGTCTGCGGGTGCGCGCTGGCTACGGATGCTGAAAAGGAATGAGCCAGACCACAGTGGTAGCGTTCAGGAATACTGAAGCTGCTCAGCGAGAATAGATAACATCAAAAAAATATCCCCAAGCAACAGGCAATGATGGATTCTCTTCTCCGCAGAAAATGGATAACCGCTCGCTGAGTTGCTTGCTATAGCAAGCACCGACTTCGGGAAGCCTTGAGCGCTCTTTCCGTCTGGACCATTTACTGGCTCTGTACGTGCAGCCAAAATTTTGGAAGATCAAAATTTAAGAGTCGGACATCTCCCACCAGTAAATTTCCGTTGACAGCTGCAACTGGTTCCTGATAAATAACTTATACATAAGCTCGTCTAGTCCTCCGGATGAGCTCGATAGCTCTGGATCTCAGACAGAGATGAAATTCATCGGGCGTTCATCGCAAGGAAGCCGCAGAGCTCAGGTGCTTGCTATAGCAAGCACCGTCATCCAAACGCAGTGGTCCGAAGACCTTGCAGCCACGTACCTCCATGCACCTACGATGGACGCCTTAGCCTTTGTTCGAGGCAGCTGGGGAGAGTAATTGAGCATACCTCTCACCACACGTCTGCCGTATGCGCAAATCCCGGTCGCGGAGAAAAGCGAAGCCCCCTCCACCAGCCATCACAGCCCGAACATAAACCCTTCCGATGACGAGATCCTTGAACGCCTCGGAGCCGGCGATTCCAATTCACTCGTGTATTTGTTTAACCGGTACTACCGTTTGGTGTGGACGATCGGGATGCGCGTCCTGCGGGATAACTCTGAGGCAGAAGATCTGACACAAGACGTATTTTTATACATCTTCCAGAAGTGCCGGCTATTTAGCGCCTCTAAGGGTCATGCACGAAATTGGCTCGTCCGGGTCACTTATCATAGAGCCTTCGACCGTCGTGACTATTTGAAGGCTCGTTTCTCTCAGGGGCATGAGCAGTTGAAGGAAAGTAGCGCACATGATGGTTCATCGATGAGGAAGCCGTTTTCAGATTTTAGTGATTGGATATGTCTGAAAGTCCACCTTGAACAAGGCCTTAACGAATTATCTGAGGCGCAGCGCACGACGGTCAGGTTGCATTTCTATGAGGGTTACACTTTTCGAGAGATCGGCGAACAACTTGGCCAGACTCACGGGAATGTTCGCCACCACTACTACCGTGGGATCGAGCGACTCAGACAGTTTGTTTTTGATAGACGAGTGCGAGAGAATCCGGGCGCATAAGGTAAAAAATGGAAGGGATGGATATCAAATCGGGAGAACATGAGGAGCTGCGCGAGTTGTGTGCGGCCTCGGTCTCCGAACGGTTGTCACCGGAAGAAGAGGAGCGCCTGAGCGCCCATCTCGTTGTCTGCGGTGACTGTAGGACAAGGCTCGGTCAATATAGGGCAATCGAGCAGTTCGGCTTACCAATGGCAGCGTGCGAGGACTTTAAGGACGAGGAGCTTGCAGTAGTTCCGCGCGAGCAAGAGCTGAAGATATTGAAGAGGCTGCTCGACCAATGCGCCGTGGGAGCAGCACATATTCCACTTCTTGGAAAGTCCCTCGGGGCGGAAGAGGGAATGTTCCGCAAGCGGGCTCGCACGTTCACTCCAGCCTTCACGGCTATTCTTCGTTACGCTACAGGAATCCTCATCGCTGTGACATTGTCCGTCATAGGCTACCGTGTGGCTGTTGAACGTGCCAGCAAGAACGAACTCGCATTTCGGGCTGCGTCTGAGGAGGTAGTGACGTCAGCGCGAAAGCAGGCGGCTTCCTTGTCGGCGGAACGTGACGATCTGAAGCGCAAGCTCAAGGAGAAGAATGCCAGCGACGTTAAACTCTCAGCTACAATCCACGAACATGAACTAGAAATTCAAGGCCTGACGAACGAGAAACGTGATCTCGAAGAGAGGAACGCGCAGACCGAGATCGAGAGAGGCAAATTAAACGACGACCGTGATACGCTCCTAAGTAAACTCGCTGGTGCGGAACAAGATGTCGCCAGTCTAAAGGGAGAGCTAGACTCGTTGCGCCGCGAAGGCGAACGGGAGTCCTCACAGGTTGCTGCTCTCGACGCGCGGGTCGCACAGTTAACAAAGCTCTTGAACGCGCGCGATGAAACGATTTCGCAGGAAAGAGAATTGCTTGCCTCCGACCGCGATATCCGCGAATTGATGGGAGCGCGCGACCTTTTGATTAATGAAGTCCACGATGTGGGGCGAAATGGAGAAACACAAAAGCCTTTTGCCCGCGTTTTCTACACTAAGGGAAAGTCCCTAATTTTCTACGCCTACGACTTGGATCAACAGCCAGGGATTAAAACTGCTAGTACGTTCCAAGCATGGGGGGTGCGCGATGGAGATCAAAAGCAGCCCCTGAACTTAGGAATCTTCTACTCGGACAGCGTCGCCAAGAAACGGTGGGTTCTTCGCTTCGATGATCCGAAGACCGTGGACGAACTAAATGCTGTCTTCGTAACAGTGGAACCCAGCGGGGGTAGTCCGCTGCCCAGGGGCAAACAGCTGCTATTTGCGTATCTTCGCGTCAGTCCAAATCATCCATAAATCATCTTCAGTGGGGAGCGGCCATCCACGATTCAACATTCGGCCCGAGGTGTATTCAGGCAATCCTCTGGTACACCAAAGGCCAAAGCGACGATTGTTTGGTACAGAACCCCTGGCTTCGCCGTATTTCTTTCCAGTTCGAGTTGAGATCCGTTCCCCATCGAGGAGATGATTGAATGCGCCCAGCGCTATTTTCACTTGCCTGCATTCTTGCATGCTGCGTTTCCCTTAACGCTCAAGATCCCAACGCAACGGTTAGCGGTCGTGTCCTGGATCCTTCTGGCGCCGTTGTTCCCGGGACCCAGGTCAGAGTGATCAACGATACTACTAACATCGAACTTTCAACGACGACGAACGATGCGGGGATCTATTCCATCCCCTCTGTTCCTCCTGGGAAATATCACATTCAAGTCTCAAAGAATGGCTTTAAGAATATGGTTAAGCCCGACGTCATTCTCCACGTGCAAGACGCTCTGACGATTAACTTCACGCTGGAGATTGGCGCTGCGTCTGAATCGGTGACAGTGGAAGGTGGCGCGCCACTTGTCAACACAGAGTCCGCTGCAGTGAGCACGGTAGTGGATCGGCAGTTCGCGGAAAACCTGCCAATGAACGGCAGGAGCTTTCAAACACTAATTCAGCTCACGCCGGGTGTCGTTCTCACGACACCCAGCATGGAGGACGGTGGGCAGTTCAGCGTAAATGGCCAGCGGCCAAGCTCTAACTATTGGACGGTAGATGGCGTAAGTGCGAATGTCGGCGCGACTGCAACTAACCTTCCAGGCAACGGATCCGCGGGGGCGCTACCTTCCCTAAGTGCCTTCGGCGGGACGAATAGCTTGGTATCGGTGGATGCGCTGCAGGAGTTTCGTATCTTGACTTCCACATATGCTCCCGAATTTGGCCGCGTACCGGGGGGACAGATTTCCATCGTGACCCGCTCAGGCACCAACCAGTTTCACGGTACCGCATTCGACTACCTGCGGAACGATCTGTTCGATGCCGACGATTGGTTCGCTAACAGTAAGGGCCTCGCAAAGCCGCGAGAACACCAGAACGATTTCGGTGGCGTTTTGGGCGGTCCGATTATCAGGGACAAGACGTTTTTCTTTTTCTCCTATGAAGGTCTTCGCCTTCGTTTGCCACAGGTTGCTCTCACGGGTGTCCCGGATCTCAGCGCGAGGCAGAATGCCATCGCTGCGGTGCAGCCTTTTCTGAATGCTTTTCCTCAGCCAAACGGGCCCGACAACCTCACAACGGGCGTCGCCCAGTTCAATTCCAGCTTTTCGAATCCTGCAACGCTTGATGCCTATAGCGTCCGAATCGACCAAAAGCTGACTGGCAAACTCACTCTGTTTGGGCGGTACAACTACTCACCATCTGAAAATAGTCAACGGGGAATCTATGCGTTAAGCACAGTCGTTCACTCTGATATCAACACGTACACGGCCACGTTAGGTGCTACGTGGTCCGCGTCCCCTTCGATAGCTAACGATCTGCGATTCAACTACAGCAGGACACATGCGGCTGGCAATCGGACTCAAGATAAGTTCGGGGGTGCTGTCCCGGTAGCATCACTGCCGTTCCCCAGTCCATTTACTACTCAGAACGCACAATTCGGATTCGGTATCGGCTCGTTGGGAAATCATCCTACCTACTTCGTTGGGCTGTATGCCGACAACCTGCAGCGGCAAATCAATCTGGTTGACAATTTATCTGTGCAGAAGGGGCGACACGGCTTAAAGTTTGGCGTCGACTTTCGGCGTCTGTCGCCGGTCTTTGATCCCAGCGAGTATTTGCAACAGATTCAGTTTGGTAGTGTGGCTTCCGCCGGAGCAGGGAATGTTAGCTTTAGCGTAGTAAGGGCGGAAAAAACGTCGTCATTGTTGTTTCATAATCTTGGTGTCTTCGCGCAGGATATCTGGAGAATCGCTCCCCGTCTGACCGTGACCTATGGCCTCCGATGGGACGTGGATTTTGCACCCTCATCCGCGAGTGGCCCCAGTCTCCTGGCGGTAACTGGCTATAACTTGAACGACTTGTCGAATCTCGCGCTCGCGCCGGCAGGGACTCCCCCCTTCAAGACGACGTATGGCAACGTAGCGCCTCGCGTTGGCATCGCATACCAGCTCTCACAGCGTCCCGACTGGCAGACCGTGATTCGCGGGGGGGGCGGCGTTTTCTATGATCTCGCGAGTTCGCAGGTAGGTAACATGGTTGCAGATAGCTACCCTTTCGGGGCGGCCTTAGGCTGCATATCGTTCTTTCAATTGCCTGGTTGCCCGAGCAGCCTGACCTTCCCTTTAGATCCTTCAACGGCAGCACCACCGCCGATTACGGTTGCAAGCCTCATGCAAGGGATTACGTTATTCGCATCCGATCCCAATTTGAAGCTGCCCTATACTCTTCAGTGGAATTTTGCCTTTGAGCAAGGAATGGGGCGAGAGCAGACTCTGTCTGCTTCCTACATTGGCGCCATTGGAAGACGGCTCCTGCAGTCGGCAGTCTTGACCACTTCCCCGACCTTTCCCGTTGTGGATCTAGTCGGTAACACGGGAACCTCAGATTACGGCGCGCTACAATTGCAATTCCAACGTCGAGTGTCTCATGGTCTCCAGGCACTGGTCTCGTACAGTTGGTCTCATTCTATTGATACGGGCTCAGCTGGTTCGAGCTTTAACCAGGCCAACACGCTGGTGCCTGGGGCGAATCCGAACGCGAATCGCGGGCCGTCAGACTTTGACATACGGCACACGTTCTCCGGGGGTCTAACCTATGACCTTCCTGCGCCCGAGATCAATGCTTTCACAAACGCGATTCTGCATGGGTGGTCCCTTCAAAGTTTCATTCTAGCGCGTTCTGCTCCGCCGGAGGATATTCTCTACAATAATCTCTTCTTTCCTTCGGCAATCAGGGGTGCCTATACAAATGTTCGGCCCGATGTGTTTCCGGGAATACCTCTATATCTCTTCGGATCACAATTTCCAGGAGGAAAGGCATTTAATAACACTCTGGGTGCGGTATCAGGCGGGTGTCCAGATGGTTCTACCAGCGTCGGGCCGTTCTGCCCTCCGCCAAGCGACCCGATGACGGGCCTTCCCCTTCGGCAAGGAAACCTGGGGCGAAACAGGTTAAGGGGTTTTGGCGCGACGCAATGGGACTTTGCAGTGCATAGGGATTTTCTGATACGCGAATCGCTGCGACTGCAATTCAGAGCGGAAATGTTCAATGTCCTGAACCACCCAAATTTTGGCCCCCCCAATCCATTCCTAGATCAAGGTGTCTTTGGTGTAGCGACTCAGATGCTGGGACAAAGCCTTAGCGGGGGCGGTGTGGGTGGCGGTGGATTCAATCCACTGTATCAGATAGGCGGGCCGCGGTCGGTCCAATTCGCGCTGAAGGCTATGTTCTGAAAAATCAGCCCTCACTTGGAGAGGCACGTCCAAGGGTTGACCACAGGAATCTTGGAATCATTCTCCCACTTTACGATCAAGCCGCACGCAGAGCTACGGGACTGCCTGACTAGCTTCGTTAGCTCCCTCACGGGTGTTTAATGGTTGCAAAGAGCAAATCGTGATCCCGAAAACGACTGCCAAGCTCGCTCTTTCCTTCACACTCGCTTGTCTCTGTTGGGGTATCGCCGAACAGAATGCAGCAGTGGCGCAGAAGGTGGCGGCTTTGCCGGTGGAAGACGCGCTCAAGGTGCGATATTTCGCTGAGTACTCACCGATCGGTTTCTCACCGGATGGTAAATGGCTCGCTTACGCCGTCAGGGATAATCAACGCAGCAAGGATGTCGGCATGGATGCGTACGCCCGAACTGGGGTGCCCACCATCGGTGTCGGTGCAGATGTGTGTATCTCGAATACGGAAACTCGGGAGGCGCGATGTCTGACGGATGGTAAGGGCAACAACTGGATGCCGTCTTGGTCGCCCGACGGACGGTATCTCGCCTTCGTGTCTGATCGCGATGGGAGCGGTCAAGCAAGAGCGTGGGTGTGGGATGCGACCAAGGACGAGCTGAGAAAAGTGTCCGATGTGAAGGTGCGCGCGGATGGGACTGAAATCGGGTGGACGGCGGACGGTCAAAACCTACTTGTTACAACTCTACCGGACGAACTCTCCCCTGAGGGCTATGCCAAGAGACTTTCATCAGGTCAGGAAAGTGAGAAGCGCGCTGAAACAGAGACGGACGGTTCTACCGTGTTCCTTTACGAAGGTAATCGCAAGTCGCTGGAGAACGAGAGGCATGGAAAGTCTGATCCATGGAATCTGGACGTCTCTTTGCGCGACCTGACCTCGATGGATATTGGTAGTGGGAAGACCAAGAGAATCATCAGGAGCCAGAGAATTGCGAGATATTTGCTTTCGCCAGATGGCGCACGGATCGCGTACACGATTCCCAAACGGTTCGAGAAGCCAGGATCGCAACAGATTCTCTTCGACCTCGCGACGGTCAATCTGCTCGACCAAAAAGGGCGTGTCCTCGCATCCGACATCCGCCTCGATCACGAGGGCTTTGCTTTCAGTTGGTCCCCTAACGGTTCCCAACTGGCATTCCATACCGGTGGGGTCGAAGAAAGAAGCTTCGACTGCTATGTCGTTGATGCAAATCGAGGAAATCCACGCAAGATCACTAGCCTCGCGCAGCAGGTGCCGTCTCATACAGCGACGCCTCCTTTGTGGGATGCGAAGGGGGAGCACATCTATTTCCTTAGTGATTTAGCCTTGTGGCAAGCATCTGTGAACGAGACAAAGGCAGTTAAGATTGGTCAGGTAGGAGATCGCCAGATAACCCGCCTGATCCCACAATCCACGAATCTGCTGTGGACACTAAACGGTGGCAAATCAACGGTGGTCGTCACGCACGACAAACTGGGGATACAGGATGGACTATTCAGAGTCGACCTGGAAAGTGGTGAAAGTGTGAGGCTCCTAGAAAACGGTCAGTGCTACTCTTGCGCTACCTTAGCGGAAGAGTTTGCAGTGACGAAAGATCGACAGCATGTCGCCTACTTTGCGGAAGACTCTCAACACGACTCGGATTTGTGGACGAGTGATGCTAGCTTTAGAAGCCCCCAGCGCTTGACACACCTCAATCCTCAGTTCGACAAGTACAAAATGGGCGCGGCTAGGCTGGTCGATTGGCTAAGTGATGATGGGGAGCGGCTGCACGGAGCGCTCTTATTGCCCTCGAACTATCAGGAAGGGAGGCCCTACCCGCTGATTGTGTGGGTGTACGGCGGTAGTCTTCTTTCCAACTACATGGACCGCTTCGGTCTCGCAAGCGCCGGGCCGTTCAACCTGCAATTGCTGGCCACGCGCGGCTACGCAGTGTTGCTGCCAGACGCACCCCAGCATCTTGGCACACCCATGTTTGACTTGGCCAAGACAATATTGCCCGGCGTGAATAGGGTGATCGAAATGGGGATTGGAGACCCCCACAGGCTCGGTGTGATAGGACATAGTTACGGAGGATACAGCGCACTGAGTTTGATCGTTCAGACAAGACGCTTCAAGGCTGCAATCATCGCCGATGGAATCGGAGATTGGGTTGCCGCCTACGGGCAAATGTCGAAAGACGGGACAGCTTTTGGTGTACAGTCCGCAGAACAAGGGCAAGGGCTGATCGGAGCAGCGCCTTGGGAGCTTCCACAGAGATACATCGAGAACTCACCGATCTTCTATCTCGACCGAATAGAAACTCCGGTATTAATTATCCATGGCGCTGATGACCCCAGCGTCGCCCCGTTCCTCGGAGACGAAGTCTTCGTGGGATTGCGCAGACTTGGCAAGGAGGTCGAGTATGCAAAGTATCAGGGAGAGGGGCATGCCCCGCCCGATTGGAGTTACGCAAATCAAGTGGACTCTTGTGTAAGAATGATCGAATGGTTTAGTAAATACTTGAGAGCGGAAGATCGCTAGGAGGTCGCGCAAGGGGGCACCTATCGACATTCGCTTCCGGATGCGATTAGATACATTGTATTATTCAAGCTGTTGAACTACGAGGCTTCCAGTCCCATCGAGAGTTGCAGTCCTATTTGTCTTTCTAAGGCCTGTTGAGGCGGCGGATTCTTGGACGACACACTGTCCTGCCTCTCCCCCGGAAGGCGTGGTACGTTTGAATACCAGCACAGTTCTCTACTCACTCGTCGGCTTCGTACGCTGACGGAGTGACGTGCGGAGATGTCGAGGGACAATCGATAGTCAAACCACCTTTGGCCAACCCCCCGACCGCGTCGATGGCAGAGCAAGGCATTGTGATCTCTGGTTTCTCGTATTTCATCGTGTGTCAATCCCTTTGTCGTGAGCCGCCTCGTAGGGCGTGGTCGTAGAAAGGTTCATGAAATGTGTACCGCAGAGCTCGACACTCCCCGATGGTCTGGCATCTTTTCCTGCCTACTCATCCGCTTCATACGCAAAGGGAGTGAGCTTCACCCAGATCCAGATCATGTCCAGCATGCACCCGTTGATCTTCGCTGCCTGATATTGAATAGCATTGATGGCCGGGGACATTCGCACAATTTCTGGCTTTTTGTATCTCATCTCCTGCCGCTCCTTTCTCATTGGAATATAACGTAAAGCGCGCTAACAGAAGAGGCCCGCAATAGCTGCGCCGGAGTGCTCGATGCTCTCGAACGCTCTGGACTTTGTTCCCAGTTACTCATCCGCTTCGTACGCATTGATGGTGAGCTTCGGTAGCGTCGATGGGCTGTCCATAACGGTTCCGAACTTCGACACAAGCCGAATGGCGTTAATGGCCGTAGTTGCCTGCACAACTTTTGGCTTTTTGTATTTCATCCCGGTCATCCATTTCTCATTGGATTTCACGCAGAATGTACTAATTGAAGATGCAGCGTGATGTGTGCCGGAGTGCTCGATAGTCTCGAACCCTCCGGCACCCTTCGCTGCTTACTCATCCGCTTCATACGCATTGATGGTGAGCTTCGGTAGCGTCGATGGGGTGTCCGTAACGGATCCCTGGTCCTTCGACGAACGCCGAATGGCGTTGATGGCCGCCGATGCCCGCAAAACTTCTGGCTTTTCGTATTTCATGTTTTTCACCTCCTTTATCCTTCTGTATTAGTTTAGAAGTTCATGGAATGTGGGCCGGAGTGCCCCATACTCCAGAGCGCTCCGGCACCTTTTCCCACTTACTCATCCGCTTCATACGCATTGATGGTGAGCTTCGGTAGCGTCGATGGGGTGTCCGTAACGGATCCCTGGTCCTTCGACGAACGCCGAATGGCGTTGATGGCCGCCGATGCCCGCACAACTTCTGGCT
>Ga0137364_10001204_pt1 | contig 11896 bp, 9 predicted proteins | sample SagtaG_10_FD_104798 | JGI IMG/M metagenome (GOLD analysis project Ga0137364, IMG submission 104798) | Vadose zone soil microbial communities from Sagehorn Ranch, Mendocino, California, USA - Sage1_L_20_16 metaG | ecosystem: Environmental > Terrestrial > Soil > Vadose zone | place: USA... | reverse complement strand
TAATTTTTTTGCTGCTCACTTCATCCTGTAACATTCGGAAGGAGTTACTCTGCAATGCTTGACCCTGAGACGAACCGCAACATCGTAGAATGGAGACAAGCCCGGCCCGAAGACGCCGCTATCTGGGTCTCCGTGACACGGCGCAGCGCTGATCAGATGCCCCTTGAAAGCGAAGACTCACAAATCGCCCGCTACAGGGAAGAAGACGCAGTACAACAGGCTCAGCGCTATCTGCTTTGGCGCGATGATACACCGGTTGGGCGCCTTCGATTTTATACTCATGAAGACACAGCTATACTGGATGGATTGGTACTCTTACCTGAGGCAGGTGGTAGTGTCGCCGCACAGGTGGTCTCAGAATCATTGGTGCGGTCTGCGGCACAAAACATGCGCCACGTCAAAGCCACCTATCCTGTGGCCTATATAGCCTCCTTTGCGGCGGCAGGCTTTCAAGAACTTCGCAGCCGTACCGGTATGATGGCTTCTACCCAGGTCTCATTACCTCTGTCTCCGTTGCCTTCTTCCTTGCGCGTTCGGCAAATGACCCTCGCTGATGGAGATCATATAGGTACCTTGCTGCAACGAGCCTATAACGGTGGTCCCGACAACCTCCATCCTGACCTCGCCGGCTGGCGCGCAGAAGCCAGGGCAGTTCTGGAAGGTCGCTTTGGCCCATTTATCCCTGAATGTAGTTTTGTTACTGAGCATTCCCTGGATCGTTTTCATCTGGCAGGCTCCATCCTGGCCCATTTGGAGCGCAATGTATCTCGGATACGTCACATGGCTGTAGCTCCAACCTTCCGACATGTAGGTCTTGGCCAATATTTGGCTTTGAAAACCATGCAACGCCTGTACGAATTGGGCCACTCGACGGTTATTGTCTATGTCACGCTTGGTATTCCTGCCGTCAATCTGTACCACCGCCTGGGCTTTATCGAAGCCGGCCCCACTTATATTGAGGCAGAACGTAAACTCATCATTTGATATACGCGGCCCATCGGTTAGAGGTGTAAAGAGAGTGGTCAATTACCTGCGAAAGATCGTAGGGCGTAGGTAATTTGCTGCTCTAGCGTCATATTCTGGTCTTGAGGAATCTTTCCAAGTGCTGCTTGTGCTTCTGCCGTAGAATATCCCAGCCCAATCAGAGCTTCCAGAACCTCGGATTGCATCTTGCCCGATGTATAGCCACTCGCTCCACCACCCAATGCGGCCAGCGAAGGAAGTTTTCCCTTCAGTTCAAGTACTAGTCGCGCCGCGAGACGTTTTCCGACACCAGGAGCTAAGGCTAATTTTTGCTGGTCCTCATCGGCGATAGCCTTAAACAACGTTCGCGCGTCCATCACGGACAATAACGCCAGGGCAACCTTCGGACCAACGCCGCTGATAGAGATAAGTTGCTCAAATGCATCCCGGTCTTCTTCTGTAGAAAAACCATAGAGGGCCATTCCGTCCTCACGCACATGAAAATGGGTATAGAGCGAAACCTCCATGCCGCTTTCATTCAAGCGATTCAGCGTCGTCGCTGGCGCGAAGACACGCACGCTAAATCCACCAACACGAATAATCGCCTGATCTGCTCGGCATGCTTCCAATGTGCCATGAATGCTCGCAATCATTTTTCCCTTTCCCTTAACCTCTTCTATACAATAGGTAACTTCTTCTCTTTGGGTAGCTATGAGTGCTCTTACCGTAATTTGAGGAAGTTGTCCGTGAGTACGCTTGCAGTGTGAAGGTGGCAGATGGCCACAGCTGCGGCATCGGCAGCATCATCTGGTCGGGGAATAGCTGAGAGTTTCAGAAGAATACGTACCATCTCCCCCACTTGCACTTTCTGAGCGTTTCCGTATCCAGTCACCGCTTGCTTCACCTGTTTAGGCGTATACTCAGAAATTGGCAGCCCCCCGTTTGCCAGTGCTAGCATCGCGACCCCGCGTGCCTGCCCGACAGTCATTGCTGTACGGGCATTTTTCGCGAAGAAAAGTTCCTCCATTGCGGCTTCCTGGGGATGAAACGTTCCAATAATTTCGATCAAGCTATGATATATATGTTGAAATCTTTCAGCTAAGGGCATTTGTGCAGGTGTTGTAATCACATCACAGGCTATCATGCTCAGATCATCACCCCTGGCTGCTACTACTGCATAGCCTACAATAGCTGTACCTGGATCTATGCCTAACGCGATACGTGGGCTGGGCGGCGCTGTCACATCACCCATTGATTGCTCCATCCTTTCGCCGTGGCCGATGAGAATGAAATGAAGGTAAATAGTCCTTGTTATTAGCCTTCAAAAGAGGCAGCAAACTCTTCAGGGAAATCTGCATTTGTATACACATTCTGCACATCATCCAGGTCTTCGAGTTTTTCAACGAGGCGCATTACCTGGTGTGCCACCTTCTCTTCAGTTATTTCCATCTTGGTCTTCGGCAACATGGTGCTCTCAGCCTTCACCACTTTGTACTTTTTCGCCTCCAGCCCCTGGCGAATCTTTTCAAGATCACTGGGATCAGTATACACTGTGATCACCTCGTCGTCAGGCCCTACCGGGTCAACGTCATCGGCCCCAAGATCAATCGCCTCCAGTGTAATCTCATCGGCATCCTGCCCCTGTAATTCAACCTCGATAATACCTTTTGCTTCAAATAACCAGTCTACGCAACCATTTTCACCCATGTTCCCACCATTGCGGTTGAAAGCGTTGCGTATCTCTGCAACCGTACGATTGCGGTTCTCTGTTAACGTGGATACCAGTAATGCCGTCCCACCAGGACCGTACCCCTCATACGTATTCTCTGTCAGCGACGCTCCTTCTGAGCCGCCGAGAGCGCGTTTAATGGTGCGTTCTATATTGTCCATTGGCATGTTGGCGTCGTGCGCGTGCTGGACAGCCATGCGCAAGCGAAAATTGGCATTGGGATCGCCACCACCGCCCTCGCGCACTGCTACAACAATTTCCCGTCCCAGGCGCGTAAACAATTGCCCCCTTCGAGCATCGTTGACCCCTTTGGAACGACGAATCTGTGCCCACTTTGAATGTCCTGACATATCTATGCCCCCTACTCTATTAAAATAGACCGCTCTTATCACTTATAAGGCCTCTATCCCTAAAAGGAGAGGCGTTGCTCAGGGTTGCTGCACCATGGGAGTATCCCTTGTTGACGCCTGGGCGAGTTATCATCGCATTCCCTGGTCTCCCTGCAGGATGGAGAGCAAAAAGTATGCTACAGCCTTTGCATGGCCAGTGCCGTGAGATTTACTCTGTTGGCATTATTGTAACATGAGCAGGTACTGAGCGTCGAGAGGGCATAAAAGGTATCGACTAATCCGGTGAAATCAAAAGGTCATTTCATGTCCCAGCGAGAGTGCATCAGCAGGACGGCTATCAATGATACCCTGCTCCTCGATGCGTTCCTCCACGCGTATACCACGGCGCGCCAGCTCAGTAATAAAGCTGTGTGGTGTGAAAGCAGCCTCGGGGGCCATCACTCCTGCCCTGAACCCTTCTCCACGTGCGAGCAACTGCGCACCTATGGAGGCGGGGATGCCGGTCATTTTCGCGGTTGCCTGCTGCCCCCAATCGCTCATTCCAGGATGGCTTGTGCGATAAATACGTCTGGCCTCGCGTCCGGCACGTGTGCCTTTCACCTCGACATAGAGTAAGAATGCCCAGTCGCCTGCATCCTTCGCGTGTCCATTGGAAGCTATCTGCAGCAGATGAGCGCGCAAGAACTCTCTGGCGCGCAGCTTTATGCCGTTGACATGGATAGTATCGCTGGTGATTAAGCGGTAGTTCAGGAAGAGGCGTAGCGCCTGCATCGTTTCAGGTCGCCATGCTCCACGCACTTCGACAAGGCGGAGTCCCTTACCGATGAAACGAGGCAGCGTATGCGTTTCCGAGTGTGGAACAAAGTAAACCTCCTGTTCGCCCACTGGTGGCTGAAAGGTGATGAGTCGCGCACCATCGAACGGTTGGACTTGAACGAGATGGCCATCTTTGTAGTAGAAGCGCGATGCCTCCGGGCTGAATTCATCGAGAATGGTATCGAGAAGGCCCGGAGACGGGGCAATACTCCGGTGGCTGGCAAAGGCAATGTGGACGGCTTCCACCGTATCGAGGTCATCTGCTCCTCGACGCGCCAGTATATTCGTGACACCTGGTGTGGCGCCACACCCAAGGATAATGGTAACCCCTGCTGCCTGTGCTTCATGATCCAGAGCCAGTTGTTTCGGCGTGTTGTGCAGGCCGCCCAGATCCAGGTAATTGACGCCAGCGCGAATGGCAGCGCGTGTAGCTTGCAGCCGGAAGTGGTAGGTCATGGTATTGACGGCTACATCCTGCCCGCGGAGTAGCGTTACTAATGCATCCTCGTCCGAGGCATCTACGTACGCTGCTTGCACATGACCACGACCTGTGCTGGCATTGAGGCTGTCGGCTAGAGCCTGGGCCTTTTCCCTGTCGAGGTCTGCGATGCCGATCTCATCAAAATCACTCGTAGTGGCCAGATCGCGAGTCGCCTCCGATCCCATCGCGCCGCAACCCCCCAGAATAACTGCTCTCATCTTTCCGCTTGCCTTTCATCTCTCTAAAACTGCTAATAAGAAGGCGGCGTCGTAATCCATAGCACCTCGGTCTGCTCTGGCCCAGGATTCCTGTTGCGGTGCGGGATACGGCTCTCGAAGACGATACTATCACCCTCTTCGAGTAGGTAGCGGTCGGGACCGACCCAGAAATCCAGCCGCCCGCGCAGAATTACCACGCACTCCTCGTCTGAATCATGGGCATACGGTTCTTCTCCAGAGCCGCCACCTGGCTCGATCACGCTCAAGATCACCAGGAGTTTACCTGTCAGGCTCGGGGTGAGTAAGTAGTCGCGCCACTGCCGGCCAGGATGGATCAGTTGCCTGCGCTCAGCGCGCCGCACAACGCGGTTTTCTGGTCTTACCGGCCCCTGGAAAAGCTCCGTCAATGGAACGCCGAATGCCTGGGCAACCTTGCGCAGGGAGGCCACCGATGGGCTTGTCAGGTTGCGTTCCACCTGGCTGAGAAAGCTCTGGGTCAGGCCTGAGCGTGCCGCAACCTCTTTGAGCGAGAGCTGGCGGCTCTCACGCAGCCGTCGAATGGTCAGGCCCAGGTCCGGTTCGTTTGCTGTATCCTTCTGCACCCGCACCCCACCTGGTGCTTCGACCGGAGAGCGGTGCTCCTGCCCGTTCACCCCGATTACCTGCGTGCTGCTTTCATCCTCAATAAGTATCTCTGCCCGGGGCATCGGCTCCCTGTCCTTGCTACCGCTTTGCCCGCTCTTGCTGGTCATGATCTACAAAACCTCTTTCTTATATTCTGCTTCACTGTTGCCCTTTCCCTTTTTTAACCACCGGCTACTCCATTTACGCGCACTGCCTGTGTTCTCCCGGGTTCCCTGGCGAAGCACCAGTTGGGCCACGACGATAGCAGTAAGTGTGAGCGAGAGCATGGTTGCGGCAACTGCATTGATTACCGGCGAGACCCCGAAGCGCAGCCGGGAGAACAAATTGAGTGGGAGCGTCGTCGAACCTACCCCAGAGACGAAGAAACTCAGGACAAAGTCGTCGAATGAAAAGGTGAAAGCCAGCAGTGCTCCCGCCAGTACGGCTGGATAGAGCTGTGGCAGCGTCACCCGCCAGAACGTACCGAGTGGTGTCGCTCCCAGATCGGCGGATGCCTCCTCCAGCGTATGATCCATACCAGCAAGGCGTGCTGAGACGATAAGCGCCACAATGGAAGTATTATACACCGCATGGGTCACCACCATTGTCTGCACACCCAGGTCGATGTTCAGGTTGACAAAGTACAGCAGCGAGGCGATTGCAATGACGATCTCAGGCGTGATGATCGTCATGTAGACCAATCCCTCGAAACCAACGCGCAGCGAGCGAGGCTGACGCACGGTGATTTCCTGGCCACCAGTGGTCCCGCCGACGCGCACGCGGTATTCGTGCTGTGCGCCCAGGAAAGTTGCCCGCATAACGATGCCTGCTACGACATTCCAACCCGTATCCATAGATATATCCGGGGCTACCACCTGTACTCTCTCCGGGCGCAACGTCAGGGTCACGCGCTCATTGTTCGTCACTTCGGGCTGGCTGCCAGCACAAATAACCTCTCCAATGGCTGTACTCACCACTACCTGCCTTGAAACAGTACCCGCTGACCCATATGCATGCAATTCGCGCACTGTGCCAGTGATGAAATTGGTCAGTCCGATGAAATCCGCTACAAAACGTGTCTGCGGGCGCTCATACACCTCTGCTGGGGTTCCCTCCTGCTCCAAACGGCCCGCATTCATGACAGCAATACGGTTTGAGAGTGTGAGAGCCTCTTCCTGATCATGCGTCACATAGATGAACGTGATGCCCACCGTGTGCTGTAACGTCTTCAGTTCGGCCTGCATTTCCTTGCGGAGCTTGAGATCAAGTGCGCTCAGGGGCTCGTCAAGCAGTAACACGGTAGGCCGATTGACCAGCGCGCGGGCCAGCGCAACCCGCTGCTGCTGACCACCTGAAAGTTCGCTCGGCCTTCGGGCTTCCACGCCGACCAATCGGACCATTTCGAGGGCTTCCTGCACGCGGCGACGGATTTCTGTACGACTAATGTGACGCTGGCGCAGTCCGTAGGCGACGTTGTCGGAGACGGACATATGGGGAAAGAGGGCATAGCTCTGAAAGACCGTATTTACGTTCCGGCGGTACGGTGGCAGACCCGCCACATCGACGCCGCGAATCATCACGCGACCGGTAGTCGGCTGCTCGAAGCCCGCAATGAGGCGCAGCGTCGTTGTCTTTCCACATCCGCTCGGGCCCAGAAGCGAGAAGAAGATGCCCCGCTCCACCTGAAGTGTTAAGTCGCGTACCGCCGGAGTCGTACCAAATACTTTGCTGATGCCGAGGAGTTCTACGTCGTAGTTGAGTTCTAAAGACCCGTTCATCGGTTCCAGACGCATACCCTGCTCCTCTCAATAGTACGAGAGTAAAATAGTCAAGTCGACCGGGTGAAGTGTAGTGATACTTAACACAATGTAAGTATACTGAACGCACAGAGGATTGTCAACGGATGGGTATGGGCATCATAATTGTTTAGCAATTGAGTATTTTCTCCTCGAACGGCACCGATGAAGTCTTCTGGACAGAGAACGCCGACTCGACCAATCTCCCCAGCCTGCAAGTCGTCGCCACCTCCATCGATGCCTACGTCGTTTGGACTGATGCACACAACAGTATTCCTGGCCTTGAATCCGATTTGACAGAATAGGGGATGAGCATTATCGGCACAACGCAACCATCATCCCGTCACTGTTTCTGAACGGCCAGGATCATAAGACCTACTTCTGATTGCTTGGCCCCTTCAATTCTATCCCAGACAATCTCTTGCGAGGCGGAGTCGGTGAGTCCACGCCAGACGTGTGGATTAGGGCTGGGCCTGGTACCAGGAGGAGAGAGTATCAACATGTATTCAAGAATACGGGCCACCAGGCCTGCTATAATTGGCGTTGCAAAAGATGTACCCGTCCAGTAAGTCCATGCGTTGGCGTTGGGGACCGGGCGAGTAGGTTCACAATCATCCATTGAGAGGGCTGGAGAAGACAAAGCAGTGTACAGCCCTATGGGAGCATCGATCTCCCCGACTTCGGTGAAGCAGTCAGAAGAGAGCTCCTTGTTTGCCTTTGGAAGTTCTCCTCCGTAGGTGGAGACTCCAAATTCTCCTGGGTAGCAGCTATATGATGCAGCTTTCTTATCCTTATTTACAGCTCCCACTGGAATCATCATTCCAGGTTGAACGAGTCCATGGTTGGCGAAAGCAGCGGGATAGAGGGCTTTGGGGCGCACTCCATCGGGATTGCCAGGCTTATAGCGCGAGTCTCCTTCATTACCAGCCGAAGCTACAAAGACCACCCCGAAATCCTCAAGGCTCTGGATGGTATGAAGCAGGCCCTCGCGTACATTGTCTAAATCGGATGCTACAAATCCGTGGGGGGAGATCACGTCCATATCGTCAGGTATCACCAGGCTCAGGCTCACCACGACGGGCTTATTCAGCAAGTCGCCCTGCTTATATGTTCCATCTGACTTTTTCGTATCTGGATTGATCAATAGCATACGGTTGTGTATACCTTCGAGCGCTTGGGTTAAGGTGGGGAGGCTACCAGTGCAGTAGTCGTTGAGGATACGGATGCATTCGACATGTGCATTTGGAGCAATATCACGAACAATGCCGGCAACGAACAGGCCATGATCGGGCATACGGAAACCGATGATTCTTCCGCTGATATCCTTGCCGGTCTTGGGCTGCGATGCATTAGGAACATCCAGCACATCCGACAGGCGATTATGATGGAATTGCACATTGTTGGCAACGTCCAATAAGAGCCGATTGTTCCCTTCAGCAGCCTCCGTAGCTCTGTTAATTTCTTTTGCCTTTGGTAGGGTATCAAGAACAAACACTGTCACTCCATCGCCAGTCATAGACTGCAGATTACTCGGGAGTTCAGGCAAAGTGATCGGGAAAAGTCCGGGAGATGAAGGACAGGCAACATCTCCCGGCACTGGCATAGGAGGCGTGAGGGGGCAGCCTACGGGTTTGGGACCGGTTGCTCCTATAAGCCAGACTGGCGAGGCGGCAACGATTGGTACATCCTTTTTCTGCAGTTCGTTCAGGTTGCTATTGATCAATTTGACCAGGTCGACAACAGACGAGGCTGGTAGAGGCATTTCGTGTCCATGGCTACCACCGTTATCATCAGCGGTGTGAGGAGGGGATTTAAACGTTGGAGTCAAATCCGCAAAGGTGGAAGCTGTGCTTGCCTGAACCTGACCAACGTGTTTGAAATGGAAGAAACCGATCACCGTAGGGACAAAGCGCCCCTGCTCAACTCTGGTAGCAAACAGGTACTTGCCAACCTCAGAGTTGATATCATCTTCTTCATGCGCAACAGCTACTGCGGTACCTTCGGGCTGCAAGGTGTCTGCAACCTTGTAAGAACTCAGGCTATACTTTCCCACAAGGAAACTATTCAGACCTTGCAAGTTCATGGCGGCAATAGCGGCTGTTTTAATGAAAGTGGGCGGGGATGCGGTACCTGGTTTTTCCTGGGCTGTTTCGCCTTCCCCGCCTTCGTCGGCTGTAGCAGCTTCATGAGGAACTAATTCGATCGAAGGGATAGTATGGCTAAGCTGAAATGTAATGCATATCTGATCTTCGTGCCAGTACGTATTGTGCACATAGGGATCCCTGTGCATTTGTGTGTCGTCCATGATTACCTCCATGAATCACTACTAACATTTGTTTAAAGCACATGTACAAAATCACGCTCACATGCTCACCTTTGAAACGCGCTGGAGTTCCTTTTTTAGGGGTTGAGTTATCTGCGCAGAAGTAGAATTTGTGGTATGCCGAAACGTGAGGGGACCGACGTTACCGACCAGGCGAAAAGCAGCCCAGAAGTAGGGATGGGCATAACTCTTGCTCTCCATGAGCTGGCGTTGAGCGACGCGTAGGGCCTGCCCTTTGCTCTCTCCTCTTAAAAGGTTCTGGTAAAAGAGTCTCATCAACTCATTGGTCGCGTTATCCTCTACAGGCCACAGGCTCATGACCAGCGAGGTTGCGCCAGCAGCGAGAAACGCTCTTCCCAACCCTAACTGTTCGTCTCCGCCGCCACTCAAGGCAAGTCCAGTTTCGCAGCCGCTCAACGTCAGCAACTCACATGCTTTCAAGTCCATACTGAAAGCATCAATAGCGTTGAGCGGGCCATCGGCCAAGCGTATATATGAAAAATTGGGGGCATCGAGTCGGCTCTGACCGTGAGTTGCCAGGTGAATAATGGGGCTGCCGGGAGCCTGTTCAATAAGCTTCTCAATGGTTGCATCCCTATCAAGATAGCAGCGTCCATTCAGCAAAGAAGCTATAGTCTGCGCCTCGTCATGGATACGCTGCAAGTACTCATTTTCTGTGAAACCAAGCACCAATGGTGGCTGGCTAGCGATTTCTGTACTATCTGAATGAAGGGCTCGTTCACGCGCACGAGTTTGCAGATGCATAAGAATACTGCTTGCCGGAAGGTAATGCACCTGGAAATTTTCGACCAGGTAATGAGAACCATCATAAAGAGCATGAAACGGCAACTTATGTAGAGGGCCGTAGGGGACAATAGTTATTTGTCGAGTTCGGGAAGACAAAAACTCAGCGATAGGTTTCACTAGCAGGTTATAGAGTTTGTTGAGCAGGCGACGAACGATGTTCTCTGGAGGGTTCTGTACATCAGTCCAGCCCTTTGGATCGAGATGCGCGTGCAGTAGGGGTAACAAGCGCTCCAATTGTTCCATACCATCAGGAAGTTCTTGAGTCATCAAACGCTCTGCGGTGGCGGCAAAAATGACCAGCCTTCCCTGATACAGAAAATAGGTCAGAAGCACCTGCTCAGGTGAAAGGAGCTGGCGCAGTTGTGCGATATCTACCTGTTTCACGTTAGGAGTCTTGCGCGTTTTCTTAGAAGAAATGAGAGAAGCATTTGATTCATAGAGATACAAACACTCCAAGAGCTCGCTAATTTTTTCTTCGTGTTGTTTGAGTGCCTGCTCGATCACCGATCGGTCAACCATTGCAGATGCCAGGGAATAGCTGTCTGCAAGGAGCAGACTGTAGTAACGATACTGCTCCTGTTCATCCCTCAGTTCGTACCGAGTGCGCAATAGAGTTGCGTTATGCAGGTGCACGGTAGCGAGTGATGTATGCTCGTCTCGCTCTAGAGTAGCTGTCGCTATCGTCTTCGACTTGTTCAGATACTGACGTAAGGCCATTGAACGGGCCTGTTCAAGATAGGTGAAAGCCCGCTCAGCTTGAGCATGCTGGAGACACAGTGATATCATATCCTCGTATACTGCCCATGTACTTTGCAAGAAAGCAGGAGATAAGTCGTATACCAGGTCATTCAGAATGCGCTCAATTCGAGCAATAGCAACTCCATAATGTCTGGCAGCCTTTCCAGGACTCCCTTGAAGGACGTACAATCGGCCCAGGAGATAGTGACTTTTATAGGCTTCCTCTTGCAAGTTGTACTGGCGCGCTTGTGAAACCACTTGCTTACAGAGCAGGAGAGCCTCTTGTAGAAACGCATCTTGTTGCCCCTCCATCTGCTGCGACCGAGCCTGCTTGGACTTTTCAATCAGGGCACCAACGACTACCAGACTAGCACGAACTGAGTAGCTCCCCATACCTTTGTCATCAAAATAGTTTCTTAAGAGACAAGCCTGATGGTAAGCTTCTCCAATATCGCCTTTCGTGAGGAAGAGTTCGGCTTGCCGAAGTTTCGTAGCAGAAGCATAAGAGTCGAATTTCCCCTCATCCAAAATCGTCCAGGCTTCATCGAGGGTAGTCAGAGCCTCTTCTAGTCTACCAGAAGTTGCTAGTGTCGTTGCATATTCGGGTAGCGCTTTGCCCAAACTCAAAGGTATATTGAACTGCCGATATAACGCAACAGCCTCATTCGCCAGCCCACACGCTTCCTGTGGTCTATTGAGTTTTACCAGGCAATTAGCAATATAGAGCTTGAGTTCTGCCAGCAATGCGGGATCATCAAGATCGTTCTGTATGAAAATATCACGGGCCTGATAGTACCGCCGAAGAGCTGAGCCGTAGTAGCCCTGGGCATAAGCGAGGTCGGCCAGATTAACCTCTGCATTAACAATCAAATCTGTTTCGCCTAGAGAGATAAAATGGTTGAGCGCTTGCTGCTGGAGATGATATGCTTCTTCAAAATTACCAAGCCAAGCGAGATTGTATGCTTGATTCATTTCAGCTAACGCTATCCGTTGCTTGATTGCGCTTTCGTTTTGATCCGTCAAAGTGGGATAAACTGCCCGCATATTCTCG
>Ga0137364_10001196_pt1 | contig 11930 bp, 9 predicted proteins | sample SagtaG_10_FD_104798 | JGI IMG/M metagenome (GOLD analysis project Ga0137364, IMG submission 104798) | Vadose zone soil microbial communities from Sagehorn Ranch, Mendocino, California, USA - Sage1_L_20_16 metaG | ecosystem: Environmental > Terrestrial > Soil > Vadose zone | place: USA... | reverse complement strand
CCAGTCAGGCGCGATCTTGGCAATTCCTGCGAAAAAATAGACCGCGGCCATTTGCATGCGGAATAACCAGAGAGCCCACGCCGGCGCGGTTTGAGAGCGGATTCTTGGGCGGAGCCACGAGTCCACGGACAATGCCCGATGCGCCGGGACGAAAATTAGGAGGAAACTAAATAGGCAGATGAGATAGGCGTGATTCACGTATCTGCCTTCATCGAGAAGGAAAAAATATGTATAACTCAGACAAAAAAGAGCGGCGTTGAGGCGGTGGAGAAACCCAATCGCGATAAAAAACGCGAATACGCCCATGGCATACCAGTGGAGGTAGAGCCCATTCCCAGGCCACGGATGAACCCAGGAAAATCCGTAATATTTGAACAAGAAGCGCGGATGGATCCAGGACGTAGCGATTTGGTGACGCAAAATCCAGATCTCGCAAACCATCAGCAGGCCGAAGGCGATTCGAAAGAAAACGAGCGAAGCAATATCAACGGCCGCGAAAGGGCGGTTCTGTAGCTTGGCCAAAAGAGTGTTAACGACTTTCATCTGAACGCCGCTCAGTTTCATGGTAGGGCGAAGCCGCCTGGTAAAATTTGAGTTCGTTCTGAATTGTCTGTGCCAAACCGGATCGTGCGGTGGTACTGGCGAATTGCAGTGCGCGTTGGGCTGTTTCTACCGCCTGGGAAAACTGCCCGTTTTCCGCATAAGCAGCAGCCAGAGTCCGCAGAATCATTGGATTCATTCCGTTAGAAAGTCTGTTCGCCCGTTGAGCGAGCGCGAGGGCTCTCGGTCCGTTTCGAAGCGAAGGATCGGAACAGGTGGCCAACATCCTCGCGAGATTGCTATGAGCCGCCGCCGCTCGCGGCAGCAGCCGGACCGACGTTTCGAACTGAGCAATCGCTTCCCTGAAGCGTCCTTTTCGATACAACGCCCTGCCGAGAGACGTGTGAGACGGCGGATAGTTCGAATTCGATTCTAACGCTTTCTCAAAATGGACGATTGCGTCATCGATTCGGCCCTTTTTTAGAAACACACTTCCGAGACCGTCGTACGCTCGCCAAGGACGGGCAGGATTTATTTGCAATGCCCTTTGGAAGTGCACGCTCGCTTCATCTAAAAGTTCTTTGTCAAAAAGAGCGCGGCCAATCTCGATGTGCGCTTCCCAGCTTTGTGGATTCTTTTCGATTACCGTCCGGTAACAGGTTTCCGCGTCGCGGTACATGTGACTCTGATTCCAAGTTAAAACGGGCAGGGTCGCCAATAGCGCAAAACAAAATGAAAAGCCGGCGGTCCGACGCCATCCGTGCCATCGAGTCAGTAAAATAGCGAGCCCGGCTGAGACCGGAGTAATAATTCCAATGCTCGGGATATATTGGAAATGATCGGCGACAAACGAAAGACGAAAGAAACTGATATTAAAAAATCCGAGCATTGGTACGGCCGCAACCGCAAAAAAGAGCAGACCCGCCAGCAATCCCCGCCATTGCTGTCGGAAGGCCCATGCGAATGCGTAGAGGCCGAGCGCTGCAATCGGAAATAGATATTGCCACCACACCGACGCATCGATATTCCAACGTGGATAGATCAAAACCAAACTCGCCGGCCAGAAAAGCTTGCCGATGTAAAACCAAAATGCACGTCCGGCGATCAGGAACCGCTCTATTGGAGAGAATTCGAATGCTTCGCCCTTGGCACCGGCAAATTCACGTTCCATCCAAGCCGTGAAGATTGCCGCAGCGATACCCAAAACTAAAAACGGAATCAGCGGCGCTACATCTCGTTTCCATTCCAATCCTTTTCGCTTCCACCAAACTGCGATCAATACCGCGGCTGGCAGAATGGCCACAATCGCCTTGACCATTAGGCCGAGAACGAACAGCAGCAGAACGAGAGGGTACCATCGGACGCTTCTACCTTGGTCGAAGCGCAAGTAGGTCAGGATTGCGGCGAACAAGAAAAGACCCGAAAGCGTATTCTTGAGCTCCGCCAGCCATGCCACCGATTCTGCCTGGACCGGGTGTAGGGCAAAGATGGCGCAGGCCAGCCAGGCGCCAGGGATGTTCAATTCCCGGAGAATTTTCAGCAATAACAACGCTGCGACAGCATGAATCAGGATGTTGACCAAATGATACCCAAGCATCGAGTCTCCCCAGAGCTTGTCCTCAACCCAGAAGACCGTATCCAGGAGCGGGTGGTATTGACGTGTGGTTTGCGGCTCGATCCAGAGCTGCGCAAGACCATTTAGCGAACGGAGCTCGACTGTATTGATGAGATACATGGTGTCATCGAAAACGGGCTTCCCATTCCAAGCTGGTTCGTAAGCAAAAAAAATCAGAGCAAGCAGAACTGCGCCGAAAAACCAGTCCCAAGGAAAACGAGCCTTGGCAGCTTCGGTCGGCTGACTTGTTTTCTTTTGCCTTCGCTCCATTCGCATCGCTGCAGTCTGGTAGATGACTAGCACAGCCCAATACGGCTGACCGCAAAAACTTATATGTCTGTGGGCCACGTTCCGCTCTTGAGATCGACAATTACTCGCCGCCGCGGGTTGCCAAAAACGACCACCAGTATGAAAATTAGTTAAATGTCTTTCGCGGCCCTCCTCGATAGTCTGGCGTTTGAGAAATCGCCACTTGTCCGTCGGTTTGAAGAACTGATTGCGCCTAAATCCGACGCCGAACTGGAATCAGTGGCGCAGACTTCCCGCGCGCTCACCGTTCAAAATTTTGGCCGAACGATGCGTCTCTTCGCGCCGCTGTATTTGTCGAATGAGTGCATCAATAATTGTCGCTACTGCGGATTTTCACGGGACAACCCGATCCTGCGCGTGACTCTCAGTCTGGAGGAGGTCATGGCCGAAGCCCGTTATCTCCGCGACGCTGGTTTTCGGCAGATTCTGTTGGTCGCGGGCGAGCATCCAAAGTTTGTCAGTGGCAATTATCTCGTCGAATGCGTGCGAGCGTTAGCGGCCGATTTTCCTTCGATCGCTATCGAAGTCGGTCCAATGGCGAGCAATGATTATGTCCCTATCGTTCGCGCGGGCGCGGAAGGTCTCGTGGTTTACCAGGAGACCTACCAGCGCGCAGTTTACGCGGAAATGCACACGGCGGGTCCCAAACGCGATTTTAATTATCGGTTGGATTGCCCCGAGCGCGCATATAATGCCGGATTTCGCCGGCTTGGAATCGGAGCTCTTTTCGGCCTGTGGCGTTGGCAGGATGAAGCCGTCGCCCTGGCCGCGCATCTCGATTATTTATTGCGCCGCTGTTGGCAGGCCCAAATTACTGTCAGTTTGCCGCGGCTGCGCCCGGCCGCGGGCGGATTCCGGCCGCTCTTTTCGATGAGTGATCGCGAACTGGCGCAACTGGTTTGCGCTTTGCGCATTAGTTTTCCTCAGATCGGGATTGTCTTGAGCACGCGGGAACGGCCTTCCTTGCGCGATGCGCTGGTGTCGTTAGGCGTAACGATGATGAGCGCCGGCAGTCACACCGAACCTGGCGGCTACACCCGCCGCGGCACGGAACATTTGCATCAGACTGTGCGCGGTCGAATCATGCCGCCGGAGTTCCAGGACGGCGAAGACCAGTTGGCTACCGGTCAATTTGAAATTAGCGATGACCGCGCTTCCGAAAGCATCGCGATGATGTTGCGACAACGCGGTTTCGAACCGATCTGGAAGGACTGGGACCAAGCGCTTTCTGGCTAATGCGCATTTTGCTTAACGGTGAGGAAACTGATACTCGGGGCGCCGCCACGATCGCCCAGCTGATTACGCGTTTTGAATTGTCGTCCGAGACGATCCTGATTGAACACAATGGCGTCGCGTTACATCGGAGAGAGTGGACGGAAACGCATCTCACGGATGCAGACCGGCTGGAAATTATCCGAGTTGCTGCTGGCGGCTGATATTCGAGTTCCAAGCCTCAAATACCATCTTTCTTGCACGATCGCGGATTTATCGTCATTAAGAATGCGCTCCTTTGTCATTGCGGCGTCCATGTTCAATTCGGCTTCAAGTGATTGTTTTTTTATTCGATTAAGCCAACAAACCTTGGCGGATAATGGGCTCTGAAAGCGTTTCGGCAGGAGCGCCATCGCGGCACCGAGGGAAAGTATCGCGAATATTCAATCTCGATCGAATCGAATGGGCATGCGCTATTCTTCTTTCTGCCGCGGTTCTCTTCCTAATGATAGTTCGCGCAACTCACGCCGGCGCTCTTTGGCGTGATGAATGCGATTCTGTCCAGGTGGCCCAAATGCCACGATTTTCCGAATTCCTGGCGAATCTTCATTTCACGGCGTTTCCAATTCTTTTTCCAGCCATCCTTCGGGTCTACATCACTCTGTTTGAAGCCAGCGATTATGCGTTGCGCGGCTTTGCCTTGTGCGTCGGAGTGGGTTTCATCGCGGCGACCTGGTTTTATTCTATTAGTGTGAATCGACAAGCTCCCTCGCTCCTGCTCGGCTTGATCGGCCTGAATTCAAACTTCTTGGTCGAGGGAATGTCGGCCCGCGGCTATGGTCTCGGCGTCGTGTTGCTCGTTGTCGCCGTCGCGCTCACGGCGAAATTGGTGGACCAGTTCACAGTTCGTGGACTGGTGGCGATGGCGCTGGTGTTTTTCGCTGCCACCCAGATCGTGTTTTTCAATGGCGCTTTCGCGCCAGCGATTCTCCTGGCGGCAATAGCCGTGTTGCTTCTACGTCGGCGATTTAAGAGCGCAATTCTGATCGCGTTGGTCGGCTTGGTCATCGGCATTTTCTATGTGCCTTACATTTTGAACATCTATTTCCACGTCCGGCCTTGGGCCGTTCTTCTCCAGGACCCGGCGCCCTTCGCAGCTCTTTGGGAGCTTTTCATGGAGGCCTTCGGCAGCCCCACGGCGATCATGCGGTGGGTTTGGCCCAGCATCCTTTTAGGAGCAATGGCTTGGGCGATTTGGCGATCAAAAGTTATTTGGAACAACAAAGACTCGGCCGAACGCGATCTGCTCCTTTTTGCATTGATTATCATCGCGGTTTCAATTCCGTCGTTTTCACTTTTCGTCTGGATCACGCATAAGCCGCTCTTGTCACGGTATTATCTGGCCTTGTTTTGCTTATTGGCGGTGGCGAGCGATTTAATCGTGGCAAAGCTTTGCCGGCCGTTTTCGGCGCGGTTGGGGCGCGCCGGCGTAGTATTGATCGCGGCGGTAGCGCTGTCCTTTGCCGTCTGGCCCACGATCATTAAGCGAGATACCAACATCGACATTCTTGCGAGGATTCTGGAGCAACAGGCAAATGTCCACGACGTCATCGTGGTTAATTCGTGGTCGCGCGGTATTTCATTCAGTCGTTATTACCACGGAAAAACACGGTGGCTGACGGTTCCCAATATCGAAGACCATCGCACTCATCGTTATGATCTTTTCCGGGCCAAAATGCTGGAGTTTTTTCCACTGGACGACGTTGAACAGGCAATGACCGCAGCGCTGAAATCTGCCAACCGCGTGTGGGTGGTTGATGATTTCAGGGTGCCGCTGCGCGGGCGACGGCCGCGCGTCCTCACCCCTGCGCCTGATCCGGTGTATGGTTGGAGAAGCACCAGTTACAGTGTGGCTTGGGCGCAGCAACTAACTTTTTTCCTGCAACAACACGCTCTCAAATCCACTGTAGTGGCGGAGCCCCTTGCGTCGGTGAAGAAGCAGGAAAATGCAACCCTCCTGGTTCTCGAAGGCTGGGCATATTGAATCCGCTGGACAGACTTGGCGATTACGCGCCGAACTGCGAATCAGCGCCGACCAGTAGGAAATTGTTTTCTCGCATTGAGTCAGCGGCAGATCTTCTCCCGTTGATAACACGGGTGCGGCCGCTCCAATCGCACTCACCGGCGCCATGTAAATGTGCTGAGTGGTGAGCGCGACAAGCGCACCGGCCGACCCGGCGTTTGAATTAATGAACGTGTAGGTCGGGATCGTCGCCCGGTTCAGCACGCTCAAAATTTCCTCGGCGCTTACGACAAACAACTCATCTTGCCGTAAAAACTTCTTCCGTTTAAAACGAGCGCGGCGATGGCTGAATCGGAATCAAACAGGAAAGTGGCAATCGGGGCGGATGAAGGACGGCCGGGTTCGATCTCGGAAAGGGTTCGTGATCGGAAACTCGTTTACATCAAACGAATGGAATGGGTTGTCGCGCTTCTGCTTTCCGCGACCGTCTTGTTCTTTATCATCGCGCGAACGGTAAACGCCGGCGCGCTCTGGCGAGATGAATGCGATTCTCTGCAATTAGCGCGGATGCCCACATTTGCTGATCTGCTGGAGCATCTTCACTTCACAGCCTTTCCAATCTTGTTTCCGACAACCGTCCGAACGTACACAACTTTATTCGGAACAACGGATATCGCTCTGAGGTGCTTCGGCTTGGCTGTCGGTATTCTTTTTCTCGGCGCGGCTTGGTTTCAATCGAGGATTCTCAATTGCGGGGCGCCATTGGTGTTGCCGGCTTTGATTGGGTTGAACGTTAATTTTCTCGCGGCTGGCTTATGGTTACGCGGCTATGGGCTTGGCATTGTGCTGCTCATTCTGGCCTTCGCGCTGACAGGGAAATTTTTGCTTCAGCCGAACGCCCGCGCCCTCATGGTTGTTTTCCTCGCCTGTTTGGCGAGCATGCAATGTCTGTTTTTTAATGCCGTCCTTGTGGTGGCGATCGTTCTGGCCGCGAGCGCGGTCTTGTTGATCCGCCGCCAATGGAAATGGATGTGGCTGCTTTTGGGTGTCGCCGCCGTCTGCGGGCTCACCTACCTTCCCTACATCTGGAAGATTTACTCCAGTACGATTACCTGGGCGGTCGTCGTCCAGACGCCCTTCTCGTGGGAATGGTTGATGAGAGGATTTTTGGCTGCTTGCGGGGAACGGGAGCTTGTTGGAGCAATCATTTCCGCCCGCGACTTCGAGGTAACACGAGAATTAACCTTTGTCCTCTTCTGCAGGGCGGTCCTGTGGCGAAGCATCATGTTACTCTGTATCATTGCGGGTCTTTGGCGGCTCAAAATTGTTTGGAACACGGATCGCACACGCGAACGCGACATGTTGCTCTTCGCGCTGCTTGTGGTTCCGATGGGCATTCTCGCCCACTTTGGATTTCTGCGACTGATGCAGAACATAATCATGCAGCGATACCATCTTGCAGTCATTAGCCTGGTCGCGGCGGCCGCGAGCCTGATTGCAGCGAACATCTCTTCGTATTACTGGATTTATTTCGGTCGCATCGCATTGGTGCTCATGGCGATGACCATGTTGCCTTTCGCCCCATGGGGAAAACTGCATGAGCGCAAGTCAAACATCGACATCGTCGCGCAACGCGTCGAAGCGGACGCGCGTCGAAGCGATTTGATTGTGGTGAATGACGCGCAGCTGGGTATTTCGTTCAACCGTTACTACCACGGGGCGAACCGTTGGATCACCGTGCCAGACATCGCTGACCACCGAATCCATCGCTACGATCTGATGCAGAAGAAGATGACGGAATTTTTTCCACTCGATGATGTTAAGAAAGATATCACAGCCACCTTGAAATCCGGAAATCGTGTTTGGATTGTGGGGATAATTGGAAAGCCATTGGAGCGCTCCGAAACCTTGCTCACGCCGGCGCCCGACCCGCAATTCGGTTGGCAGCTGCCGTTTTATATTAATGCATGGTCGCGAGAGCTCGGCACATTCTTGCGCCGACATGCCGGTCGGGTGAACCCGATCGTTCGGAAAGAAAAATCCGTGAGTGATTGGGAGGATTCTCAGCTGTTCGTCTGCGAGGGCTGGAGGTATTAATAACCGTCTCCGGTCGAGCTTGACACTGCCTAACTTCACCACTATTCCGGCGCGGTGCGGTCCAGTTTTCCAAAAGCCCTTGCCGTTGCATCCATTTTTTTCTGTGTTTGTCGATCTTTCGCCAGCGAGCTAGAAGGGCAATGCGCGGAAGCGCAGAAAAAAGCCGTCGATTTTCTGGCTGCCACTCAGCGCCTGACGGGCGGATTCACCTCGTACGAGTGGTTGACGGTGCGTCCGGGGAAGAAGCACGCCATTGAAACCCCATTTACCGCTTCTCAGGTTGTGTATTCATTGAGTTTTTGCACGGATGATTCGACCGCGCGCGTGGTACGTGAGCGCGGCGCGGGCTGGCTCGTTAGAGATAGAGAAGAGCCGGGAGTGTGGCGATACCATGGTAAGAATGACACGCTACCTCCCGATGCGGATGACACGGCCATGGCCTGGGTCGCGCTCCAGCGCGAGGGTTATTCGCTTTCTCCGAAAGCGCTCGATTTCGTGCGAGCCAGCCGCAACGAAGCGAATTTGTTCAACACTTGGATGGGCGATCCTTCGGCGCGTGTCGATAGCCGCAAGCCCGATGCGGTTGTGAATTTGAATGCCCTGCTGCTCTTCAGTCTGGTTCACGAAAATTTCGATCCCGTCTGTGCTTATTTGTTGAAACAGGTCGACAACGATGACTTTCGCGGGGGCTCGATTTATTATCCATCGCAATGGTGTTTCACCTATGCGTTCTCCCGTGCGTATGCCGATGGCGGAGTGAGTTGTTTGAACACGGCAGTTCCGAAAATTCGACAAAAAACCCTCTCTCTTCAAAAAAGCGATGGCGGATGGGGGAGCGATTATGAAACAGCCCTAGCCCTGCTCACGCTTCTGAACCTTGGCGAGAAAGGGGCCGTTGTCGAAAAAGCGCTGAAGCTTCTGATGGCGCGACAAATGTCCGATGGCGGATGGGCCTTGGAAGCGGCCTACACCGGAGCGGACAGATCGATGTCCTATGGCTCACGCGCCGTTACCACTTCGCTCTGTGTCGAGGCATTCGCCAAATACCTTCGGCGCTGATGCCTCGGAGTTCACAACTGGCACAACTGTTCCGCTGTATACGGTGGGCTGACGTTCTCATTCTCGAAGGGATGCCAGTGCTCGGCCTTGCTTTTTCAATCGGCCCCATCACGGCTGGGAAGCTGACGGTGTCGATCTTTTTTGGAATAGCTAGCTTTCTGCTCCTCACGCATGTACTCACGCTCAACGATTGGGCGGATTTCACCCGCGACATTCATCATTCGAACCGCGCGATGTTGGAGCTCGAAAAAAGCAACATCGCTCCACGGGTACTGCTGGGGTTTTCGTTCTTAGCTCTCGTTGCGAGTGTCCTGCTTTTTCTATTCCTTCCCGCGCGTTGTCTGCTGCTCGCCGTCGCCACTGCGTCACTTGGCATTTTTTATTCGCATCCTTCGCTTAATGCCAAAAGTATGGCCATTGTCTCCACGCTTCTGCACCTGGTCGGCGGCCTGCTTTATTTCCTGCTCGGATACGTGCTCTTTTCAACGAGCGATCACCGCGGCGTTCTAATAGGACTGTTTTTTGGCCTGACATTCGCCGCCGGCCATCCGGTGCAGGAAGTGCGCGACTTCCACGAAGATCGACATGTTGGTGCGAGAACAAACGCAGTTGTGTTCGGGCAGCGACCAACCTTTTTCGCCGGTCTGATCCTTTTCACAGTGCAATACATTTATCTATTCTGGTTGGCCTGGTCTGGATTGATCCCGCGGTTTCTCGCCGCTTTGCCGATCGCTTTTTATCCCATCCACATTGGCTGGGCTGTGCTTACACTTCGCTACGGTTTCACCGCCGAAAGCATCAGCCGGTTTGAAGATCGATATCGCGTCCTTTATGCGGTTATCGGTCTGGCGATGTTGCTCTCAATCTTTAGCTAATCTGAATCATTATTTAATGGAGCGATTAGACGCTGTCGATGTCTTTGGTTGAAGTACGCGCGAAACACAGGAATTTCCGCTCTATTGACGGGGATCATCTGGACGACCACGTCCGACATCTCATTCAGCGTTTGTTCTCCCCACCGAACCCGTTGCGGCGTGAGCGAAGGATTATTCGGGTTGTCGGCGGAATTATCGTGGACGCATTCCATGATCAACTCAGTGCCGGCGGGCAATCGAACGGGCTTCGAATACTGATAGTACAATTGCCACCTGAAATCCCAGTCCTTGATCCAGAGCAGCGTCTGCTCTTCGCCGCCCGGCATCTTCGCTGTCACCTTCACCTCCTTGCCCAGCCAGTGCATGTGCGGGAACAACCCCAAGAGATCTACGTCCGCAGGTACAAAGAAAAAGTCGCGCGTGTGATAGGCTCTATCGCCGGGAGAGATATCAATCCGGCGGTTTTCCAATAAAACGTTCATCGTCGGTTTCGATGGGGGCTGATCCGTCAGATAAATTCCGATTTTCGATTGTTCAGACTCGGGCTTACCGGAGAGGTGGAGATGCAACTGCAGCACAAGGTCTGCACCATTTGGCCATCGAACAGAAAATCCCTCTGGTAACGGGATGGGTTCCCAACCAGGAGTCCACATCCCCATGTTGCCTGGTAACATCCTTCCTGAAACCATTACCTGTGCGAAACCCTGGCCCGGATCGGCCTCGTCCTTCTTGCGCGATGAGTCCGTGGTATCCACTGAGATGACCGCATGATGGACAACACGGCGATTGCTTGGCCGAAACTCGACGGCGCGGATGTATTTGCCTTGCGGCAATTCCAGGGGCAGAACAAAGTTGCGATGTATATCGCGGCCTTCGGCCGGCAATTCATAAGGCTCAGGCATCGTCAGTACGATGTCTGGAGGTCCCAACTGCCAGCCGGAACCAAATGTTGGCGATGCGGGAAGATCTTTGCGATCTCCTTCCGGCATTCCCGCCCTCACCCAGTTGTCGATCAAAACGATCTGGTCGTCGCTCAATTGGCGTGCACCAACAAATTCGCCGTAACCCGGCACAGGTTTCCACGGCGGCATGATCTTGGACTTCACTACCGAAGCGACGGTTTTACCGTGCTTGCGAGCGTCTTTGTATGTAAGCAGTGAAAAAGGTGCGACTTCTCCGGGGCGATGGCACGTCACGCATTTCGCATTCAGCAACGGCGCAATGTCGCGGCAATACGTCGGACGTTCGGCTGACGGCACCCTGGAACAGCTCGTTGCGATAAGCGCAACCAGAAGAAACAGAAATCTCGCAGCCCGGAATTTTCTTTCGTTGGGATATAACAACCGACTGGAGGTTCGTGCGGCCATCGGGCGGGTTTGTTCTCTAAAATCGCATGCAGCGCGTTCTCCAGGTCGCGCTTCTTGCCGAAATCGACATAGCGGTCGTCAGGCAATCCGGAAGAATAAAAATAAAAACCGATGCCTTTGCGCTCGCATTTGTTTCGAAAAAAAACGTGCGCGATGTGCCTTCCAGGTCCTTCACGACAATTCTGGTTGAAGCGGCGGTAATGAACCCGGGGTCACGATGAACAAAACGCAGGTCGTGAACAAAGTAATCGCCTTTGCCTTCGGCCGGATCATGCGGGCAGTTTAGATGCAGGCTGCTAGGCGATCAAACCTGGCCGCCTGCATGTTGGGCAGTCATCGTGACGACCCAGAACACCGACCTTATTCTCGGTTACGAATTGCCGCCCGAGACGGTTTTAGTCGAACATAACGGTGTTGCTTTGCACCGCCGCGAATGGCCACAAAAGGCGTTAACTGATGGCGACCGGATAGAAATTATTCGCGTTGTTGCTGGCGGCTAAGCGGTTTTGTCGCGCGTCGATCCTGGAATTACTGCTGGCGGTAATTTGCGAGGCTCTCTCGCTTTTTTGCTCTCACTCTCCCTTTTTCGCCATCTCTCTCGCTTTCGATTTTCCAAAGCGTGGAACCATCCGCCTTATTCACCGGTATCACTTGAATGATCGCGCAAGACATTTCGTTGCGGGTTTGCTCACCCCAGTCGACGTGTTGTGGAATTATTGAAGGGTTGTTCGGGTTTTCGGCGGAATTGTCATGGACACATTCCATGATCAATTCTGTGTTTGGCGGCAGCCGGACCGATTTCAGATTCTGGTAATACATCTGCCAGTTGAAAT
>Ga0137364_10001195_pt1 | contig 11930 bp, 15 predicted proteins | sample SagtaG_10_FD_104798 | JGI IMG/M metagenome (GOLD analysis project Ga0137364, IMG submission 104798) | Vadose zone soil microbial communities from Sagehorn Ranch, Mendocino, California, USA - Sage1_L_20_16 metaG | ecosystem: Environmental > Terrestrial > Soil > Vadose zone | place: USA... | reverse complement strand
CCTGATAGTCGCGGTGCAAGGCCCACGCCGCGAACGCCGCCACGATCACGAGGATCAGCACGACGCCCCCGACCACCGTCACGCGACCGCGCCGGTCGAGGTCGGTCCAGAAAGAACGCAGGTCTTCGGTGAACTCGGCCATGGTCATACCTGCATCCGCAAGAGGTCCTGGTACGCTTCGAGGAGCTTGTTGCGTACCTGGAGAACGAGCTCGAACTGCAACTTGGCGCGTTCGAGTTGAACCATGACCTGGTGGAGATTCACTGGCTCGCCGACCGCCAGGCGGCGCACCGCGTCGTCGGCCGACATGATGCCCTGATTGGCCGTGCGTATCTGCTCATCGAGCCAGGCCGGAAAAGTTCGCGCCGCCGAGTTCGCCTGCAGGGTCTGCATCCCGTCGATCGGGAGAAATGCGGGATCTATCGCGTCGACGTTCATCGCTCGCTCCCGATTTCAAGCGCCTTCATAGCCATCGATCTCGCCATGCTCAGGGCGCGTACATTCGCCTCATACGCGCGTCCGATCTCCACCAGCCGCACCATCTCCGACACCGGGCTCACGTCCGGGTAGGCGACGAACCCGCGCCCGTCGGCGTCAGGATGCCCGGGATCGAAGACCAATCGCGGCGAAGTCCGGCTCTCCACGACCGACACGTCAACGGGCAGCGGCAGCACGCTCGAGAGCTTGCTGTCGAAAGAATCAATGGTCGAGGCTCTCGCCACAACCCGAAGCGGGCGATAGGCGTTGCCGTCCGCTGCAGTCGTCTGGGCGTTGGCGAGGTTCGCCGCCGAGATCTCCAGACGCAGGCGCTCAAGGTTCATCCCCGCCGAGCTGATTTCGAACACCGAGGAAAAGTCCATTAGTTCCTCCCTTCCCGAATTGCAAGTCTGATCAGCGCCCCGTTCTTTCCAAGCGCGGTGAGCAGTGCCTGATAGCGAACCGCATTCGCCATCATCGACGCCACTTCCTTGTCCACCTGGACGGGAAGATTCGCCGGGTCCGGACCCACCTGCGGTTCGAGGAAGCCGACCGCGCGCCTCGCCGCGGCATCATCCCTGCTCAAGAGCGCCGTTCGCGCCGCCTCGAGCTGGTCCTCGAAGGACACCCGCAGCGGGTGATAGTCCTCGACGGATGCGTTGGCGATGTTGGCTGCGTGCACCGCGTGGCGCAGCACCCCGGCGTCGAGCGCACGCAGCACCAGCTCGGCGGTGGGACTGTTCAGAATGCCGGAAATCTCGCTCATCTTTGCTCCCCCTCCATGCTTGACCGAAGCAGCGCCGCGCCCAGACCCAGGTCGAGCGTCGAGGCGAGTTCTTGAGCCAGCAGCTCGCCCAGGACGGAATGCGCCGCCCCTCCGTACTCGCTCTTCTCGGTTCCCATGGACGCGCCCAGGTTGCCCAACAGCAGCCGCAGGATCAGCGCGTCGAACTCCTTGGCGAGGCGCGCGGGGTCTCCGGCGAGGGCGCCCGGGTCGGCGCGCGCCTGCAAGGGCAGCATCGAGATCGCGGAAATGTCCATCGGGAAGCTCCCTATTGAATGACCAGCTCGGCGTGCAGAGCGCCCGCGCGTTTGATGCTTTGAAGAATGGCGATCACCTCGCGCGTGGTGCTCTTCACTTGCTTGAGCGCTGCGACCAGGTCGGACACCGTGGCGCCGGCCGGCATCGTCACGCTGTTCATGCCGCTTTCGTTTGCTTCGATCCGGGTGCGCGGCACGACTTCAGTACGTATACCGGGACCGGGCCTCACCAGCAGTCCTTCGGGTTGCGAAACGAGGAAGTCGGTGACGACGGTGACCTTGAGATCGCCGTGAGCGACCGAGACGTTCGACAGGCGCACGCCTCCGCCCGAGACGACCGTCCCGGTACGCTCGTTGATGACGACCCGCGCGCGCTGATCAGGCTGGACCGTCAGGCTCTCGAGCCGGGCAAGGAAATCGACGAGCCGCTCGCGCTCGCCCTCCGGCACGCGGATCGCAACTCTTCCGGCGTCCATTGCAGCGGCGGAGGCCGACAGCTTCTCGTTCACCGCCGCGGCGATTCGACTCGCCGTGGTGTAGTCGGGATCGAAAAGGACCAGGCGTATCGTGCCCTCGGGACCGAGGACCTGAGCGGTGAGATCGGCCTCTACGACCGCCCCTTCGGGGACGATCCCCGTGGTGGGATGGTTCTTCTGCACGACATTGGCGTTCAGCTCGAACTTGTATCCTCCGACCGACACCGCCCCTTGCGCGAGGGCGTAGATCCGCCGGTCGGGTCCGTACAAAGGCGTCATGAGGAGCGCGCCCCCGGTCAGGCTGCGTGCGTCTCCCATTGAAGAAACGATCACGTCCACCTTGTCTCCGGAGCGCGCAAACGGCGGAAGGCTCGCGCTGACGAGCACCACGGCAACATTACGGCTGGCAAGTTGCGTCGGCGTTACATTCAGACCGAATTCCCGCAACGCGTTGGCTACCGATTGCAGAGTGGCCTGGCTGCGCGAGGAGTCGCCGGTCCCGGCGAGACCGCTCACGATCCCGTAGCCCGAAATCATGTTCTCCCGCACGCCGTCCACGCGGCCCAGCTCCTTGATCCGGACCCCGAAGTCCTGCGCCGACGTGTTCGCCGCCGCGAGCAGGACTGCCGCAATCGCCACTGCGCCAAAGGTTTTCACGGTGAGGCTCTTCACAGGATCCCCAGCCAGCTCAGGAAACGCGTCAGGATTCCGGGTTTCTGCTTCTCGGCAAGCAGCCCTTGGCCCGTCAGCTCGATCTTGGCTTGGCCCAGACGCGTCGACAGCACCGTGTTGTCCGTGAGGATGTCTTGCGGCCGCACGCTCCCTTCGACCGAGATCCGCTGCTTCTCTTCGTTGACGAAGATCTCCTGATCGCCCTTGACGCGGAGGTTTCCGTTCGCCTCGATCGACTGCACGACCACGGTGATCCGGGCGAGCAGTTTTCCGGCTCGCTCGATCTTGCCGCCGCCCTTGAAATCCTCCGCGATCTCTGCAGCCGCCGTGAGACCTCGGGTGTACGGGTTTGTCCCATCCCTGCTGGCGCTAAGCGAACCGGAGAGCGTGCCGTCCTTGTTGGTGGTGGTCGTCGCCGTGGTGGATGCGGTCGCGCTTTCGGTGATGAGCACCGTGAGGTTGTCTCCGGGACGAAACGCCCGTTGGTCCGCCACCAGCGGACGATAACCGTTGCGCTCGAGCAAGGTATCGCCCCATACCGCAGGCGACCCGAGCGACGCCACGATGCCCAGCAGCATAGCCGACGCGATATTCGGATGACTCATGGCTCCCCCCTGATCAAGACTTTTCGCTCGCCCGTGACCTCGGCGAAATAGCGCTCCGGCGTCCCGGGCTTTGACACAGCGATCACGTCGCCCACTCTGCCTTCGTCCCGGGCGATGCCCGTGGTCTCGATCGTGAAGGTGTCCGACACGACGCTCACCCGGATCTGCTGCCCGCGCAGGACCTCCGGGGCGGGCTCGAGGTCGACGCGCCGCAGCACCGCGCCGGCCTGAATGAATCTCGTCGCCCGCCAGCGCGCGTTTCTGATTCCCGGGTCCGCGGTCAAAAGAGTCCCTGGAGCTCCGGCAACGTCCCTTTCTTCCATGGCGACGTCCATCGGCCGCACCAGCTCGCCGGCGCGAAGCCCCCGGCGCGCTACCATCACCGGCCCAAACGCTTTGAGCGTCCACCACGACGGGACGCGCCGGGTCGTGCCGTCCCTGCCTGTCGTCATCGCCCAGATGCGCACGCGCTTTTCCAGCACCACATCGGCGGGGACCTCGATATCGAAAGCCAATGGGATCGCCCCGGATCGGCGTCGCTCTTCCGCAGAAAGGGGCGTCGCCTCGATTCGAGTGATCTCAGGGTGACGGGCTTGCAACGCCGCCGCGATGGCGATTCGAGCCGACTCGAGAGAATTCGACTCGTCGGAGAGGGCGCGTTCGCTTAACAACGCGCCGGCCACGCAAAGGGCGAGTCCCATGAGATCAACGATCCGGGTGCGCTTCATCGGTGCAGGTTGTTCGCGATCCCCAGCAACTCGTCCGAAGCCTGGACCACCTTGGCGTTGAGCTCGTAGGCGCGCTGCGCCAGGATCAACCCGAGCAACTCGTCGATGAGCCGCACGTTCGACCCCTCGAGGAACCCCTGTTGAATGGTTCCGAGCCCCGCCTCGCCCGGAGTGCCCAGCGTCGGTGTGCCGGATTGATTGGTGACGCTGTAGAGGTTGTCGCCGAGCGCGGTGAGCCCGCCGGGGTTGGTAAACGCGGCAAGGTCGATGCGGCCGAGCTGCACTTCCTTGGTCTCGTCCGGTACCTTTACCAGGATGGCGCCGTTCACGTCGATGCGCACCTGCTGCGCGTCGGGGGGAAGTTGCACCTGGGCGCTCAGCCGGTAACCGTCCTGCGTCGCAAGAAATCCCTCGGCATCGGGCCGAAACGCGCCGTTGCGCGTGTAGGCCATGTTGCCGTCCGGCAACACCACTTCGAAAAACCCCTGCCCATTGACGGCAAGATCGAAAGACTCTCCGGTCTTCTTGATCTCGCCCCCGCTGAATATCTTCGCGCTCCCGGAGACCGAGGTCCCCATCCCCATCCGCCCTGTCGAAGGCCGATCGCCGTTCGCGGACCCTCCGACCGCTACCGTGCGGTAGAGGAGGTCCTCGAACTCGACGCGGCTGCGCTTGAAGCCGGAGGTGTTGACGTTGGCAAGGTTGTTCGCGACCGTGTCGATGCTGAGCTGCTGCGCGTTCATTCCGGTCGCGCCGATGTATAGCGAGTCGATCATGCTCGTTCTCCTCTTCTCTTAAACTTCACCCAACAGGCTGAGCGCCCGGTCCATCATGTCGTCGTAGCTGCGGACCAGGCGCTGGCTTGCTTCGAAATGCCGGATGGTCTCGATCAGGCGAACCATTTCGCGCATCGGGACCACGTTCGATGCCTCGACGTAGCCCTGGCGGACTCGCGGCAGTTCGACCGCTTCGGGGATCCCCGCGTCCGATGTGTATAAACCGCCTCCCAGCGATACGGGCTGGGCATCCGAAGGAAAGCGGACGATTCGCAACGAGTCGACGAGCCTGTCGCGCTCCCAGATGTTTCCGGCCTGATCGATGCGCGGCTCCGCGTTGGAGAGCACGATCTCCCCCGACGCGCCTAGAACGGCGCGGCCGTTCGGACCCACGAGCCGCCCGCGGGAATCCAATTGGAAGCTGCCTTGGCGCAAGAAAACCGCTCCCGCAGGCGATTCGAGGACGAAGAAACCGTCGCCTTCGAGCGCCACGTCAAGCGGATTGCCGCTGTAGCGCATCGCACCCTGGGTCCGGTCGATGTCGGTGGCGATCACGCGGGCCGACACACCGAGTCGAGCGCCGGCCTCGTCGAGTTGAACCTGGAAGGGTCGCAGCACCGCGATGTCGCGTCGGAATCCGGATGTCGTCGCGTTGGCCAGGTTGTGGCTGAGCACGCGCAACCGCTCGACATCGTTCAACAAGCCTGCTGCGGTTATCGTCAATGCGTCCATTCGTCTCTCCCTCCTTCAGCGCGCTGCTCCAGCGAAAATACATGGGCAAGCAGCGCCGCGACCAGTTCGAACAATTCCGGGCCGATGCTCGCATCCATCGGCAATCGGTACAGCTGCTCCGCGAGCGCGCTGTCTTGCACCACCGGGGGGCCATCCAGCGCGTCCCGGCTCCGGAGAATCTCCGCCGCCGCGGGTCCGTGGCCTTTGACGACGACCTGAGGCAGCCCTTCCGCCGGCTCGTACTTCAAACCCACCACTTTTTTGAGCTCAGTCACGGCCGCTGCTCCCGATCAAACCCGACGGTCCAAAGAACCCTGGGCGATGACGTAATCGACGACGGCGCCATAGGCGGGATTCCGATCGTCGCTCGCCCTGGTCTCGTATGCGATCTCGTCCACCACCCACCCGAGCTCCACGAGGCGGCGGGACAACTCTTCGCGCCGGCTTGCCAGAAGATCGACCGTAGCGGCGCGGTCGGCTGCGAACCGGACCCGCAGGCGCGAATTGACGAGCCTCGCGGACACCTCCACGCCGCCGAATTGCTCGGTGTTGAGCACGAACACGAGATGGCGGGAGCGCGGCTCGCCCTCCTTGGCGCGCCTCGCGTCCTGTTCGAAGAACGCAACGTCCACCTCGACGAGCTTGCCCGCGATGAGCAGAGGAAGCGTGCCCACGCGGTGGGACACGGAGCCGCCGGTCTGCGCGTTCAATATCCATTGACCCAGCTGCCCGGGATCGGCTTGCGACCCGCCGTGATCCGAAGCTTGGCCGCTATCGGCGCCCGCGCTGGAGATATTCGCTGGCGAAGCCGGGTTGGCAGAGGCGGTCGCCGCCTCGCTCCTGGGCAGGGCGGTCTTGATGGCCTCATGCAATTGCGTCGCGAGGTTCTGGCCGGGCGATACGGCGAAAGCCTCTGCGGACTGTGCAGGGGATTCGGAGGCGGATGGCCGTCTCTTGAGGAGAACTTGTATCGCGTCGAGGAGGGCCGGGTTCTGTGGCAATCCGATTTTGGCGAGCGCGAGCGCAGCAAGGACCAATGCTTGCGGATCACCTGCGTTTCGCAATGCCCGAGTGAGCGCAGCCCGCGCCTGCTCGTCCAGCTTGAGGCCGGCGCTCGTGAAAGCGGCGGTCAGCTCGTCGGCCGGAGACAGCGCTCCGGCGTCGGCGTTTTCTTGGGCGATGCCCGAGGCGGGCCCCGCTGCGGCGCCTTCTTCGGCCAGCGGTTGCAGCTCGACGCGGTCTCCGATCGCCACGACGCGGCCGCGGATGATCTCGCCGGTCTTCAAGGGAATGCTGCTGTCGACAGTGCGCTCGCGGCCTTCGAGCGACATGAGGTAGCGGCCGCCCTCGTAATGCCTGAGCACGCGACCTTTGATGATCTGGCCCAGGCTCAGTTCGCCCCCCGGCGCGAGGCGATCGACCAGAGCAAGCCGCGAATAGGCGGGAGTCGCGACGGCGGCGTTTGCGGGAGCAGCGCTCATAGACTCACCATCCCGAAGGCCTTGAGATTCAGGTTGTTCGGCACCTCGGAAAGCGAAAGCACGGAAAGCTGGGGCATCAGCCGCTCGGTGAACCGGCGCACGTGCCGGCGCAGGTTGGGGGCGCACAGGATGACCGGCATCAGCTCGCTCGAGAGCATGCGGTCGGCTTCGGCAGTGAGCTTGCGCAGAAGTTGCTCGGCGAACCTCGGCTCGATCACCAGCGCCGAGCGATCCTCCACCGACCGGATCGAGGCCGTCATCTGCTGTTCAACCACGGGATCGAAGGTCAGGACGTAGAGTTCGCCGGCAGGGTTCGCAAGCGTCTGGCAGATCGTCGCGCCAAGACGCTCCCGCACGAGTTCGGTCAAGTGATCCGCCTCCTTCACCCGACCCCCGTGGTCGGAAAGCACCTCGAGGATGGCCTCCATATTGCGGATCGGCACTTTCTCGCGCAGCAGACTCTGAAGCACCTTTTGCACTTCGCCGAGCGTCAGCACCTTGGGCACGAGGTCCTGCACCAGGCTGGGCTGTTGCTCGCGCACCCGGGCGATCAGCCGGTCGGTTTCGCCGCGGGTCAGCAAATTAGGCGCCTGCTGCTTGATCACCTCGGTGAAGTGAGTCGCCAGGACGGTGACGGGATCGACAACCGTGTATCCGGCTTCGCGAGCGCGACCCTTCAGCTCATCGAGAATCCAGAAAGCAGGGAGCCCGTAGGTCGGGTCCTTCGTCGCGACGCCGTCCAGTCGTTCGCGCTCCCCGCCCGGATTGATCGCCAGGGTGCGGTCGGCAACGACGTCGCCGTCCGCGACCTTCGTGCCGAAGATCCGAGCTTCGTAACGGTTGGGGCCGAGCTTCTTCTCGTCCTTGACTCTGACGCGCGGGAAGACGGCGCCCATGTCGAGGGCGAACTGCTTGCGGAAGGAGACGATTCGGTCGGTGAAGGAGCTGCCGGCGCCGACCAGCGGAATCAGATTCTGCCCGACCACGAGCTCGATCGATTCCACGCTGAGCAAGCCGTAGAGGTCCGCGGCCTCTCCCTCGCCCGCGCCCGCCTTCGTCTTTGCCTCCGCTGCGGCAAGGCTCTCACGGCGTCGCGCCACCCAATAAATCCCGCCCGCGACCGCGGCGAGGCATAGGATCGCGAAGAGCGGCATCCCCGGCAGGAACGCGAGCGCCATCAGGGCGAGCATCACCAGCAGCACGGCGCGGGGGTAGGACAGCACCTGCTTGGCGACCTCGTCGGCCAGGCGGGCGTCCGTCGCGGCGCGCGTGACGATGAGACCGGTGCCCGTCGCGATCACCAATGCGGGAACCTGGGTCACGATGCCGTCGCCGACGGTGAGGAGGGTGAAGGTCTGCAATGCCTCGCTCCAGCCCATCCCGCGCTGCGCGATCCCGATCGCGAGACCGCCGACGATGTTGATCACGATGATGATGATCCCGGCGATCGCGTCCCCCTTGACGAAGCGGCTCGCGCCGTCCATCGCCCCGTAGAAGTTCGCCTCGCGTTCAATGTTGCGCCGGCGCTCGCGCGCCTGCTCCTGGTCGATGAGACCCATGTTGAGATCCGCGTCGATGCTCATTTGCTTGCCCGGCATGCTGTCGAGCGTGAAGCGCGCGGAGACCTCGGCGACCCGCTGTGCGCCGTTCGTGACGACCACGTATTGCACGACGATCAGGATGAGGAAAACAACCAGCCCGACCACGTAGTTGCCCCCGACGACGTGACTGCCGATCGCCGCAATCACGTCTCCCGCGTAGGCGTCGCTCAAGATGAGCCGGGTCGCCGACACGTTCAGGCCGAGGCGGAACAAGGTGGCGATCAGCAAGAGCGACGGGAACGTCGAGAACTCGAGCGGTTTCGCCATGTAGACCGTGAGCAACAGCAGCAACAGCGCAAACGACAGGTTCGCGACGAGCAGAAAGTCCAGCAGTCCCGCCGGGATAGGCGCGAAAAGGACGAGCAGGATCAACACCAGCCCTACGACCAGGAACAGGTCGCTTTGCGCGCCGAATACCTTGCGCAGCGCATTGATCATGCCGATACCTCCAGGCGCGCCGAGGCCCGATGCGCTGACGAGTAGATCCTTGCGTACACCCGCGCCACGGGTTCGAACAGGTCTTCGCTGATGGGCCCGTCGATGTCGGCCTCGATGAAGAGGCGTCGCGCAAGCGGCTTGTCCTCCACCATGGGAATCCCTGAGCGCGCGGCGCGCGACCGCAGCTCCAGCGCCAAGTCCCCGGCGCCCTTTGCAATGACCGTCGGGGCGCGCATCCGGACGCGGTCGTAGGCGAGCGCGACCGCAAAGTGCTCGGGATTGGTGATAAGGACGTCCGCCTCGGGCAGGCGCTTGAGCGATTTGGCGCGCTTCGCCGCTTCTCTTTGCAGCTCGCGAATCCGTGCGCGCACGTGCGGGTCCCCTTCGCGGCGCTTGATTTCATCCTTGAGTTCGCGTCGGCTCATCATCATCTGCCGGCCGTAATCCCACCGGCTGTACGCAAAGTCCAGCAACACGATGAGAATAAAGACGAGCAGGAGCTTGAAAATGAGAGATGCGACATGGGTGATGAGCACGCCGAAATACGCCTTCGGCTCCATGTCCATGGCCGCGAGCAGCGTCGGCAGCACCGCGCTTAGCGCAAGGTAGGCGACGCCGGCGAAAAGAACCAGTTTCAGGATCGTCTTTCCCGTCTCGACCAGCACCTTGAGCGAGAACAACCGCTTGAAGCCCAGAGCCGGGTTGAGGCGCTGGAAATCCGGCTTGAGCGGGAAGGCGCTGAAGATGGCCCCGGTCTGCACGAGGTTGGCGATGACGGCGGCGAGAACGGCCGCGGCGAGAAAGGGCGCGACCAGCGCCAGTGTCGCGAGCGAGATTTTGCCCAGCCACGCGGCGGCGACCGGGGGCGTGAACGAGAGCTCCGCGCCGCGCTCGACCGCACCGATTGAAAGCCGCAAGCCGGACCGGGCGAGGTCGTCCGCCCAGGCGTAGAGCGCCGCGAGGAAAGCGCTCAGCATGACCAGCGATATGAAGTCCAGGCTCTTTGCGACCTGGCCCCGCCGTTTCGCCTCTTCCAGCTTGAACGGCGTCGCCGGTTCCGTTCTGTCCTTTTCTTGCTCCGCCATTTCAGCTCAGCCCGTGAGCACGCTCGCCCACATGTCGAAGATCGTCTCGAAGCAGCGCCGTGTCACCGGACCCAGGTAGACGACGGACAACGCCAACGTAAGGAGTCCCACGAGTATCTTGAGCGGGAGGCTCAGAAAGAAGATGTTCATCTGCGGCATCGTGCGGGCCATGACCGCGACGACCGTATCCACGAGGAGCAGAACCAGAACTACAGGGGCCGCGATCGCCAAGGCGAACGTGAACATCGCCCCGAATTGGCCGACCACGGGGGCAAGCTCGAGCTCGGGCAGCGGCGTGCCGGGAGGGACGCTCTGCAGCGAGAGCGCAAAAGCGCGAATGATCGCGTGGTGCCCGTCGATCGCGAAAAACACCACGACCGCAACCATCCAGAGCAGCGTTCCCAGGAGCGGCGCGTGGCCGCGCGTTGCGGGATCGATCAGCGTGGCGACACCGAAGCCGAGCTGCAGATCGAGCAGCCTCCCCGCCAATTGAAAGGCGCCGAAAGCCGCCAGGATCGCGAACGCGAGCAGCGCGCCGAGCACTGCTTCGGCAGCGGCCATTCCCGCGAACCCGGCGATGTCCTGGACGTCCCGGGTCGCGCTCACCCCCGCGCCCGCGCCGACCAGCGCCGCAAGCGCGAACACGAAGAGCACTCGAAACGTAGCGGGGAGGTTTCCGAAGGCGAGGACAGGTGTGAGCGCCAGTGCAACACCGAATCGAAGCGCAACCAGGACCGTGGTGAGAAGCCATGTGATGTCGGTTGAGATTCGCACGGAGTTTCCGTGCTCAGAAGTACATCGGAATGTTCCCGATGGTGCGCGTGGCGAACTGCACCACCATGTTCAGCATCCACGGCCCGAAAACCACCAAAGCCAGCAGCGCGGCCGCGATCTTCGGGACGAAAGAGAGAGAGGCCTCTTGGATCTGGGTGACCACCTGGAAGATGCTGATGAAGAGGCCCACGAGCATGCTCAGAACGAGCACGGGGGCGCCGACCAGTAGTGCCGTCCAGACCGTATCGGACGCCAACGCGAGCGCCAACTCACGTCCAAGGTCGCCCATCGGGGACCTCCCTTTTTGTCACGACCGGGCAGGCACTAAACGCTAAACGCCTTGCCTGGATAAGATATGTGTGTGGTTGGGTGTAGCTTTTTTCGTGACGCGGCATTTTACGCACGAGGGTTGAGTGCGTGTCAAGCGAATCGTTTCAAACGTGAACTCTTCGCAGGTAACGTTTGATTTCTATAGGTAACACCTCGCGGTGGCGACGGCTTCCAAGAATTCTTGATTAAGGGAACGTGCCGGCCGATTCGCGGAACGAGCGCTCCGCGCCTTACTCGCGTCTCTGCCCCCGTAGGCGCGGAGACTCGCCGTGGTGACGCGGCCAGCTAGCGGTCGACTCCGCCCATGCAGAGGTACTTGACGACGAGGTAGTCCTCGATCCCGTATTTCGATCCCTCGCGCCCCATTCCCGACTCCTTCACGCCTCCGAAGGGCGCGACTTCGGTGGAGATGATGCCGGTGTTGATGCCGACAATGCCGTACTCGAGCGCCTCGGCGACGCGCCAGACGCGGTTGACGTCGCGGCCGTAGAAGTACGACGCGAGGCCGAATTCGGTGTCGTTCGCGAGGCGGATCGCTTCTTTTTCGTCTTTGAAGCGGAAGAGCGGCGCCACCGGGCCGAAGGTCTCTTCCTTCGTCACTTTCATGCTGGTGTTGACGTTGGCGAGGACGGTGGGCTCGAAGAAGGTTCCGCCGAGCGCGTGGCGCTTGCCGCCGGTCAGGAGTTTCGCGCCTTTGGCGAGCGCGTCGCTGAT
>Ga0137364_10001193_pt1 | contig 11938 bp, 8 predicted proteins | sample SagtaG_10_FD_104798 | JGI IMG/M metagenome (GOLD analysis project Ga0137364, IMG submission 104798) | Vadose zone soil microbial communities from Sagehorn Ranch, Mendocino, California, USA - Sage1_L_20_16 metaG | ecosystem: Environmental > Terrestrial > Soil > Vadose zone | place: USA... | reverse complement strand
CGGCCTGGTAACGGGCAAGGCCTCAGGGTCTGCGACGCTCACCGCGATGAGCGAGGGGAAGACCGGGAGCGCCACCATCACAGTGGCGAACGTTCCGGTCGCCTCCGTGGCCGTCAACCCGGCCTCAGCGAGCGTCCTTGTGGGCGCGAGCCAGCAGCTGTCGGTCGTGACCAAGGACTCGGCGGGCAACACGCTCACCGGTCGGGTGATCACGTGGTCCAGTAGCAATACGACGGTCGCCCCGGTGAGCGCGGGCGGCCTTGTGACGGGTCAGGCCGCGGGGAGCGCGACGATCACGGGGACCAGCGAGGGCAAGAGCGGGACGGCGACGATCACCGTGCAAGCGCCTCCTCCCCCGCCTCCGCCGGGCTCACACGCCGGCTACTATGTGGCGCCGAGCGGGTCGGCCGGCGGGAATGGCAGTGCGGGCCAGCCGTGGGATCTCGCCACGGCGCTCACCAGCGCGGTGGTCCAGCCGGGCGATACGGTGTGGCTGCGCGGCGGGACGTACAGTGGGAGCTTCACGAGCAATCTCGCCGGCACGGTGGTGCAGCCGATCATCGTGCGCCAGTATCCCGGCGAGCACGCCACGATCAGCGGCAACCTGACCGTGCTCGGGCACGACGTCTGGTTCTGGGGGTTCGAAGTCGTCAATCCCAATCCCACTGGGCCACGGATGAGCGGGATCAACAGCCGGGCGCCCCGGGCCAAGTACATCAACCTGGTCGTCCACGACGCCAGCGCCACCGGCATCGGCTTGTTCGACGGCGCCGATCTCACGCCGGCGCCGGACGGCGAGATTTACGGCAGCATCATCTACAACAACGGCACCCTGGACAACAATGATCACGGGATCTACGTGTACAACAATACCGGCACCAAGACGATCCGGGACAATATCGTGTTCGACAACTGGTCGATCGGTGTCCAGGCCTACGCGACCGGCCCGAAGGAACTGCTGAACAATATTCACATCATCGGCAACATCGCGTTCAACGACAACACGATCGGTACGAGTGGTGGGTTCGAGATCCTGCTGGGCGGCAGCGGTGTCGCAGCGGCCGGCGGCCTCATCGACCACAACTACACGTATCGCAACAACTCCGCGAAGAGCGTGGACATCGGGTGGTACTACGCGTCCGCCAACCAGGACGTCACGATCACCAACAACTATATCGCGGGCTTGCTGGAGGTCGACGACTGGACGACCGCCGTGGTCACCGGCAACACGGTGTACAGTACGACGCCCGCGGCGGTGTACAGCTCGGGTCAACTCATCAATCGCGGCAATCTGAGTGGCCACACGTACGGCGGCAACGTCTTTTACGGCGATCCGACGGCCTCGCGCTGGGGCTACACCGCCAGCGCCGGGCCCGGCTCCATCTCGCCCATCAATTTCACGAGCTGGCAGACGGCGACTGGGCTCGGCAACGCTGGCGCCTTCGCCGGAAGCCGCCCACCCGATCTCGTTGTCGTACGTCCGAACGTCTATGAGCTAGGCCGGGCTAACATCGCCATCTATAACTGGTCGGGGCAGAGCACCGTGTCGGTGGACGTCGCCGGTGTCCTCTCGATCGGCCAGCCCTATGTCGTGATGAGCGTCTTTGACATGTACGGGACCCCAGTGGCGCAGGGAACCTACACCGGCGGCCCGCTGCAGCTGTCGATGACCGCTCTCCCGGCTCCGGCGCCGATCGGGCGCGGCCACGCCGGGCCTGCCACTGGTAACACGTTCAATGCCTTCGTCCTGACGAAGACGCCGTAAGAACACACGACCTCAGCGCCACATCTCCCCGGTGTGGCGTTGATTGGTTTACCCGACCCCAAGTCGCAATGTGCGGATGTGGTTACCCCAGTGCGTCTTGAAACCGAGAACGTCCAGGGACGTCGCATACACACCCACCCGCGGGATCTCGTACGGAGAGCCGCTGTTCGCGTTGGGTATCACGGCATACCCGTGCCGGATGCCCAGTTGTCCGCAGGTTTCCATGACCTCGGCATTGTAGTCACCTAGAGGATACGCGATGCTCTTACTTGGCGAACCGCAGACATCCTCAATCCACGTCTGGTTACGCTGTATCTGGTCCGTCATTTCTCGCGGATCACATTTGGTGAGAAACGGGTGGTCGACAGTGTGAATGCCAACCGAGAACAGTTCAGATGCAGCAAGCTCACCCACCTGCTCCGCTGTCATGCCCGTGTGCGCATCTTCGATCACCTCAAGGCTAACGAAGTCTGACAACGGGGGGAGTTCGTCCTCAATGACCTGGTACATTGCCCTAGGGTGGGGCGTGAGATTGAGCAAGAACGCGAACAGACGCTCGACGCTGACCCGCCGTTGCGCCGGAGTCATGTCGACCAACTCACCGCGGAACCAGAAACCAGTCGTCGGGAAATAGCGCTCCAACGCACGCATGTACTCAAACCACAAATACTTACCAGGTGTCGCCGGTCGGGAGCAGACAAAGAACATTGCCGGGATGTTAAGGCGCCGTAGGATCGGAGCCGCCACGGTGGCCTGGTTCCGCATGCCGTCGTCGAACGTCAACAGAACTGCGATCTTGTCCAGCGCTTTGCGACGCTCCCCGATGCCATCCGGGCGCAGGAAACTACAATACTGCTTAAGAAACAAGATGTGCCGCTCAAACACGGCCGCATCGACGCCGGCATCGTGATGCCGTCGCGGCACACCATGGTACATCAACACGAGTGGTGCGCGAGACGAGAGCGCCCGCACGAACGGCAGTCTGTAGCTGACCGGCAGTGCGGATTGCATGATTCGTCTAAGCCCAAGGCTCATCATATCGGGCGGGCTCTCATTGGCCTCAAGGGAGGGCGACCCCAAGCGGGGCAAGAGCAGCGCGGACGCTCCGTACTCTGGGGAGCCGCTCCAACACTCGCCCATGGCCGCGACGCAGCGCAGCTGTCCGGTACACTGCGACTAGCCGATCGATCAGTGCTGTGCGGTCGTACCCAGCGGTCACTCGCGCATACCCCGCCTCACCCATCTGATGCCGCAGGCTTGGTCTACGCGCGAGCTGGATGAGCCGCTCCGCGAGCTGTTCCACGGCGCCGTCGAACGGGACCACGAACCCAGTGACACCGTGTTCGACCAAGGCAGCCGCGTCACCGGCAGGTGTGGTAACGACCGGCAAACGTGCCGCCATTGCTTCCATTATCACGTTGGGCAGACCCTCGTGGTCAGACGTCAGAGCCAGAACATCTGCGTCAGCCATCACCCTGGGGATGTCGTCCATAAGACCGCGGAACTCGATGCCATTCGGCACGAGCCCAAGGCGCCGTGCGTCCTGTTCGAGGGAGACCCGTTCCGCCCCATCTCCGATCACGGCGCCCGTCAGGCCCGGCGCGGAACGCCGGGCCACGACGAGCGCGCTGAGAAACCGATCGACGCGCTTGGCCTGGATCAACTGGGCCACAAGAATAACCGAGGCCTGCCCCGGGGGCGCGGCAGCCTGACGGGCCTCGTACGCCCGGTCGAATAGTGCTGTCTCGATCACATTCGGGACCACGTGAATCTTCTCGGGGCTGAGGCCCAGCCGGACGACCGCACGCTGAGCTGCGTGAGAGTTCGCCACCAAGGCGTCGGGCACACGCAGTAGGAACGGACCCCACCGACCGGTGTTTTGCAACTCCAAAGCGACGTCGCCCCGGATCGCACCAATGGCCAGTGCACCACACAGGCGAGACGCAAGAGCGACGTATAGATTCACATAGAACGTCCCCGCCTGGACGATATGGGGCCGAAACTGCCGGAGGGCGCGCGCAAATGTGAGCACTCGCCCGGCAGGATTCCGCAACCGGCCGACGCCCACGGGATCAAGCCCTGTCTCACGCAGCGCCGCCTCGTAGAATTCACTTTCACCGAGCGTGTAGACGCGGACATGCACTCCCGCATCCTGGAGCGCGCGGGCCGTATACACGAGTTGCTTCTCCGCGCCTCCGTGCTCGAGCGTCCCGGCGAGCAACGCCACGCGCAAGGGGTCCGACGCCTTGCCCAAAGGCATCGGGGAGGGTCCGCAATCACTAGGCACGAGGTCCACCACGTTCGGGTCAGCCATGGTCTCCATCATGAAGATGGGAGACCGCAACTCTCCGCTTACCATTCGGAGCGCGCGGAATGGCGTCTCGGACTTCGAATCGAATCTGCATGTCCGGTCCCAGGTGGTGACGGACGATACGCTCGATCCTGTCGCCGCTAGTGAACGGCTCATCATGCGCAGGTGCAATGAGAATGCTGAGTTGACGCAGGGTCCATTGATGGATTTGGAACTCCTTCACGTCTGGGCAATCCTTCATCAGGTGGGCGAAGAACGGACCCGCAATGACTTTCCCATGTGCAGTCACAATGGCGTCCTGGATGCGGCCCTCCACCCTCTCTAACAGCGGGAGGGTGCGCCCACAATCACACGCACGATCGCCCATCACCCCAAGATCACCGCTGCGATACCGGATGAACGGCATCGCGAAGTTATCAAGCCGAGTGACCACAATCTCACCGAGCTCACCAGAGGGTACCACGCGTCCATCTCGCACGATCTCGACCACAGCGTTCTCTGCATTGATGTGCAAGCCCTTGCGCGCGGGGCATTCTTGTGCCACGAACTTGATGTCACGACCACCGTACCGGTTGTAGACCGGCACTTTGAAACATGCCTCAATTACCTTCCGCCACCCGTCGTGGAGCGTTTCCGCCGAGACAATGATCGCGGCCAGACCGGGCAACGGTTTGCGATGATCGCCGAGCAGACGGGCCCACTGGTACAGCGCGCCGGCATACGCTACGACCAGCCTGGGCCTGAAAACCGTGAGTTCGTTCCAGAACAGCTCCGCTGTGCCCTCACCCAGGTCCCAGGCCGACAGCATCCGGACGTTAAAAGCCCGGGACTTGAGCCAGCCGCGGACACCCTGGTATGACGACAAATCGAAGTTCGAGCCCCACAACCAGGCGCACCGGTCGCCAACATCCCCATTTGCCCAGCGATACGACCGCCACGCTGCGGCGTCACACCATGCGATGCCGTCGCGGTCATCGTAGAAGTGTAGAGGTTCACCAGTCGAGCCACCGGTACCGTTTGACATGAAGCGATCGCCAGAGAGGTTCACGCTCCGCAGGCGTTCCTTGTTTTCATTGATGGTTGAACGGTCCAACAGAGGCAGGCAAGCCAACGACCGTGCGCGCGACACCGCCGCGGGATCGACACCCACCTCCCGCATGATCTCTCGATAGTATGGCACGTTGGCGTACGCGTGCTCCAGCAGCCTGCCGATCCGCTGCCACCGCCAGTCGTCGAGCTCCCCCGCCGACAGCCATTGGGTCTTCTCCAGCTCCGCAAGAACCTCGAGCCCATGTTGGCGTCGTACCCACTGCCACACGGGAAGGATCACTCGGCGCACCACCGCAGGGTTCATCGTTCCCTCATGACTAGACTCGAGAGCCAATCACGCATGCGCCTCTACCACCTCCACGTGACCGCGAAGGAGCCTCGCGACACGACGGGCCGTGAACATCTCTGCGACTCGCAACGCGTTCTGTACCAGCCGCCTACGCAGCACATCGTCCGACAGGAGTCGTTCGATGGCCTGCGACACGGCGTTCACCGAGGGCTCCGCGACCACTAGCGCGCATTCGTGTTCAGTGAGGAACCTGGCCAGATAGCAATCGCCGGGAGCGTGGGCGAGAATCGGCCGACCCGAAATCAGATACTCAATCGTTCTGGTCGGAAAGATCGTGCGATACTCCTCGGCCGAAAGCGCGCCGTGAAACCCGTGTGGTAGCACCACCACGTCCGCCTGCTGCAATCGCTCCATCAGCTGATCACGCGAGACCGACTCGTGACGCACGCCCTCGCGCAACATGCCCAGTCGCCTCAGCACGGCGGCGGGTGTCCCCGACAACAACGTGAGCCTCGCTCCCTTGACGAGGGCGATGGCTTCCGACACGCGCAGGGCTGCATCGAGACACGACTCGTTGATACTGCCGCAGATCACGAAGCGTGGCGACGGTCGGGGTACCGGCGGCGGCGTGAAGGTCGGCACGGCTTCGTTGAACGAGTGCGGTAGCACTGAGCAGCGTAGATCAGGATACCGCTCGTGGTACAGCTCCCGCATCCCTTCGCTCATCACGAATACGGTCACCGCTCGCTGAAACACGCGCGCCTGAAGCCACCGCGCGAACCGCCGGCCGACGCCGGTTCGGTTCTCCAGATACGTGTTGTGGAAATACGGGAAGAGCCTCGCACCGCTCACCACCGCCGCAAGGTAGCCAGTCAGCAAGAACTCCTCGCGGGGGTATACGACTAAAATGGCTGTGCACCGATGTCTCCAAATGAGCCAGAGACATCGCAACAACAACAATGGGACTTGTAACCTACGCCCCCAACGCTCTCCGCGCATGCCAGGCGGCCATCCCTCCGTCGTGTACACCAGGCGGGGCCACTCCGCACGCCACTCCATCCGCATTCTACCAAACGGCCGCTCACCGGTGACGATCATTTCGTCCCGAGCAAACTGTTTCGCGAGGTTGCCGACGATCACAGCTGAGCCGACGGGTTTCGGCGGCATGCCTGCCGACAGCAGCAGGATCCGTTCACGCATTGACTGATGCGAGCCGGGCGCTCCACGCGCACACCGTCTCCTCAAGAATAGTGTCCAACGACTTTGTGATGTCCCACCCCGGGTAGTGCGCCTTCATCTTGGCGAGGTTGGAGATGTAGCAGATGTGGTCTCCCTCGCGATGCTGAGCGACGTACGTGAACCACATCGGCTTCCCCGTAACGGCCTCGACCCGACGGAACGCCTCCAAGATGGAACACGAGTTGCCGCGGCCGCCGCCCAAGTTGTAAACCTCGGCGGGACGAGGATCGGCGATGAAACGCTCGATGAATCGGGCCACATCATAAGAATGGATATTGTCGCGAACCTGCTTGCCCTTGTATCCGTAGACACGGTAGCAACTACCCGTGAGGTTTACCTTCACCAAGTAGCTGAGAAAGCCATGAAGCTCCACGCCGGTATGATTCGGACCGGTTAGGCAGCCGCCGCGGAGACAGCATGTGCGCAGCCCGAAGTACCGACCGTACTCCTGCACCATGACGTCGGCAGCGACCTTCGAAGCGCCGAACACCGAGTGTTTCGAGCGATCGATACGCATGTCTTCGCGAATACCATCGCAGTCCTCTGGCCGCGCATAGTCCCACCGCGTCTCGAGTTCCCGCAGTGCCAGGTCGTTTGGGGCATCGCCGTACACCTTGTTCGTAGACATGAAAACAAACGCCGCGTCGGGCGCGGCCCGGCGCGTTGCCTCGAGCAGATTCAGTGTGCCAACAGCGTTTACATCAAAGTCGTCGAACGGACGCTTCGCCGCGAGGTCGTGACTCGGTTGTGAGGCTGCGTGCAGCACTGCGTCGGGCCGGAGTTCGGCGATGCACCGTAACACAGCCTCGCGATCGCGGATGTCCAGTTCATGGTGCTGGAATTGCCGACAAGTCTCCTCGAGCCGGCGCTGGTTCCACCGCGTGTCCCCCTCGGATCCGAAGAAGTCAGCGCGCATGTTGTTATCGACGCCGTGAACCTCCCAGCGCAGCGCATCGAAATGCGCGACCACCTCCGACCCGATCAGTCCCGAAGAACCCGTCACGAGAATCTTCATGACACTCCAGCTTCGTTGGCTACTGGCCGTGCGTCACCGATCACCCGCGCGGGGTTACCTCCGACGATCGTGGCCGTTCCGACGTCCTTTGTCACGACAGCGCCCGCACCTACGATGGCCTGCGAGCCAAGCGTCACGCCCTTGAGGATCAAGGATCTCGCACCCACGAAGACGTCGTCTTCGATACGGATCGGTGCACTGGCTGCGCCCCGGGTCGCGTGGAGGCGTCGCTGCTCGGCGTCCAGGGGATGAAAGTCCGTGTCCCACACACACGCGCCCGCGCCAATGAGGACGCGATTGCCGATCGTGATCGCCGTACTCGCAACGATCGATGCGCCCGAGATGCCGGTGCCGCTCCCGATGAGAATCGAACTTCCGGGTCCGAGCGCCGCGAGGATCGTCTCGTGCGGGACACCAGCGACATTGCTGTGCGAGCGACTGTTGACCACGACGCCGTCCCCCAGCGTGATCCGAGCACCGCTCGCGAGCGTGACGATGGGAAAACCCGAAAACTGGCAAGCGCGCCCGACGCGCACGCCCAGCAACCGCAGCCAGAATGGCACGAGCAGGCGATCCACGAGCAGCCTCGCAACCGTCTGTGGACCGCGGAGTGCCTTCAGCAGGAACGATCGCATGTCGTCTCCCAAGCCTGCGTTCGAGGCTGTTCCGTGCCGAGCCGTGCTGACACGACGTCCGCTACCGCCTGCGTGGCCCGTCCATGGTTCGCGAAGACCCGCGCAATCAGCGCGTCATCCACACCAGGAGGCACTCCGGAGGACAGTACGCGACTCACCATGTCCACTAGGTGCTGCTCCGATGAGACGCGCGATGCGAGACCTGTCTTCCAGTTGTCGATGTATACCGGCCAGTCGTCGGCGTAGAATTGCCAAGCGGGCCTACCGTATAGCAGACCATCGTACAGCACCGTCGAGCATAGCGATCCGATCCAGTCACAGCCTTCCAGCGTGACCCGCAGGTCCACGGCGCGGTTCATGACCGTTAGATGTCGGCAACCGCGGTACAGCGCTCCGTCCTCATTGGGATGCAGCCTTACAACGAAGTTCACGGCATCTGCGTAACGCGCGGCCGCGCGCTCCAGCCAGCCCATGCACTCCACCACGGCGTCGCCGAGCCCGTCCCTATCGTGGCCCTGGGAGAAGAACACGAAGGTGGGTCGGTCCGAGAGACCCAGGGCGCTCAGCAACGTCGCACGAGCCCGACCGTCGCCGCAGGGCCTCATCGAGTCATGGCGCGGGCTCCCCGGCGTCAGCACGCGGGAGCGTGGGAGGCCCAGCGAGACAACGGTGTGCGCGGAGGACGGCCCCCACATGAGCATCGCGTCGGCCAGCAGCGGGATGAAATCAGGTCCGGGCATCCCGTGCTGCAGTAGTAAGGCGGTGATGCCCCGGCGTCGCGCAGTGACCATCAGCGCCGCACCGCCGATCGGTTGGGTAGCAGCACACAGGATGACCTGCGGCCGGACCGACGCCAAGAGCCGGTCCAGTTCATCGTAGAGTCCCTGCAGCATCGCTGCGCTGTGAGCGAACGAACGCGCCAGGTCGCGTCGGCACAACCCCGGGGCACCGTCGCACAAAGCCTCCCATGCCTCCGCTGCCCATTGCGGAGAGCGCGCGCGCGCGGGGAACTCGAAGACTCGGGCTGGCGCGGCCGGAGGCGTGGACCTGTCGTACGACATTAGCTCGGTACTGATCCCGCGTGCCACGAGCGCGCGGTAGACGGGGAGCAACGCCTCGTCGATGACTTCGCGCCGCGTCTCGACCCACACGAGAACATCGGCTCGACGCCCGTCGAGCCGAGTGCGGGCAGTTTTGAGCAACGGACGCAACCAGCGCTTGGCGCTGTCCTTCAAGCCGTCACCCCGGCCCTTGATCAGCAGCTGGCGAAAGACGAAGAACCGCAGCGGTTCGAGTTCAGGGTACTGCGCGAAGACCGCGCGACTGCCCGCATGGAACTCGAGGTAGCGCTCGTGCAGGCTAGGCTTGGGCATCGACTACCTCGGCCCTGCGGGTGGTGACTTCGTACGCGAGGGCCGTCTGTGACGCCCACAGCTTGCGGTACGTCTGGCATGTGGCGAGCAGCCGCTCGCGCGAGTCGAACCCGACCAACCGCCCCTGGTCGAGCACGATGATGCGATCAGCCTTGCGCAGCGTCGAGAACCGGTGCGCAATGACGAACGTCGTCCGATGCTGCAGCAGCAGCTCGACCGCGGCTTGAACCTTCTGCTCCGAAACGGAATCGAGACTGTTCGTAGCTTCATCCAGAAATAGCAACGGAGTGTTCTTGAGCAGCGCCGCAGCGACGGCGATCCGCTGCCTCTGTCCGCCGGAAAGACCGCGTGCCTCGGGACCGGCTCCGACCACCGTCTCGTATCCCTGCTCCATCTGCATGATTTCGTCGTGCACGTTCGCCGCTATCGCTGCGGCGACCACCTGGTCCATCGTGGCCTCCGGCCGCCCGATCCGAATGTTGTTCGCGATCGTCTCGATGAAGAGAAAGGGCTCCTGGAGCACGATCGAGCTCTGGCGCATCACGTCGGCGTGCCTCAAGTCCCGCAGGTCCACCCCGTCGAACAGGATCGCCCCGTCGGTCGGGTCGTAGAACCGCAGCAGCAGCGAGAGCAGGGTGGACTTGCCGGCGCCGCTCGGCCCCACGATGCCGACGGTCTCCCCGCGATGAATCACGGCGGAGATCCCGCTCAGCGCCGGTTGCCCGGCGTACGCGAACGAGACGTTGCGCAACTCGATCGTGGCAGGGCCGTCGAGCAAGCGGCGCGCCCCGGGCCGGTCCTCGATCTCCGGCACCGCTTCGAGCACTCCCTCGAGACGCTCGAGATTTGGGATCGCCTGGCGGACCGCCCCGTACAGCTGCTGCAGCCCCACGATGGGCGTGTACACCGCCATCACCGCGAGGAGCAACCCTAGCAGCGACTGCCACGGCATCCGCCCGGCCGCTACGTCCGCCCCTCCGATCACAAGAATGAGAATGAGGCCGAAGCCCGAGATGCCCTCGAGCAGCAGGCGCGCCAGTCCCTGGACTTGCGTCTGACGCAGCACGCTGCGCCACAACAGCTCCGACACCTGCCGGGCGCGGTCCAGGACCTTGGTCTCGCCGCGATTCACCTTGATGACGCGGATCCCCGAGCTCAGCTGCAGGTAGCTGTCCTGGAGCGACACCGCTTGATGACGCTCGCGACGCGCCGCCTCGGTGAGCTGCTGCCCCAACCAGTAGAACGGGATCGCCCCGAGCGGGATGGACAGAATCCCTATGAGCGTGAGCTTCGGGCTCATCACCCAGGCCGCCACCAGTAATCCGACGAGCTGCGTGATGTAGAGCCCGAGCTGGCCCAGCTGCAGCGTGATGGTCCGTACCCGTTGGGCGTCGGTGTACGCCGTCATCACCAGATCGCCCCCGCTCGTCTTGTCGAAGAATCGCACGGACAGCGTGAGCAGCTTTTCGAGCACCCGCGTCAGCCACTCCAGCTCCACCCGGTACGCCAAGCGAGCCGACAACATCTGGGCGGCGAAGACCCCCCCCGAGCGCAGTAGCCACACGGTGAACACTGCCAGAGCGCCGACGACCAGAGCGCCACCGCTCACGCCGCCGGGCCGGCTGTGTGCGAGCAGCACCTCGCGCAGCGCCCACACCATGGCACCCTGCAGCGCCCCCTGGGCGAACGTCGCCACCAGGAACGCCACACACCACGCTGACCGCGCTGCGTGCCGCGCGGTCAGCGTGGTGTGTGGCGTTTTGCGGCTCGTAATCACCAGGTGACGCTGCCTCTCTGTGGATCCGCGGCATGAGCGATGTGCTCTGCGGGCGGCGCGGAGAGGAGCGATTCGGCTCGCGCCCAATCGGCGAGGCTATCCAGGTCCACAGATGGCCCCACGTCCATCACGTAACCGACGACGCGATCTCCGTACAAGCTGTCGCGCTGCAGCACGACCTCCCGCCGGGTGACGAGGACTGAGCCGTCGCGGTGGTAGGCGACCGGCAAATCCTGCCGCCGCGAGATGGGCGTCGCTTCTCCGGTACTGAGATGCAGGTAGCCGCGATCGTCGCGCTCGTAGGCCCAGTGCGGATTGAACTCGTCAGGAACGCGCCGCACCGTCATCGCGGCATCGACGTTCGCCTCCAGCAGTAAGGCGATGCACCCGTCGATTTCACCGGGCTGCCGAAACGGGCTGGTCGGCTGCAGTAGGCACACCGCGTCGTACCACTCGCCATGCGTTTGCAGCCAGCGCAGCGCGT
>Ga0137364_10001189_pt1 | contig 11952 bp, 8 predicted proteins | sample SagtaG_10_FD_104798 | JGI IMG/M metagenome (GOLD analysis project Ga0137364, IMG submission 104798) | Vadose zone soil microbial communities from Sagehorn Ranch, Mendocino, California, USA - Sage1_L_20_16 metaG | ecosystem: Environmental > Terrestrial > Soil > Vadose zone | place: USA... | reverse complement strand
TGGCCGCCGACACGCCATCCTGCAGGTTGACGTCCGGCGCGACCTGGGTGAAGCGATATTCCACGAACATGACGAGGCTCTTGTAGACCTGAACGGCCAGTCCCCCGGCGGCCTTGTATCCAAACGAGAGATCCGTGTCGGAGTTATGGTTGCGGAACAGTCTGGTATTCCGAGGATCAACGGTCGTTATGAAAAGCGGTCGTCCGATCGCAAGGTATGGCTGGAGGAGGCCGTTCGACGCATCGGCCGTCTTGATGAGGGGAAGCCGAAGCATCAGGTCGATCGAGAGCGCCGTTTCCGTGATGTCGAACGAGCCGGTGCCGACCTGGCCGCCGCCACAACTGCCCAGGGAGAGGCAGCCTTCCACCCGGACCGATTGAGGTTCGATGTTGGGAGAGAACCGGAAGAAGTCCACGGCGAGGCCGAGGAACGGCAATGAGTCGAAGTAGCGACCGAAGCGCCCGCCCCACGACAAGGCAGTGCCGAATTCCACGTCCCGGAACGTGCTTCGACCGACCCCGCGATCGTCGAGCTTGAGGTCGTGGTGCCCGGCCAAGCTCGGGCCAGCATAGACGTCTGCGAACCATTCGGCGGCAGCAGGACGCCCACTGAGCAAGAGGCAGACCACCACCAGCGCGAGCCTTGCGTTGGACATCAGCGCGAGAAAAAGGATGCGGCGGACCTGGACGACGTAGGCAGTCCCGAAACGCATCACGGCGAGCGTAGCCCGGCGCGACTCTGGCGTCAAGCCAGTGCCGAGGCCGGACCACTCTCGAGGACTCGTCCTCAAGCGGAGGGCAGGAACGCGGAAGGCCCGGGGGTTGCGTCCCGTGCACCGATTTGCGACGATCTGCCCACCGATGGCCCAGGGGTTCTGCGTGCTCGCGCGTTGAGGCTCGCCGGGTCTCACATCCGGCCCGTCGGGATGTTCCTCGGCACGTTCGCGTGGTCGTCCGTGGACGTGAGCCGGCCCTTCCTCGCGGCGATCGGCTATCAGGAGGTGGTCGGGTGAGTGCGACGGAGCCCGCCGGCCGGCCGCTGGTGGACGTTCGCGTCGAGGCGCTCAGCACGCGCGGCGGCCGCCCGCCGGGCGTCCACGAGGTCGGCGTCCACGTGCGCTACGGCGAGTTCTTCACGTTCCTCGGCCCGCCCAAGTCGGGCAAGTCCGACGTGCTGCGGGCGATCGCGGGCTTCCTGCCGATGACGAGCGGGCGCATCCTCGTGGACGGCCAGGACATCTCCCTCCTGCCGCCGCGCGGGCGCGGCGTCGGTTACGTGTTCCAGGAGGGCGCGCTCTGGCCCCACCTCACAGTCGCCCAGCACATCGGCTTCGGTCTCGAGCAACAGGGGCTCGCCGCGACGGAGATCGCGCGCAAGACGGAGACGGTCGCCCGCCGGCTCGGCCTCGCCGGGCTCGAGGGGCGCCGACCGCCCGAGCTCAGTATCGAAGCCAGGCGCCGCCTGGCGATCGCGCGTGCGCTTGCCGTCGAGCCACGCGTGCTCCTCCTCGACGAGCCGCTCGCCAACGTCGACCCGGTGGCGCGCAAGACGCTCCGCTTCGACCTGGCGAAGCTCCACCGCGATCTCGCGGTGACGACGATCCTCGCCACGCGCAACGCCGCGGACGCGCTCGCTCTCTCCGACCGCCTGGCCGTCATGGACCAGGGGTGCGCGCTCCAGATCGGCGATCCCGACCAGCTCTACCATCGGCCGTCGAGCCGCGCGGTGGCGGAGACGCTGGGCCCCGCGAACTTCCTGCCGGTGAGCGTCGTGGAGGTCCGCGACCTGGGCGTGGTCGTCGAGACCGAGGGCGGCCACCAGGTGCCGGTCGCCGGCACCGGCGCCTTTCGGAAGGGCGACGCGGGGCTGCTCGTTCTCCGCCCGGAGACGCTCTCCCTCACCGAGGCGGCGATGGCCCGCGGCCCGGGCATCCCGGGGAAGGTCGCGCTCCGCGTCTTCGAGGGCGCGCGGCACCTCTACGAGATCGAGATCGGCGGGACGCTGCCGGTGCGCGTCGAGGTGTCTTCGACGGGCGAGACGCGCATCTACCGGCTCGGCGACCGGGTGCGCGTCGAGGTGTCGAGCGAGACGGTCGTCCTGGTGCCGGACGGCTAGCGTCCGGTCAGACGGCGTAGGTGCGGTCCTGATCCAGGATGGCGACGCGGTCGCTGCCGACGCGCTCGAGCTCCTCGGCGATCTCCTCGTGGAACTGGGGCTTCACGTGGTAGATCAACACGGGGAGGTTCACCGGCATCTTGTCGAGCTCGCGGCCGAGCAGGGCGGGCGTGAGGTGCTTGGCGATCTCGGCGAGCGGTCCCAGCCGGTTCGGGAACGCGCACTCGAGGATCACGGCGCGGAGACCCTGGAGCCCGCGGGCCGCGCGCCACAGCGCCTCGGTCGGGGCCGTGTCACCGGAGTAGATCACGCCCGTCGAGCCGTCGTGGATGATGAAGCCCGTCGTCGGCACGGTGTGGTTGACCTGGATCGGCGTCACCCACAGATCGCCGAGGCGTTGCTCGACATCCTCGACGAGCGTGCGGTACTTCACGACGGGGACGTCGGCGTGCGGAATCTTGGAGAAGTCGGGCCAGAGGATGTTGTTGAACACGCCCCAGCGCAGGGTATCCACGACGGGCGCGATCCCCGTGATCGTCACCGCGGCGCCGGTCTCGCAGAAGCCGAGCGTCTCGGCGAGGTACGCGAGCCCGGCGAAGTGGTCCAGATGCGAGTGGGAGATCAGCGCGTGCTCGATCGCGAGCTGCTCGGCGACGGTCAGCGCGCCGCTGACGGTTCCCGCGTCGAGCAGCGTTCGGTCGTTGACGAGGAAAGCGGACGGTCGGTGCCCGAGCCCCTCGCCGCCGAAGGCGCCGAGCACGCGAATTTTCATCGCGCCGCAATACTAGCACAGAAAAATAGTAAGATTGGCGCATGGCCGACGAGAGCTTCGACTATCCGACGATGGCGCGCGCGCTGATCCTCGGCGACAAGGACACCGTCGCGCGTAAGACTCGAGAGGGCCTCGATCTCTCCATCGAGCCGAAGGTGCTCATCTTCAAGGGCCTCATCCCGGGGATGGACGTCGTCGGTGAGAAGTTCCGCCGGAACGAGTACTACGTGCCGCAGGTCCTCCTGTCCGCGCGCGCTATGTACGCCGGGCTCGACCTGCTCAAGCCTCTCATCACGGCCTCGGCCCGCGGCGACGACTACCTCGGCGTGGTCGTCATCGGCACGGCGCAGGGCGACCTCCACGACATCGGCAAGAACCTGGTCGCCATGATGCTCGAGGGCGCGGGATTCAAGGTCGTCAACCTCGGCCGCGACGTGGCGCCGGACGCCTTCGTGCACGCGGTCGGGGAGCACGGCGCGAACATCGTCGGGATCTCGGCGCTCATGACGACCACCATGCCCGCGATGAAGCGGACGATCGACGCGCTCGTCCGGGCCGGGCTCCGTGACCGGGTGAAGGTGATGGTGGGCGGCGCGCCGGTGAGTCAGGCGTTCGCCGACGAGATCGGGGCGGACGGCTATGCGAAGGACTCGACCCTGGCGGTGGTGAAGGCCAAGACGCTGGTCGGGGTCACGGCCGCGGTGGGCCCGTCGTGACGGCGCGCGGCTGGGAGGTCGGCGCGCGCCTCCGCGCGGGCGAGATCCTCGTCTTCGACGGCGGCTACGGCACCATGCTGTTCGCGGCGGGCCTCGCGAACGGCGCCTGCCCCGAGCTGTGGAACGACACCCACCCCGACATCGTGCAGGGAATCCATAAAGGCTACTTCGCCGCGGGCAGCCAGATCGTCGAGACCAACACCTTCGGCGGCAGCCGCCTCAAGCTCAACGAGTACAAGCTCGGCGACCGGACGCGCGAGCTGAACGAGAAGGGCGCGCGCCTGGCGAGGGTCGTGGCGCCCCCCGGCACGTACATCGCGGGCTCGATCGGCCCCACGAGCCGGCTGCCCCGCGACTACGCCCTCGACGAAGGGGTGACCGACGAGGAGTACGTCGAGACGTTCCGTGAGCAGGCGGCGGCGCTCGCCGAGGGCGGGGTGGACCTCTTCGCGGTCGAGACCATGATGTTCCCCCAGGAGGCGACCGCTGCGGTGCGCGCGTGCAAGCAGACCGCGGACATCCCCGTGATGGCGACGATGTTCTTCCAGTACGAGGAGCTGCACGAGCGGGACCGCACGATGTGGGGCGAGAGTCCGGCGGACGTCGCGCGGAGCCTCCTCGCCGCGGGCGCCGACGTCGTCGGGATGAACTGTGGGCGCGGGCCCGACCGAGCGGTCGTCATCATCCGTGAGATGCGCAAAGTCACAGACGCCCCCCTCGTCGCGTACCCGAATGCGGGGCTCCCGCTCACGAAGGGCGACGCGGTGACCTACGAGCTCGGGCCCGAGGCGATGGCGCGCGACTACCCGGCGCTGCTCGACGCCGGGTGCAACATCGTCGGCGCCTGCTGCGGCTCCAACCCCGAGCACATCCGTCGCATCGCCGAGGTCGTCCGACGCCGCACGACGTGACGGCGCCCGCTGGCGCGCCCCGCGTTCTCGCCGACATCGCGCTCGAGATCGATCCCGACGAGGTCCTGCGCTTCCAGGGCTACAAGCGCGGACTCGACGTGCCGACCCGCGAGGTCCTGGCCCTCTTCGACGCGGCGCAGACCCTCGGGCGGCGCCTCATGGAGCCGCGCGCGGTGGTCCGCTGGGTGGCCGTCACGCGCCGCGAGGGCGACACGCTCGAAGCGGGCGGGGTCGCGCTGACGATCCCGGGCATCGAGCGTGCGTGGGGCTCCGTAGCCGAGCTCGCGGCCGCCGTCTGCACGATCGGCGAATCGCTCGAGCGTCGTAGCGCCGAGTTGTGGGAGGCGCGCGAGCTGCCGCTGGCCGTCATGCTCGACAGCGTGGGGTCGGGCGCCGTCGAGAGCCTGGCCGAGTACGTCAACGACGTGCTCTGCCAGGACGGGATCGCTCGCGGAGTGAAGGTCACCAACCGGGTCAGTCCCGGCTACGGCGCCTGGGACGTGGCGCAGCAGCGAGAGCTGTTCCGTCTCTGCCCGGCGGAGGCGATCGGCGTCCATCTCAACGCGTCCTGCTTCATGACGCCGGTGAAGTCGATCTCGCTGCTCGCCGGCGCCGGTGTCGCGGCGCGCGTCGACCACTACTTCAGCCAGTGTGGTCGCTGCTGGATGCGCGATTGCGCCTACCGCCGCGCGCCCGCCCGTCGGACCGTGCACCGCTGAGCGTGCGGATCGGGGCGGAGGCCATCACGGGCCGAGGGTGACTCGACCACGCGGCAGGCGCTCGTGTGGCGCTCCGCGGCTGGGCTCCACCCGGCCTCCGCCCGGCTCGCGCCGTCTCGATCGAGGGCTTGGCCGCGCGCTCTGCGCCCGCGCCGCAACGATCTGATACGATGCGGGAGATGCGCGCGGACAACGTCATTCTCGTCGGCTTCATGGGAGCGGGGAAATCGGCGATCGGGCGACTCCTCGCGCGGCGGCTCGGCCGCTGCTTCGTGGAGACCGACGACATGATCGTCGCCCGGGAGGGGCGCGCGATCCCCGACATCTTCCGTGCGGAGGGGGAGGAGCGCTTCCGTCAGCTCGAGGCCGAGGCGCTCGAGGCGCTCAGGCTGAAGTCGGGCGACGTGATCGCGACGGGCGGCGGCCTCCCGTGTCGCGAAGGACGCATGGAGGCGCTCCGTGAGCTCGGCACCGTCGTGTGGCTCGCGGGCGACCTCGCGGATCTCCACGAGCGGGCGCGGCGGTCGGGGGACCGCCCGATGCTCGCGGGGCGGTCCGCCGAGGAGCTGGAGGCGCTCTACCGCGCGCGGGAGCCCTATTACCGGCTCGCGCACATCACAGTCGACACGCGCGGGCTCGGCCCCGACCAGGTCGTCGCCCGCGTCCTGGCCGCGCTGAGGGGCATGCATGCCGCACGCGCTTAGCCTCCGCCTCCAAGCCGGGCCCCTCCTCTGCGACGGCGCGATGGGCACGGTGCTCTACGCGCGCGGGGTGTCGCTCGACGCCTGCTTCGACGTCCTCAACCTGAACAACCCGAGGCTCGTGCAGGCGATCCACGCCGACTACATCGCCGCGGGCGCCGACCTCATCGAGAGCAACACGTTCGGCGCCAACCGCTTCAAGCTCGCGGTGCACGGGCTCGAGGGCCAGGTGCGGGAGGTCAACCGCCGAGGCGTACGGCTCGCCCGCGACGTGCGCGAGTCGGCCGGCCGCGACGTGCTCGTCCTCGGGTCCATCGGCCCGCTCGGCAAGTACCTGGCGCCGCTCGGGGGCGTGACGGCGGAGGCGGCGCGCGCTGCGTTCCGGGAGCAGGCGGAGGCGTTGGTCGAGGGCGGCGCGGACGGACTGATCCTCGAGACGTTCTCCGACCTGGCGGAGATCGCGCTGGCGATCGAGGCGATCCGCGCGGTCACCGACCTGCCCGTCGTGGCGCAGATGGCGTTCACCGACGAGGGCGTCACGTTCACGGGCCGCGCCGTGGCCGAGGTCGTGCGGACGCTCTGCGCGCTCGGGGTCCAAGCGATCGGCGCCAACTGTTCCGTGGGTTCGAGCACCTTGTACGAGGTGCTGGAGCAGATGGTGCCGGCGGCCGGGAGCCTGCCGCTCTCGATCCAGCCGAACGCGGGGCTCCCGAGCCGCGTCGGTGAGCGGCTCATCTACCTCTCGTCGCCCACGTACATGGCGGAGTACGCCGCGCGCATGGTGGACGCCGGGGCGCGCGTCGTCGGTGGCTGCTGCGGCACGACGCCACAGCACATCGCCGCGATGCGCGAGGCCCTCGACCGGAAGCGCCCCGCGGCGCGCGAGACCCCGCGACCGACCATCACCGTGCGCGCGCCCACCGCGGGCGAGACCGTCGGGCTCCGGCGGGAGCGTGCGCCCACGACCTTCCAGCGCAAGCTCGAGGCGGGCGAGTTCGTCGTCACCGTCGAGCTCGACCCGCCGCGGGGCCACACCGTCGAGAAGCTGGTCCAGGGCGCGAAGCTCTTGAAGGAGCGCGGCGTCGAGATCGTGGACATCAACGACGGCTCGCTCGGGCGCGTGCGGATGGCGGTGCTGCCGACGGCGCTGCTCGTGCGGGAGGCGACCGGACTCGACATCAACATGCACTTCACGTGTCGCGACCGGAATCTGATGGGCATTCAAGCGGACCTGCTCGGGGCCCACGCGCTCGACGTGCGCAACATCCTGGCGATGACCGGCGACCCGCCCCGCGCGGGCGACTACGTGGACGCCACCGCGGTCTTCGACGTGGACGGCATCGGGCTCATCGAGATCGTCCGTCGGATGAACGAGGGGCTCGACGCGACCGGATCGTCGATCGGAGAGCCTACGGCCTTCCACGTGGGCGCCGCGCTGAATCCCGTGGCGGAGGACGTCGACCGCGAGGTCGAGCGCTTCCACCGGAAAGTCGAAGCCGGAGCGCGCTGGATCCAGACCCAGCCCGTCTACGATCTCGCGTCGCTCGACCGGTTCCTCGCGCGTGCGGGCGGCTCGCCGGTGCCCGTGCTGGTCGGGATCCTGCCGCTCCATAGTCTCCGGCACGCCGAGTTCCTGCACAACGAGGTGCCCGGAATCAGCATCCCCGACGCCGTGCGCCGACGGCTCAGAGAAGCGGGGGACGGGGCGCACCGCCTCGGGGTTGCGATGGCTCAGGAGCTCGTCCGGGAGGCGCGGCTCCGCTACGCCGGCGCGTATCTCATGCCCTCGTTCGGACGCTTCGAGGTCGTCGCCGAGGTGCTCGATGCCGTCCATTAGAGCGGCGGGCACCCGGGCTTCGCCACGCCCGCCGCGCTCGCGTGGCGTTCGAATCTAACCCATGTTTGATCTCAAGATCGAAGGCGCCCAGGTGATCGACGGCACCGGCGCCCTGGGCAGCCGCACCGACGTCGGCATCCGCGACGACGTCATCGCGGCGATCGGGGACCTCTCGAGCGAGCCAGCCGGCTCGACGCTCTGGGCGGCGGGCCGGGTCCTGGCGCCGGGGTTCATCGACATGCACTCGCACTCGGACTGGCGGCTCTGGGAGAACCGGCGCGCGGAGTCGAAGATCCGCCAGGGCGTGACAACCGAGGTCGTGGGCAACTGCGGCTTCTCCCCCGCTCCCGTGTCGCACGAATTTCTCCGGGAGCTGCGCGGCTTTGCCCTCTACGTGCCCAAGGGCATGGACTTCCGGTGGCAATCGGTCGGCGAGTACCTGAAGGCGTTCGACGCTGATGGGACGGCGCTCAACGTCGTGCAGCTCGTCGGTCACGGCACCCTCCGCATCGCTGCGATGGGCTTCGCCCGTCGCGCGCCCGACGGGAAAGAGCTGGCCCGGATGCAGCGGCTGATGGCCGACGCGATGGAGGACGGCGCGTGGGGCCTCTCTACCGGCCTCATCTACGCGCCGGGCTCGTACGCCACGACGGAGGAGATCGTCGAGATCGCGCGTGTGGTCGCCCGGCACCGCGGCTTCTACGCGAGCCACATCCGTGGAGAAGGCGCGACCCTCCTCGACGCCGTCCGCGAGGCGATCCGCGTGGGGCGCGAGGGGGAGTTGCCCGTTCAGGTCAGCCACATCAAGGCCGCGGGCCGCCCGAATTGGGGAAAGGTCGCGGACGCCCTCGCGCTCATCGATCGAGCGCGGGACGAGGAGCTCGACGTGACGGCCGACGTCTATCCGTATACGGCGTCGAGCACGACGCTCCGCACGCTCCTGCCCGACTGGGCCCTCGAGGGCGGCGTCGAGGCGATGCTCGAGCGGCTGGCTCAGCCGGAGGTGCGCGCGCGGATCCGGCTCGAGCTCGAGGCGCCGGTGACCGGCCAGAGTCTCCTCGACCGCGTCGGCTGGGAGAACATCATGCTCGCCTCCTGCCCCCGGCGGAAGGACGCCGAGGGCAAGCGCCTGTCGGAGGTCGCCGCCGCGCGCGGGATGGACCCCCTCGACGCCGCGTTCGAGCTGATCGTGGACGAAGCGGGCAAGGGCTACATGATCCTCTTCCAGCTCGACGAGGCAGATCTCCGCCGCGCCCTCGCCCATCCGGCAGTCATGATCGGCTCCGACGGCTCCTCGCTTGCGCCCCACGGCGCGCTCGGGGCGGGTAAGCCGCACCCGCGCAGCTACGGCACATTCCCCCGCGTGCTCGGCGAGTACGTGCGCGTCCAACGCGTCATCGGACTGCCCGAGGCCGTGCACAAGATGACGGGACTGCCGGCCAAGCGGCTCGGGCTCCGCGATCGCGGCGTGATCCGGACAGGCGCCAAGGCCGATCTGGTCGTGTTCGACCCGAAGCGGGTTGGAGACCAGGCGACGTACGAAGATCCGCACCGCTATCCGGTCGGCATCGAGCACGTCATCGTGAACGGGAGCATCGTGATCAAGGACGGCGCGCACACCGGGAGCCTCCCCGGCAAGCTCCTCACGCCCGCATGAAGGCAGCGCGCGGGGTCGCCGATCTCCTGAGCCCACTCTCGACCTCCGCCTCGGTCGAGGAGGGCCTCGCCCGCATGCTGCACCGGCTCGTGGAGCAGACGGACGCTGCGGCGGGCGCGTTGGTTCTCACGCCGCCGCGCGAGGCGCCGCTCGTCGTGACGGCGGGTGTCCGGCGCCTGCCCGCGGAGCTCGGCGCGTGGTTGCGGGCCTCGGTGCGGACGCCTGTCGCCGGGCCCAAGCTCGCGCGCGTCACGCCGCCCGGCTGGCCGCGCGGTCGCGCGGTCGCGCTGCGGGCGCCGCTCGGGGCGCCGGGACGGCGCGTCGGCGCGCTCCTGCTCCTGGGGCGGGCGCTCACGGCGGGCGCTCTGGCGCCGGGCTTCCCGCGAGAGCTCGGGGAGGCGCTCGGCCGCGTCTGGGATCTCCACCGGCGGACGCTCCGCGCGTCCGTGGTGAACGAGATCACGCGGCTCCTGGCTTCGCCTCACTCGCTCGACGACGTGTTCCGTGCGTTCTCTGGGGGCGTGGCGAAGCTCGTGGCGTTCGACTCGATCGCCGTGTCGCTCCTGGACAAAGAGCGGGAGGAGTTCGAGATCGTCGACGTCGTCGCGCGCGAAGTCCCGCTGCGCGTGCCCCGCGACCACCGCATGCCCCTCGCCGGGACCCTGTTCGCCGAGCTCGTGGCGCACGGCGCGCCGCTTCGCGTAGACGACGTGGCGCACGCACGGGTGCCCGAGGCGAGCCGGCGGGTCTTGGCGGAGCGCGGCTACCGGGCCGTGGCGCTGACGCCGCTCCTGTCGGCGGGCCGTGTCTTGGGCGCCGTCACGCTCGCCTCGGCGCGGCCAGGGGCTTTCGACGACGAGGACGTCGAGATCGTCGGCGAGCTCGCCCGCCCCCTGGCCTTGGCGATCGAGCTGCGGCGCCTGCTCGAGGAGGGCGAGCGGCGGGCCCGCGAGACGCACGCGCTGCTCGAGGCCGCCCGTGCAGTAACCGAGAGTCTCGACGTGGACCGGACGATCCGCGTGATCCTCGTGGCGGCGCGCTCCGTCCTCGGCGCCGATTCGTGCGGTCTTGCGACGCTCGACCCGCAGACGAACGAGCTCGTCACCGTGGCGAGCCTGGATCTCCCACAGGCGATCGTCACCCAGGTCCGAGTGAAGGTGGGCGAGGGTATCTCGGGCCTGGCCGTGCGCGACCGGCGGCCGGTCCAGAGTCGCGACCTCTACGACGACCCGCGCGCCCGCTACCCGCAGATCGCGCGCGCGACCGGCTTCCGCTCGGTGCTGGCGGCGCCACTCCGCGTGGGCGACCGCGCGACCGGCGCGATCAGCGTCTTCCGCAAAGACGTCCACGACTTCTCGGCGGGCGAGGAGGAATTGCTCCTGGCGCTGGCCGATGAGGCGGCGATCGCCCTCGAGCACGCGCGGCTCTACACGGCGCTCGAGGGCATGGTCGCCGAGCGGACGCGGGAGCTCGACGCTCAGAAGCGCTTCGTCGAGGTCGTGCTGGAGACCCTGCCGCTCGGCGTCTTCGTGCTCGACGCCGGGCTCCGCGTCGTGCGGGCCAACCGCGATGGCGGCCGCACGCTCGGGTCCGACCCGGGCACGCGCTCCGAGTTCCCCGCGCTCTTCGGCGCCGGTACCGCGCCGGCGGTCGAGGCGTTCCTCCGCGAGGCGTTCGACACGCGGCGGGGCGGCTCGACCGAAACGGACGTCGCGATCGCAGGCGAGACGAAGGTCTTCCGGCTGACGCGCGCGCCCTTCGAGTCGGCCGAGGAGCGCGTCGCGCACGCGGTCGTGCTCGTCGAGGACATCACGCGCGCGAAGCGGCTCGAACGCCAGATGCTGCTCACCGAGCGGCTGACGACCGCGGGACGGCTCGCCGCGGGCGTCGCGCACGAGCTGAACAACCCGCTGGCGACGATCGCCGGCTGCGCCGAGTCCCTTCGGGAGCGGCTCAAGGAGGGCGGGCCGGCGAAGGCGCCGGAGCTCGCCGAGTTCCCGCGCTACCTCGCCCTGATCGAGGAGGAGACGTTCCGGTGCAAGGAGATCACCGGGACCCTGCTCCAGTTCGTTCGCGATCCCGGGAGCCACCGCGCCCCGACCGATGTCAACGCGCTCGTCCTCAAGGCGATCGAGCTCCTCTCCCATCAGTCCCGCTTCGCCGAAGGCCGTTTCGTGACCGAGCTCGACCCGGCGCTCCCGCTGGTCGCGGCCAACGAGGGCCAGCTCCGCCAGGTCTTCATCGGCCTCGCGGCGAACGCGCTCGAGGCTATGGAGGGACGTGGCACGCTGACGGTGCGCTCGCGCCTGCACCGCGGCGAGGTGGAGGTGGAGCTCGAGGACGAGGGGTCGGGCATCCCCGAGGAGATCCTGTCGCGCATCTTCGATCCGTTCTTCACGAGCAAGCCCCCGGGGCAGGGAACCGGTCTCGGGCTCGCCATCGCCCAGGGGATCGTAGCCGACCACGGGGGCCGGATCGAGGTCACCTCGCGGCCCGGCAAGGGGAGTCTCTTCCGCGTGGTGCT
>Ga0137364_10001186_pt1 | contig 11962 bp, 14 predicted proteins | sample SagtaG_10_FD_104798 | JGI IMG/M metagenome (GOLD analysis project Ga0137364, IMG submission 104798) | Vadose zone soil microbial communities from Sagehorn Ranch, Mendocino, California, USA - Sage1_L_20_16 metaG | ecosystem: Environmental > Terrestrial > Soil > Vadose zone | place: USA... | reverse complement strand
CAGTACGGGACCCTTGGCCAAGCTTGGCTCTCTCCATGAATCTGAAGACAAGTCCAGCAATTAAACCCCCGGCCAATGGTCCTATCCAGTAAACGTAGAGATTCGTCAAATATCCTGACGCCAATGCTGGTCCGAGACTTCGAACCGGGTTGAGTGAGGCGTTGGTTAGTGGACCCAGCGCGAGAATGATGGCGAATAAGGTCGATCCGATGAGCGCAGCCTCTCCCGGCTTCTTGTGAATTCGTAATGAGGCCACGAATCCTGACATCGCCAGCACGAATGTCCCTGCAGCCTCCAGTAACACACCGACAGAAGGGCTCACGCCCGTAGCCAGTTTCGTGGCGCCGAGGTCTACTGAGGATCCGAATTGGCTGAAAACGAGTTTCACCGTGAACGCCCCCAGCAGTCCGCCTAGAACTTGAAATGAAATGTATGGGAGAAACATTTCCAGGGATGTTTTTCCGGCCATCGTGTGGGCGAGCGTTATCGCCGGGTTTATGTGTGCTCCGGAAATTCTGCCGAGCAGAAGGACGACGAGAGCAACTGTCGCGCCAAATGCGAATCCGATGATGAGAAGAGCCTCGAAGGCAGTGATACCTTGAGCTAGCGAGACGGCTGCAACGGTCCCAGGTCCGATAAGGACGAGAAGGTAGGTGCCGAGAAGCTCTGAGAGACAGCGTGCCCTGCGGCTCGCATGAGGATGGGAGGACAACAGTGGAATGTTGCAGTTTTGAGGCCCGTGTCTAAACTCTTCCTCGATTGCGAATCTAGCCGCCCATGGGTTGGGAATCGTAAGATAGATGAACCCAGAGGTAGACGCGGGGGGCTCGTGCGGCCGTAGTCTAGCCTGGTCTAGGACATAGCACGGGGGCGTCCAGTGGGCTTCCAACCCAACGACCCGGGAGACCATCCGTTCGATGGTCCGGGAATTCAAATCCCGGCGGCCGCACCAAAAACCGTTCTGGGACCCCCGGGCGGTTTCGGTGGTTTGTGTCGCGAGGATCAACTGCTTTTGAGATTTTTCGGCGAGGGTCTCCGCCAGATGAAACTGAACCGGGCGAGTCTTGCGAAACAGGGCGCAGAATCATCCGGTCGTCTGTTTTCGATATGGTGTAGCTCAGCGTGCAGGTCAACGTGCAAAGTGCGTGATCTCAAATCGCCTGCTCCGATTCCGGATTCAAGCATGATCCGGGCTTGTTCCGTTTCAAAAGAAACAATCTGCGAATTTTGATTATGCAAAGACCCAAGTGGGGAAGGATTACCATTCGTTAATTCCCTCTCAGAGTCGAGTTTCACGTCGCGAGGAGCAAGTGCATTTGACATTTCTCGAATGGTAACGGGTCTGGGTAACCCTAAACGGTAACAGAAATCCAAGGTGGAGTCCTCGACTGGTACCAATCCTCTAGGGTGCGCTTACTTGCCGAATTCTTCTTATCACCGAACACGCGGCTGTGGACATACGTACAGTTGTTCCCTCGTATGGAAAGTAAGAATAGGAGCATCTCTTGGTAGTCCATAATGCAGGTTCTGTGTTACGAGAGCGTCGTACCGTCGATTGCTCGTCGCGTGCGTCATTAGCGTAATGATATTCGCGGGCCCGACGACGATTCTCGCCACGCTCTGGTCTACAAACCAACGACCACTCTGGCAATTCTCAACATACGGCAAGGCCACTTCTGTTGCAATATCGCCGGACGGCTCCTACGTTGCCGTCGGCGTTCAGACTAGCTATAACCCAAGTATTGGGCAGGTTTTACTCTTGAACAAGACGGGGTCGGTATTATGGGCCCGCAACTCCGCCACAATTACTGCAGTTGCAATGACAGTTGATGGTTCCCGGATAGCAGCGTCGGGGGTTTTGACAAAGGCGATCACTTCGGGTTCCTATGTGACCTTCCAACAAACAGGCATCGTGTATTACTTCGACAATGACGGCAATCAGCTCTGGAACTACTCCGTTCCACTACATTACGTCAATTATCCCGGCGAATGGGGTCCGCCGATGTTCAAAGTCATGCTTTCACAGGACGGCACTCGTGTCGTCGTCGATACTGGGACGGGCACTCTTGTCTTTGACAGTCTAGGACGATTGCTGTGGAGCTACACTCCAAACTGCACATACACTGTGTGCCCATGGCTTACCCTGGCTTCAGCCAATGCCTCATTCATCGTCAGCATCAACGACCAGATCCACGCCTTCGATGGCAGCGGCGTGTCCCTGTGGAATTCAAGCAGTATCCCCCAGCCAATTCTTGTGAATGGGGTCATGTCAAAGGACGGGAAGCTCCTAGTGTTGGAGTGGGAGAACTATTTCGCAGCGAATAAACAGCCAACTCTGATCCTCCTCGACAATACAGGTGTAGACCTCTGGAACCGAACTCTAAGCGGAGTCACTTCAGTCCTTACAATGTCAAGTGACGACAGTGCGATTGTAATGAGCCCTGGCGGTAGGATAGCCTCGATCGATCCTCAAAGCAGACTGTTGTGGAACTCGACCCACGTGCCCGGGAACCTGATGATTACAACCTCTAACGGGTCCTACACGGCCGCTGTAGTAGCGCTCAGTCTCGGGCACAATGTGCTCCGGATTCTCGACAGTTCAGGGAGAACAGTCTGGGGTTACGGGGACTTTGGCGAGGTCGAGGCTCTCGCACTGTCTGGCGATGATTCGTTTCTCGCGATAGCTACAGGACCATACGCCAACTACTCGGGCAACAGTGCAACTGTCGTCTTTCTCCAGGGACCCAAGACCCTAGCGACCGAGCGTGGTCCAATCTATTCCTGGTTCACCTTCGACCCCAACACTCAGGATAATCCCTGGCTCTTCGTTTTTCCGGCAGTGTTTGCATCAGCACCCCTACTGTACTTATCGTTCAGAAAGATCAAAGAGAATCCACATCCGCATGCTCTGGCGCCCTCCGATTCTCCCGATTAATCTAGGAATGCGCATATCTTTCAAAGGCTCGACGCTAAATCCAACAACACTGTCTCGTTGTAACTTGTTGACTTATTGCAATACGTAGAATACACCGAACAATGTTTCTCTGACAAGCTCTGCTCTGACCATGTACTTGCATCCTGGCCAGTCGGGAATACCGTTTCTAACATTACCTTCCCGGCTCTCCTCGGGGAGCTTGCGATCATAAGGAGTTCCAAGTCAAGAGAGTAAACTCTCTGAAGCGAGAAATCGCAGATAGCTAGGCGAAGGGCAAAGCTCGTAAGCATCACATCAACGCTCAGAGCGCACAAGTGGATGGTATGACCAAGTTACGGGTTCTCAGTTTTGGCCTATCAATAGATGGTTATGGAGCGGGACCCTGCCAAGACCTCAAGAATCCTCTAGGCGTCGGTGGTCAGGTTCTTCTTGACTGGTCCAGAGCCTCGCGAACATGGAGAAAGAGGCATGGAGCGGAGGGCGGAGACGAGTCGGGTGCTGATGAAGAGTTTGGTGCGCGTGGATTCCGGGATATTGGGGCGTGGATCCTGGGCCGTAACATGTTCGGTCCAGTTCGGGGACCCTGGCCAGATCACAGCTGGAATGGCTGGTGGGGAGACAACCCACCCTTCCACACTGGCGTAGTTGTTCTAACTCATCACGAACATCCGCCGATCGAAATGGAAGGCGAGACAACCTTCTACTTTGTTACGGGTGGAATTGATGCGGCACTGAAGAAGGCTGTTGCTGAGGCCGATGGCAAGGACGTTCGGCTTGGCGGCGGCGTCTCGACTATTCGAGAATACGTCAAGGCCGGGCTAGTTGATGAAATCCACCTAGCAATAATACCAACACTGCTAGGCGCAGGTGAACATCTTCTTTCCGGTATTGACTTGGCAAAAATGGGTTATCATTGCGTAGAATACATCCCCTCAGCAAGAGCAGCACATGTCGTGCTGAGAAAACAGATCGCATAGGAAGCGTAACTGAATGAAATACTTCGACGAGCTGAAGATGGCTGACATTCAGAAAGCGTTCGACTCGGAGCTTCTAGAATGGAAAGGAGTAACTTCCAAGCCGATGATGGGCTGCCAATGCTACTTCCATGGTCGAAAATTCCTCTGCTTCCTCGTAACAGACGGTATTGTACTGATGAAACTCTCGGACAGAGATCAGGACACGTTGAAGACTATGTTCGGCGGGAAGCAGTTCGAAATGGCCGGCCAGACAGGCAGACTATGGGTCACACCGCTCAAAGCACGGCAGGACCTGAAACAAGTAATGCCGTTCGTCAAGAAGAGATACGAAGAAATCGCGTCTACGAAACAAAAAACTCATTGACCGTTTCGCGCTTCTGACCATCTTGGCCTTGTCCGGGACAAAGGGCTCTTCCACTTGCCACCTAGACGTCTTTGAATTAGCTGAAAAACTACTCCAACATCGTTTTCCAAGATAACGAAAACAGTTCGACTGCCCACTACCGAGTTGAGCATTATTTTCCTTTCAGCTGTGCATCCATTTCGTCTGAGACTTCGAGATCGCTTCCCATTGCGCGGCGTCGCAGGCCTTCAATCGCTCCATTCCGGTCGGCCTCCGGGCGGTTCTGGCCCAACTTCCACTTCCCCTCAAGAGATTCTATCGGCATCTCGAAACCTATGATTGCCTTCAGCTCGGAGGCGATATAGTCCTCCGGCGAATCCGCAACGCTCCATCGGGTCGAAGACGCGTCTTCGAAATGGACTGTTAGCTTCGTAACGAATCTCAACAGCCGTTCCGCGTCATCGAAGAATGCTGGCCGTCCTCTCGCGTGAACCGAGATGTAGTTCCAGGTTGGTACGACCTTGCCGTCGTCTCGGTGAGTCGGGTACCATGAAGGCGAGATGTAGGCGTCCGGCCCTACAAACATCGCCAGTGCTTGGCTTCCCGGATTTGTGTCTCTCCACTGGTTGTTCCCGCGAGCTAGGTGGCCTTGAATCGTCCCGAACTTCCCCTCTAATCTGTCCACCATCATAGGGATGTGGCTCGCGAGCAAGCCTGCCTTACCTGACGTCACAAACGTGCCAAAGCTAATCGTCTCGATGGCCCGTTGTAGAACCTCGACCCTCTCCTCTCTGAACCATCGCGGATTATACATCTACGAAGCGACGGTCACAGCTCAAACCTGCTCGGTGATAAACTGAACGCGCGACACTCTCAGGCAAGAGAGTTGTTCTAGAAGGTCTTTATCTGAACACTTGGAATAGAAAAATGGAGCCGCCTGAGGTAGTAATTACGATCCAGTAGCTGTAGCCTGGGTTGAATGTGAAGGGATTTCCCAAGAGCCTGCAGCTAGGGCAGCTTGACCCGATCGTAAAGGATACTAAAGCAGCTTGATTCGTCGCTAGGGTGGGGCCCGCGAAAGGGGATAGTGAATAGGCATTGCCGTTCGCGTCTCTCGCCGAGTACGCGCTAAGCTGGATTGAGATCGCTCCTGTATTCAGAAGGTTGATCGTCACGTTAGTGCCTGAGGAGAACGTGGACCCTTGAAACGAGAGATGTTCCTGGCTTGCAGACTGTCCTATTACCCACGTGAACTGGCTTCCTGTTGCTGTCACTAATGTTATGCCGTAGCTGTAGTCGTTTGCGAAGTTGAATGGTGATCCGGAGAGGATGCATCCAGTGCAGCTTGCGCCAATCAGGATCGTTAAAGTTCCGGTCTGGGCAGGATTGAGGGTTGGGCCGTTCCAGCTAGCGAGATCATACTGGTTAAGACTTCCATTCACTACATAGTAGGATAGGAATCTTATGTTTGCGCCTCCGAGGTTCTGGACGGTGAGCGTCACTTGCGTGCCCGAGTCGATCAAGAAGGATTGGTAGCTGATCGCTTCACCGCTCCCGCCGTAGACAGTGAGGGGAATTGTGAGCGGGTGGCTCAGTGAGCCGCTCACTCCTGTAACGACAATGTTGTAGTATCCGACTGTATAATTCGTTGGGTGGACGATAATCATCGTAGAGTTAGTTGCGCCGCCCAGCAGGTTGAAGCCTGTGAGTTTGATCGAAACGGTTGGATGGTCAGTGGCTACGGGACTGACGACTGCAGACAGAGCAACGATTCCCGAGTAGCCTAGGAGGCTTGAAACAGTCAAGGTGCCGGTTGAATTACTGCCTATGGCTACCAGCATTGAGGATGGTGATGCTGAGATAGAAAAGTCGGGAGAGGGAGGCTGAGTCACATCCGCTGAGAGGGTTATAGAGTGCGAAACGGTTCCCGTCTTTCCTTGCAAGCTGATGTTGTAGTATCCGAGATTCGTTGAGATCGTTGTTGCGAGGTTAACTGAGAAGGACACGGTTCCTCCTGGCGTCAGCTTGACAGACGACTGGCTAGTACTAACAACCGGGGGAGTGGTTGAGCTGGTGGTTAGTGTCGCAGTGACACCTACGTCTCCGCTAAGACGATTGACACTAGTCACCGTTACTGAGATGGTTCCAGTCCCACCCTGCGTGACTGTGATGGGAGAGTTTGATGAAAGGGAGAAGTCGCCCTTTGAACCAAGGCCAAAATAAGGACCGAAGATCGACCCGCTGAGAGGCGTGAGTCCGAAGCCGACCGTCAGCAAGCCTGCTCCTGCTAAGCCTGCAAGCAGAACGGATACGAGTCGAATGTGGCCTCGGATCTTCATGATTGACTAGAGGTGGGTCCCGTTTTCTAAATGAAACATGTTACCGGAGTAGGGGACCGTAAGACATCAGGTAGCATGGTTAGGCGACTTGCAACTGCCGGAAGAGGCGGAAGGGTGGGCTTTGTGCCATGCTTCTCTAAACGCTCTTTGCTTTGAGACCAGTGTCAATATCATTACGAAGATAGAACCCAACAAATATGCGACAACCACGTAATCGAAAATTGGAATTACAGAGCGAATGACCAGCAAGTTGAAACTGGCGAGTGCCATATCGGAGATGAGAAGGAGCCAAGCGATTCTCTTCCAATGTTTGCCCCACTGTTCATAGTCTGGATGAGTTGTCTGATAGTGGACTCTTACCTGAGTAAACTCGACCTCGACCCCGCAAATCCTGCATTTGTGCCGGGGCAACCACAGCTTCACATCGTCCGAGGAGGTGGATCGAGACGGGAACATTCGAGAACAGAGTAGCCAATTCTGGCTAATCAAGAAAGCGGTGCCGAGGAACACTTCGAACGAATACCCACCCTCACAGTCCTAGCGATACGTGCCTCGGAGGAATTCCGACCCATCCCGGGTCCAAGGTGGACTTCGGGTCCGCCAAGGGTGCTACTTGGTTGGGAATAGGAGTTTCGAGAGCTGTTTGAGCCCTCTGCGTTTTCGCTGTTTCCTCTCCATTACGACCGAGTATACGATCCGGCGGACTAGAAGGCCTGTCTGGGTCTCACGGTACGATTCCCATCTCGGCTCCCAACCCGCGGTTCTCATCTCCGACACATTATCCTCAAGCAGGGCTTTCTTCCTGAACCTGATGACTCTGGTCTCCTTTCCCCCCTCGTTTCCCCTGTCCAACCGCTTCTTGATCTCTCCCCCGAACCAGCTCCCGAGCAAGACACCAGCGATAGAGCCGCTCAGCGTCCACGGGAGAAGCGTCAAGAACCCGGCTAAGAGGAAGAGAGAACCACCGATCAGACCGATAATCATCACTGACCGAGTCAAGCCAGGACCCAGGTCCTCCCGAGAGCCGCAAGGGCATAAAAAAAGCGACTCCCTATTCGAGTAATCTCTAGCTCCCGCCGGGCGATTCCCGGTCTCGGCAGTTCTGCGTCGCGAGACCAACACGCATACCCATTTTTTTCGGAGGGTCCCGAGCTGACCAGATTATAACACGGACCCATCAACACTCCCCTAGTACAGATCACGGGTCTCAGCTGACATTAACATCGTAATGGACCCTAAGCCGTTTTCAAGGCGTCTCCTAGGGGACAATCAGGTCCCTGACCCGTACTGTCTGCAATCAAGGGACATACATTGAGAGCCTGAAACTGCTTACTTGAGAACTATCACAAAACACGCGGTTTGCGTCGCGAGATTCTAGTGCAATTCAAATTCCTGGCTGGTAACGGATTTGGTAACCGTAAATGGTAACAAAAAACCGCCGTTGAGTTCGACATAGAATCACTTGGGTCCGAATGGCCAAAATAATCAATGATAAGACGCTACGGAGAGTTACTTGGTGGTATGGCAGGAGAGATTTTGGCTCGGCCCTTTCTTCTAATGAAGAAGATTGTTAGACCAACAGCCGCGCCCCCAACGATTACAACAAGGGCGATTACAGTGAGCCATGGGAATTCCGGTGCGACTAGCTTGAATGTTTGAACACTCTCATCGAATACTGGCTGATAGGTGTCATAATTTGACTGTAGGGCTGTGGAAGTGATGACGTATGCCTTTTGGTTTTGAACGAGAAAGTCCTGCTTGTTTTTGATGTTAAACGATCCCTGTGTGAAGGTGCCTACCAACACGTAGGCGTCGATTCCTCCGATGGTCGTCGGCCCTTCCGAGACCAGATTGTAATTGGTCAAACTCGTGGAAAGTTGGGACTTGGATGCAGAGACATATGCGCTAAGGGTCAGAGAGGTAGACTCAACTATGACGTTCATATTCACTCTGAAACCGGTGTCAGTAGGACCATAAAATACGACTGCGGTTCCGTAGACCCCGCTCGAATCCACGGTCCATCCACTAGGCGGATTCAGAGAAAACCGATTGCTCGAGTTCACATAAGCGTTCGAGTCAACGGAGGCAAAAACCGACACGTCAAACATCAGGGCCAGAAGGACCAAAGACAAACTGGCCAGAATCGTAAGCACTGATGGTTTGGTCATGTCGAAAGCACTCGCTCATTGAAGCTGCCGTATTAAGAGTATCTTGGAATTAGCCCGCCTGACAGTCTTCGCTAACGTTGCCAAGCGGGGAGGTAAGGGACGCATGTTGGATGAAGCGCTGTTCAAGTCACGGTTGTCGAGACTAAGGACCTGCCTTGAGGCGGAGCGCCGATACTGGAAGGAGACGGGTGAGGGAATCGATGAACCCGGGTCGGAGGGGTTTGTGAAGGAACTGGTAGAGATCGGCAAGAGATCAATAAGCGAAGGACTGGTTAAAGAGTTCGAAACGGTCCTGGCAGAAGCGGACAAGCTCTACGATGAGATCGGGAAAGACACAATCGAAAACGAGATCAGCCGAAGAAAATAGATAACCGGTTTACGATAGCCGGAAAATAGCGTAGCAGCGCTATTCCTAGGGTCGTCTGATGTTTGTTACTCGAAGCTTGAACTGCAGCGTCTTACCTGCCATCGGATGATTCCCGCTCCTCCCGTAGGCCTTCTCAGGTGGAATAACGACCTCCTTCTCCTCATTCACCTTCATACCCATCAACGCCTCGTCGAAACCCTGAATCACCTTACCTGTTCCCAGCACCACCATCAGAGGGTGGTAGTCGCGAGCCGCATTGTACAGCCCCGCGCTCTTGGCCTCCTTCTCCATCGACGTGTCGAATATCTTTCCGCCGGGGAATTTTCCGATATAGTGGACTGAGACGGTGTCTCCTTTCTGGGCCTTCAGTTCTAAGCTCATGATTCGTCGCTCATCGAGTCTAGTTTTGGGTCTAAATAGGTAACGGTTGAAGGCTCTGTTAAGTTATCGTCGGAATCGCACAGCTATTGGCGGTTGTGGGATGGCGTAATGATTGGTTTGCCACAGCTTTCTTGGTTCGTCAGCTTAGTGTGTTATCCATGGGCATCAGGATAGAGCTATTTGCAATTAAAGGAGTCATAGCTTCGAGTTTCCGTAAACACCATTGATGTTCACACCAGAAGAAGGAGAACTGGTTCTTTGGCGAGGTAGTCCAACTTACTCTTCTAGGCTCTTGGCCTTCGGGTTTCTAGGTGCGTCACTCGTTGGAGTCGGGTCATACTTTGTGTATTTCGGAATGTCAGATGTGGGGATAGCTATTCTTGGTATTTCGGTCATTCCTATAGTGCCTACAATTTTGATTGTCCTCAGTGTTCGAGGCGCTAGATACTACATTACGAACATGAGAGTTGTCCGGGCAAGAGGCAGAATACAGTTCAGGACATACATGCAAATAGATGTCGTCCGAGTTGATCGAAGCAAGTTCTTTGGACTCAGCACCTTGTATTTTCTGCTAGGAGATCAGCGAGTCATGACTTCTATGGTTAAGAAGGATGGCAAGTATTACTTCGTGCGGAACTATCTTTCCTTTTCTCTGCTCAAAGACCCCAAGGAACCGGCGAAGATTGCTCGTACAGCTGCAGAAGAATACTATAGGACCATTCGTAGCGTCAATCCGGTAAAGCAAGAGAACTCTAAGGAGCCATAAGCCCTTGACATAGGGCTTCACGCTACCCGACGAAGCTAACGGTCAGAAGAATCGGACGACTTCGTAACAGTACCCGTGGAAGAGTTCGGTAGCAGAGCGAAGCTGCTGTTCATGCAGTAATTTATACGGACCCGATACACTATGTGAGGGCATGATGTCTGAGAAGCAGACTCCGAAAGCTCGCTTCTCCACAAAACTCCCGAATGGAGACTTCCTAGGAATCACCATATGGCCGGGAAAAACTGAACCCTCCGCCGAGGTGGTCACTGTTCAAATCCGACATCCGACCGGCGATAACTGGGAGACTACAGCTCGAATAGCTCTCTATCGCACGACTGATGGCAAGTATTCCTTACTTCCGGAAAGGCCGGTAACAAAGTCTTCAGAAAAGACGGAAGCAGTAACAGTAGGTGCGACTGAGAGAGATTAGGAAAATGTCGACTAGCGAGATAGTGTTGGAAGAGACCCCATACCTGAACCTCACAACAAGAGGAAGGAAGACAGGGCTGAGACATGATGTCGAGCTCTGGTTCGCCTTCGAAGACGAAAAATTGTACTTTCTCGCGCACGAATCGTCTCACTGGTGGAAGAACGTCGTCAAGACTCCCAGAGTCGAAGTAGAAGTCTCAGAGATCCTCTTCGAGGGAGCTGGCAGGCTTGTCCCAGAAAAACTCGAACACACATTCGAGCTCTTTCGCCAGAAGTACGGAAGGCATCAGGTGGAAAGATGGTACGGCGGCGAGAGGTCGAAGAGGAAGGCGGTCGAGATACAGCTTGGACGGGTGCTTGGAAAGAAGCCGAGCGGCAAGGGCAGCCTGATCGAGATAGCCATATAACAAGTCAACGCGCCACTCTCAGGTCGAACAAGGTATGGCGTACGGTCTAGCAGAAGGGTTCAGAAAGACAGCAGTCCGGCTGGGCAGAAAGAAGAAGAGCCAGGCAATGGTCATAGCAACTTTCGGCAACCACTTCACATTGAATGATGCGCTCGAAAAATTCCGGAAAGAAGGACTAACTTTCGAGACGGAGAAGGGCCACATAGTCAAGATATTCTTGGACAAGAATACGAAGGAGAGAGCAGAACAGGTCCGGAGTATTATTCGGGAAAACTTCGGCTACGTTGAGCCTCTCTAGACGCTTAGCAGAATCATCTAAGGCACTGGTTCTACGTTTCCCAGCGGAATGAAGACTCCGAAATTCGTTGAAGTATCGTTCGACTTAGACAAGACCCTCTTCCGTCAGCCTGCACTTACTCAGGCGGCTCGAGGTTTAGGGATCGGCAAGAAGTGGGACGCGATTGACGAGATGTATCATCGTAAACGGATAACTCTGAGACAGGCTCTCTTGCAACAGTTTCAGCTTCTCGTTGGGATGAAACTCGTAGACGTTCTAGCTGAAGTCTCTAGGGTTCCTATGATGCGGAACATCCACGAAACTGTTGAGAAGCTCCTGGGCCTTGGGTTGTCTGTCATCCTCTGCACGGACAATCCGGATTTTCTCTGTCAGTATCTTGTTGAACAATTTGGATTCCGCGGGTTTGTCTCGTCGAAGGTGGCAGTCAAGAACGGCGTGATCACCGACGATATCGAACCACTACCTGACAAGAGGCTTGGCATCAGAAAGTATTGCGCATGGATGAGCATTCCACTGAGCAAGACGATTCATGTAGGAGATGGACTGAACGAT
>Ga0137364_10001185_pt1 | contig 11971 bp, 12 predicted proteins | sample SagtaG_10_FD_104798 | JGI IMG/M metagenome (GOLD analysis project Ga0137364, IMG submission 104798) | Vadose zone soil microbial communities from Sagehorn Ranch, Mendocino, California, USA - Sage1_L_20_16 metaG | ecosystem: Environmental > Terrestrial > Soil > Vadose zone | place: USA... | reverse complement strand
GTAGATCTGCCCTTGTCGAGCGCTTCCTGTGAGACGTCGATCATCGTCACTGCGAAGTCCGACTGGGCGAACACGTGCGCGATTCCGTTTCCCATCTGGCCCGCCCCAACGACGGCGACACGCTCGGTCATGCTGTCCACTCCATTTGGCGCCGGTAGCGCGCATACAGGTAAAAAATCGCGATGAACATCACGGCAACGGCGGCGAGACCGCCCTCCGGACCCCACCGCCCGCCCGTAAGCCAGTCGGGCCCTGTCTCGACCGTTCTATAATCGATATCGGGCGTCGATATCCCACTCACCGCGATGTGGAGCGCACCGGCCATCACCCAGTTCCAGGCAAAATGCGCTGCGCCCGCGGCGTAGAGACTTCTCGTTGCCAGCAGGATGGCGCCCAGAAAAAATCCGGCGACGATCACGGCGAGAATCGATTCGGCGTCGGCACCGGGGTTCCAGGCGTGAAGAAGTCCAAAGACGACGCTCGTCACGACGAGTGCCAGTCTCCATCCCGCGGCGCGACGCAGCACTGAAAACACGTAGCCACGGATGAACAGTTCCTCGAAGAATGCGGCGGGCAGGAGCACGATCGCAGACTGCCCGGCCTCGCCCCACCAGCTCCCCGGAACGGCGGGATCGATGCGCAGCATGTGCGTCGCGAACAGAAGCACGCTTGCGATTCCGATGGTGAGAGCGCCATAAGCGGCTCCTTTGATGAGCAGCGGTGGGGACGCGGCACTGCGATCGAGTCCAACCGTACTAAGCGGCTCATGCTCCCCGAAGCGGAGCATGAGCCAAGTTGCCAATACCACGCTGGCTAGCGACAACCACTGGAAGAGTGCACCCCGCGTGTCGACGGCTGCCGGTCCCGCGATCAGTCCGACTACAATCCCCAGGACCGTGAGCGAGACGAAGAAGGCGACATAAAACGTGATGATCAGGCCGAGCGGCCGCAGCGACCGGCTGGCTCTCGAGCGCGCGAGTCGCGGTGTCGTCAATCGATGCTAATTCGCGCGCTCGACGCTGAGCGCAACCGCATCGCCCCCACCGAGGCAGAGGGTCGCGAGGCCCTTCTTCGCGCCGCGCTCCTTCATGGCGTAAAGCAGCGTCGTCAGTACGCGCGCGCCGCTCGCGCCGATCGGGTGGCCCAATGCGATCGCGCCTCCGTTGACGTTGACGCGCTTCCAGTCCCAACCGAGCTCCTCCCCATCGGCAATCGCCTGTGACGCGAACGCTTCGTTGGCCTCGATGAGATCATAGTCGCCAATCTGCGCGCCGGTTTTCTTCATCAGGTTCCTGACCGCTTTGATCGGCGCGAAGAAAAGATCTTCAGGATTGGTAGCACCTGTCGCGTAGCCGGTGATGCGGCCGAGGATCTCGAGGTTGTGCGTGCTCGCGTATTCCTCGGACACGACGACGAGCGCGGCGGCGCCGTCGTTGAGACTCGATGCATTGCCGGCGGTGACGGTAAGATTCTCCGCACCGTTCTTTCCTGGAAACGCGGGACGAAGCTTGGCGAGAGTCTCGAGGGTGGTGTCCTTGCGCGGTCCTTCGTCGGTGTCGACAGTGGTTTGGCCTTTTTTCCCGGGGATCTGCACTGGCGCGATCTCGCTCTTGAATTTGCCGCCCTCGATTGCGCTCACGGCTTTGCGATGCGAAGCGGCGGCGAACTCGTCCTGCTCCTCGCGCGTCACTTCCGCTTTTCTGGCGGTGTATTCGGCGTGACTCCCCATGTGCACGTCACACGACGCGCACCAGAGTCCGTCCTTGATCATTCCGTCGACCATTTTCTGATCGGAGAGCTTGACGCCGTTCCGCATCCCGTAGACGTAGTACGGCGCGTTGGACATCGACTCCTGCCCACCGGCAACCACGACCTGGGCGTCGCCGGCCTTGATCGCCTGCGACGCGAGCATTACGGCTTTGAGTCCGGACCCGCAGACTTTATTCACGGTGACCGCTGACACACTCGACGGAAGACCGGCCTTGAGCGCGGCTTGTCGCGCCGGTGCCTGACCAGTGCCGCCTTGAATGACGTGACCCATTATGACTTCGTTCACATCTTCGGCGGGCACCCTGGAGCGCTTGAGCGCTTCGCGGATGGCGATCGCGCCGAGCTCGGGCGCGCTCAGCGGTGAGAGGGCACCGAGGAATTTGCCGATTGGCGTGCGGGCGGCGCCGACGATGACTGGGGTGCGAGACTTATCGGGCATGGATGCGTGCGCAAACGTTGCATGTTAAGGAGCCTCCTTCAAGTTAACCGGAAGCGGAAGCGACTGGCACCGCCGACGGTCGAACGATCTCACGATTGCGCACGGAGACGCTGGACATGAGTCAGGAATTATGGTCCGCAGTCGAGGCATATATCACCGGCGTACTCGTGGCGCCGGACCCAGTACTTGCCGCAGCTCTCGAAGCAAGCGCCGCGGCGGGCCTGCCGCCAATCAGCGTCGCGCCAAACGAAGGCAAGCTCCTGCATTTGCTCGCTCGGCTTCGACGCGCAAACACGATCCTCGAGATTGGGACCCTTGCGGGGTACAGTACGATCTGGCTCGCGCGAGCGCTGCCTCCGACCGGTCGTTTGGTCACGCTCGAGTCAGATCCAAAACACGCCAAGGTCGCGCGGGCCAATATCTCACGGGCGGGGCTGGCCGATCGAGTTGAGCTGCGCTTGGGCCTCGCTCTCGACACGCTTCCTTCGCTGGCGTCGGAGGGAAAAGGCCCATTCGATTTGGTCTTCATCGACGCCGACAAGCCGAACATACCGAATTACTACGATTGGGCGATGAAACTCTCGCGCGCCGGAAGTCTGATTATCGTTGACAACGTCGTGCGGGACGGAGCAATCATTGACGCCGACAGCAACGATCCGAGCGTAGTGGGCGTGCGGAGATTCAACGACCTGCTCGCCGCGGATCGACGGGTGACCGCAACGACGATCCAGACCGTGGGCAGCAAGGGTTACGACGGATTCACGATCGTTCTCGTAAACGACTAGCATGGGCAAATCCAACGCGACAAAAGTCGGCATCGGAATCGTCGGCTCCAGGTTTCAGGCGGATTGTATCGCCACCTCGGTGAAAGCGATGCCGGAAGAGGCCGAAGTCGTAGCAGTCGCGTCTCCTTCGCCTGGGAACGCGGAAGCCTTCGCGCGGCGCCACGGCATTACTGCTTTTTATTCCGACTATCGCGAGATGCTTCGCGATCCCGCCGTCGAAATGATCTCGATCACCGCGCCCAATCGACACCACGCGCGGATCGCTATCGACGCGGCGCAGCGTGGAAGGCACGTCGTCTGCGAGAAGCCGCTGTGCGTGACGCTGGAGGAAGCCGACGCGATGATCGACGCCTGCGCGAAGGCTGGCGTTCTCCTTCTCTACGCCGAAGAACTCTTCTTTGCGCCCAAGTACGTGAAGGCAAAGCAGATGGCGGACGAGGGCGCGTTCGGACGTGTTCATCTGGTGAAGCAAAGCGAGAAACACTCGGGGCCGCACTCCGATTGGTTTTGGGACGTCGAGCAGTCCGGCGGTGGCGCGCTCATGGACCTCGGCTGCCACGGCATTGCATTCTGCTGGTGGTTCATGGGCAAGCCAAAGGTGAGGAGCGTTTACGCCCAGCTGTCGACGCAAGTGCACAGTGCGCGCACGAAAGCCGACGACGAAGCGCTCACGATTCTCGAGTTCGAGAACGGCGCACTGGGGATTGTGGAGAACAGTTGGAACCGACCCGGCGGAATGGACGACAGCATCGAAGTCTTCGGCGACAAGGGTCAGACCTACGCCGACATGTTGATGGGCAATGCGCTCCCTACATATTCCGAGGTTGGCTTCGGATACGCGGTGGAGAAAGCATCGTCGACGAAGGGCTGGACCTATCCCGTGTTCGAGGAGCATTGGAACTACGGTTTCCCGCAGGAGATGAGGCATTTCGCACGGTGTGTGCGCGGCGAGGAAACGCCGATCTCCGATGGCGAAACCGGCCGCGTCGTACAGGAGATTCTCTATGCTGCCTATGCGTCAGCCGGACTTGGCCGCAAGGTCACGCTGCCGTTCCGCCCGAAAGGAATCGCCAGGCCGATCGACCTTTGGAAGAACCCGGATCTGTCCAAAGCGGCACTCTGATGTCATCAGCGAGATTATTTATCACAAGCAAGGCATCGCTGAAAAAATCTTAGCGGAGGAAAGCAATCGTGGCGCACGGCAAAATCTGTTACGTCGAGATCCCGGCCAAGAACGTGTCCAAGTCGGCGGAGTTCTACGCCAACCTCTTTGGCTGGAAGATCAGGTCGCGCGGTGATGGCCAGACCGCGTTCGACGACGCGACCGGAGCGGTGAGTGGAACGTGGGTGCGCGAAGAAGACCTTGACGGAGAGACCAGCATGGTGACCTACATCATGGTCGATAACATCGACGAGACGCAGAAGAAACTTGTAGCCGCAGGTGGCAAACTAATCACGCCGCGCACTCCCGTCGGGCCAGGGGGCGGCGCGTTCGCCATCTTCAACGACCCAGCGGGAAATCGGGTTGGTCTTTACGAGGACGCGCAAAAGTAGAAGGATTAGATCTCAGCTCGGGCGAAACGCATCACCGATCGCCGAAGATCAGTCATACGGAAGAACTCCAATCAAGGGGAAACAGAAATGAAGTTCATGCTGTTGATCTACAACGACGCCAGCCTTCTCGACGAGCTGCCAGCGTCTGAATTCGACGCGAGAATGCGCGATTGCCTGAATCACGCCGATGAGCTCCGCGCCGAGGGACATCTTCTCGATTCGCAGCAGCTCGAGGAGCCATCGACCGCCAGGTCGGTGCGCATTCGGAACGGACGGCAGACGACAGTCGACGGACCATTCGCCGAAGCAAAAGAAGTCCTCGGCGGGTTCAACCTCATCGAGGCCAGCGACATGGACGAGGCAGTCCGGATCGCCGCGCAGTTCCCATGGGCCCGTACCGGCTGCGTCGAGGTTCGTGCGGTGCGGGACCTTGGGATGGTTCGGCAGCGCGTCAACACCGCCACCGGTTTTTCGGAGCTCGTGAGTCAAGCAGGGGGATGAGTATCTCCGCCGCCCTTGGCGTAGTGCTTGAGCATCCCGTGGTCATGTCACCATATTCGCAGCGCAGCGCCGATCGTGCTTTCAGCCACGAAACCGCTTTCGGCGCGCGCCGTACGAAACGCCAGCGAGGACGTCATGCAGAAGCCTGAGTACGATGCGATCGTCGTGGGATCCGGAATCTCCGGAGGGTGGGCCGCCAAGGAGCTCACCGAAAAAGGACTTCGCGTGCTCGTGCTCGAGCGCGGCAAAAACATCGAGCACATCAAGGACTACGTCAACGCCACCAAGGCGCCTTGGCAGTATCCCCACCGCGGCGGTCGCACGAGAGCGATGGAGGAGATGTATCCAGTCCTCAAGAGAGATTACCCGCTCAACGAAACAAATCTCGACTACTGGGCATCAGACAGGGATTCGCCTTACACCGAAGTAAAGCGCTTCGACTGGTACCGCGGCTATCACGTCGGCGGACGCTCGCTGATGTGGGGGCGGCAAAGCTACCGCCACAGCGATTTCGATTTCGAGGCCAACGCCAAGGAAGGAGTTGCGATCGATTGGCCGATCCGCTACGCGGAGATCTCGCCGTGGTACGATTACGTCGAGAAGCATGCGGGCATCAATGGATCTCTCGAGGGCATGCCGCAGCTGCCCGACGGCCAGTTCCTTCCACCGATGCAGTTGAACTGCGGCGAGCAACTCGTCGCCGAGAAGGCGAACAAGATCTTCGGTCCGCATCGCCGCATCATTCCCGGACGCTCTGCCAATCTCACGCGGCCGCACGATGGTCGCACTCAATGCCAGTATCGAAACGCGTGCTGGCTCGGCTGTCCATACGGCGCGTACTTCAGCTCGCAGTCGTCGACGCTGCCACACGCCGCGAAAACCGGCCGCATGACGCTCAAGCCGTGGGCGATCGTCAGCGAGGTCCTGTACGACAAGAACACCAAGCGAGCGACCGGCGTACGCGTGATGGACGGTCTCAACAATCAGATGACCGACTACAAAGCGAAGATCATCTTCCTGTGCGCATCGACGCTCAACTCGACCTGGCTCTTGATGCGGTCGGCAACTGATGTCTGGCCGGGTGGTCTCGGGAGTAGCTCCGGTGAGCTCGGTCATAACCTGATGGACCATCACTTCCGGGCTGGAGCAAACGGCAAGCTCGAAGGACTCGAGGACAAGTACTACTTCGGTCGACGTCCGAACGGCTTCTACATCCCGCGCTACCGAAATCTTTTTGGCGACAAGCGCTCCTATCTGCGCGGCTTCGGTTATCAGGGCGGTGCCGGAAGAGAAGGTTGGGGTAGAGCGGTCGCCGAGCTGGGGGTCGGCGGACAGTTCAAGGATGCGATGTCGATGCCCGGCGGCTGGACCATCGGCGCAACGGCCTTCGGCGAGATGCTACCAAATCACGCGAACAAGGTGTCGATCGATACTACAAAGAAAGACAAATGGGGGATGCCGGTGCTCGCAATCGACTGCGCGATTGGTGAGAACGAGAAGGCGATGCGCCGCGACATGCAGGTCGACATGGCCGAGCTGCTGCAGGCGAGCGGCGTCAAGGAAGTAACGGTTTACGACGCCGGATACTTCCCGGGTCAGGGAATTCACGAGATGGGCACTGCACGAATGGGACGAGATCCCAAGACGTCAGTACTCAACGCGCACAACCAGGTGTGGGATGCACCGAACGTCTTCGTGACTGACGGTTCGTGCATGGCCTCGGCGGCGTGTGTGAATCCGTCCCTGACCTACATGGCGCTCACTGCGCGTGCCGCTGATTTTGCGGTAAACGAACTGAACCGTCGTAACATCTGACCGGAGCCTTTGATGACTGATAACGATATCGGCCTGCTCGACACGCCGGAAATGATCACTCGACGCGAAGCAGTGTTACGGGTCGCCGCCATTCTGGGAGGAATCGCGCTGACTGGGGGCACCGCTCTCATCACTGGCTGCCGCGAAAACAAAGTCGGCCAGCCCTTCACTGCGGACGAGATTGCGTATCTCGACGAGATCGCGGATACGATTCTGCCGGCAACCAGTACTCCCGGCGCGAAGGCGGCCAAGACCGGCGCGTTCATGGCGCTCATGGTGAAAGACACCTACAGCCCCGAAGACGACGGGATTTTCCGCGACGGGATGCGGAAGCTCGACGACGCGAGCAAGGACAAGAACGGTGCGACGTTCATGAAAGCAACTCCGGAGCAGCGACTCGCGTTGCTCCAGACTCTCGATCGGGAAGAATTCAATCTCTCGGAGAAGCGAAAGGCGGAAGCAAAGGAAAAATCCGATCAGTTTCTCGCCGAGAAAGAGCAGAATCCGCCGCCATCGACGGCAACGACGGTTACGAAAGTCACTGAGCGACCCGCGAAGGGTTATTTCCGCATGATGAAAGAGCTGGCGCTACTCGGCTATTTCACGTCGGAGATCGGGATGACCCAGGCGCAGCAGTACATGGAGTCGCCAGGCAGGTACGACCCGTGCGTCGATTACAAACCGGGAGAGAAAGCCTTGGCTGGCCATGCGTGAGAAGAATTAAATGATGAGCAGGTTCATCGCCTTAGTGATTGCGGCGCTGTTTTCAGCCGCGCCAAACGCAGGAACCGTAAACACACCGCCGCCGACAGCGCCCGATGAGAGGCTGGTCGGACGCTGGGACATCACGATCACGACGCCGGATGGCGCGCGGCCATCATGGCTCGAGGTGGAAAGCTCCGGCCGCAACGCACTGGTCGGGCGGTTCGTCGGAATCGTTGGCAGCGCACGACCGATATCGCGCGTCGTAGTGAAGGGAGACTCGCTCCGCTTCTCCATTCCCCCGCAGTGGGAAGAAGGGACTGAAGATCTCAGTGTTCAGGGGCGTCTACAGGGTTATCGTCTGACTGGACGCATGCGCTTTCCCGATGGGAAGCGCTATGAATGGACCGCCGTGCGCGCACCACGTCTCGAACGTTCGGCACCGCCTGTGTGGGGCGCGCCGATCGCCCTTATCCATCCCAATGACCTTGGCGGTTGGCGGGCGATCGGCGGACCGAATCAGTGGACCGTGAGCGATGGCATACTCAGCAGCCCACGGTCCGGCGCGAACCTGGTGACCGACCGAACCTTCAGCGATTTCGCGCTGCATGTCGAATTCCGTTATCCAAAGGAGAGCAACAGCGGCGTCTACCTGCGAGGAAGGCACGAAGTCCAGATCGAAGACGATTTTGGCGCCGAGCCGGCTAGCGATCGTTTTAGTGGCATTTACGGTTTCATCGCGCCGAGCGAGATCGCGGCAAGACATGCTGGAGAGTGGCAGTCCTACGACATCGCGCTCGTCGGGCGGATGGTCACTGTCGTGGCAAACGGGCAGACGGTAATCTGGAATCGAGAGATTCCGGGAATCACTGGAGGCGCCCTGGACAGCAACGAAGGCATGCCGGGTCCGCTGATGCTGCAGGGCGATCACGGACCTATCGAGTATCGGAACATCACGATCGCAGTCACGCGCTAGACTTTTGAAGCTCCGCGCCGTGGCCGGTACGTGACGGTCGTTGGCCTCCACAATTATCGTTCAGTTGATCTAACCGAGGACACAAATGCGCGCGGGCATAGCAGCGATGCTGATGGGCATCGGTGGCATTCTGATCACATTCGGCACGGTGGTCATCGTCCTATCCTTTTTCGCGCGACAAGGCGACACTCGCCTCGAGTTGCCTGCGATGGCCACGCTTGCGACAGGGGCGCTCGTCGTCGGCGCCGTCATGCTCGGCGCCGGATTCCTTCTCGGACGCGTTGGACGGAGCTCCCCTCCGATCAGGAATTCTTGATCGTCTTCGAGGCTTCGTCCCACCGCACGGCAGTTTTCCTGAAATACGACTCGTTGGCCATGTGACACGCCAGCGCGGCGTTGTGGCCGAAGAGCGCGTTCTCCACTACCGGCCGCCTCGTCCGGACCGCGTCGAAAAAATTCGCGAGGTGAGGCCGGATGTCGTCGAAATCGTTCATTCGATACGTGACTGATTCCTGCGGCGGCAGCTTTGCCAGCTTCTCGTCGTTCTCAGCGTGCCACCGCTTTAGATACTCCTCGCGCATGGCTCGCGGAAAACTTCCCGTGTAATAGCTCGGATAGGTGTCGATACCGAGCTGGGGTGTGAAGCTCACGGTAGATCCGGTCACTTCCAGTAATCCCCTCGAGCCCTGAATCCGATAGGTCTCCGGCATCTCTGTCGCCAGGTTGAGCCGCATGTAGACCGGCAAATCGCCGTAGTAATACACCACGCCGTGCACGTCTGGCATGTTGCGACCATCCTTCCAGTGGCGAATTCCACCAACCGCCGCTGCTTGCCTCGGCGGGTCGGTGATGCCAAGCATGAACATCATTCCGCTGACGAGGTGCACGAGTAGATCGCCAGCGACCCCGGTCCCGTACTCCTTCCAGCAGCGCCAGCGCGCGAAGACGTTCGGATTGAACGGGATCTTCGGAACGACGTCGCCCTGCCACGTGTCCCAGTCGAGATTCTGTGGCGAGAGATCGAACGGCGGTGGGTATTGCCAGGCACCGGTAGGATCGTTCCGGCCGAGCCATCCCTCGACCAGCATGAGATCGCCCAGCAGTCCCTGCGCGACGATCTCCTTCGCCTTTGCACAAACCTGCGAGCTGACCCGCTGTGATCCGATCTGGACGATGCGCCCGCTCTTCTGCGCCGCGCCGAGCATGGCAACGCCGTCGGCGGCCGTGTGAGACATCGGCTTCTCACAGTAGATGTCTTTCCCCGCGCTGACGGCGTCGATCACCACCTGCCGGTGCCAGTGATCGGGAACAGCCGCGACGATGCAGTCGATGTCCTTGTTGTCAAGAAGCTCCCGATAGCGCCGTGTCACGGGCAGGTCCGGACGCACGATCTCACGAGCCAGGGTGTGTCTGCCATCGTAGAGATCGGCGGCAGCGGCACATTCCACTCCGGGAATCGTGATGGACGTCCCGAGCAATCCGGAACCCTGCATGCCGATACCGATCATTCCAAAGCGAACCCGATCGCTTGGCGCGACTCGCTGGGCTCGATCTGGCGTGGGCTCAGTCAGTAGGACGCTTCTCGCCGCAAGCGACCCACCCGCGGCGGCAGCGCTCACTTCGAGAAACTCACGTCGCGAAAAGTTGCCCTTTGCCATAAGCGTCTCCTGTTGGTCGCTGCACATCGCGCGCGTCCGCTTGCTCTATCGTCCGGGTCGGGAATATCGTATGACTTACGCCGCCGAAAGGAAAGGAGAAGCAATGCCAGCGCGACCGATTCTGCACTCGATGACGACGACCACGCTTAGGAGCAAACCATGAATCGACGCAATTTCCTGGCAACCCTGGGACTGGTGGCGGCGGCTCCCCAACTGGCGTGCGCACCACGTACCGTCAGCCTGACCCCTGGTGGTCGGCGGCTTCGGCGAGTGGGCATACAGCTTTACACTTTGCGCGACGACGCGCGCCGCGACCTGGAGGGAACGCTCGTCAACATCGCGCAGACGGGTTACAAGGATGTGGAGCTGCTCGCCTCGATGAACAACTTTGGCATGCCGCCCGCTCGTTTGCGTGCGATCCTCGACCGGAATGGCTTGCGCGCCCCGTCGACGCACGTCGAGGCGAATGTCGTCGACGATCTGGAACGACAGATCGATATAGCGAAAATACTTGGCCACCAATACCTGATCGTCGCCAGCCTGCCGGACGCCGAGCATCTGGGCCTCGATGGATATCGCCGCTGGGCTGATCGATTCAACGAGGCCGGCGCGCGCGCGTTACGCAGCGGCATGCGCCTCGGCTTCCACGACGAAGCGTGGGATTTCAGACCAATCAACGGAGCGATTCCCTATGACGTGTTCGTCGAGCGCACGGATCCTTCGGTGGTCTGGCTGCAGCTCGACACGGGCAACATGGCCATCGGCGGCAAAGATCCGCTCGAGTATATGAAGCGCTATGGAAATCGATACTGGCTCTTCCACATCAAGGATGCGCCCGCCCTGGGCGCGGATCACGATGTCGAGCTGGGCAAAGGCGTCATCGATTTCAAGCGCCTGCTCGCGAGCATCGACCACATCGACGACAAGGTGTTGTACGTCGAGCAGGAATCGTATCCGGGCGCTCCGCTCGACAGCGCGCGCCGCGATTATGCGTACTTGTCGACGCTGGAGTTTTGAGTCCGAAGTCGGGCAGTCTGACTTTCTCGACCCACGCTTCTTAGGCAGACCACCTGCCAAGTCGAAACGGCGTGAGGTCCATGGCGGTGGTTCCTGTGGTGACGAGATCGGCCTGCAGCTCTCCGATCGCGCTGGCAAACTTGAATCCGTGACCCGAACACGGACTCGATATGAGCACTCTACGATCACGCGGATGGAAGTCGATGACAAAATCGTGGTCCGGAGTGTTGGTAAAGAGACAGACGCTCGTCTCTCGAACGGGCGCCTCCGCCAAATCCGGCAGCACCGGCCGGAGAGCGGCTCGTAGCGCGTTCACCTCGTTGGGCGCAACGACGCGATCCACGCGGTCGGGATCCGGTACGATCGTGCCGTCGTGCATCACCGACGCTTTCACGCCGCGTGGTAGTCGTGGAAAGCCGTAACAGATCGTTCCCGACTTGAACTCGTAGGCGTAAATCGGGAAGTCGGTGGGTTCGTAGGATTTGTCGGCCGATTCGGGCTCAAGCCAAAACACCGATTGTCGCTCTACCGCCAGCGGAAGATCTACGCCTTGTGTCACCTCGCGGGCCCACGCTCCGCACGCCAGAACCAGCCGATTCGTCTCGTAATCCGCCGTGCGCGTCTTCACCCGAAGGTGGTCGGCCTCCGCGGTCCACTCGACCACCGGCTCGTTGAAGCGAGATTCCGCGCCAAGTGCGCGCGCTTGATCGAGGTGGGCAGTATTGCATGCCTCCGGGTCGAGATAGCCGGCTCG
>Ga0137364_10001172_pt1 | contig 12004 bp, 10 predicted proteins | sample SagtaG_10_FD_104798 | JGI IMG/M metagenome (GOLD analysis project Ga0137364, IMG submission 104798) | Vadose zone soil microbial communities from Sagehorn Ranch, Mendocino, California, USA - Sage1_L_20_16 metaG | ecosystem: Environmental > Terrestrial > Soil > Vadose zone | place: USA... | reverse complement strand
CGACGCCGAAGGTCTCGCGCACCCAGCCCAGCAGTTCGCCGCCGAGCGACTCACCGCCGGTAAAGATACTGCGCAGCTTGACGCCGGGATGTCTGGCGTTGGCCTGCCGCATCAGTTTCAGCGCCGTCGGCGGCAGGAACACGTTGCGGATGCCGTAATCGGCCATCATCTGCATCGCCGCCTGTGGCTCGAATTTCCGCGCGCGATGGCCGACGATCGGCACGCCGTGATACCAGGCCGCGAACAGCGCGTTGATGAGGCCGCCGATCCAGGCCCAGTCCGCCGGCGTCCACATCAGATCGCCGGGCTTGGGAAAGAAATCGTGAGTCATCTCGATATTCGGCAGGTGCCCGAGCACGACGCGATGGGCGTGCAGCGCGCCCTTCGGATTTCCCGTGGTGCCCGAGGTGTAGATGATCAGCGCCGGATCGTCGGCCGAGGTATTGACGGTGGCGAGTTCCTCGGAGGCCGTCTCGATCGACGACCAGAACGATTTGGCACCGGCGTGGATGGCATCGCTGGCCACGTAGATGTCTTGCAGATAGGGTAGCCGGTCGCGGATCTTTGTAAGCTTCTCCCATCCGGCCTCGTCGGTGACGATGGCCTTGGCGCCGGAATTCGATAGCCGGAATTCCAGCGCGTCCTCGCCGAACAATGCAAACAGCGGGATCGACACCATGCCGGAGCGGAACGCTGCCATATGCGCGATCGGGAGTTCCAGCGATTGCGACAGAAACACCGCGACGCGGTCGCCGCGCGAAAGGCCATCGGCCTTGAGCACATTGGCGAAGCGCCGGGAGAAGTCGCTGACATCGTCGAACGAGGTGCGCGTGGCGCGGCCGTCTTCATCGACATAGATCAGCGCCAGACGTCCGCTGCCATCGGCATGGCGATCGCAGCAGGCGGTGGCGATATTGAAGCGGTCCGGGACGTCCCAGCGGAAATCGCGGTAGAGGTCGTCGTAATTGGAGGCTTCGGTGAGCATGAGTTAAAGTGGCCCTTGGTCGTCCCTGCGTCTTCGTCATCGCAACGTTTTCGTCATGGCTGGGCATAGTAGTCTGCCGGCGCAGACTGCGTAAACTTGTCTGCGCTCCCGCGCCATCCACGTCTTGCTTGCTTATTGCAAGTGTAAAGACGTGGATGCCCGGGACAAGCCCGGGCATGACGTGGAGGTACCTTTTTGTGACCTGCCTTAAGAAGACAGCGCCGCCTGTTCCATCGCAAGCTCCGCCTCAAGGCTCGCGAGGTCGCGATAGATCGAAGCAACCGCAAGCACGCGGCCCTTGCTCTTGTACCGCAACAGGCAATCTTTCGCGGCGATGTTGCCGTCAACCGCGATCTCGTCCCAGGTCTCGGCGTGGCCGACATAATTGATCGGCACGTCGTAATGCTGGCTCCAGAAGAACGGCACCGCATCGAAGGCCTCACTCTGTCCCAGCATGTTTCGCGCGGCGGTCTGGCCCTGGCGTTCGGCCACCACCCAGTGTTCGACGCGAATATTTTCCAGGGAATGCGGATCGGGCCAGCGCGCGATATCGCCCGCCGCATAGATGCCCGCGACGCTGGTTTCGAGATAGGCGTTGACCGTGACGCCGCGATCGATCGCGAGCCCGGCCTTCTCGGCCAATGAGAGACGCGGCCGCACGCCAACGCCGACGACCACGATTTCAGCCTCGACCACGCCGCCGCTTTTGAGCGTCGCGCGCTTGCCGTCGATCGCAGTCACGGTGTCGCCGAGATGGAAGATGACGCCGTGCTCTTCATGCAGGGCACGCACGAAGTCGCCCATTTCGGGGCCGAGCACGCGTTCCATCGGCCGTGCTTCGAGGCCCACGACATGAACCTCGATATTCCTGGCGCGCAGCGACGCTGCGGCCTCAAGCCCGATGAAACTGGCGCCGATCACGATCGCGCGGCGCGCGCCATCCGCTAGTCCAATGATCGCCCGGCTATCGGCGAGCGAGCGCAGCACATGGACATGCGGCTGGTCGGCACCCGGTATAGGCAGCCGCACCGGCTCGGCGCCGGTCGCCAGCAACAGGCGGTCGTAGGCAATGGTTTCGCCGCCGGCGACGACAACGTTGCGAGCCCGGGTGTCGATCGCGGTGACGTCGGTCTTGAGCCGCAGGTCGATCCCGGCATCCCCATAGTAATCGTCCGGCCGCAGCGGCAACCAGTCTTCCGGCGCGCTGCCGGCGAGATAATCCTTGGACAGGTTCGGCCGATCCACCGGGGCTGCCGCGTCGTTGCTCAGCATCACGATGCCGCCGTGAAACTCCTGCCTTCGCAGCATTTCGGCGGCGGCGAACCCCGCCGCGCCTCCGCCGACAATCACGATTCTGCCGGGCGTATCGACTACACCCTTCAGCCGCGGCTTCGGCTGCTCGCGCTTTTGGCGGACGAAAATGCGCTCGCCCTGGTGTTCCACTTGCCAGACCGCAAGCGCATTCAGCGCCGGCGCACGGGCAGCTTCGCCGGTGCGCAAGTCGAAGCAGGCATGATGCCAGGGGCAACGGATGCTCTCGCCGGTGACGAGACCTTCCGCCAGCGGACCGTGATAGTGGCTGCAATGCGCATCGATGGCGAAAATCTCGGCGCCCGCGCGCACCAGCAAAACCTCTTCTTCGCCGACATGGCCGAGCAAGGTCGTGCCGGAGAACTCGGACCGGGCAAAGCCCTGAGACAGATCGGGACCGGCGGGTGGGGCTTGTTGATCAGCCATGGTTTCCTCCGCTGCGTTACGCTACCTCAAACCGCGGTCCCGACGGAAACTCACCCCGTCAGCGCCGCCTTCACCAGGCCGCTGGCCTTGGCGAAATCCATTTGCCCCGCATATTTCGCCTTCAGCGCCGCGACCACCTTGCCCATGTCCTTCATGCCGGCGGCCTGGGTATCGGCGATAGCAGCCGCAATCGCTGCCTTGACGTCGGCTTCCGACATCTGTTTGGGCAGATAGGCCGCGATGATCGCGATCTCCTCGCGCTCCTGATTGGCCAGTTCGGCGCGGCCGCCCTTGTCGTAAAGCTCGACGGATTCCTGGCGCTGTTTTATCATCTTCTGGAACACGCCGAGCAGGTCGGCGTCGCTGAGCGGCGGCTTGCCCTGCCCGCGCGCGTCGATGTCGGCGTTCTTGATGGTCGAATTGACCATGCGCAGCGTGGAAAGCTTGCGCTCGTCCTTGGCCCGCATCGCGTCCTTGACCGCGTTATTGATGTCGTCGCGCAGCATGAAATGGCTCCTCTCCGGCAACCCGGCCGGATCAAATCGGTTGCACTGGATTTATGGCGTTTGCGGCCCCCACACAACCGCGGGAACGCCGGCGGTTCGGCGGCCTCACCTCACAAGCCATCTCACCTCACAAGCCCTATCAGCCGCCTAACCCGCTGCGGCGCCTGCGGCATCATTTCGAGCACGATGTAGCCGCCGAGCGAATGGCCGATCAGCGAGAAGTCCGCCGCGGGCGCCTCGTTAAGCACAGCGCTTCGATGGTGTCCTCGCGGGCATGGTTGGCGGCGAAGACGGGGCCGTGCCGCCATGGCGCGGCAAGGATATCCAGGTGGGTGCGCACCGATCTGCCGAGGCCGGGAACGAGGACGACAGGCGAGGATTCGGCCATGGCGGTCTCCGGTTCGGGGAAGTTGATGCAAATCGGCAGCCGGCGGGAAGGCGGAGGTTAAAAGCCCGCCGCCGCCTGCCAAATATGCCAAACCGCATGTGAATCCGTGCCTTTCGGCTTTGACGCCACGCAATGCGACGACTATGTAATGCGCTCATGACATCAGCTGAAATCGCCCCAGCCTGGCCGGACCACAAACCGACCGCGCTCCTCGTGCTTGCCGATGGCACCGTGCTGGAAGGCTTTGGCCTCGGCGCGGAAGGTCACGCCGTCGGCGAGGTCTGCTTCAACACCGCGATGACCGGGTATGAGGAGATCCTCACCGATCCCTCCTATGCCGGGCAGCTCATCACCTTCACCTTTCCGCACATCGGCAATGTCGGCACCAACGACGAAGACATCGAGACCGTGAACATGGCGGCGACGCCGGGCGCGCGCGGCGTGATCCTGCGCGCCGCCATCACCGACGCCTCGAACTACCGCGCCACACGCCACCTCGATCAATGGCTGAAGGCCCGCGGCATCATCGGCCTTTCCGGCATCGATACCCGGGCGCTGACCGCGCTGATCCGCAGCAAGGGCATGCCCAATGCGGTGATCGCGCACGCCAAGGACGGCGAGTTCGACCTTCACGGGCTCAAGGAAGAAGCCCGTGAATGGCCGGGCCTGGAAGGCATGGACCTGGTGCCAATGGTGACATCAGGCCAGCGCTTTAGCTGGGACGAAACCCCGTGGGCCTGGGAAAAAGGCTTCGGCCGGCAGACGGAGCCCGCGTTCAACGTCGTCGCCATCGACTACGGCATCAAGCGCAACATCCTGCGGCTGCTCGCGGGCGTTGGCTGCAAGGTCACGGTGGTGCCGGCGACCACTTCGGCTGAAGACATTCTGGCAATGAAGCCCGACGGCGTCTTCTTGTCCAACGGTCCCGGCGATCCCGCCGCGACCGGCAAATACGCGGTGCCGGTGATCCAGAAGGTGATCTCATCGGGCACCCCCACCTTCGGTATTTGCCTTGGGCATCAGATGCTGGGCCTGGCGGTCGGCGCCAAGACCAAGAAGATGCATCAGGGCCATCACGGCGCCAATCATCCAGTCCGCGACGAGACCACCGGCAAGGTGGAGATCACCTCGATGAACCACGGTTTCGCGGTGGATCAGGCGACCCTGCCTGAGGGCGCGACGCAGACCCATGTCTCGCTGTTCGACGGCTCCAATTGCGGCATCTCGCTCGACGGCAAGCCGGTGTTCTCGGTGCAGTACCACCCCGAGGCCTCGCCCGGCCCGCGCGACTCGCATTATCTGTTCAAGCGGTTTGCGGATTTGATGCGGACGAAGAAGGGCGGGGAAGGCATTTAGCCGTCACCGGTCGCTTTTTGCGTTCGTCATGGCCGGGCTTGTCCCGGGCATCCACGTCTTGACGGTATCGCGGCAAGAACGACGTTCATGGCCGGGACATCCAGCGCAAAGACGCGCTTCTGCCCGGCCATGACGGCGTCTCTCAAACCACTAGTGTCTCAGTGCGTTTCTTAGTATGATATTCATCATTTCTAATTAGGACATCACGCCCATGGACGACGAGACCGCCCCCAAGATCGAATACGGCGTGACGCCGACGGAAGTGATGGCGTCGATGGCGGGCATCGATTTCGTCCGCGCGATCTTCAGCAGCAAACTGCCGGCGCCGCCGATCATGCAGACCGTCGAACCGTTTGATTCGACGGCCGAGCCGGGCGTGGTCGTGATGCACTCGACGCCTGCCTTCCGGCACTATAATCCGATCGGCTCGGTGCATGGCGGCTATGCCGCGACCTTGCTCGATTCCGCGATGGGACTCGCGGTTCACAGCATGCTGCCGGCGGGCACCGGCTACACCACGCTGGAATTCAAGATCAGCTTCATCAAGGGCATGAGCAAGGATACCGGCCCGGTCCGCACCGAAGGCCGCACGCTGAATGTCGGCCGCCGTACCGCGACCGCGGAGGCGCGCATCAGCGACGCCAAGGGCCGGCTGCTGGCGCATGCCACCACCACCTGCCTGGTGTTCGAGATTCCGAACGCCATTTGAATCGCGCGATCGGTTGTACGGCCGCGCGGGCCGTTGTCCGACGCGAAGTATCGTGCTGGAATAGCCTTGGACCGGCCTTGGACCGGCCTTGGACCGGCCTTGGACTGAACCTGGACCAACCTTAACCGCGGTGCGGCTCGCCGCGCGTGCCTGGTCCGACGTACCTCTGCCGAGGCAAAAAAACATGGGAAACGCCCGATGACAACAGCCAACCCCGACATGACCATTCGCGATGTGCGCGTGACGATGCTGCGCATGCCCTGGGCCGAAGACCCATGGCTCAAGGGCCATGCGCTGGGGGCGACGCGCGACATTCTCATCTGCGACGTCGAAACCGCCGCCGGCATCACCGGCATGGGCTATCTGCTTCTGTTCCGGCCCGGCCTCCAGTCGATCGCCGCCTGTCTCGACGAATGCATAATCCCGCGCGTCAACGGCAAGGACGCCACCGCGATCGAGGCGATCTGGCGCGATCTGTGGACCGCGACGATGACCTATGGCCGCGGCGGCATCGCCGCGATGGCGATGTCGGCGCTCGACATCGCGCTGTGGGACGCCGTCGGCAAACGCGCCGGCCTGCCGCTGCATCGGCTGTGGGGCCACTACCGCTCGCAAATCCCGATCTACGGCTCAGGCTGCTTCCGCGGCGCCGGCGGCGACGGGATGATCGAGAAGGCGTTGCATTACGTCAGGCAGGGTTACAAGGCGATCAAGATGCAGGTCGCGCACGTTCACACGCCGGCGCAGGACCTCGACAATGTGCGCCGCATGCGCGAGGCGCTCGGCCCGGACATCGACATCATGATCGACGTCAATATGGGCTGGAGCACGGACGTCGCCATCGAGATCGGGCGCAAGTTCGAGCGATACGACATCTACTGGCTGGAGGAGCCGGTGCCGGCCGACGATTTCGCGGGGTACCAGCGAATAGCGGGCGCACTCGATATGCGCATCGTCGGCGGCGAGACCCATTTCACGCGCTACGATTTGCGGCCGTTTTTCCTCAATCCCTGCCTGCCGATCCTGCAGCCCGACCCGATGCGCGGCGGCATGACGGATTTGCGCAAGATCGCAACGCTTGCCGATACCTGGGGCATCACCATCGCGCCGCATCTGTTTCCCGAACTGAACGTGCACCTGCTGGCCTCTATCCCGAACGGCATCTGGTGCGAAAATATGGGGCTGATCGACGACCTCTGGATCGATCCGCCCGAGATCGCCGACGGCATGATCACCGCACCGGAGCGGCCCGGACACGGGCTGAGGTTCAAGGACGAGGTGCGGAAGTTCAAACTCTAGGCGCGCCCTCTTCGCCTGCCCGCGCTGCCACGGCCTGCCGAAGTGTCGGGGACGGCAACGGGAACATGGACCGCTGACAGCAGTTGAATCCGCGCTTATTGTCGAGCTCCGGAGAATTGTCATGTCTGCCGTCAGCGATGATATCAAGCCGCTCACTTTCGTATTCGAAGACGACGGACTGGTGCCGAACAACCCGATGCCGCTTCTGGTCTACAAGCGCGCGATCTCGATCGACGACGACCACCCCGAGATGACCATCGAAGGCCTGTTCGGCGCCAATGGCTGGGGCGAGATGTGGCGCAACGGCGTCTACGATTATCTGCACTATCATGCCACGGTTCACGAGGCGCTCGGCATTGCCCGCGGCAATGCCATCGTCCGGTTCGGCGGCGACAATGGCAAGGAGATCGCGATCGCGGCCGGCGATGTCGCCATCCTCCCCGCCGGCACCGGCCATCAATGCCTGTCCGCGAGCCGCGATTTCTGCGTCATCGGCGCCTACCCGCCCGGACTGAAAATGCAGATCACGCGGCCGACGCCGGAAAATCACGCCAAGGCGCTGAAGATGATTCCGCAAGTCGAGCTGCCCAAAACCGATCCGGTGATGGGAGCTGACGGACCGCTGGTCAGGTTGTGGAAGCGGGCGAACTAGATGATGAGCGACAATCCCGACAGCAGCAGAACGACAAGGATGATACGCCTGAAGGCCAGTTCGTTGACGCGCCGGAACATCAGGATGCCCAGCGCGGTTCCCGCGGCCAGCGCCGGTAGACTGATGACAAAATCGACCATGACCGTCGACGACAGGCTGCTTCGTGAAAGCAGCAGCGCCAGCGCGAAAATCTGCATTGCGGCGATGAAGGGCTGAACCAGACCGCGCTGCTGGTTCTTGGGTATGCCGTGCATGTCGCACCAGATGGTCGGAAGTGCGCCCGGCATCGCCGTCAACCCGCCGATCAGTCCACCGCCAAATCCGACCAGGGCGTTTCGACCCTGTCTCTCCATCTGCCGCAGATGGGTTAGCGTCGGGCGGAGAAGGCGTAGAAGCATGTACCCGGCATACAGCGCGACGACCGCTCCAAATCCAATTCTGAACGCATGCGTGTCGGCATTCTGAAGCAGATACACCGCGATCGGTATGCCAAGTAATCCACCGACGATCAGAATCAGACTTCCTTTCCACTGAATGCTCTTGCGCAACGCCCAGAGGTTCGCCGCTTGAACACCAACGCTGCATACCATCATCAGCGGCACGGCTTCCAGTGGCGGAAAGGTATGAAGCAATATCGCGCCGGCGACCGCGGAGAACGCGAAGCCAGCTAGGCCTGAGACAAATGCGCCGGCGAAAACGGCTGCGCTCAGCAGAAAGAATGATGAGGGATCGGTCACTCTTACTATCTTTCCGCGCGAACAACCGCGCCATCTCATCTGCCGATGAGCGAGCACCAACCTCGAGCCATATCGATCGATCTCAAATGCCGTGCCGACCGCCATAAGCCAATGAAATCATGTCCTTGAACGGTAATGGCGGCGAACCCTGCCGCGGCGCTTCGATTGGCATGAATTGCAGAATGCGCTTATGAGCTCCTTCACGATTCCGGCGATACCTGTTTTGTCCGAATGTTGCGTCACCCGAACAGAGGAGGAAGCTGGTCGGGGAAGTCTTTATTTTCAGCATCGTGCTCTCACCGACATGAAAACGCCCGCTGTTACGCGGGCGCTTTGGCGGCGGCGTAGAGATCAGGATGTCAGGCCTCGTTGCCGCCTTCCTGACGGCTGGCTTCGAACAGGAACCAGGTGCGGCGCTCGGTCTCGTCGATAAAGGTCTCGAGCAGGCCAGCGGTGCCGGAATCCTCGTGATCGTCGGCGAGCTTGTGCGCCTTGCGCATCGCAGCCGCTACGTGCTTGTTGTCTTCCATCAGCTCGCGCAGCATCTCGCGGGGCGGCACGTAGTCGTCGTTGTTGTCCTTGATGGTCTGCAATTTCCCGATCTGTCCGATCGAGCGCATCGTGGTGCCGCCGAGCTTGCGGACGCGCTCGGCCAACTGATCGGTGGTGGCGAAAATCGCGTCGGACTGCTCGTCGAGCATCAGGTGATAATCGCGGAAATGCCGGCCGCTGGCATGCCAGTGAAAGTTCTTGGTCTTCAGATAAAGCGCGAAGGCGTCAGCCAGCAGCGTGTTGAGCGACGCCGAAATCTTGTCCACCGCGGCCTGCGGCAGATCGGTCGGCGTATCGAGATCGGGCGAGACTTTGTCGGACTTGGCTTTGCTCACGATGGACCTTCCTGTTAGGAAACCGGACATTGACAGCAATGGACACTGGTCGCCGGACCATCTAACGCATCTTATACGTAATGGGTTCCAGGGCCGGAACCCCTGTTTTTGCCGGACACATCTGCGATGGACGACTGGATCGATTATTACGATTCCACCCATACGATCTACGCGAGCAAGCTGCACCGCGATCTGCATTTCCAGGTCATCGCCCGGGATATGATCGCTTATATCTCCTCACCCGACGCCGTGGTGCTCGACTATGCCTGCGGCGAAGCACTGTCCGCTGCACGGGTGGCGGAGGCCTGTCGCAAGCTATTCCTCGCCGAGCCGGCGCCGGGCGTGCGTGGCCGCCTGATCGCGCGTTTTGCGCCGAACACGAAGATCAGGGTGCGTTCGCTGGATGACCTGCGAAAAATGGAGGAAAGGTCCATCGATCTCGCGGTCATGAACTCGGTCGCCCAATACATGACGCCGGATGAACTGGATTCCGCGCTTGCGGTTATCCGGCGGCTGTTGAAACCCAGCGGCCGGCTGGTGTTGGGGGATATCATGCGTCCCGAGGTCGGCATGTTCAGGGACGTGATCGCGCTGTTACACTTTGCGCAGAGCCACGGCTTCCTGAAGGACGCCCTGATCGGGCTGATCTCAACCGCGCTGTCGGACTACCGGCAATTGCGCTCGCGGATCGGCCTGCAGCGCTACAGCGAAACCGATATGGTCGCGAAGCTGGCCGCGGCCGGATTTACCGCCTCGTGCGCGCATTTCAATATCGGGCACAATCCGTGGCGCATGACGTTTGTCGCGCGGCATCCGTTTTCGCCGGCAGGTTAGGGTTAATCGAAGGTAAGCATGGCTCACCGCGGCGTGATCGGCAATGATCGGCGCGGCCCGGTGGCGGAAGCGTCGACGCGAGAGCAGTGCATCGCTCTTTATCCTGGTTCAAATCCAGGCCGGGCCTCCAATTCCCGCAACCCCCCGTGCTTGTTGATCCGCTCGAAGCGGCCAAAAATGCCGGTTGATGGGGTCTTTTGGGGCCTTTCGCGGGTGCGGAATCTGGTCTAAAGACCACCCGCGCGCGAGGTTGATCCCAAGCGCCGGGTTTAAGGGACGCGCAATAGGCGCGCCCTTTTTTTGTGCCCAATTCCCTGTCCGTGAGACTTGATGCCCAAAAGAACCGATATTTCCACCATCCTGATCATCGGCGCCGGCCCCATCGTGATCGGGCAAGCCTGTGAATTCGATTATTCCGGCACCCAGGCGGTCAAGACGCTGAAGGAGGAGGGCTACCGGATCGTGCTGGTCAATTCCAATCCGGCCACGATCATGACCGATCCGGAATTGGCTGACGCCACCTATATCGAGCCGATCACGCCTGAAATCGTCGCCAAGATCATCGAAAAGGAACGTTACGTCATTCCCGGCGGCTTCGCGCTGCTGCCGACCATGGGCGGCCAGACCGCGCTCAACTGCGCGCTGTCGCTGCGCAAGCAGGGCACGCTGGCAAAATTCGACATCGAGATGATCGGCGCCACGGCTGACGCCATCGACAAGGCGGAAGATCGCGGCCGTTTCCGCCAGGCCATGACCCGGATCGGGCTGGAAACCCCGCGCTCGATCCAGACCAAGAACCTGCCCGACGCGCTGCGCGCGCTCGACGATATCGGCCTGCCCGCGATCATCCGGCCCTCCTTCACCATGGGCGGCACCGGCGGCGGCATCGCCTACACCAAACATGAATTCATCGAAATCGTCGAACGCGGCATCGACGCCTCCCCCACCGACGAGGTCCTGATCGAGGAATCGGTTCTCGGCTGGAAAGAGTTCGAGATGGAGGTGGTGCGCGATAAAAAGGACAATTGCATCATCATCTGCTCGATCGAGAACCTCGACCCGATGGGGGTGCACACCGGCGATTCCATCACTGTGGCGCCGGCGCTGACCTTGACCGACAAGGAATACCAGATCATGCGCGACGCCTCGCTGGCGGTGCTGCGCGAGATCGGGGTGGAAACCGGCGGCTCCAACGTGCAGTTCGGCGTCAATCCGGCCGACGGCCGCATGGTCGTGATCGAGATGAATCCGCGGGTGTCGCGCTCTTCCGCGCTCGCCTCAAAGGCCACCGGCTTTCCGATCGCAAAAGTCGCCGCCAAGCTCGCCGTCGGCTACACGCTCGACGAGATCGCCAACGACATCACCGGCGGCGCGACGCCGGCCTCGTTCGAGCCGACCATCGATTACGTCGTCACCAAGATCCCGCGCTTTGCGTTCGAGAAATTTCCCGGCGCCTCCGCCACGCTGACCACCTCGATGAAGTCGGTCGGCGAAGTGATGGCGATCGGCCGCACTTTCCAGGAGAGCCTGCAGAAGGCATTGCGCGGTCTCGAAACCGGGCTGACCGGTCTCGACGAAATCGAGATCGAAGGCCTGGGACGCAGCGACGACAAGAATGCGATCCGCGCGGCGCTGGGCACGCCGACGCCGAACCGGATCCTGCAAGTGGCGCAGGCGATGCGGCTCGGCTGGTCGAACGAGGAGATCTTCACCTCCTGCAAGATCGATCCGTGGTTTCTGGCGGAAATGCGCGGCATCGTCGCGATGGAAAGCAAGATCAGGAAAAGCGGCCTGCCCGCCAACGCCTTCGGCATGCGGACGTTGAAGGCGATGGGCTTTTCGGACGCCCGGCTCGCGGTGCTGGCGGAAACCACCGAGGCCGAGGTGATGGCGAAGCGCCACGCGCTCGGGGTT
>Ga0137364_10001167_pt1 | contig 12029 bp, 12 predicted proteins | sample SagtaG_10_FD_104798 | JGI IMG/M metagenome (GOLD analysis project Ga0137364, IMG submission 104798) | Vadose zone soil microbial communities from Sagehorn Ranch, Mendocino, California, USA - Sage1_L_20_16 metaG | ecosystem: Environmental > Terrestrial > Soil > Vadose zone | place: USA... | reverse complement strand
GCACTTCGGGTACTGGGACGAGACCACGCGCACCCACGCCCAGTCCCTGCTGCGCACCAACGAGGTCATGGCGGAGGCCGTCAAGATCGGCCCCGGCGACCGGGTGCTCGACGCCGGCTGCGGCGTCGGGGGATCGTCGATCTGGCTGGCATCCGAGCGCGGCGCCACCGTCGTCGGCGTCAACGTCTCACCGGAGCAGGTGGGCCACGCCCGCAGGTTCGTGCATCGGCGCGGCCTCGATGACCGCGTGACGATCCTGCAGCGCGACTACAAGAACACCGGCCTGGCCAACGAGAGCTTCGACGTGGTCTGGGCCTGCGAGAGCATCGCCCACTCTCCCGACCAGCGCGACACCCTGGCGGAGGCCTACCGGCTGCTCAAGCCGGGCGGGCGACTCGTCGTGCGGGACGTCTACCTCAAGCGGCCGCCCGCCAACGAGGAGGAGCGGCGGATGATGGATGTCTGGTACGACGCCTGGGTCATGCCGCCGCTGCCCACGACGGAGCAGTTTCTCTCCTTCGTCTCCGGGACCGGGTTCTGTGAGGTCCACATGGAGGACGTCACCGCCACCGGCATCCGCTCGGGCCGGCGCCTCTACTGGATGAGCCTCGCCGCGCTGCCCGGGGCCACCGTCCTGCATCGCCTCGGGATCCGCACCGACGTCCAGCACACCAATATCACCGGCTCGATCGCCGCGTGGCGCGGGTACAAGCGAGGGCTATGGGAAGCGGCCCACACCACTGCCCGCAAGCCCGAATCTTAAACGCACTTCCGCCGCCCAATTTTCGACCATTCCGCGGGCGAATCTTCCGTTAGCGCGATCTAGACTCTTTGTTTAGAGCCTGTTAACCGCGGGTACACCGTCTGGGCAAGACGAGGATAGAGAGGAGACCTCATATGGCTGAGAAGGAAGCTCCCGCGCATGTCGAAGGTGTCCGCAAGGGCGAAGAGATGATCGACGAGGAAGGCAGGGAACCTGGACGCGCCCATGCGGGCTATGACGACACCCCTGCCGGCCGGCCTCATGGGACCTCCGATACTCGGGACGACACCGGCGTCGACCCCCAGGAGCCAGTCACGGGAACCAACCCGAAGGGGTAAACACACGTCAAGATGGGTAGTTAGTAACCGTACGACATGAAGACTGGCAGTACAGCGGTTGGCGGAATAAGGGAGGGGATATGGGATTGCTCGTTGCGTTTCTTATCATTACGCTGCTGCTGTTTGGCGCCGGGTTCACCCTACACATCCTGTGGTGGGTCGCCGTCATTGCACTCGTCGTCTGGCTCGTCGGCCTCATCGTCCACGGACCGGAGCGGCGCTGGTACCGCTGGTAGCCAGCCCCAGCTTATGCGGCACAGAGTTTCCCGAAGAGGCGCCTGCTATGGCGTCTCTTCGGCGTCTGGAAGGTACTGAATATACGAGGAGGTATCGAATGCCACAGGAAGCATGGAGCGAGAAGCGTGAGCGCCAGTACGAGCACATCAAGGAAGGGTTGCTCGAGCGCGGCCGGAGCGAGGACACGGCCGAGGAGATCGCAGCCCGGACCGTCAACAAGGAACGTGCCCGGTCCGGCGAGGCATCCACCGCCAGCCGGACCTCCACGGACGACCTCTCCTCGGGGCGGCGCGGCGGCCTGCGATCGCACAAGGGGAGCGGCGGGCGAACCTACGACCAGCTCTACAACGAAGCCCGCCAGCGAGGCGTGAAGGGTCGCTCCCGGATGAACAAGCGGGAGCTCGAACGCGCGCTCAGCCGCTGAGCTTGTCCATTTCGAACCACACTTTCGTGACGTCGCCGCCCTCGACGCCCCAGGCGCTGGAGAGACGGTCGACAAGGAAGAGCCCCCACCCATCCCCCGGGATGCCCCGGCGGGAAAGGGGGCTCGAGGCAAGCTCGAAGCCCTCTCCCGGCTCCACGACCTCGACCCGCAGGTGGTGCGGGGAGGCTCGGACCGTCAACTCGATTTCCTGGTCGGGGCGGAGCCCGCCGTGGCGCACGCTGTTGGTGACCAGCTCGCTGACCAGCAGCATGGCCTGGTCGAGCACGTCAGCCTCGAGGACGCTCTCCAACTGCGAGCGCAGGGCGCTCCGAGCACGCCTCGGAGCACCGGCGTCCGGTCCAAGGAACAGGTGAATCGACGGTGGGGCGCTCACTCTGCATACTTACCCCGTTCTTCCCCCGTCAACTGCGCCAGGGCGTCAATGAAGCTCAGATGGGCGTCCAGGCCGGTGATGGCAAAGGTGAGCTGCACATTGCGACGGCCGTGGGTGAGGACGAGCTGTGCCCCCTCAGCCGTTCGTGCGCCTCCAGGATTGCTCTCAGGCCCGTCGAGTCGAGAAATTCCAGACCGTGCAGCTCCAGCACCGCCGTGGCGGGAGCGTCGGCCAGAACCCGCTGCATCGCGGCTTCAAAGATCGGCACGGTCTCGATGTCAAGCTCACCCGACAGGCCGAGCGCCACGAGCCCCTCCGCCGCCACGCTCCGTTCGCAGCCGAACCGACCCCTCATGGCACCGGTCCCACGACCCTGAGCACGAGCATCGCGAGGTCGTCACGGGGCTCCCCCGCCTGGAAGGCCACGACGGCGTTCTCGAGCGTCGAGGCGATCTCCTCGGCCCCCAGGCCCTCGCACTGCTGGAGCAGGGCAACGAGGCGCTCCTCACCGAAGGTGCCCGTGGGGCCGCGTACGTCGGTGAGTCCGTCGGTGAAGAACAGGGCAACATCGCCGACCTTCAGCTCGTTGACCTTCTCCGGAAGCTCCGGCGACGGCAGGAAGCCGATGAGCGTGCCCGGCCGGGCAGCCCGCTCGACGGTCCCGCCGCCGCGCAGCAGCAGCGGCGGCGGGTGACCGCCGCAGGCCACCGTGAGACGCAGCCCACTCGCGCGCCAGCGGAGCCGGCCGAGGGCGATGGTGAGGAAGCGACTGGACGGACGCTCGTCCATCACGGCCTCGTTGAGCCGAAGCAGGATCTCCCGCGGCTTGCGGTGTTCCCTCGCCGCTGCCCGGACCGTGTACCTGGCGAGGGCCGTGAGCGACGCCGCCTCCACCCCTTTGCCGGAGATGTCCCCGATGGCGAGCGCCCACGCTCCCTCGCCGACACCGAAGACGTCGTAGAAGTCCCCGCCGACTTCGGAGGTCCCGCTGGCGGGCCGGTAGCGGGCCGCGATCTCAACGCCGGGGACGTTTGGGAGACCGGGCGGCAGCAGGCTCGCCTGCAGGGTCATGGCGATGTGGCGCTGGGCTTCGAACAGCCGGGAGCGGTCGAGCGCCAGGGCCACCCGCTGGCCGAGGTCCTGGGCGAGGGCCAGGTCGTCCGGGCCGTAGCGCCGCACACCAGCGGAGACAAGGGCGAGGCTGAGGCATCCCACCATCCGTGAGCGCGCCACGAGCGGGATGCCGACGTAGGACAGGATGCGTGACCCCATGAATGCCTGGAGGAGGTCGGGAGGCGACTGCGCAACCTCCGGCACGAGCAGGGGCCGCCGGGAGCGGATGACCCCGGCCGCGACCAACGCACCGCCCATCTCCACGCCCCGCTTCGAGGCGGACGCCGCCCTCACGATGGTCCCGTCCTCGCTGACGAGGTCGATGGCGCAGCAGTCGGCGAGCGAGCCCACGACCAGCTGGGCGAGCCCGCTCAATGCAGCCTCGACGTCCAGGGCCCCGGTCAGCAGGGTGCTCGCCTCCAGCAGGAACGCCAGGCGCGTCCGGCCGCGGTCCGCCTCGAGGCGCGCCTCCAGTTCTGCCTCGTACAGCCGGCTGCGCTCCTCCTGGGCCTGCTTGAGGTCGCTCACGTCCCGGAAGTACCAGGCACGGCCGCGGTAGATGCCGTCCTCGCCCACCAGGGGGGCACTCCAGCGGTCGAAGATCCTTCCGTCCACCAGCCGGATCTCGTCCCGGCTCGACTCCGCCCGGTGCGCCCGCAGGTCGTGGACCCTGGCGGCGAAACCTCCTGGATCTTCGACCCGCCTGGTCACCCACTCGAGGAGGGCATCGGCACCGCGGGCCTCCAGGAGGTCCTGCGGGATGGCCCACATCTCGGCAAGCTGGCTATTGAACGAGACGATCCTCCCGTCGGCCGAGACAACGAGCACTCCCTCGATCGCCGCCTCGGCCTGGGAGCTGAGGAGGGCCTTCTGGATCTCCGTCTGCTGGTAGAGGCGGGCGTTGTCGAGCGCCAGCGCCGCCCGGCGGGCGAGGTCATCCGCCAGAGCCACGTCGTGGGGTCCATACCGCCGGCCCGAATCCGTCGTGGCGATCAGCGTCAGAGCGCCGAGGGTGCGCCCTCGGGCAGCCAACGGCACACTGATGTAGGAACGGAAGCCGAGCGCCTCGACGACCCGCCGGTGCTCAGCGTCCCGGGTAGCGGCCGCTATGCAGCCCTCGTCCATCTCCGGGGCCCATTGCGGCTGCCCGGTCTGCATCACCCGGACCGCCGGGTGCTGTCCCGTGGGATCGAGCGGGTACTTCCCGCGAAGCAGGTCGGCGAGCGGTTGGCGCTCGACGTTGGCGGCTTGGGCCGCCACTCTGCGGATCGAGCCATCCTCGGGATCGAGCAGGTCGATGAGACACAGGTCGCAGAGGGTGGAGGCGGCAACCCGGGCCAGGCGGTCCAGCCCCTCCTCATAGTTGAGCGACGACGAGACGACCTGGCTCACGTCCAGCAGGAAGGCCATCTCGGAGCGGGTCTGCTCGGCCAGCGACCTGGCCTGACGCTCCTCCTCGAAGAGCCGGGCGTTGTCGATGGCGAGGCCGGCTCGTTGCGCCACGTCCTCGACGAGCAGCGTGTCGTCGGGGCCGTAGCGACGGCCGGACTCGGCGCTGACCAGGAGGATCAGACCGACCGTTCGCTCCCTCGCCCGTACCGGCACCATCATCACGGAACGGATGTTCAATTCCTTCAACAGGGCGTAGTGCTCCTCGTCCACTGCGGAGGCACGGACGTGCTCCTCGGTGACGTCACGGACGAGGACCGAGCGTCCCTCCCGGAGGGTGCGCGACAACATCTCCTGGCCCCGAAGCGGGTAGGACTCGATCCTGGACACCAGCTCCGCCTTGGCGGGGTCGGCGTGGCAGAGCGCGAGGCGACGCACCGCGCCGTCCTCGGACACCTCCCGGATGGCGCAGTAGTCGCCCAGGGTGGGGACCAGCAGCTCCGCCACCCGCTTCAGCACGCCGCGGTAGTCGAGGGAGGCGTCCAGCAGTTGCGGTCCCAGCGCCGACAGGAAGCCAAACCGCTGCTCGCTCTCCTCCCGGGCCAGGAGCGCCCGTTGGCGCACCGTGATGTCCCGGAACACCGTGACCGATCCCAGTGGCTCCCGGCGCCCGTCCAGCAGTTCCTGCGCACGCACGGCCACCCAGTGCTCGTCGCCGGTGATCCGGTTCCGGTACCGAAAGATGGTCTCGACCGGCGTGTCGCTACCGAGCACGAGCCGCCCGGGAAAGCTCTCCGAAGTGACCCGGCGACCTGCGGCATCGAAGATCTCGAAGGGCGCCGACACCTCGTCGATCGGCGTGGCCAGCAGTTCCTCGACCGAGGACATGCCGAGCACCCTGGCCGCCTCCTGGTTTGCCCACAGCAGCCTGCCGTCCGCGCTCCGGGCAATGATGCCCTCCCCCGTTGCGTCGAGCACGCCGCGGAGCTGGGCGTCGCTCAGGCGGTCGACAACTCCACTGCGCAGGCGGGAGACGTCTGCGGCAACCTGGCTGGCGAGGATCTCGGCCATTCGACGATCGTCCTCGTCGCGGATCTGCGCGGCCTCGAAGCACGCGATCATCAAGCCGACGACGGCTTGTTCATATCCGGCGCCTTGAGCGGCGCCCTCCTCATATCCGGCGCCTTGAGGGGCGCCTCGGGGGGCGTCCGCCAGGAGCGGCAACACCGCGATGTCCTCGACGCCATCCGCGGCGAGGGCCGAGAGCAGGGCGGCGGGGTCGGGAGCGCCCACCGGGAGTGCCTCGATGGCGGCGAGCGACTGCGGCGACAGGCCCCGCGACCCGGCGACGGTCAGCGCGCCGTTGGAGCCGGCAAGGGCGATGGCCCCGCGGGCCGCGCCCAGCACGGTGCCGAGGGACTCCAGCGCATGGGCGACGACCTCTTCCAGGGTGGGCAGGTCACCGGCCGCGCCAGCGTGGCACAGCAGGACGCGGAGCCGGTCCGAGACGGTGCGCGCGGGCGAGGCTGGCGCTGGTGGCTCCGTCCGCATCGGCGCTCCCACCTCCTGCTCGTTGCGGTCCAACCGGCCTCCCCACCACACGATCTGTGGCCACAGACCCAAAAGAATTGTAGATCTTGCAGGGCGAAGACTGCCCCGTTGACGCTCCTTCCGCCCTCTTTCCCGATGTTCTTTGCGATTCTCGTGCCGGAAAATGCAACGTCACTCGCAAAGAACGCCGGCACGAGCAGTGGTGGTGGCACCCCTCCTCCCAAGGACCGGCTAGCACCCTTGTGGCGCCACGGCACAGCGTGCAAACCTGTCGTCACAGACCCCCAGTGAGGTGCATCCATGTTGATGGCCGAAGAACTGGCATTGATCGCCATGAATCCCCGCAAGAGAAGCCCTGGTCTGGGGATGCACCAGCACCTGAACGCCTGCCTTGCCGGCCTCCTCCTGGGGGACCTCGTCGTGAAGGGAGCGGCGGCCCTGCGTCCGGAGGACACGATCGTCCTCGTTCCGGGCGTCTCCCTTGCTGCCGGGACGCTTGCCGGCGCCGCCCCGGTGGTTGCCGAGAAGGGGCCGAAGATCAAGGCGATCCTCTCGGGCATGGATCGGGGGCTGCGCAAGCACCTCGGCCGCGGCACCTGGGACGCCGTCCTTGCGGGGTTGTCGGAAGGTGTCGACGGGCGGGAGGACGCCATCGAACGGCTTCGCGCGGCAGCGGCGAGCGGCGAGCAGGTCGACCCGCGGACCGCATTGGTCCTGTCGATGACCGGCCCGGCACACCTGCTCGAGCTCATGGCTCCGCGACATGGAGCCGACCGCATGCACGCGCGGGACCGCATCGACCACGCCACCGACGGACTGCCCTTCGAAGCCATCAGCCGGGCGGTGCGGAAGGTTATCGCCCAGGACGAGACCGCGGCGGCACCTGCCGCCGCGATAGCCTGACCTGATCCCCGTCACTTCGGATGTGCCCGGCAGGACCGGGCTCCGGTCCGCCGATGCCCGGTGCGACCTCCTTGCACTATCCGAGTGCTATCCGGGCGGACATCACGGGATCGTCATCTCACCGGCCATGGTAGCGACCGTGACCACGTTGATGCCCGGCGGCCCGCCCAGGCGCACCGGCAGCGCTGCGCCGCCGAGCCAGGCTGACAGTTCCTCGGGATCAGCGCCCACCGTCACCGACGCGATGCCCTGCGGCGTCGCGGCATGGGGTGCATCCATCCGGCCAGGGTGACGCTCCGGGGCGACGTCCCATTCGATGAAGAAGGGCAGCGACGGCTTCTCCAGGGCGGCGGCCAGGCCTGCCGAGCGCCAGCCGATCCGGGTGCCGTCGGGGAGCACCCGCGACTTCGCCTGGATCCCGAGACCCAGCCGGGCCGCGACGGCGTCGAGCCCGTCGGTGGCCAGGCACCACAGCATCAGGCCGGAGGCTGCCCGGATGTGCCGCGCGTAGCCGCTGCCGACCGGGTCGGCGGCCGCCTCGTCGGGGTCGACCACGGCGAGCAACTCCACGTAGCTGTCACCCAGCGGGACGATGCGGTTGGCGGTCCCCCAACCGGGATGCCGCCCGCCCGGGACCGATGCCAGCCCGTAGCGTTCCTGCACCTCCTCTGCGGCCCGGTCGAGGTCGTCGACCCCCCAGACGACGTGGTCAATGCGCAGCGCCATGCCCGAAAACCTACCCGGTCCTCCCGAGCCGGCGGAGTGACGGCCGATGAGATACGGCCGATGAGACGGTGATGCGGCTCACGGCTGGGGTGCGGCGAACCTCGCCAGCAGGGCCTCCCATTCGTCCGGCGACAACCCCGCCCACACCGCGTCCAGGAGCAGAGCCGCAAGCTGCCGGTCCGCGTGGTTGAGGTGGGCGATCAGACCGACCGTCACGGGGTGGGCAGGCCAGGACGCCGGCACGATAGGGTCGCCGGCACCCACGTCCCCCTGCTCGACGACGGCAAAGTAGGTGCCCGCCCGGGCGGCCTCCAGGAACCGCCGGGGAAACTTCTGCGTGCCCATCCGGAAACCGAGCTTCCAGCACGGGAACCTCGGTGCAGTGACCTCCAGGAGGGCGGTGCCGGCCCGCACCTGCTGGCCGATCCGCAGGTCGTTGAGGTCGACGCCGGCGGTGGTCAGGTTCTCGCCGAACGTCCCGGGGGCGAGGCTCTCCCCGAGCTCCTCGCTCCACCAGGCGTAGTCCTCGGAGGCATACGAATACACGGCCTTGGCCGGTCCGCCGTGCACCGAAGGGTCCGCCTGGTGATCGCCACCCACCTGCTCGGCGAGCACGGGCACCCGCCCGGCCACGGGCTCCTTCCAGATGGCAGTCGTGCGGGGACGCCCGCGGTAGACGATCTCTCGAACGGCCCCGACATTGACCGAGACGATGTGCCCGTTCATCCTGTCACCGGGAGCTGGCCGGCGCCCGGTCGATTGCGGCAGAGACCCACGGGACAAGGTCGTCGAGGAATCCCGGGTCGATGCCGTGGCGCATCGGGGACTCCCGGTACGTCACGTCGGCACCCGCAGCGCTGAGCCGGTCTCTCGCCTGGCGGCCGAACTCGACGGGGATGATGTCGTCATAGGTCCCATGCCCAATGGCCACCGGCGGCTGCGGCGCAGAAAGCTCCAGGTCAAAGCCCTCGACCGTCGGGATGAAGCCGCTGAAGGCCAGCATCGCTGCCGGCCGCGGGCGGCCGGAGCCGAGCCCCATCGCATGGGTCATGACGGCGCCCTGCGAGAAGCCGCCGAGGATCGTGCGCTCCGTGGGGATGCCGGTGGAGCGAGCAAGCTCATCGAGCCAGTCCGACACCAGCCGGTACGTCGCATGGAACGTCTGGGGATCCGGGTAGCCCACCTGGCGAGTGACGTACCAATGGGCCCCCCCGGGCGGAAGCGACAGCGGGCCGCGTGGCGTCAAACCCAGCAGGCGGCGGCCCGGATCGAGGTCGTCGAGCAGACGGTACAGGTCGTGCTCGTCGGATCCGCGCCCATGGAACAGCACCAGGGCCCCTTCGGGCTCCCCGGCAGAAGGGCGCACGAGGTGCGTGAGGGTGTCGAGCCCACTCATCGCAGCACACCCTTCACGAGGTTCCGGCGAGGGTCGGGCAGCGGCGTGAGGATGCCTTCGAGCTGGCCACGGAGATGTTCGAACGCCGGCGGGAGCGACAGGGACTCGCCCAGGTGCGCCTGGTCCTCATCGGCGGCGAAGCCAGGCCCGATCGTGGCGATCTCGAACAGGACGCCGCTCGGCTCCCTGAAGTAGATCGAGCGGAAGTAGAAGCGGTCGATGATCGGCGTCGGGCGGGCACCCGCCTCCACGAGGCGGCGCTGCCAGGCTTCGTGGTCGTCCATGGGCGACGCCCAGGCGATGTGGTGCACGGTTCCGGCGCCCTGGATGCCACGGCCGGGCGCCTCGTCGTAGACGTAGAACCCTCCGCGCTGGACACCTCGGGCCTCGAACGAGGCGCCCGAGACGGGCCTGAATCCAAGCGTCTCCTGGAGCAGGCCGCGGCTGCGGTCGGGGTCAAAGGTGTAGGCCCGCACGCCGTCGAACCCCTGGAGGGCAAGCGCGGCAGGGATCTGGGGATGCTCGGCGATGAGCGGCGGGTCCGCGACCGTTGCCACCGTGAGGGCAAGGCCGAGGCCCTCGGGGTCGTTGAACTCGAGGCGGCCGGGGCTGCGCTGCGACTCGATGCCGTGCGCAAGCAGCCGGTCCTCCCAGAAGGACAGAGCCTCTTCCGAGGCCACGCGCCACACGATGCGGTGGACCATGCCCGCACCCGGGCTTCCCGAACGGGCGCCCGGATACTCGAAGAACGTCAGGTCGGCGCCGGGGCTGCCTGCCTCGTCGGCGTAGAACAGGTGATAGACGGTGGGGTCGTCCTGGTTCACGGTCTTCTTGACCATGCGGAGCCCCATTGTTCCGGCGTAGAACCCCACGTTGACAGGGGCGTCGCCCGTGATGGCGGTGATGTGATGGATTCCCTCGAGCTTCATGATTTGGCCTCCTTATTTCTCTGCTTTCGCGTAACGCCGGGGGCCAGGGCATATTCCTCAGTCGGGCGGTTCGGACGGCCGCAGGAGCCAGCGGTACCCGATGCCGGGGTCCGTGACGACGATACGCGGCCGCCGGGGGTCCTCCTCGATCTTCCGCCGGAGCTGACTGATGAACACCCGCAGCACGTCGACATCTCCTTCATACCCCGGCCCCCACACGCGGTCGAGAAGCCAGTTGTGGGTCAGCAGCTTGCCCGGATGCTGCGCAAGGGCCCCGACCAGCGACCATTCCGTCTTCGTCAGGCGGACCTCCGCACCGTTCCGGGTGATGGTGTGGCTGGAGAGGTCGATGTCGAGGCCGCCGTCGCTGAAACGAAACGGGCCCGGCGACCCCTGGCCGGTCCGGCGCAGCAGGGCCCGCACCCGGGCCATCAGCTCGTCGACACCGAAGGGCTTGGTGAGGTAGTCGTCCGCTCCCAGGTCCAGCGCCGCCACCTTGTCGGCTTCCTCCTCCCGCACGGAGAGCACGAGGATGGGCACGGCACTCCAGGCCCGAACCCGCCGGCACACCTCGAGGCCGCCCAGCTCGGGGAGGTTCAGGTCGAGCACCATGAGGTCGGGGTCGAAGGTCCGCACCGAACCGAGGGCCTCCTCCCCGTCGGCGGCCACGTCGACGAGGAAGCCCCGGGACGAGAGCGCACGGCTCACCGCCCTGCGGATGGCTCGCTCGTCGTCGACGACAAGGACCCTGCCCTTCTTCATGTCCGGGGATTCATGCTCTGGGGATTCATGCTCTGGGCTTCATAGCCTGCGAACCTCCCATGCCTGCGATGGCGTGGGTCCCCGCCGGCTGGAGCGAGAACCGCAGCGTCGCTCCCCCACCGGGCGTCTCCTCCACCCAGATCTCACCGCCCATGAGGGCCAGGAACCCCTTGCAGATGGCGAGGCCCAGGCCGGTGCCGAGATGGGTGGTGCGCTCGTTGGCCTGGTAGAAGGGGAAGAAGAGTCCCTTGCGCAGCTCGGGCGGGACCCCCGCGCCGTGATCGACGACGGCAACGACGACCCTTCCCCCAGCGCAGCGTGCCTCGATCTCGATCTCGATCTCGATCCCGACCCGGCCCGCCTGGCTCGCGGCCTTGGCTGCGTTCTCCAGAAGGTTGGCACCGACGCGATCGAGGAACACGGGGTCTGCCCGCACCGCAGCCGCATCGTCGTCGATGTTCAGTGAGATGCTGAGCTGCGGCCAGCGCAGCATCACCCGGTCGACGCATTCCGACAGCACCTCGCCGAGGTCGACGCCCTGCAGGCGTGCCCGCAGCGTGCCCCCCTCGATGCGCGACATGTCCAGCAGGTTGGCGATCATCGAGGCCAGCCGCTCGGTTTCGAGGTTGACGCTCTCCAGGGCCTCCCGCACGTCGTCGGGGCTGTGCTCGGCGTCGCCGCCGAGAAGGTCCGTGACCGAGGCCTTGATGGCCGCGAGGGGGCTGCGAAGGTCGTGGCTGACCGCCGCCAGCAGCGACCGCCGGAGATGGTCGGTTTGCCGGTACACCTGGGCGTCCATCGCCGCCTTCGAGAGCCGGTCCCGCTCGGCAACCACCGCGAGCTGATCCGAGAAGGCCCGGAGCACCCGTGCCTCCGCCTCGGTCAGCGACGGGCGCTCCCCGTCGAGGACCAGCCGTCCGAAGCACCGGCCCCCCACGGACAGCGCGAGGACCGTGCCCGCCCCGACCGGCACCGGGGCGCTCGGGGCCTCGTCGAGGACCAGGGCCGCGGACGAGAAGCCGAAGAGCTTGGCGACGCGTGACAGCACGGCGTCGTAGCTCCCCTCCCCCGTGCCCAGGGCGACGAGCTGGGCGCTCAGCTCCT